>WNFI01265783.1_pt1 | contig 12535 bp, 10 predicted proteins | sample 5400471 | NCBI WGS metagenome assembly WNFI01 (sample SAMN13153348, study PRJNA577476) | soil metagenome | isolation source: 100 cm saprolite on Douglas fir-dominated hillslope | place: USA:California | collected 2013-09-17 | reverse complement strand
TTTTTCTGCTCTTCGCTGCGAGTGGCCTCGGCCTTGCGCTCCAGGTTCTGCGCCTGGCGATCGAGCGAACGCATACCGTCGACGGTCTTGTTAAGCCGTTCGATCAGCCGCTTGCGCTCGTTGTTGGTAAAGCCCAATTTGCGCACCGCCTGCGAAACCCGAACGATGGCACGAGCCAGGTTCCGGCGAGCGCGGCGATGGTCCTTGGGCCTTTTTTTCTGTGAGACCTCGGCATACTTCTCTTCGAGGACGTTGGCCTTTTTGTATAGCTTGGCCATGTCGTCGATCTTGCCGGTGAACTCATTCAGGCGGTTCTGCAGGATCTCGTCGGTGATTTCTTCTTCGTCGAAGGTCACCACTTCCTTGATTGAACGAACGCCCTTTTTCAGGTCTTCGCCCATGGCCAGCAGTTCGCGGATCACAATAGGCGATCGCGACAGCGCCTTGAGCACGCGAATCTGCCCGCGCTCGATGCGCTTGGCGATTTCCACTTCGCCTTCGCGCGTGAGCAGGGGAACTGTTCCCATCTCGCGCAAGTACATGCGGACGGGGTCGTTGGTTTTTTCCAGGGCGCCGGGGGTGAGGTCGAGTTCGACGTCCTCGGAGCCTTCTTCTACTTCTTCGAATTTTTTATCGAGTGCGGAGGAAGGCATTTTGGGCCCTTCCAGCACATCGATTCCTTGCGTACCGATAGTGGTAAGCAGATCATCCAGGTCTTCGGGACTGTGCACGTCATGCGGTATGAGGTCGTTGACCTGGTCATACGTGAGATATCCCTTCTCTTTGCCTGTATCGATCAGCTTCTTTATATCGTCGTATTTATATCGTCGTACTTGTCATCAAGAGCCAAGAGGTGTCCTCAAATAACTCAATTCGCTCACGCGGAGCGTGTGGTAAAGTCTTCAAAAGGTGGGAATCTGGGGTAGCGCGGGATTGTGCCCCTAGCACAAACTTATTGATGCTAGCACATAAGTGCTGGCGTGTCTATTACTTGCCCCCCGCTAAGACTCCCGCCGATCACCGCTATCTCTAACTTTCCTAAATACTTAGATGGCTTTGACAGCCATTTTGTTTCATCCAGTTCTGCTGTTTCTGACGGACATCCCTAACCCGCTTTCCGCCAGGCTAGGATCCCTCAGTGCCCGGCTCAACCGTTCCAGCTCAAGAATCAGCTCCCTCAGACGGCCTTTGTCTTCACTGACGCCGGGCTTCTTCAGCTCCCGCTGAACCTGTTGCTGCTGGCGTCGCAAATGAATGCGGCGCAGGGCCCGAACTGCGCCTTCAACGCGCTCCGCAGTGAGGTCTTCGTCTTCCTTCAGTAAGATCGAGGCCAGCAGCCTGCGTTCCCCTTCTGAGCGGGGCATTTCCATTACATCGGCAACTGCCGGGCCCGCATTGAGCAGCGCGTCGGCCAATGACTCTGTTGCTAACCCGCGATGCAGTCCTTCGCTCTGCAGCACAAACTGTGCCTGGCGGGCGGGGTCAAACTCCTCCTCGGCCCCGTCGCGGGTGGAAACGTGTTCTTCGCCGGGCTGCATCTGGCGCGCCGATGCCAGAGCCCGAATCAGAATGCGCTCTGCGTCGGTAATTTGCGTCTCTGCCGGAGCCCTCACCGCCGCTGCCGAACGGTTCACGGCCACATGCCTCAATTCCTGCCGCAATACTGCGGAATCGATTCCCAGCTTTTGTGCAATCTCCTGGGCCAGTTCGTCCCGCACGATCCGGCTGGGGACGCGCTGAATGTGGGGCAGCAGGTATTTGACCGCTTTATCCTTTCCTTCGGCGCTGCGCACCGGGAATTGGATGCGCGCCCGTTCGATCAGGTAAACAAAATAAGATTGTGAGTTCCGGAGCGCATCCTCGTAGGCGGCTTTCCCTTTGCGGCGGATGTAGAGGTCGGGATCGAAGCCCTGCTCCAAGGTGAGCACCTTGATCTGGAATTCTTCTTCGATCAGCAGGCCCAGGGTGCGCTCGGTCGCCTTGGCACCGGCGGTATCGGGATCGAAGTTCACAACCACATTCTTGCTGAAGCGAGCCAGCAGCTTGGCCTGCAGTTCGGTGAAGGCCGTGCCCGAGCTGGCAATCACATTCTGAAAGCCGGCGGCGTAGACGGAGATGCAATCCATCTGACCTTCGACGAGGATGGCGTAGTCGAACTTGCGGATCCATTCCTTCGCGAGGTCTAGGTTGAAGAGCACCCGTCCCTTGGAGTAAATCCCCGTTTCGGGCGAGTTCAAATACTTGGGTCCGGCCTTTTCGTCCGTGGCCAGCGTACGTCCGGTAAACGCAATGATCCGCCCCGCATCATTGGCGATGGGAAACATCACGCGGTTGCGGAACTTGGAGTAGAGGGCTGCGGTGCCCGGCTTCCGGCTCTCGGCTTCCGGGTCGGGCGTCGAGTCAAAATCCCCGCCCTGTCCGTCCAAAGAACGGACGGACAAGGACGGGGCGCCCTCTTTGTTTGGCTGATGCTTGTCTTCCTGCTTCCAGGAGAACAATCCGCTCTCGCGCAGCACTTCCTCGCCGAACTCACTCTTCAAGCGATCGCGCAGCAAGAAGCCGGAATCTGGCGCATATCCGATGCGAAAGCGTGAAATTGTCGCTTCGTCTAACCCGCGTCCCGCCAGATACTCTCGCGCCCGTGCTCCCTCGGGGCGTTTCAGGCATTCCTGAAAAAATCCCGCCGCCCGTTCGTGTATTTCGAGCAACTGAGTACGAAGCCGCGCTTCCTTAGCCTCAGTGGGACTTGAGTAGGTGGCCTTGGGCAGGGGAATGCCCAGTTTCTGGGCCACGAGCCGGACCGCCTCAGGGAAGGTAATGTTCTCGACCTTCTGCACGAAGCTGAACACGTCCCCTGAAACTCCACAGCCGAAGCAGTGATAGAACTGCCGCGTGGCATGCACCGAGAACGACGGCGTCTTCTCGCCATGAAACGGACAAAGCCCCGAATAGTTCTGCGCCCCGGCCTTCTTGAGCCTGATGTAGTCGCCGATGATGCGGACGATGTCCGCCTGCTGCTTGACCGTCTCTTTGAAATCGTCAGCGCTGGGCATGGATGGATTGATGGGCCTGGACGACGTGACACAGCTCCCCTCTGGGATTGTGAGCCAGAGTGCCGCTGATGGGAATATAGCAGTCGCGCTCCACAGGCGGAAAAGCTGTGGAATACGCAACTATTCGGTTGACACCCTAGGAAAAAGCAGACTTTATGGGGAATCTTCCGCTCTGTCATGCTGAGCGAAGGAGGATCGTCCAAAGGACGATTTTCCGCAGTCGAAGCATCCCTACAGCGCTACTGCACTTGTTCAGTAGAACGATCCGAGAGGCTGCCCATGATGTACACGCAATAGCCTCGCGGCTGACGAGTCATAGTGGGATGTAGGGATGCCTCGACTCGCCATTCCTCTTCGCGAAGCGAAGAGGATGGCTCACTCTGCATAACAGAATGCAAGATTATTGCCAGGGACTAAACTGTGGCGTCCGTGAGAAATTAGGACACAAAGTGCCAGACTGGAACTGCCACCACCAACTGGCCACCCCGCCCATTTCTGAGCAGTTCTGGGCCCAATAGCAGCGCCGGACGACTTAAAACCTCCTTCGCCTGGCGGAGAAGCAGGCAGCGTCCGGCCTTACACTCTCAGTTCCACCACGGTGGCTCCCGCTCCGCCTTCGTTCTGCGGAGGCTCGACTACTGACTCGACGTGGGGATGCTGTTGCAGTAGTTGCCGCAGCGCCTTGCGCAAAATTCCCATCCCGCTGCCATGCACGACGCGAACGCGGGGCAGTCCTGCAAGAAATGCCCGATCCACAAATTTCTCTACCTCACGCGAGGCATCGTCCACGGTGCGTCCGATGACGTTGATCTCGCTGGGCGCGGTCAAGCCCTCGCTCTCGAGCGACACCGAGATCCCGCGGGCGCGCGCCGCTTTGACCGGCGAATCAGGTGCATGGGCCAGCACTTCGGCGATGTCGTCCCGCGCGATCTTCATTTTCATGGAGCCGACTGTCACTTCAAAATGACTGTCATCCAGCTTGCGCACAACCCGCGCCGGACGCCCGGTTGATTTCAGCTTGACGCTGTCGCCTTCGGAAACATGCTTCACGACCTGCGGCTGGGCATTGGGATCGCCGCGGTCGGCTCCGGTCGAGTGCGCCACCACGGTCGAATCGAATTGCTCTTGGAATTCCCGCCGCAGCTTGGCGATACGCCGCTCCGCATCCTTGGAAAGCTTCTGCGCTGCCGCCCGGTCCTGAATAGTGTTGATGGCTTCGCGGGCGTGATATTCAAAATCGCGCAAGACGCTCTCCAGCTTTTTTTCCATCTCCCGAACCTTGGCCTGCTGCTCTTTCCGGCCTTCGGCGGCGAGATTCGCCTTCTCGCGTTCGAGCTCCTGTTCACGCGCCTTCAGACGAAGACGCTCGCTCTCGGCCTGGCGCAAGTCGGCGTGAAGGCGATCGAGAAATTCTCCTACGTCTCGCGCCTGCGTTCCCAACCGTGCGCGCGCCGCGTCGGCGATCGCAGGATTCAGACCGAGCCGTTGCGCGATGTTGATTCCAGCCGATGCTCCCGGCACGCCAACTTTCAATTCATAGGTCGGCTGTAACGTGGCCTCGTTGAATCCTACGGAAGCGTTCACTACGCCCGGTGTTGTAGCTCCATAAACTTTCAGCGACGTGTGGTGGGTCGAGATTATGGTCAGGCAGCCGATCTGGCCGAAGTGACTGGCAATGGCCACGGCCAGGGCTGCACCTTCCTCGGGATCGGTGGCCGATCCCAACTCGTCCAGCAAGACCAGCGACTGGGTCGTGCTGGTGCGCGAAATGAAATCAATGTTGGTGACGTGAGCTGAGAACGTCGATAGGTTTTGCTCGATGGACTGGTAGTCGCCGATGTCGGCCAGGACCGCGTCAAATACCGGCATTTCGGCCCGGTCAGCCGGAACCGGAATGCCCGACTGGGCCATCAGCGCCAGCAAGCCTACGGTCTTCAGGGTGACGGTCTTTCCACCCGTATTCGGACCGGTGATTACGAGTTGCCGGCGGTCGCCTTCCAGTTCTACGGTTATCGGGACGACTTGACCGCCTTTGAGTTTCAGGTTGCGCTCCAGGAGGGGATGCCTTGCATTGTGCAGAAGCAGGCGTGCTTCGCCCGCCTCGGACAGCCGGGGGCGGCTGTCCCCACATGGGACCCGCTGGTCTTCTGCCGCTGCGCTCAGTTTTACAGGTACGCAGCGATAATCTTCGGCGAAGCGCGCTTTGGCGAACTGCAGTTCCAGTTCTTCGAGAACATCCACCGCGGCCGCTATCGCATCGGCCTGCTGACCAATGCGTTGCGTCATCTCCAGCAGAATGCGGTGGATTTCTGCCTGCTCTTCGTCGAGCAGCCGGACCAATTCGTTGTTCTGCTCAATAGTTTCTAGAGGCTCCACAAACACGGTTTGTCCGCTGGAACTGGCGCCGTGCACTACGCCCTGTACGCGGCGCTTCTGCTCGGTCTTCACCGGGATCACAAAGCGCTCACCCCGGATCGTCACCAGTTCGTCCTGAACCGCGCCACCTTCGGCAAGCCGGCGCAGATATCCCCGGAGCGATTCCTGAATCGTGCGCCTTTGCTTCTCGATCTCACGGCGAATCCGCGCCAGTTCGGCCGAAGCACGGTCTTCGAGAATCCCGTCGGGCTGGATCTTGTTGCGGAAGAAACGCAGAAACTCGGTGAAATCGACGATCCGATCCGAGAGTGTCCGCACGCCGCGCCAATCCGACCTCATGTTCGCCGGGGGATGAGCTGCGATCTCACGCCACTCCGCGGCACGGTCCACAACCAAGACAACATCGCGGATCTCCGCTGTTTCCAGAGTGGCGCCGGTGATCGCCGATTTTGCGACGAGCTGGCCGATCTCGAGCAGGCCGGAGAAATCAAAGCGTCCGCCGACGCGGCGAAATTCGCGAATTTCATTCGCCAGTTTCTGCTGGTTTTCAATCCAAGTGGGATCGGTGGAAGGCGCAATTTCGGCAATACGGCGCTGGCCGAGCGGCGACGAGGCGTACCCGCGCAGAAGCTCGAGTAGAGAATTGAATTCAAGCACGCGCGCCGAACTATGAATGAGAAGCGGCAATGACATCGAAATAATGTTACAGGAAGGTCAGTGAAACTATAGAAGCGCGGCGAGAGCGGAGTCAGACTAAGAGCTATGCTTTGGCCGCGCCCGCTGCCTGCGCGGCAGGTTCGGCAGGAAATCGCAAAACGAAGAGCGCGCCGCCATCCGGTTTGTTCTGGCAGGTAATCTGTCCACCGTGGTCCTGGACAACGCCGTAAACAGCGCTCAGGCCCAGGCCGGTGCCTTTGCCGACTGGCTTGGTCGTGTAAAACGGATCGAAGACCCGCTGGGGCTCGCGGATGCCGGGACCGGTATCGGAAAATTGCAGGACCGCTTCGTGTTCGTGCCTCCGAGCTGAAATCTTTAGCGACCCTCCTCCCGCTTCCTCCAGCGCGTCGATCGAGTTCTCGATAATTTCTATGAATGCCTGGAAGAGCTGGTTCGCATTTCCGCGGACACGGGGAAATTCAGGGTCGATCAAAGTCTCGACCCGGATACGGCTCGTGTGATGTTGCGACTCGACCATCTGGGCACTGCGGTGCAAGAGCACGCTCAGATCGACCAGCGCCTTTTCCCCGGGCCTCTGCTGAGCGAAGCTCAATAAGTCTGAAACCAGATCACGGGTGCGGCGCGCCTGGTTCACAACCTTGCGCACCAGGCTATCCTGCTCGGCGGTTAACGGTTCATTCGACCACAGGCGTTCCGAGCAGCCCATGATCTCCTCCAGCGGATGGTTGATTTCATGAGCTGCGCCGGCAACCAGACGACCGAGAGAAGCCAGCTTTTCCTTCTGCACCAGATGACTCTGCAGCCTCTGCTGGTTTTCGTATCCGTTGCGCGATTCTTTCAGAAGGCGCATCAGCGTCTGATCCTGGATGTATTGCCGCAGGAAGGCAAAGGCCCCCAGCACCAGCATCGCTGTCAGCACGGCAAACAACCGGAACATGCGCGACTGGGCTGGCGACTTGTCCCAAAGAAAGGTCCACAATCCTAGAATCGGCAGAGACAGAATTGCCAGCATGGACAACTGGGGCGTAATTTTTCTCAGGCTCCAATCTTTTGGCGGAGCGCTCTTTAACTCCCACCCCCGCGACGCCAACGCCGTTGCCACCATCCAGCAAACCGCACCCGCCAGCGGAACGTCGTACAGGCTTCCCGAGTAATACGTGCCATGGGTTACAGCCTCATCGAGAGCCTGCGAGCCCACCGTGTAGAGAGCTGCTGCCGCAAGGAAATTCAGGTAGAGGCGCTTCCAGGCCCCCGAACTCGTCCAAGCCGCGAATACGAGTACAACCAGGAGCAAGATGTTCTCCACCTCGTAGAGCAGCACGTAGTAGCGGTCGTAGGCCGCTACGTTCAGGATTACGTACTGGTCGGGGAAAACGATGAAGGCGTATAGGAAAACCCACCACACCAGCAGCATCAGGAAGTGCAGAGTACTGAGATGAAAAGTGGATTCCTTTCGCTGCAGGTCCGGGCGCCAGACTATAGCGGCAATCATGGGGACCAGATGAAAGAAAAGAATGATGTCGGCGAAATATGGATCAGGTACGCGCCGGTGCTGTATCGTCTCGCAAACCGCCCATGCCGCCTGGTTAAAGGCCCACAACGAAAAACCAAATGCGAGCAAGGCCCAAAAACTGCGCTCCATTCTGGGCTTGGAGAGAGCGTTGGCCAGCGCAATTGCCGCTGCCATGGCCACAATCAGGAAGCCGAAAACGTCTCCAAAGGCCGTTAACCCCGAGCTGGGGTGTGCAGTCAGGGACACTCCCGTGAAAGCCAGAGTGATCCCGGCCGCGGCAACAAACCAACGGTGGCGTCCCAACAGACTCATCCGGCTATAAGTTTATGGGAGCCAATCCGGGATTCCGAGAGCAGATTGGGATCCTGCTGGTTACTTTCGTCACATCTCAGGTGCTTGCTGGCGATAAATCCCCATTTCTCGTCATTTGGCTCTCGCGCTTGACCGAGCGGGCACTGCGCCTGAAGATGGTCTAGAATCGTCGAGAGGGAGCGGCATTGCACAGCTTCCTCGGTGAGTATCTTTCTCAGAGCATCTTACTCGGTGAGATCATGGCATTCCCAATCACCCGCCTTCGACGTTTGCGGCGCACCGAAGAACTTCGCAACCTGGTGCGCGAGACCCGCCTGACTCCCGATTCGTTCGTTTACCCCATGTTCGTGTGTCCGGGGGAAGGAGTACGCAAGGAAATTCGCTCCATGCCCGGGGTATTCAATTTCTCTGTGGACGAGGCGGTGAAGGAAGCGCGTGAAGTCCACTCCCTGGGCGTGCCGTCAGTGATCCTGTTCGGCCTTCCCGACAGGAAAGACGAAGTCGCGACCGGAGCCTGGGCGGAAAACGGCATCGTGCAGCAAGCCGCACGCGCCATGAAGCGCGAAGTACCCGGCTTGATTCTCATGGGGGACGTTTGCCTCTGCGAATACATGTCGCACGGCCACTGCGGCGTCGTGAAGGCCGCACCACAATCGTTGGGCGCGGCCGTGGTTACGCCTCCGATTGCGACTACGGAATACGAAATTGTCAACGATGCCACGCTCGAGTTGCTGGCCGCAACCTCGGTGTCCCTCACGCGCGCGGGCATCGACATCATCGCTCCGTCTGACATGATGGACGGCCGCGTGGCTGCCATTCGCAAGGCGCTCGACGAGTCCGGCTTTCTGAACACGCCCATTCTCTCTTATGCTGCCAAGTTCGCCTCCGGTTTCTATGGACCCTTCCGTGAGGCTGCCGACTCCGCGCCACAGTTCGGCGACCGCCGCTCCTACCAGATGGATGGAGCTAACCTGCGCGAAGCCATGCGCGAAATCGAGGCAGACATCGAAGAAGGCGCCGACATGATCATGGTCAAACCCGCGATGCCGTACTTGGATGTCATCGCCGCCGCCCGCGCCCGCTTCGACCTGCCGCTGGGCGCCTACCAGGTCTCCGGCGAATACGCCATGATTGAAGCCGCCGCCCGCAATGGCTGGATTGAACGCGACCGCGTCATGCTGGAGTCATTAATTTCAATACGCCGCGCGGGAGCCAGCATCATCTTGACGTACTACGCCAAAGATGCCGCCAGGCTGCTGGGGTAAGTGTGCAAGACAGCGCTTGCGGCTGGTCTGGCCAAGCCCGCTTGGCTCATCCTCTGCTCAAAAGAGGCGCTGCGCTTCCCATCTTCATAAATGGCGACTCGGCAAGCCGTGAAGGGTGGATCTCGCCTCCCAGTCCGAAAAAGCGGCAAAAGCTCATGATCAGCGGACGCCACTTAGCCGGGTCGATGTGGCGGCCGTTCTCCATTAGCAATTCCTCGGCGACATGCAGCTTCACGATGTGAATCTCGAACATGTTGGCGTTCACGTTCTTGCCGAACGGACGCACGTCGTGCACGATGCCTTCCATCTGCACCGGACACTCGCGAATGCGCGGCGGCGCAACGGTCAGCGACGCGTCAGACGTCAGGCCGGCGATTTCGAATTTGTCCGGCTCGTAGCGGTATCCCCAGCCGCTCTTTTTTTCCGGAACGGGATTCTTGCCGGTGGTAAGTGCAAGCCGATCGACGTGCGTCACCTGGGCATCTGACGGCAGGTTGATCACGCATTCACGGGTGCGGATAAGATTGTCGGAGGTTTGGCCCATGGAGCCGAGGCCGAGCATGCAGCTCCAGCCCAGCCACCATGCCGACGACATGGGCGCGATATTTGGGGAACCATCCTGGTTCAGCGAACTGATAAGCGCGACCGGAGTTCCGAAATAGAGGATGGTTGGATCGATGTTCCTGTGCATGTGACGACGATAGGTCTAGCGTCGCGTGGGGAACTATCCGATTCTTGCGCTGAATGTTTTTTGTGCTCCGTGGTTTCCAGATATGCAAAGTGAGGAGTTAGACTCTTGCATCTTGTTTCGGGTACACCAGCGTTCCTGGCGGAGCACTTCGCCTCCCCACCGGCATCTACGCTCCCGTCACGCCTTGCCCTTGAAACTTCACCTCGACCTGGCGGCGGTCTTCATCCGACACTTTGAACATGGCGCGCGGCTTCAGGCTCATGAAGCTGGCCATGAAGACTTCGGGGATCTGGCCGATGCGTGTGTTGTAGGTGTTGACGTCGTCGTTGAAAAATTCGCGGCGGTCGGCAATGCGCTCCTCCAGTTCCGTGATGCGATTCTGCAGCTTGAGGAAGTTTTCGTTGGCCTTTAGCTGCGGATAGTCTTCCGCCACTGCGAACAGTCCGCGCAGCGCGCCCGTCATCATCAAGTCGGCTGTCGCCTTCTGCCGGATGCTGGCGGCGTTCATCGAGGCGGCCCGCGCCCGCGTCACTGCCAGTAACGTTTGCTGTTCGTGCTGCATGTAGCCCTTCACCGTCTCGACCAGATTGGGGATCTCGTCGTGACGCTGCTTGAGCAGCACGTCAATGTTGGCCCAGGCGCGGTCGTTGTCGTTCTTCAGCCGCACCAGTTCGTTGTAGAGGATTACCGTGTAGACCAGGGCGCCCGCCAGAAAAAGAAAGAACGCCATCCCCGTAATGATGTTGCTGCCCATTCGCCGCCCTCCCGAAAAACCTAGTGGACAACAGACCAGCCAGGCAGCGCAATCGTGGGATCCAACTTGATACGCCCACCCGGTTGCAGGCTCGGCAAATGCTACTCGAAGAGAGGGTGGTGCGCAAACCAAGCCAAAAGGCCGACGCAAATGGCATCGGCCTTAGCAGCGTGGCTGAAGCAGGAGACTCAAGGCTTTTTCGGGGTCAAGTCGCAGGCCTGTTTGACTCTTTCAAGATCCAATTCCTCGGGAGAGAATTCTGCGATCTGCGGACCGCTTTTCGTTCTGACCTCCGCCTTGAACATCGTGGCACCGATCAGGCCGCGGGTGGTGCCTTTATCCATAGAGAGGAAATGTCCCCGCACCCAGTTCCAGCCGTGACGGGCGTGGAAGTCGTCAATGCGGACCATGACCTCCATCTTGGGCTGGCCCCAAAAACCAGGATGATCGGGGCCGCCGAGCCGGATGCCGGGATTGAAGTCCGCCAATGCCAGCTTGCCATCCGTGCAGAAGAGCTCGATTCTGGGCGGGTACTCCGGATCTTCGCGAAAGTAATTGTCAGCCAGGAGTTCGAATCGGACTCTCTTGGTCCCTGTCATCTTGCCTTCGGACTGAAACTCCATCCACTTGCCGCCGGCGCTGACGCCGTCCTGCTCTCCCTGGTAAGGGCTCATCGAACCGCTCTGGGCTCGGGCGGCCAGCACCCCCGCACCGAACAGAATCAAACCCGCGCAAAGGGTCGCAATAACGTGACTTGGATTATGAAAAAAGCGCAATGCCTTCAAGGTTTCCTCCACACAAGAACTTTCCTCAGTTGTATTGAACCCGGGAGGCGCTAAGAAGTTGCTTCGAGAATTGCCTAAGTTACGGGAGCAGCGTCGCCGCAATGCGCCGTCCGGACCTCGGAGTCGACGACTAGTGTGTGTCAACCTTGAGATCCAGGTAGACCTGTGGGCGGTCGTCAAACTGGCCAACCGACTTCGTGTCGCTCTTGCGGCCGTTGTACTGGGCGTAGACCTCGTAATCCACTGCCGTCGAGAGCGCGGGGAAGCGATACGTGCCGTCCGGACCAACGATGTAGGTCTTCACGGCGCGGGTTCGCGTATTGGTGAGGTAGACCACCGCGTTGGAAACAGGGTTGTCCTGATGGTCGAGCACCTTGCCATACAGCAGCCGTCCAACGGCGTTGTCCTTCTTGTCGGGGGAGGCGTGGGCGACAGCGCCCAAGGCAACCAGCGCGCACACGGCAACGAGGACTATGGTCACGGACCGTTTGTCATTCATTCAGGTCTCATTGTCTCATGGGGTTCTTGCGACGTCTCACGCCAAAGTGTTGCAGATCGCGGGCCCGGCTTGCACTGGCCTACTTGGTTAGATGCAAACTAACATCCACCCGCTCGTCGTTTTCCACGTGTACAGGCACGTCCTGCACCGGGTGCAGCGGCCTTCCGTCGCTGGGCTTGAAATTCTTGGTGTCAGCCCATACTACGTAATCGGCCTTACCAGCGGCGATCCTCTGAGCGAACTCCCCGCGATGGTCGGAATAGAGTTCCCATCGTGCCCTTTTGTCCTGGGTACGGCGGATCTTGACCTTGACGCCGAAGACTGGATGATCGTCCGGCCCCCAAACGGTACCAAAGATCAAAGCATAGGGCTCGTTCGGTTTTAACTGCTTCTGGGCGGCGGCGAGGGGACTTCGTGCACCGAAGGCGAAAAAGAGCAACAAGGCAAGGGACAGACTTGCGGGACGCAAAGAGCGCCAAGCCCTAGGAGTAGTCACCGTCTTCGCTTTCCTCTTCCTCTTCCTCTTCTTCGTATCCTTCTTCCACCGCTTTCAGTTCCAGCGGATTTGCAGTAACCACCTCAAAGTCGGTGCCGCACTCGGGGCAGGAG
>WNFI01226249.1_pt1 | contig 12535 bp, 14 predicted proteins | sample 5400471 | NCBI WGS metagenome assembly WNFI01 (sample SAMN13153348, study PRJNA577476) | soil metagenome | isolation source: 100 cm saprolite on Douglas fir-dominated hillslope | place: USA:California | collected 2013-09-17 | reverse complement strand
CACGCGCAGGACGTGCCCGTGCGCCACCAGCGCGACATCACCGTCGGCGAGCAGCGGCTCCGCCCGGGCGAGCACGGCATCCGCCCGCGCGCCCACCTGCGCGATGGTCTCGCCGGGATGAGCGGCGTCGCCCGGGATCACGCCGTCCCGCCACAGGTACCAGCCGGGGCGCTCTTCCTGGATCTGTGCCGTCGTCCGCCCCTCGTAGCCGCCGTAGTCCCATTCCCACAGATCAGGATCGGGCTTGGCGTCGCGAAGCCCGGCCAGCTCCGCGGTGCGTACCGCCCGCGAGGCCGGGCTGGTGAACACGGCCCGGATCTCCCGCTTCGCCAGCGCCGGAGCGAGCGCGGCCGCGGCCGCCTCACCGCGGGCGGTGAGCGGGATGTCGGTGCGGCCAGTGTGACGGCCGGACGCGCTCCACTCAGTCTCGCCGTGCCGGAGCAGGATCAGCTGTCCCATGCCGCCATCATCCCCGACCCGTGGTCAGGCGAGCGGCCTCCGGGTGTCGATCCGGATTCCCGAATGGCTCTCCGGGCGTCGTTGACAAGCCCTACGGTCATGTGTAAGTTCTAGCTGACAGGTACACATGTAAGTTCTATCTGACAGGTTTAGGAGCCGACGCTGACCCATGAGATCGAGCCGCTCGCCAGCGAGGAGGAGCTGCTCACCATGCTCACGGCCGTGGCCAACCCGCTGCGGCTGAGGGTCATCGCCGAGCTGGCGGGGGGGCGGGTGCACGTCAGCGAGCTGGCCCGCAGGCTCGGGATCTCCCGGCCGCTGCTGTACATGCACCTGGACCGGCTGGAGAAGGCGGGCATCGTGATCGGTCACCTGGAACTGTCCGAGGACGGGAAGGCCATGAAGTACTTCGAGCTGGCGCCGTTCGAGCTGCGGCTGACCGCGGAGGTCATCACCGAGGCCGTGCGCGCCGGCAACCAGGACCCGAAGGCCGACAAGCAACGGGACGGCCAGATGAAGGAGAGCGACACATGACCGCCATACACACGGTGGCCTCAAGCGGCGTGAATGTAACCGCGATCATCATCCCGATCGGGATCCTCGCCGTCATCGGCGGGGTGGTGGCCACGATCGTGGCGTCCTACTTCCGGCTGCAGAGCCACCGCGCCGACGCGGTCGCGATGGCGCACTACCGCAAGCTCGCCGAGGACGCGGTGGCCAACCAGCAGGAACTGCGCGACCAGCTGACCAAGCTGACCGAGAAGGTGCAGGCCGTGGAGCAGCTGATGCGGGAGGTCGGATGAGCGCGGCGGTGCGCGGCCGGCCGGCCGCTGACGGCAGCGTGGCTGGCCACGCGGGCGGCACCGCCCGCGACACGCGGCTGCGCCTGTACCGCAACCCGCTGCGGCTCGCGGTCTCGGCCAGCCCGTGGCGAGCCGCCTGGTACCTGGCCGGATACGTCTTCGCGACCGGCTGGGCGCTGTTCGCCGCGACCTACACCGCGGCGGTGACGGCCGCCGTCTTCGCGATCACCCTGGCCGGGATCCCGCTGCTGATCGCGGCGGCGACCGTGCTGCGCTGGGGCGCCGACGTCGAGCGCGCGCGCCTGCGGCAGGTGCTCGCCGAGCCGACCCGCGGCGGGTACCTCCCGGTCACCGGGAAGGGCATCGTAGCCCAGGTCAAGACCCGCTGGCGGGACCCGGCCACCTGGCGCGACGTCGCCTACCTGATCGGGCTCTGGCTGCCGCTGTTCATCCTGGACACGGTGGTGCTCTCCGTCTGGCTGACGTTCCTGGCCGGGGTCACCCTGCCGGCCTGGTACTGGGCGCCGCGGGGCAACGCCGGCTTCGGGTACACCAGCGACACGACGGTCCACGGCGTCACGCTCGGCTACTTCCCGCACGGCCCGAACGGCCCCGGCGGAGCCGGCCTGTACGTCGACACCCTCCCGAAGGCGCTGCTGGCCGCGGCCGGCTTCCTCGTCCTGTTCCTGATCTTCAACCACGTCCTGGTGATCACCGCGCGCGCACACGCCACGGTCGCGCGCTCCCTGCTCCGCGCCCCGGCCGACCCGCTGGCCGAGGCCAAGGAGGTGCTCGCGGGCCCCGGCCCGCTCGGCCCGCTGAGAGACCACCAGCAGAACGGAGGCACCCCGGTCGGTCACACCTCCGGCCCGTAGCAAAGCGCCCCCGCCCGCGAGTGGCAGCTCACGGGCGAGGGCAACGCAGCGACCCGTCCCACCAGAGACCACGGAGTGAGAGGCCATGATGAGCCAGCCGCAGATTCCAGTATTGCCCCAGGCCGGTCCAGACAGCCACGACCGACACCGCCACGGCCAGCACGGCCACGACCGACGCCGGCGTATCCGCTCCCCGCTCGTCGAGCGCATCGCCGGTTGGAGCGCCCGGCACCACAAGACCGCCGTGTTCGGGTGGCTCGCCCTGGTCGCCGCGGTCTTCCTGGGCGGCCAGGCCCTCGGCACCCAGAGCCAGCCCGCCTACGACGCCGGCCAGACCGGGCAGGCCGAGCAGACCATGCACCGGCTGGGCGTCGTCGTCCCGGCCGTGGAGAACGTGCTGATCCAGGCCCGGGCACCCGGTCATGCGTTCGCCGCCGACCCGGCCATGCGGCAGGCGGCCCGCCAGGTGACCAGTGCGCTGGCCGCCCTGCCGCGAGCCGCGACCGACATCCGCTCTCCGCTGGAGGCCGGCTACAGCGCTCTCGTCTCCGCCGACGGCCGCAGCGCCCTGGTCACGTTCCGGGTCCCCGGCCCGGCGGCCGATCAGGTCACGGCCGTCGCGCCGGCGCTGCGCGCGGTCGCCGCAGTCCAGGCGCGGTACCCAGGCCTGCGGATCGCCGAGGGCGGCGACGCGAGCTACGGCCAGGCCATCAACTCCGTGCTGAGCGGCGGCTTCCGCAAGGCCGAGGCGACCTCGGTGCCGGTCACGCTGGTCCTGCTGCTGCTCGTGTTCGGCGCGCTGATCGCCGCGGGCATCCCGCTGCTGCTGGCCGCCACCTCGGTGATGACCGCGCTGTCGCTCCTGACCGTGGTCAGCCGCTGGCTGCCGGTCGGGTCCAGCACGTCCGAGGTGGTGCTGATCATCGGGATGGCCGTCGGCATCGACTACTCCCTGTTCTACCTGCGCCGCGAGCGCGAGGAGCGCGCCGCGGGCCACGACACTCGCGAGGCGCTGCGGATCGCCGCCGCTACCTCGGGGCGAGCGATCCTCGTGTCCGGGCTGACCGTCATGATCGCCCTGGCCGGGCTGTTCCTGACCCGGGCTGACGTGTTCACGGGCGTCGCGCTGGGCACGATCGCGGTGGTCGGCGTCGCCGTGCTCGGCTCGCTGACCGTGCTGCCCGCGCTGCTGTCCTGGCTCGGTCCGCGGGCCGACCGGGGCCGGGTCCCGTTCCTGGGCCGCAGGCGGACGGCCGCCCGGCCGTCACGGATCTGGGCCGCCCTGGTGCGCCGGGTGGTGCGGCGCCCGGTCGTGTGGGGCGGCGCGGCGGCGATCGCGCTGCTCGCGCTCGCCGCGCCCGCGCTCGGGATGCGGCTCGGCAGCCCGGCCATCGACCTGCCGGCCGGCGCCCCGGTGCTGCAGACCATCGACCGGGTCTCCCGGGCGTTCCCGCAGACCCCGTCCCCCGCCCAGGTGGTGGTGACCGGCCACGACGTCGCCGGTCCGGCCGTGCGCGATGCGATCGGCGCACTGCAGGCGCGGGCGGCGGCCGACGGCCACGGCGCGATCCGCGAGCCCATCACCGCCACGCCGGTGGCCGGCGGCCGGGGGCTGGTCATCAACGTGCCGCTGGCCGGGAACGGGGGAGACGCGGCGTCGAACGCGGCCCTGCTCACCCTGCGCAACCACGTCCTGCCCGCGACCCTGGGCCAGGTAGGCGGGATCAGCTACGCCGTGGCCGGAGACACGGCACAGAGCCACGACAACACGGCGGCGATGCACTCGGCCATCCCGATGGTGGTCGCGTTCGTGGTGGTGCTGGCCTTCCTGCTGCTGCTCGTGGCGTTCCGCTCGGTCGCGATCCCGCTGGTCTCGATCGCGCTGAACCTGCTCTCGGTGGCCGCCGGCTACGGCCTGATCACGCTGATCTTCCAGGACGGCCGGCTGCAGGGGCTCCTCGGCTATACCGCGTTCGGCGGGATCATCTGGTGGATACCGATGTTCATGTTCGTGCTGCTGTTCGGGCTGAGCATGGACTATCACGTGTTCATCCTGAGCCGGATCCGCGAGCTGCGCTCCCGTGGGGCGAGTACCCGGAACGCGGTCGTCGGCGGCATCTCCGGCAGCGCCGGGGTGGTGACCAGCGCCGCCGTCATCATGGTGGCCGTGTTCTCCATCCTCGCCATGCTGCCGATCGTCGACACCAAGACGCTCGGCGTGGGCCTGGCCGCCGCGGTGCTCATCGACGCCACCGTGGTCCGCGGGATCCTGCTGCCCGCGGCCATGTCCCTGCTGGGGGAGCGGTGCTGGTCCCTGCCGCGCTGGCTGTCCTGGCGCCGGGACCCGCCGCGGGATTGTGTCGAATCGTCCTCAACTGACATGCGTGTCAGGTCAGGCTCTCCTGGAACCCGGACCCCTAACCCCCCGAGGCGCGCGTGCTCAGTCAGGTTCCGCTGGCCGGAGACGGGTCGGACTCGGTCTCGAGCGCGGCCCTGCTGACGCTGCGGGATCAGGTCCTGCCCGCCACGATCGGCCGGGTGGGCGGGGTCAGCTACGCGGTGACCGGGAGCACGGCGGTCGCCTGCGACTGGAGCGTGGTGCTGCGCGCCCGCACGCCGCTCGTGCTGGCCGTGGTGGCGGCGCTGGCGTTCCTCGTGCTGATGGCCGCGTTCAGTTCGATTACGTTGCCGCTGGTCTCGATCGGGCTCAACCTGCTGTCGGTGGGCGCGGCGTGCGGGCTGGTCACCCTGATCTTCCAGGACGGCAACCTCCAGGGGCTGCTCGGCTTCACGAGCTACGGCGCGGTATCCCAGTGGGTGCCGCTGTTCACGTTCGTGCTGCTGTTCGGGCTCAGCATGGCCGGCGCCGCGGGTTCCGGGCGATCGTCCCCACGGGCTAGCACCGCGGCTGGCGTTCAGGTGGCCGAGGCGCTGACCCAATGAGGCCTCGCCCGGGCCGCCGGCGCTGCTTCGCGGGTTCTAGCATTTTGGCATGAACCTACCCGCTTCCGGCGTACCCGGCGATCTGCTGCCGACCAGGTCCCGGCGCCGACCGCTGCGCGCGCTGGCTGCCATCCTCGCGGCCGTTTGCTGCCTCGCGGTGGCGATCTATGCGGGCACGGCGGCCCATGCCGAGCTGGCCCGCAAGCCAACACCGGCGGACCGCGTGCCCTGACGGGCTGGACGCGGCGCTGCGCGGGCTCGCCGGCCGCGACGGCTGTCAGGCGGTGCTGCGAGCGACCTATGTGGACCAGCTGCAGGGCGTCGTGTACACGATCGGCGTCGTCGCCTTCGCCAGCCTCCGGGGAGCCGCAGGATTCGAGCGCGGGCTGCCCCGGGGCCGGTCCGGCCTACCTGGCCTTCGCGCGCTGGCATTCCCCGGGACTGCCAGCGCTGCCTTCGACGACGCCGCGCGGCAGGCGTCGACTGCGCAGCGGCAGGGACCTTATGTCCTGCTCACGACGGCAGGCTACGCGGACGGCCGGCCCGCCAGGGCGACGCTGCAAAGCCGTGGCCCGGTCTTCGCGCCAGCCGCGCAGCTGGCGGCAGGAATCATCGCGCCGCTGGCCGCGCCGGCGCAGGTCGACTGCCGAAGCCCGCAGTGGTCATGCTGACCCGGGCGACCCGGCTGGCCTTGGCGTGCGTCCTGACGGCGCTGTCCGTGGCCGGCTTCCCCGGCTCGCCCGCAGCGTCGGCGCAGGGGGTCGGGCCGCAGGTGCGCGCGGCCGAGCTGCCCGAGCTGCGGGAGATCGGCGTTCCCGCCGCGTGGCGGGTCACCAGGGGCCGCGGAGTAACGGTCGCGGTTCTAGACACCGGCGCCGACGGGAGCGCGCCGGACCTGACCGGTTCGGTGAGGGTCGGCCCGGACTACACCCAGGGCGCGAATCCCCCCGGCTACCGGCCTCCGCACTTGCATGGCACGTATATCGCGTCGCTGGTCGCGGGTCACGGCGACGGCCCGGGCCGGTCCGGCGGCGTGATCGGGGTCGCGCCCGCGGCCAGGGTCCTGTCGGTGCGGGTGATCCTAGATGATCAGGAGCCAGGATTCCGTGTCTACAACGAGAACGCCGGCTATGCGGACGCGATCCCTCAGGGCATTCGCTACGCCGTCAGCCACGGGGCCAGCGTGATCAACATGTCGCTTGGCTCGGCGGCCCCGACCAGGGCCATGCGGCTCGCCATCATCGACGCGATCTCCCACGGCGTGGTCGTGGTGGCCTCGGCCGGCAACGACGGCTCCGCCGGTGGCCGGTTCACGCCGTTCTCGTACCCGGCCTCGTTTACCGGGGTGATCTCGGTGGCCGCCGTTGGCGCCACGGCCAGGCGGGCCGCCTTCTCCGACCGCAACGCCTCGGTGGTGATCTCGGCGCCGGGCGTCAACATCGTGGGCGCCGGACCAGGGGGCGAGTACCTCATCGCGAGCGGCACCAGCCCGGCGGCGGCGTTCGTGGCCGGGGTCGCGGCGCTGATCCGGTCGAAGTACCCGCGGCTCACGCCCGCGCTGGTGACCCAGGCACTGGTCAGCTCGACACGGCACCGGCCCCGCGGCGGCTACAGCCCGGGTACCGGGTTCGGCGAGGTCGACGCCGCGGCGGCGCTGTCGGCCGCCGGGCGGCTGGCGGGCGAGCCGGCGGCCGCAGGCCTCAGCGCGTCGGCGCACTTCGGCGCGGGGCCCGTGCCCGGGCCGGTCCAGGTGGTGCACCGCAGCCGCGCGAAGATCGTCACGCTTACCGCGGTAACGGTAGTGGCGGCGGGAGGCTTCCTGCTCGCGCTGACGCTGCTGCTGGCACAGCTGCGCCGCGGCCGTTCCCGACGATGGGCGGATCGCACTGCAGCGCGAACCGTGGAGCGCTAGGGTTGTCCAGACCTGAAAGTTACGCAATAGTCAAATAGCCGTATAGTTCTGTTATGTCCGATCATGGTCTAGGCGGCGTTAACGACGGTCTCGGCCCCGGATTCCCGCCCGGCGGCGTGCCCGGCCCTTTCCCGCCCGGCGGCGGCTGGTCCGGCCCTCCAGGGTCCCCGGCCTGGCCTGGGTCAGGGCCCGACCCTCGCGCCGCGCCTGTGGCAGATGCCCTGGCCCCGCCCGGGGCGCCAGCGCCCGCTGTCACGGCCGGGCCCGCGCGGCGTCGGCGGCGTCCCCGGCGGCTGGCGCGCGGAGTCGCCCTGAGCCTGCTTGTCGCGGCCGGCCTGGCCGCAATCGGTGGCGGGGGGGCGGGCCTGGCCCTCGAGCTCACCCGGCCGGCGACGAAAGCGGAGGTGGCCTCGGCGCTCCAGGCGGAGATCGCCTCACGGTGGCAGCGGCTCGCCGCCGGGAAGATCTTCCCGGAAGCGGTTGGTTACTCGACATCGGACGAGGCTGCCCCGATGACGGCCAGGCTGGTAGGGATGGCCCCGCCGGCCAGCTGCGCGGCCGCGCTCGACCCCGCGGTCGCGAGCCTGCTGCGCAGGTACGGGTGCGTGACCGTGCTCCGAGCGACCTACCTCGACGCCTCCGGCACGCTGGCCGCGACGGCCGGGATCGTGGTGATGACGAGCGCGAGCGCGGCCGGCCAGGCGGTGAGCGCCTCGGGCGGCGGGCCGACTAGCACCGGGGTCAGGACATTCAGCCTGCCGGGCACGGTGGCCGATCGGTTCGGCAACCCTCAGCGCCGCGTGTTCTCTCAGGTGCTGAGCATCGGACCCTACGTGTTCCTCTACGCGGCCGGCTACACCGACGGCCGGGTGAGCGCCTCGGCGCTCACCGCTCCGCCGCTCGTGGACCTGGGATCGGGGGTCATCAGCAGCCTGCAGACCGGGCTGACGAGTCACGGCAGCGCTTGCCAGATGAAGGACATCCGATGCTGACCGGGCGCCGGGCCGCCGCGGCCGCCGCGGCCGGTGCCGCGTTCCTGTGCCTTGCGCTCGCCGCCGCTCCCGGCGCCGCGGCCGCCCCGGCAGCGCGTTCCCGCCCCGCGTCGCTCGGCCCGCGGGCCGCTGCCCAGCTGGTCAGGGACACCTCCAGTGCGTGGGAGATCACGCGGGGCAGCGGCGTCACCGTGGCCGTGCTGGGCAGCGGCGTGGACCCGCACGCGGTCGGGCTGGCCGGAAAGGTCGTGGCCGGCCACAATTACGTCAACCTGCCGTACCCGCCGCCGGTAAGCGGCACCATCGTCGCGTCGGCGATCGCTGGCAGCGGCCCGACGGGGACCAGTCCGGTCGGCACGATCGGGCGAGCCCCGCAGGCCAGGATCCTCGGCATCCGCATCTATCCAGAACCCACCATTCCCGGAGCTATCGCGTGGGATAACTCAGCTGACTGGGACAGCATCATCGCCCGCGCGATCAGGGAGGCGGCGAACCGCGGCGCGCAGGTCATCTACGACACCGTGTACGACGTCCAAGACTCGCTCCAGCTGGAGCAGGCCGTCCAGTACGCGGTATCGAGGAACGTGGTGGTGGTCAGCGACGGCGGCGGCTCACGCAGCAACCGGAATCAGCCCTCCTACCCGGTCAGCCTCCCGGGAGTTCTCGGGGTCGCGAATGCCTATCTGCCCGGGCTGGGCGCCCCGTCGCCCAGGTTCCCCTCACCCAGGAACGAGTCAATACTCATCAGCGCGCCAGGAAACCCGCTCCTCGCATCCGGTCCGGCCGGGGCGGACTACTTCGTCCAGAACGACTGGGCGGCGGGGGCCTGGGTGGCGGGCACGGCCGCGTTGATCAAGTCCGTGTACCCGAGCCTGTCGCCCGCGCTGGTCGCCCGCGCGATCGCCCTGTCCGCGCGCGATCATCCGCCGGGCGGCTACAGCACGGCCACCGGGTTCGGGATGATCAACCCAGCCGGCGCCCTGCACGAGGCATCGGTCCTGGTGAAGCTCCGCGCGACGGCGGCGCCCGGGCCGGGGGTGGCAAGCCCTTCGGCACTGTTCGGCCAGGGTCCCGCCCCCGGCGTCATCGACGCCGTGCACCACTCCGTCGCCAAACTGGCCGGACTGGGCGGGGCGATCGCGCTCGGGATGGCCTGCCTGGTCCTGGCCGCGCTGCTGGGCCGGTGGTCAAGGCGAAGGCGGCCCGCTCCTGGCCGGCCGGCTGGCGCGGCCCATGCGCGGTGGCCATGATCGCCAGGGGGGTCGTCCCGCGGCCAGCGCAGACGCCATAGGGGAGACGTGACCGCCGGCGTTGTGGGGTCGTACCGCCGGCTCTTCGCCGAGCCGGTGCTGCGCAGGCTCGCGGTGGCGGACGTCAGCGCGCGGCTGCCGCAGGGCATGCTGACGATCACTGTGCTGCTGGTGGCGGCCCAGCACGCCACGATGGCCGTGGCCGGCCTGGCCCTGGCCGGCTACACCCTGGGCGCGGCGGTGACGGCGCCGCTGCGGGGCCGGCTGGCGGACCGGCGTGGCCTGTTCGGAGTGGCCGCGGTCTGCGGGATCGGCTACGCCCTGGCCTGGCTGGGGCTGCTGGGCGGCTCGCTGGCGCGCGGCCCGGCCGGGCTGCTGGTGGGCGCGGCCGCGGCGGCCGGGGCCTGCACGCCGCCGGTCAGCCCGGGCCTGCGCAGCCTGTGGTCGGTACTCGCGGCCGCCGGGCTGCGGCAGGCCGCGTTCGCGCTGGACGCCGCGGTGTTCGACCTGGCCTATATCACCGGTCCCGTGCTGGCCAGCGCGCTGGCGACCGGTATCGCCAACGCGGCGCTGAGTGCCACCGAGGTGGCGCTTACCGCTTATGTCCGGCATCACCATGCCCTGTGGGCATCCGGCCCGCTGCTGGCCGAGGTCTCGGTCGGCAGCATCGTGGGCAGCCTGCTGCTGGGCGCCCGGCCGTCGGCGGGCGGCGCTCACCGTCGGCTGCCCGGGATGCTGTTCGGTTACACGATCGGCCTGGCTGGGCTGACCGCCGCCGGGCTGTACGCACCGCTGCTGGCCGTGGCCGCGCCGCTGGCCGGCCTGTGCCTGGGTCCCACGCTGGCCACCCTGTTCGGCGCGGCGGCCGGTGCCGCGACGCACGGCAGCGGCACCGAGGCCCAGGCCTGAATCAACTCGATCATGAACGGGGGCGCGGCGGCCGGCGCGGCGCTGGCCGGTCTGGCGGCCAGTCGGCCCATCCTGGGCCTGGCCCTGGCCGCCGCCGCCGCGGCCGCTGCCGCCCGCAGCGCCGCTTTCACCAGGGATCCTGTCTGATAGGGCCGGGCGGCGGCGTTATGGCAGGGTCAGGATCTCGTAGCCGTCGGCGGTGACCGCGAGGGTGTGCTCGAACTGGGCGGTGCGCATGCGGTCCTTGGTGACAGCCGTCCAGCCGTCTGGCCAGATGTCGTAGCTGACCGTGCCGAGCGTCAGCATCGGCTCGATCGTGAAGGTCATCCCCGGTTCCATGATCACCGTGACGTCCGGGTCGTCGAAGTGCGGCACGATCAGGCCGGAATGGAACGTGGTGCCGATGCCGTGGCCGGTGAAGTCGCGGACCACCCCGTACCCGAACCGGCGCGCGTACGACTCGATGACCCGGCCGATCGCGTTCAGCGGGCGGCCAGGGGCGACCGAGCGGATGCCGCGCATCATCGCCTCGTGGGTGCGCTCGACCAGGAGCCTGGACTCCTCGTCGACCGCGCCGGCCAGGAAGGTCGCGTTGGTGTCGCCGTGCACGCCGCCGATGTAGGCGGTGATGTCCACGTTGACGATGTCCCCGTCGGCGATCACCGTGTCGTCCGGGATCCCGTGGCAGATCACCTCGTTGAGCGAGGTACAGAGCGACTTCGGGTAGCCGCGGTAGCCCAGCGTGCTCGGGTATGCGCCGTGCTCGACGAGAAACTCGTGCCCCACCCGGTCCAGCTCGTCGGTGGTGACCCCCGGCGCCACATGCCGGCCGACCTCGGCGAGCGCGCGGGCGGCGATGCGCCCCGCCACCCGCATCCGCTGGATCGTCTCCCGGTCCTTGACGTCTGGCTCCCCGGTCCGCGGGCGCTTCCGGCCCACGTACTCCGGGGCGGCGATGTGCGCGGGGACCTGCCGCATGGGGGAAAGCCGGCCGGGCTGGAGCAAGGTTGCCATGCTCTGGGAGTCTAGTTGCCATGGATGGTGAACAGCGCTGGTGGTTCTGCCTGAGGCACAAGACCGTGGAGCCAGACGCCGGCTGCCCCGGAAAAGAAAGGCTGGGTCCTTACCCGACCCGGGAGGAGGCGGAGCACGCCCTCGAGACCGCCAGGCGGCGGACCGAGGAGTGGGACGCCCAGGACGACTACTGACTCTGCTGTCGGGGGACGACCCCCCCGGAACCTCCTGCAGGCCGTGGTGGGGCGGGTGCGGTTCAGCGCCACGCGGGCTGCCGGGTAGGGTGGCAGCAGCGGCCGAGCCGGCCGAAAGGGGCGTGCGGGTGAGCGAGCGTCATTCCGGTGAGGGGCTGCCGCCGGCCGCCGAGTCGCGGATCGCCGAGATCCGGCGCAGCGGGACCTGGGGGTCGGCGCTTTCGGCCGACGAGTTCACGGCGATCAAGGGCGTTGGGTTCGAGCCGGTCGGCCAGGTGCTCGGGGCGGCGGTCTACAACGTCGGATACACGGGCGGGTACGCCTGCCCCGGGGCGTGGGCCGGCTACGGCGGCTACGCCTCGCCGTACCAGAGCGTCACCGCGGTGTCGGGAGGCGGCTCCATGGGCTCGTTCGGCCCCATGGTGCAGACGCTGTACCAGGCGCGCCGCGCGGCGCTGGGGCGGATGTCGGAGGAGTGCGCGGAGCTCGGCGGGCACGGCGTAGTCGGGGTGTCGCTGACCATCGGTGCTTTCCCCGCGGGCGGACTGGAGTTCAAGGCGATCGGCACGGCGGTGCGGGCGCCGGGCGGGGTCCCGCTGAAGCAGCCGTTCACGTCCGGTCTCTCGGGGCAGGACTTCGCCAAGCTGGTCATGGCCGGCTGGGCGCCGGCGGGCCTGGCACTCGGCATCTCGATCGGCGCCCGGCACGACGACTGGCTCACGGTCAACCAGACGCGATGGGGGAGCGGCAATTCCGAGGTGAACGGGTACACCGATCTCGTCAACCAGGCCCGGCACGACGCGCGGACTCAGCTGGACCGGGACGTGGGCAGGCTGGGCGCGGACGGCGTCGTGGTGAAGACCATGGACCTGCGGATCCGGGAACGGGAGTGCCCCATGCAGGAGCACCGCCGGGATCACATTGCGGAGGTCACGATCATCGGCACGGCCATCGCGCACTTCAGCCGCTCGCGGCCCGGCCGGGCGGCCAAGGATGGCAGCCTCGCGATCCTCTCCCTCGACCCGCAGCGGCGCCAAGCGGCGCGGGTGAAGCTCGGGCGCTGAGCGCGCCCCGACAGACAGAACGCATCAAGGGAGCACAATGACCGATCAGACTTCCGCTGAGCTCGAGGTGCAGGGGATACCGCAGGATGCGATGCGCCGCCTGGCCGAGCTCAAGCCGGG
>WNFI01211500.1_pt1 | contig 12536 bp, 7 predicted proteins | sample 5400471 | NCBI WGS metagenome assembly WNFI01 (sample SAMN13153348, study PRJNA577476) | soil metagenome | isolation source: 100 cm saprolite on Douglas fir-dominated hillslope | place: USA:California | collected 2013-09-17 | reverse complement strand
CGCCGCCACTGGTTTCCTCTGCGACCGTTACATAGTGCATCGCGCGGAGTCCGCCGGATTTTGGGGCCAACATTGCCAGCATGACAGTCGATGTCAGGGCGGCTCCGGCAAAGCCCACGGCTAAAACAGCCCCCGCCAACAAAGTCACCAACGGACTTCGCTTCAGAAATCGTCGATACTGTTTCAAAATCATCGCAGAATTATACGACTCAAAGCTATTAGTTAGCGTTCAGTTACATTAATTTCCAAAATCGCAACTGCCGGTTGTTGCACCAGGCGTTTTTCCAGGCCATCCAAGGCCTGCTCTTGGATACTGCATGCGCGACAATCCTCCAGACCAACGGAAAGAATGGTCAGTTTTTTCTTTCCTACGATCTCCCGCGCCCACGGCTTGAAATCGGGGATTTCCTCAAGGACTTTCACGAGGCGCGGCGCATCTTCCTTTGGAGGAAGATTCTGGACGCTGCCTGGAAACTCCCTTAAAATCCGCGCATTCGTCATGGACGCGTTGTCTCGGTAAATGAGAACTCCGGCTTCGTTGTATATTTCCAGCACTGGAAACAAGTATGTTGTTGAATGTCCAGGATTGACCCGATGCAGGGCATCAACATAGGAAGACATAGACAGAGTCGTCGAAACCAACTCACCATGCTTCCCATTGGATCGGCATCCGCTGGCCGCTATGACGATCAGGCTCGCGCTTAACAATGCTACGAATGGATTGCCGATTTTCAGTTTCCGGTTCTTGTTGGACTCTCCGCATGTCATGGATGATGAAGCCTCACTTCCAGAATTCGAATTTTGGCCTGTTCTGCGCGTTCCCGCAGCTTTGCGAGCGCATCATTCTGTTCCTTGGCCTCTTCCCAGCCGGGATAGGTAACGGCAAAAACCGTATAGCGCTTATCCGCGAGCAAAAGATCTTCTTCCGCTTTGAACTCGGGGAACATCTCGATCGCGTCCTTCAACGACGGCCGAACCACATTTGCCTTTGTGTCGCCCGCTATTCCCTGAGGGAGACTGCGAAGAAAAGCGGCATTCTTCGCCGAATCCGCTCCATAATAAATGGAGATGCCTGACGGAGAATACAAGTCCAGAGTGGGCAAGGCGAGGCTGGAGAATCTCTCCTTGCTCGGGTTAGCTTCGGGATGTTGCATCTCCCACTGAAGGTATTGCTTCCCGAACTCTAATGCCGACGCACTGGTTGTGTTTCGCGCCGCCGCTCCAGGGGCCAAAACTGGATTTGCGCCTAACCATAACAAAACAACATATAGAACCGTCATCACACCCACCTCCATCACGCATGGCGTGTTTCTTAACGACCTACGTCACCAAAACTGGCCGGCTTGTAGGAATGCACAAACCGGCCGATAGTCTTTATGTTACAACTGTCCCCGGTCCAGGCTTCTGTGGACATGGCATTTCCACCCTTACGCATGTGCTTAAGTCATCGCTACATACCACGGCATAGCAACGCGTGAAAGCATACATCTTGGGCACATTGAAAACTGACATGGAGGACACCAGAGCGATGGCGCACATCGCGCCCCGCACTGATTTCTTTCCCACAAATTCCAAAAGATTCGTCATAGTTATCTTCCTCTCAGGATAGTTAGTTACAGCATCATGAATGTCAGCGCTCTCGCCGGATCTTTGTCGTCGAGAGCGCCAGCACAACTGGCCGGTTTGTCAATGAGAACAAGCCGGCCCAACATGAGCTACTGTTGATTCGGAGCAGGTTTCGGAGGCGGCGGACACGGAATCTCGACGCTCTTGCATACACTCAGGTCGTCGGTACAGATCATGGCAAAGCAGCGGGTGAAAGCGTGTGCCTTCGGTACATTCACGACCGACATGGATGCGATGACGGCAAGGGCGAAAACCGTTCCTCGCGCGGCTTTTTTGCTGACCAACTCTAATAGATTCGTCATAGTGTTGTTCTCTTCCTTTCGCGGGATGATGGTTGCGGGACCATGGATGCTCGCGCCTTCACCCGATCCCCTTGCAAAAATGCAATAGCATTTTCGCCTAATGCCTAGCGCGAGAAGTTTCGTATTTTCACCAAAAGGCAGCAGCGTACCGTGTACATGCTTTAATATGACCTAAACTAGCAATAGTGTTAGATATGTAGAACCTATCAGCGGCAGAAATAAAACTATCACACATACCGATTGCGCCGCGTGGCACTATAGGACATTAATTTAATAATGCTATATAGCTGGCTACAAACCAAACAAGACTATATAGATGGAAAATTACTGCCGCCCAAATTAGCGTGAGTCGGTTGGGGGCAGGTATTGAAAAACACAAAGGCAAGGACCAAGAACCTCCTGGCGAAGATCACGTTGGGAAGGGAAGGATTGTTCTCCGGAGGACTGCGTACTGTCCAATTTAGAGTTGATGAATAGGCTCATGGTTGAGCGTTGCCGATAAACGAAACCTCTTCAACCCCGCGCCTCGCCAGCGTTGCATTCTCGCTGTCGACAACCTCTCCGCTGCTATACAACGACAGGGTGCCTGAAGCCCGAAAGTCCTTCACTCCCTTCCATGCCTGCCCGCCGCCCGCCGCGGCGATTGCGCGTTCGAGTATCTGACTCCCCTGAACGTCGGATTCAGGTTGCGTCTGGGCGATTGCACCAAGTACTCCGGCAAGTCCAATCAGGGGACCAAGAACAACGATGACCAACAATTTCACAGTCGCATCATCACCTCACCTCAAGAAGATCAAGACAGGAGACTCACAACAGAACAGCAGGTGTTTCCTACCGTGCGGAGACTATCATCCGATCAGATAAATCCCAACCACCTGGAACTCACGAAGATCCCCGTCTTCAAATAAATTTTGGAGACAGATCCTGCAGGGCAATCATGATAAAAGACTCTGCCGTTTCCAGGTCTTAATCAAAGGGCGCCTCAGAGTTTACCCTTCTGTTAGCGGATTGAGCGTGACAGTGTCGGACTTTCAGAATCTGCCGGGCAGGATGTATGGGTTAGGGGGCTTCCAGAAGCTTGAGGACGAAAGGAAACAAGTGAGCAACTATTGCCATTCACCTTGAATCTGGAATGCAGCCCAATAATACGGTGATTTCCAGCGCTTTTGCTTCCACATTGCGATTTGCGCCGTCCGCAACGCAGCTGCCGGCCTCATTTTGTTCTTATTCATACCTTCATAAAATTTGGCCATCAATTCCCCAGTGGCGACGTCAGATACGCTCCATAGACTTGCCACGACGCGACTTGCGCCAGCGTGCATGAACCCTCGTGTGAGCCCTATGAGTCCCTCTCCGCTAACCTGTTTGCCCAAGCCAGTTTGACATGCACTCAATACCACCAGGTCAATGGGCAGTTTCAAGTTGTATATGTCCTCAAGGCCCAGAAATCCATTCTGCGGCTTGCCGTGCTGGTTGACCAATGAGAGAACTAGCCCAGACAGCTCGGGGTGCACGCTGTCCAGCAGGCCGTGTGTTGCGAAGTGGACAATGCGATACTCTGCCAGAGATCCAGAGATCGCTGCCGCTAGGTTCGCTTGAAAATCGAGAGCCCTCATTGCACTTCCATCTGGAAGCATAGCCAAAATGGCCTCCGCCTCCTGACGGGTATACAGGAGCCGCGATAAATGGAACCCACCTTCCCTACTTAGCCCGACATCGGTTACTGAACGGCCAAGACGGTAACCAGAGAAAGGAGTCTTCCCATTTCGCGGTCCAACGTGATTTCCAGTTCGAGGCACTCTGACCCGTTCGTCCGAGCTCTCAAAGACTGGGTCAGCGAACACCGCGACCGTTCTCCGCGGCTCTTGTCGGCCCAACTTCTGCTGCCGCAAAACCGCCAGAACGGACGCAGACGGTAAATTTACAATTTCATGCTCGACGACCAAAGGCACCGGACGCACCGAGCCAAACCTTGCGGGCGCGGGGAGCGCCGCAAAGGGAATGTAAGCAATCATTCCATCGCTCACGATTAGTAAGCGTTTATGTTGAAGCAGCGGGGCGACGGGACCCAGAATCATCTGACTGAGATCTCTTGCTGCCTTGAAATATTCTGCGTCAGCCTTCGTCCAACGCATTTCCCGTATCGCTTCTGCTTCGTTCTTGGGGCTATGGTCCCTCTCGGTTAAGAGCCGGTAAACTCGCCGAGCCGCCCTCTCAACCTGGACTTCTTTAGGCAATTCATGCACCACTAGTGAATTTGGACTGACCACCCAGACAAGGCTGCGTTTCTCCCCCAAAGAGTATTCGAGCAATATCGTATCGTCATCCAACAATTGTTGAATTTCCTTGGCGGTTAGCGGTTGGGGCTGCATGAGTGCTGAATAACTCGGGCTCTTCGCACGAATCTCCATTTGGAGCTGCTGACCTTGTTGCAGGAGCTCTCCAACCTCTGCATCGAAAGCAGCCAACTGCTCAACTGTGTGCACGCGATCTAGCATCCGTACGCGATGCTCCGCCTTTGCGTTAAGCATCTGGTGCAGCTTACGTTCGCGATCAAGTAAGGAGGCATCCCCTTTTTCGTGAATGCCTATTTGAGCCTGGGTCAGGACTTCCAGCAGCGTGAGAGCTCGTGAGCCCTCCAGGACTTGAAAGGCATCTTCCGGTTGTCCTTGCTCCACCAGTAAGTCCACATATTCCTTGTAGTACTGGGTATGTTCTGCCCGATACCGATATCGGTCTTCCCCTACGCCGCCCAAACGAGTGATTTGGGTCTCAAACTCACTCAGCGCCTGCCGGTACAATTGTGCGGCAACATTCGGCCGCCCTAGGTTACGTACAGTCGTTGCCAAATTTGCGACGGTCTCCGCATGGTTCATGCTGCCAGGGCCTGCTTTGTCCAATATCGCGAGGGCTTGTCTATAGTGCTCCTCGGCTTGCACAAAATTCTGCTGCTCTCGCATCAGGTTGCCTGCCCCAATCAGAAGGCTCGCAACTTCGGGAGGTTGAGGTGTCGTTCTCTTCGCAATTGTCAGGGCTCGCTGGTAGTATTCCCCAGCTTTCGCCAGATCGCGTTGAAGCCGGGCGATCCTCCCTAGCGCGGCAAGGCTAGATGCGACAGCGAGGCTGTCCGGATTGAGCCTCTGTCGTATCGCTAGAGCCCTTTCTTGAAACTTTGCAGCCCGCGCTGGGTAACCACGCTCCAAGATACACTCGCCAAGACGATCAAGGACGTCGGCTATAAGGTTCTCGGAGCCTATTTGCTCTGCGACCGCCAGAGCCTTTCGGTGGTACTCCTCTGCTCCCTCTAGATCACCCCGTTGGTCTGCAAGAGTGCCGAGGTTTGTCAATGTCAAAGAGAGATTTCGGTTTCTGGGAAAAAACTTTTCATCGATCGCCAGCGCCTGATAGTAGTATCCTTCGGCCTGCTCCAGATCACCTCGATCTTCGGACAATGCTCCAAGATTGCTCAAACTGCGCACCATCTCGATGCTATGTGGAGCGAGTTTTTGTGCAATGGCCAAGGATTGCCGCCAGCACTCTTCGGCCGTTGGAAAATCTCCTTGCTTCCAAGCTGCTAGGCCTACATCGACAAGGCTGTGGGATACTTCCACGTTCTCCATATTCAGGCTTCGCCATTCTCGTAAAACCTCCTCATAGTACTTCTTCGCATTGGCTAGATCATCGCGATATAGCAAAGCTCCGGCCCATTGCCGGAATAGCTCTGCCCGAACTGTTGGCTCGGGTTCCGTTGCTTGCTGAATCGCTTCGCGGTAGGCATCGTAGGACTCCTCCCACCGTTGTGCCCAAAATAGCCGCTGAGCCACGCATGCCAGCATGAAAGGTCCAGCTGAGCGATCTTGACCGGCTTGGGTGGAGAGAGCGCCTGCTCGCCAGAGCTTAACGCCTTCCGTCAGCTTGCCGGCATCGGCCAATCTTTGGCCTTCAAGATAAATAGACAGCACACTCCCTGAGAAATGAGGACGGACCACGATGCCCCAACCCTGCGACCTCAATAGCCAAACCCGCTTTTCCGCGCCCCTCAGACCTTCGATCTTGATTGGTCCGCGAGAGGCCTGTTCGGTTTCTATTTGGGGTAGCTCAAAAGGCGATTCAATTTCGCCTCTGACATCGCCACGGGCCCAACTCAGAAGAATGTCACCCACTCGCAGCCCGACGCGCTCTGCTTCCGAGCCTTTTGTTAGGCTCTCGACGACGACGCCCTTTGCGACCACGGGAACTGACGCCTGAGTTGACAGATGCTTGTTCGTAATCGCGAGTCGGGCAGAGCCAGAAAGCGTGAGCCCGAAGCATAGGCTGAGCGAAATGATTGGCTGACCGAGTCGCATCCGTTAATACCAAGAGAATTTGCCAATTGCTGTAGGATTGTAATCGGCCATGAAAGACAAAAGAAACTCCACCGCTCACGTGGTCCGGTCTCGCGCTGGTGGAGAAGCCAGGAAGGCGGAGTAGCATCAGAGGGAAGCAACACCCCGCCCCGCCTGGTTAGAAGCACAGTTGATGTAGACGCTCTTTACCGATCTCAGGGCTAGGGTTTAGGCGTTGGTGTCGGTGTCGGTTGCGGTAGTGGGTCGCTTCCATCGGGTAAGGGCTTAGGTTTTTGAACGGCATCGAAGAGCCAGAGAAGAAATTCAAGCATCGGACTTGCCTCCTAAAAGTTAAAGTTAAACCCCATATGGTACGTACAAGGCGCTGAACTAGTACACTAAGCCAACCAAGTCGGCAACTGAAAGTCTAACGGAGGATATGCGAAATCGAATGATTAAGCAAGCGAGGCAAATATTGCTGGCTCTAGCCTTACTTTTCTCGTGTTTGCAGGCTTCAGGGGTTGGCTCGGCTAAACTTGTGCAGGATTTGTCGGCCTTAGAACGAGACCAGACGCTGGCAGAGTTCCGAGTTGCCAACCTTTATAGCGACGCCCAAGGAAAAATTATGGGCGTGAAGCTCTGGCACATTCCGACGGGTGCGCCGGTTTTCTTGCTCCAGATAGAAACCCTTCCACAGGCATTTATGTGGATCGACACTCCAGACAATTCAAACAGAGGGCTCGCACACTCCCTGGAACACCTACTCGCTGGAAAAGGGACAAAGGGGCGATATTGCAAACTCTTGGGAGAGATGAGGCTAAGCCAGAGTGCAGCAAACACCGTGGACGATTTTAATTATTATGGATTTTCGTCCGCTGCGGGACTTGATGGATTCTTTGACTTGTTCCATGCGTGGCTCGACACCCTCTACCATCCGGATTTTAGCGACGTCGAAGCAGAGCGAGAATTCTACCACTTTGGAGTTGTTTCCAACCCGACCACAAAGAAGAACACGCTCGTCGAGAAGGGGAGAGTGTATGACGAAATGCAAACCAGCCAGGATTCCTATGATTACTATTTCGCGCTAAACAGGCGCGTTTTGGGCGAACAAAACCCACTTGGATTCTATAGTGGTGGAGTGCCGAATGAAATGCGGGGGGTTACGCCGGCGGAAATCCGACGTTTTCACGCCAAACACTACCGCTTGGGTCCTACAACAGGATTCATTTTCGCGATCCACCCGAAGGACAACGTGCGCAATTTCCTGCAGAGAATATCGCGGGAGTTTCAGCAGTTCTCGATGAGTGGCGTACTGCCGGCCCAGACCAAACCGTCGACCGGAGATCCCAAGTATCAGATCCACTCTTCCGGTGATTTCGAAGCGAAGATTTACCCGTTCCCGGATGCGAACGAGACTGATGCAGGAGAGCTTCGTTTCGCCTGGAAGCCGACAAAAGTGGATTCCTTGGTTCAATTGAAGCTGGTTCAACTTTTCTTCCGAGGCCTTGCAGAGGGAGAACAATCGATACTGTATAAATCTCTCATTGACAGCACGACCCGTGAAACCGAATCTGGCGCAACAAGCGTAGTGTCCGAGGATATTCTCGAAAATTCGCCCTTCTTCCCAGTCTGGAACATAGGAATTTCCGGCATCCCTGGAAATCAAATTTCTCTGAAGAAAATCGAGCAATTAAGAAGTCTTGTCCAAGACAAGATACGAAATATATCGAGATACCCCGACAAGTCCGAGGAACTCTTGGCCTTCAATCGACTGATTGCATCAAATGCCACGGCTTGGCGCCGCTCTAAGAGGGTTGCGATCAAGAACCCGCCACAATTCGGTTTTGGCCAGGCCGAACCTTACTGGAAGAAACTCTTCGACTACCTTGAAATGGACTCGTCTTTTGTTCGATCGCTGTCAGATGAGCCTGTATGGCAGGCTATCGATGAACAGCTCAACTCGGGAAACAATATTTGGCGCGATCTGATTTCGAGATTTCGTCTAGCTGACCGGCCCTACGCCATGGCGTCGGTCCCCTCTGCGCAACTCCTCGAATCGATAGAAAAGGGAAACCAAGATCGAATCCTAGCGAAGACTCGCGTGATCATGGGCGAGTATCACACCACGGACGACCAGGATGCGCTCTCGCGTTTTGAGCAAGATGAGCAAGCTAAGACGAAAGCAATCGGTGAAATTGACGCGCGAGTTCCCCGGCCTCGATTCACGGATCATCCTCCATTGACTCTTGATGAGGATGTCCGGTACAAGCAGTTCAATTTGCTAAACACTGTGCCAGTTATTGCCTCGATTTTCAAACGGCCACCCACAATAGACATTGGGCTTTCGTTTGATCTCAGCAAGGTTCCGAGAAAATATTACAAGTATCTGCCAATCGTCCCGAGGTGTTTGGATTCTTTAGGATTGAACGACAGAGGGGAGGTTGTCGCCTACTCGGAGCTTCTGGCTCAGTTCCAAAAGCAGCTATACGCATTCTCGATAGCATACGAGTCCAATGTACTGTCAAAACGAGCCGATCTCACCATTCGAGCTTCTGCGACCAGTGCCGCAGAATTTCAAACCGCCCTGAGCACGATCCAGAGGATCATGCGGGCGAATTATCTCGATTTATCGAATGCCGATCGCTTACGAGATCTTATTGCTCAACGTCTCTCTGATGATGACTCATATACCGCGCAGGGTGATCCAAATTGGCGTGAGCCTGCCGGTGCTTTGCGCCATCTGGACGACGAACTATTCCTGGCTGTGAATTCCCAATTTACTCGTGCTCATTGGGACGCAAGGCTGAAGTGGCTTTTCCATAAGCCAGTTGGCCGGGAGGACATCGAGAGATTGGGAACTTTTGCCAATCATTTTTTGGCCATTCCACCCGCCGTTTCCAGACACGAGCTTTCTGAAAGGCTGGCCAAGTCGGAGGCAACGGGTCTTGACGCAGAGCTAGTTGAATATTGGAAGAAGAACCTCTATTCCTTTGCAGAACGAGACTTGATTGAAGGGTTTCGGCAACTGAGTCTTGAGGTCCAGCAGGATCTAACCATTGGACCGGCACGTGCAATAGCTGACCTCAGGGATCTTCAAACGATCATATTGAACCGTCGGGGCCTGCACGTGGATGTTACTCTGGCCGCGTCGACCCTTGATGAACTACGGCCTGGGCTCGTTAAGTTCTTGAAAGGTATTCCAGAGGATTCGCTTCAAAAAGGCAGTGTCAAGATAAACACAAATCCAAACCCCGTTCTAGCAAGCCTGGGAAAGCGTTTCCGTTTGTCCGACAAGAGCTTTCCCTCGTACGTGGGACTGGTGAGCCCAAATGCTATTACGGGAAATGTGGCCTTCATGGCCGACTTCCCAGGCTATAGCGAACTCGACCGAAAAACCCTAGTGCATGTTCTTGCCGCCAAACTTTTTTCGGGCCTGGGACCGCAGGGTTTTTATATGAAAACCGCGGAGGCTGGGTTGGCATACCACAACGCAATCCTGAGTGATTCTAGATCGGAGACGATCTTATACTATGCAGACCGAAGTCCTGACATCCCTTCTCTCGTTGGCCTTGTAAATAAGGTCGCTTCAGGGATTTCGGGTTTGCGTGATCCGCAGATGGTTGACTACGCGCTCCGTCAAACATTCTCATTGCCCAGGTCGATTTTCACGTTCTCCGAGAGAGGAAGAGCGCTTGCGGCCGATATTCGTGATGGAAATAAGCCGGACAAAATCCGCCGATTCTCGGAAGCAATTCTGAAGCTAAGGCGAGATCCCCAGTTGTTATCGGAACTCATTCAGGCGGGACTTCCTTCGATTGGCCCGGTGCTTGTCGGAGAAGAGCATAAGGAACAGCAGCGCTCCGCTAGATCAATCTTTTTCTTTGCTGGCACAGAGAATGCCTTGTCGGATACTGAAAACCGACTCGCCATTCCAAAGCTTGTGCGACTCTGGCCAAGTGATTATTGGATTGAATGAGAACAGTTTGAGAGCGATTTTGGGCAGCTGCTGATCTTGGAGACTGTCACGTTGCAGCCGTCCGCCAAAGAGTTCGTAAGAATGACTCACCTTTCCTTACCGCATTTGAGTCCGATACTGCCACGCTGCCAACACCAAATATTGGGGTACACTCCCCGATACCTCTTGCTTAATGTACGTGACTGAGCAGACGACGCGATTCATTTCGGCCTTGCCAGCTTATTCAGAGAGACCAGCGTGGCGGCATCTAGCGTAGGACCGCCTGAGGTAGAGCGATTGCAAACAACAAACAGCCAAGCCCAGCCTGACATCCTAGAAAAAGGCCTTCAGTTGGCCTGTTTTATTTCTTCTGATCGATCCACGGCCATTGATATTCTCATCGGGGCGCTCGATAAACTCAAGGTGGAGTGTCGGCGTCAGAAGAGAAGATTCTACTGGCGGTTCAAACATCCCACGCATCCAATCAGATTCATCACACGAAAAGACTCGGACACGCTTCAATGGCTAATCATGTTTGAGTCGGAGCAGTACGAGAAGCAACAAGAAGGTCACGGACCTCAGTCAGCGCGAGACATGGCCATCCGGTATGTCAAATACTTGATTCGCGTCACAACATCAATGTCTTCATTTTATGTGGCCGTCGGCGTGAATCGTTTGCTGTATGACTACGGCACGTCAGAAACGCAAACTGCTTATGAGATGCTCACCCAGCGTTTCCTGGGCGCCGATCAATACCGGCGAGCCAAGAGTACCCTGATGAAGAGCGCGCAACAGCGTTTTGGGGGCCTTCTAAGAACTTGTAAAACTAGGCATGGAGAGATCAGGTTCGAACCAGATGACAATCAGGGACGTTGGAGGGAGCTAGTAACGGAATGCCTGACGCTCTTCACTCCGTGGAGTACTGAAGCCCTATGCGCACGGTTAGCGGTACCGGGCAACGACACCGTGAAGTTTTCACTCAATGCCATCGGAACAGGCACAGACAAGGGGGATCGAAATGGAATCGATGTGAGTCGCTGCCATATTCTTATCGAACCTGTATGCAGCCGTCGTCTGTCAAGCGACCTGTCGCTTGATCCGCCCGAGACTAAATTGGCACTGCCGAGGTTTTTCATGAACAAAGAAGAGGAGATCAAAGATGATAGCGACGGCCAACGCGGGCGCAGATTTCCCAAACTTTCCCAAGATGAACGGAGCCTCATTGCAGAAAGGATAGAGTCAACAGATGTCCGACGCCGGCGAATACAGCCTAGTTTTCTGGAGGTCGTTGTCGACGGAATTAAACGCGCACGGGTGAATTTGAAACAAAAAGGGTCGATTAATCTCGATCTAGAGGCTGGCGCTAAAGCCGTCGAAATACACGGAGAAGACGAGGGTGGCGAACTTCTCCTTGCGACCCATCTTATCTCCTATACCGAGGATTCATTCAAGTTCGCAAAAGAAACAGTATTGCTCAATGGCGGCAAACTGGATTTAGTGGTGTCCCCAACACTGGATTTTCCGAACAGCGCACCTCGGGCGGCCCTGACTCTGAGGTATTCGCCAAGGTTCCGTCTCGTGCTATCGGATGTCATGCGGGGGATAGTGAGCGAATCGCGGCGGCCTTTAGCTTCGCATGCGATAACAGGCTTAACGCTGGCCTTAATCGCGTGGGGTGTCACGTGGTCTCTATATTCGCACAAAATCAGGCTGCAAAAAGAGGTACACGAGAAAGCCATCCGTGAGCAAATCCAGAGTTCAGCTACACCAACCGCTCTTGCTCATTACGTGTTGGCGCCGGATGACCGCAGAATGCGTGGGCCTACAGGTTACAACATTCCAAGGATTCCAGCGCGCGCCTATCCAACGGTGGTCAGTCTCGACGTACCATTCTCCGAGAAGGAGGGATCAATATACCGCGCTGATCTGAAGACGTTTGCAGGTGACAGGGAGCTCCTGATTGAAAATTCCCTTAGAGCGCGGCGGACAGCTACAGGTTTGAGCGTTGATATTGTTCTGCCCGGCGATTGGCTTGAGTCCCAAAATTACTACACGATCCACCTGCGCTCAATCACGAGAGATGGCCAAGTCCAACAAGTCAGTCGGTTCACGTTCTATTTGGCTGGGGAAAAATAGAAAGAACTTTGTCACGACAAGCACCCCATTTTCCTCGTCAGTTGGCGCCGAAGCCGATTAAGTCCTGGCTGCTTCGGGGTAACCGTACGGTGAAGCTTTCAATTACCCACAAGTTGAGCGCCTATGATGGCTCCCAGTTCGATATCGGTTAAGCGGGATAGACCTCTCCACATGACCATGTTGCCGGGTGGC
>WNFI01662686.1_pt1 | contig 12539 bp, 13 predicted proteins | sample 5400471 | NCBI WGS metagenome assembly WNFI01 (sample SAMN13153348, study PRJNA577476) | soil metagenome | isolation source: 100 cm saprolite on Douglas fir-dominated hillslope | place: USA:California | collected 2013-09-17 | reverse complement strand
AAGAACACCGCCCGACCCACCGGCATGCCGCGCGACATCGCGTAGGCGCACGCCGCGGCCCCGAAGGAGTGCGCCGCCAGGGCGCTCACCGGCTTCCACAGCGCCGCCGCGCGCTCGATCGCCGCCGCGAAGTGCACCAGCGACGACACCCGCCCCGCCGACTCGCCATGGCCGGGCAGGTCGATGGCCACCGCGCGGAAGCCCGCCGCCACCGCGGGACCGACCAGCGGCGTCATCTGCCCGGCGTGGCCGCCCCAGCCGTGCACCAGCAGCATCGTCGGCCCCTCGCCCCAGGCGTAGCCGGCGACCCGCTCGCCCCCGACCTCGATGACGAAAGGCTCGCCGCAGGCCAGCATGGCGCGCTCCTCGTCCCGCATCGGCGCCCGCGGCGGCGTGAAGAACAGCTTTCGCGCCAGCCGCGCGGCGGCGCCCGGAGCGACCGCGCCGGCGACGCGAAAGCCGGCCCGAAACCAGCCCGGCACGCGGACCGGACGCAAACGATCGGTCGTGCTATTCGGAGAGCCGGCGGCAGCGACTGCGGGGACCACGCTCGGCATTGGATCGCTCCTTTCCTACCGGCGCCGGACCTTCCGGCTGCGGACCAGCAGAGAGTCGAAGGCGGCGCGCGCTCTGCCCTCCGCGCCGGGATGCTCGAGCAGCTTGCGAGCCTGCTGGAAGGCCATGCCGATGCCGACGACCTCGAAGGCGAACTGCTCGACGTCGAGGTCGGCGCGGAACTGCCGCTCCTCGACGGCGATGCTCGCGGCCCGGCCGATCGTCCGCTGCCAATCGCGCTGCGACTGCACCAGCAGGTCGCGGACCGGACCCGGACGGTCGTCGTATTCCTGGGTCAGCGCCATGAAGAGGCAGCTCCCCCGGCGGTCGCGCCCGGAGATCCATCCCAGGTAGCGGTCGAACAGCGCCGCCACCCGCGGCTCGCCGCGCGGCTGGACGAGCGCCGGCCGCACGACCGCTTCGACGAAGCGATCGATCGCCCGCTGCAGCACTTCGAGCTGCAGCGCCTCCTTCGACTTGAAGTGCGCGAACAGCCCGCTCTTCGACAGCTTCACCTCCGCCGCCAGCGGGGCGAGCGACAGCCCCGTGAAACCCACCTCGCCGGCCAGGGTCAGGGCCCGGTCGACGATCTCCCTGCGCGTGTGCTCTCCCTTGGTCATCATGCCGCCATTAATAGCACGATCGGTCGTTCAGCCGCAAGCCGGCGACCTGCGCCATATCACGCACCCGGGTCGTGATATCGCGCGTCACCGTCCACGCCGCGCCCGGCGGATCGGCGCCAAACGCAGCGCCGGCGGCCTTTTACACGAGTGGCACCCCGGTTGCACCCTAGGACTCCAGTGCGCGCACACCTAGACCACCAAGTAACCGAGAGCACAACGCGACAAGGAGCGAACCTGATGGAGACAGCCAAGGTCGACATTCGCAAACTTCAACTGCTCAACGACCGGATCAACCAATGCATCGACGCCCTCACCCAGGTGCGCCTGTCGGTGCACGGTCTTTCACATACCTCCGCCATCAACCCCAACGCGCAGCTGGGCGCCTTCGGCGGCCAGCCGCAGGTCGGGTTCCAGCAGCTGCCGCAGGCCGGGTTCCCGCAGCAGGCCGGCTTCCCGCAGGTGGGCTTCCAGCAGCCGTTCGGCGCCGGGCTCTCCCATAGCGGGCCGGCAATCGGCGTGAACCCGTTCGTGGGCATCGGCGGCATCCCGACGATGGGCGTGAATCCCTACGTGGGCTGGGGCGCCCAGGGCGCCCTGAATCCCTACGCCGGGCAGCTCGGCGGCTTGAGCCACAGCGGCCCCGAGTCGTTCGAGGGCTACGCCCGCTCGGTCTGGACCGATCCGCTGCTGGCGGTGAAGGTCGCGCAGACCTTCCCCTACGCACAGTTCGCGGTGCCGCCGGTGGTGACGCTCTACTAGGCCCTCCGGCAGGGGTTCGCGGGAGAGGGGCGGGACGCCGCCCCTCTCCCGCCGCCCGTCCGGCAACGAAAAAGGAGAAAGACCCACGATGGCAACCAACAAAGTCACCGCAGAGCCGGCCCCCGTCCCAGGTGAGATTGCCGAGCTGCCTCGCGTCGACGAGGCGATCGCCGGCGTGGAGCGGCTCTACGAGAGCCTGACCGGCAGCCCGCCACCGCCGGCCGAGGCGGCCTCGTCGCCGCTGCCGGTCGAGAAGGACGCCGCGGAGTTCGTATCCGAGCGCCTGGACCGTCTGCTCGAAGCGCTCGGTCAGCCGGCCGGTCAGGCCGGCGAGGTCCCATGGAGCCCACCGATCAGCGTCTGGGAGGACGGCGGCGGCGGATTCACTCTGAACCTGGAAGTGCCGGGAGTGAGCCGCAGAGACTTGCAGCTGTTCGACGACGGCGAGAGCCTCACCGTCACCGGACGGCTCAAGGCGGCGAACGACGGCATGCGGCTGCGCATGACCGAGCGGCCTATCGGCCCCTTCCAGCGCAAGATCGTCCTGCCGCGGGGAGCGGCCGGCGGCGAGCTGAGCGCCAGGCTGCACGACGGCGTGCTGGAAATCCACATCCCCAAGCCGGCCGCGGGCGCCGGCGCACCACGCGCCGTGCCGGTCTCCTGACCTCGACCGCCCGGCAGCCGGCTCGATCGGAACCGCGCGATCGCCCGCTCACGACGATCGCAGGGTTCGATCGGGCCGGCGGCTCAATCCAGATCGCCGAACACCAGCTTGACCGCGCTGTCGAGGTCGGGCACGAACGCCACCACCTCCTGCCAGATCGGGCGCGGCACCTGGAAACCTTGCTCCAGATCGCCGCGGTTGCCTGATGGCAGGATCACCAGCCGCAGGTTGCGGTTGTAAGCGCCGCGCACCTTCTCCTCCACCTCTCCCACCGGCCGCACCACCAGCACGTCGTGCGCATCGGCCACCAGGATGCCGGTCGTCGCCAGGTCCTGCCGCACCGGGCGGTCGAGGAACACCGACAGGAACGCCAGCGCGGTGGGCAGGCCGGCGGAAAGCCCGCCCGAAGGCTCGTCCTCCTTGGTGATCTTGTAGCTGTAGTTGAAATCGAGGATGTCGCCGGTCAGGTGCGGGAGGTTGGCGCGCGCGTACTCGCGGACGGCCAGGAAGGTGTTGCGCACCGCCTGGGTGAGCTCCGGCGTCATGTTGCCGAGCGTCTCGTCGAGGAAGCCGCCGTGCCCGGGGGCGACCGGCTTGCGCGCCGCCCAGACCTCGTGGACGAGACCCTTGGCGCGGCCCGCGAAGTGATAGACGGCGGCCGACAGCACCCTGCCGACGGCGCTCTCCCGGCGCGCCTCGGCGGCGGCCATCGCCACCGCCCGCTCGGCGCAGCGCCGCGCTTCCGTCTCGTCGCCGCGCAGCCGCTGGAGCGCGGCGAGCTGGCGCCAGGCGGCAGGCCGCCGCGGCGCCTCGCGGACCTGGGCCTCCAGCAAGGCGACGGCCCTGCGGGCGCGTTCCGCCGGCGCGAAAAAATCGCGCACCGGCTCCCCCTCCGGTCCGCCGGCATGGTCGAGCAGCCAACCGATCACCCGTGGATCGTCGGGCTCGCCGGGAGTCTCCGCCTCCCCGGCAACGGTGCTCAAGAAGAGCCGCAGGGCGAGCTCCGGACGCCCTTCGAGCTGGGCGATGTCCGCCAGGTACTTGCGGTCCAGCGCCTTGCCACCGTGCTCCAACAGCTGGCGCGCCGCGGCGAGGTCGCCGCGCAGGGCAAGGCCGAGGGCGCGCCGGCGCGGCTCGATCGCCGCGTCGGCCTCGGCATCGCCGCCGGAGTCGGCGTCGGAGTCGGCTCCGGAGTCGGCGTCGGAGGGCCGCTCGCCGCCGGCGGAACGATCGGCGCCGGCAGACGGGTCGGCGCCGGTGACAGGCGGCGGGTCGGCGCCGGGCGGCAGGTCGGCGTCCGTCGCCAAGTCGACGCCGCCGGCGAAGCGGGCAGCGGCCAGCCGCGGCAGCGGCAGGTAGTGGCGGGAGGCCGCGGTCAGCGCCTCGGCGAGGGTCGGACGGTGCATGCGTGCCAGGAAGGCGACGAGGAATTGCCGATCGTAATCCGCCGCGTCCTCCTCGTTGCCCACCGCACGGCACAGCGCCGCCAGGCGTCCGAGCTCGGTGACGCGCTCGAAGCCGTTGAGGGTGTTGACCAGGTACTCGCAGACGTGGATCGCCTTCTCCAGGTCCGCCGGGCGGGCCAGCTGCTCGTAGACCCGCACCAGGGCCAGGGCACGGTCGGTGTCGCCGGCGAAGGCGCGCTCTTTGCCCAGCTCCTCGAGCAGCTGCGCGGCAGGTTCGAGATCGCCGGCCAGCTCGGCGATCCAGGCTTCGGCGAGGACCGCCAGCTTGTAGAGATCGCGGTCCTGTTCGCGGCTCTTCTGCGCCAGGCGGGCGCACGCGACGCGGGCGTCATCGGGACGCAGCGCCACGAACAGACGAAACGCGCCTTCGAGCTCGAGCAGCGCCGCCGGCTTGCGCCACAGCTGATTCTGCCCCAGGGCAAGGAACTCGGCGGCGCCCCGCTCGGGGTCCTGCGCCAGGCGCAGCATGCTTGCCAGGCGCATCCGCGCCCCCTCGCCTTCCGGAGCGAGCGCGTTGAGCTGCGCCCAGCAGGCGAACGCCGCCGACAGCTCGCCGCGGATGTGCTTGATCTTGGCGAGCAGGCTGAGGGCTTCGCGGTCGCGCGGCCGCTCGCCGAGCAGGCGCAGCACCTGGGCTTCGGCGGCGGCAAGGTCGCCGATCTCGGTGAGGACGCTGGCGAGGAGCAATCGTTGGTCCAGACAGGCGCGCCCCGAAGGGGGGGTCATGACTTCCACGACGGTGACTCCGGTTGCGATAGTATACTGACTTGGAACTGACTCGCCACGGCGTCCCCGGCGCCGCGGCGTCGTTTTCCGATGGAGCTTGCTAGTCTCGCGCTTTCAAAGGATCATCGGTAGCTCCCAAGCCATCTTGGCGGTCAAGTCGCTGCTCGCGAAGATCGCGGCGAGTCACGCCTCTACGGTGCTGCTCTACGGCGAGAGCGGGACCGGGAAGGGCCTGATGGCGGAGGAGATCCACTCGCACAGCCACCGCCGCGCGCGGCCGTTCCAGAGCATCACCTGCGGGGCGCTGCCGGAGACCCTTCTGGAGAGCGAGCTGTTCGGCAACGAGCGCGGCGCCTTCACCGACGCCAAGCGCCAGCGCAAGGGCCTGATCGAGGTGGCCGACGGCGGCACCCTGTTCCTCGACGAGATCGGCGAGGTCACGCCGGCCCTGCAGGTCAAGCTGCTGCGCTTCCTCGAAGAGCGCGCCTTCAAGCGCCTCGGCGGCTCGGCCGACGTCCGCGTGGACGTCCGGGTGATCGCCGCCACCAACCGCAACCTCGAGCGGGCGGTCCAGGACGGGCTGCTGCGCGAGGACCTCTACTACCGGCTGCGCGTCCTGCCGGTGAGGGTGCCGCCGCTGCGCGAGCGGCTGGCGGACGTGCCGGCGCTCGCCGGGCATTTCATCGGCGCCTACAACGAGTCGTTCCACAAGCGCGTGCGCGGCCTCTCCCGCGGCGCCCTCGACCGGCTCTCCGCCCACGGCTGGCCCGGCAACGTCCGCGAGCTCAAGAACGTGATCGAAGGCGCCATGCTGATGGCCGAAGGAGATCATCTCACCGCGGAGGACCTGCCGGCGTCGCTGAGCCGCAGCGGCCGGCCTCATCGCTGCGAGCTGCCGGCGGACGGCCTCGATCTCGCGGAGCTCGAGCAAGATCTACTCCAGCAGGCGATGCAGCGCAGCTCCGGCAACCTGACGCGCGCCGCCGCTCTCCTCGGTCTCAGCCGCCACCAGATGCGCTATCGCCTGGGCAAGCTCGGACGCGACCACTAGGCGCTCCAGCAGCAGCCCTCCTCAAAAGAGCTCCCGCTGCTGCCGGGGTCAGGAGAGCGAACGGAGGAAGAAGCTCGCGCCGCGCCAGATCCACCAGGCGCCGACCAGGCGGAAGATCCACAGCAGGACACGGACGCCGAGCAGGAAGAAGTTGTGGGCCGGGAACGGCACGGGCAGCGGCGCCCCGGCGCCGCCGGCGCCCGCCGCGGCGCCATCCGAGTCCGCGCCGCCGCGGCCGGCGCGACGCTGCAGCAGGTAGCCCCAGGCGGCGGCGCTGACGGTGAGCCCGACGAGGAGCTGGAAGAGGGCCGTGGCGGCAGGCAGGAAGCCCGGCGCGCCGGCGGCGCCTCCGGGCAAGCCGGGGGTCCCTCCCCCACCGCCGGCCGGCCCTCCCCACGAGCCGATGGCGGCGGCCGCGAGAGCGCCGAGGAGGAGCAGCAGCGGCACGAAGATGCCGAGGCGCAGCGGCAGCCGCGCGCCGTTCAGGAAGCTGAAGAAGCGGCGAGCGGGTGCGCGATGAGCGGCGCAGCAACGGACGGGGGTGAGCCGGCCGCCAACGAGGAGATCGAGGGTGCCGGCGGCGGGATCGAGGGCCGCCGGCAGGACGCGGTTGCACCACACGCACTTGCGCGGCATCGCCCGGACCATGTACGGACGGGCGAGAAAGCGGTGGCCGAGCATCAGCCCCACGCCGGCGGCGAGGCTGGCGGCGATCGGCTCCGGGTGCCGCACGAAGAGATAGAGCACCAGGGGAATGAACAGGAACAGCAGCACGCCGGTCGCCTGCAAGAGGAAACCGCCGCCGCCGTCCGCCAGGCCGGCGCTCGGCCGGCGCGGCGGCCGGGGCGAGAGCGGGGGTCCTGCTGCAGGCATTGCGGGCATTGCGGGCATCGTGAAGAAGCCTGGATCCGCGATCGACGGCCGACGAGGACCGAGCGAATTATCCGCCAGAGGCCCGGCCGGCGCCACCGGGGTAGTGGGGGAACCCCACCACCGGCCCTTCGCGCCCGATTCGCGATACCCTGCAGAGGTGGCGCCGCCGATCACCTTCCGCCCGGTCGAGGCGGACGACCAGGAGCTGCTCTACCGCGTCTACGCCAGCACCCGCAGCGAGGAGCTGGCGCCGGTGCCGTGGACCGAGGCGCAGAAAGAAGCCTTCCTGCGCATGCAGTTCCGGGCGCAGACGCTCGACTACCAGGCGAATTATCCCGACGCCGAGCGCCGGCTCATCCTGGTGGACGGCGCGCCGGCCGGGCGGCTCTACGTCGACCGGCGCGAAGACGAGGTGCGGATCGTCGACATCGCGCTGCTGCCGGCGCACCGCGGCGCCGGCGTCGGCGGCGCCATCCTGCGCGGCCTCCTGGCCGAAGCGGCGGCGGCCGGCAAACCGCTGCGCATCCATGTCGAACAGATGAACCCGGCGCTGCGCCTCTACGAGCGCCTGGGGTTCAAGCGCATCGGCGACACCGGCGTCTATTACCTCATGGAATGCAGGGCGGCGGCCCCGCCCGAGAGCGAGCCGGACGAGCGGGCGATCAGGTGAAGACGGCCTCGAAGCACGAGCCCTGGGGATCGGGCGCGATCGACACCAGGAAGATCTCGAGGGTGCCGAGGGCCTCGTGCTCCAGCCGGTAGATCCGCTGCGGCAGGTAGAGGCCGCGCGGGCCTCGGAACACCAGTGAGAAAGCCCGGTCGTCGCGCCGCACGCCGCGGCCGCCGGAAGTGACCTCCACCAGCTCCAGCTCCAGCGGCTCGGCGGCGCCCTCGGCGTGCAGCCGGAAGCGGCTGCCGGCGTGAGGCGCGAAGTCGTCGCTGGTGAGATTCGTCAGATCGGTCATGGCGCGGGCGCTCTCATCGGGGCGCCAGCACCAGCGGCCAGCGCCAGCCGCGCGCCGCCGCCTGGTAGGCGCCGTTGGCGCGGATCTGGTCCCGCCAGGCCTCGGCCCACTCGAGGGTGAACAGCTCACTTGCCATCGTCCCTCCCTGACGCCCGCGGCGCGGGCGCTGCTGCAGGAAACGAGTCCGGGTGCTCCTGCCATGTGGCGGCAGCCCTATCCTATCCGCTTCGCGCCGGCGCCGGGGGGTGCCGGCGGAGGCGGCCCGAGGGGACGGAGCGTGCGGCCGCTCATCGGCAGGCGGCCGCTCATCTCGACGACGGAGAGCGCGCCTCGACGCGCCCGCTCTTTCCCAGGGCGGCGGCGAGGCCGCCGCCGGCGAGCCACTTGCGGGCGGCGGCGTCGTGGCGGAGATTGGCGTCCAGGAAGGCGGTCACGATGACCTTCAGCTGGTCCTGGCGCTGCGGGTCGGCGGCGGCGAAGGGGCGCGCCTTGCCGCCACCGGCCGCCGGGGGAGCGCCGCCGAGGAGCGTGACCAGCACCTGGTCGGCGCCCGCGATCCGGTCGAAGGCGACGCGCCTCTCCGCTGCCAGCGGGTCCTGCGGCGCACCGGCGGGAACGCCGATGACGTGCAGGCACGGCACCTTGATGTGCTCGAAGCGCAGCTTCTGACCCTCTCTCCTCGCCGTCCGCGCCGACGGTCGCCAGGCCGGCCGCGGACAAGACCGTCCAGGCGCCCAGGTTCTGGCCGCCGACCGCCACCGCCGCGAGGTCGAGGCGGCCGCGCAACGGCGGCGTCGTGGTTTGCAGGGCGAAGACCTGGTCGACGGCGAAGACCAGGTCGAGGAGCATGGCGAGGCGGGTCTTGGGATCGCGCGCCGCCTTCATCATCGCTTCGCGCGCGTCGCCGCCGGACTTGGCGGTCGCCGCGTCGCCGCCCGGGTGCTGAATGTGGACCGAGACGTAGCCGTAGCTCGCCAGGTGGCGGCCGAGGAATTCCAGGCTGCTGCGCCCGGCGCCGATGCCGGGAGAGAACACCACGACCGGGAAGGGGCCGGCGGCCCGCTTCGGGGCGTAGAGCCGGGCCGCCAGGTCCCGGTGACGGGCCTGGTCGATCCAGTCGAGGTTCATCGCCTCGACCGCGAAGGCACCGGGCAGCGGCGTGAAGCGGTCCGCCGCGGACGCGGCGGCCGGCCCGGACGCGGCGGCCGGTGCGGGCGCGGACGCGGTTGCGGGCGCAGTGGCGTGGCCTGGCGCGCCGGCGGCGGCGGCGGCCGGCGGGCCGGCGGCGGCAGCGACCCCAGGCGCGCCGGCGGCGGCAGCGGCCCCAGCCGGGCCGGCGGCGGCCAGCCACGGAGCGAAGAGGACGGCGGCGGCCAGTCGGCCGCGGCGCCGCCTGTCGCCTGTCGCGGCCGCCGCAAGGCGCATGGGATTCCTCAAGGGCTGACGACCAGGATGACGAAGCTGCCGGGAAGGATCGGCGCCCGCGGGTGCGGCTCCGCCGCGGTCGGTGCCGGGCGAGGTCCGAAATCGGCGGTCGCCAGGTAGACGGCATGGGTCTTCTCGTCGACGGCCATGGTGCGGGCGCCCTGCCGGGTGGCGGCCTTGCCAACCACCGTCCACTTGTCGGGCGAGTCCTCGTGGATGACGGTCAGGTTGCCGTCGCCGCAGGAAGCGAACGCCAGCGCCGGGCCCGGATCGAAGCCGTTCGCATCGACGCCCTTGCAAATCGGCAGCGTGGTCAACAGGCGGCCGGCGGCGGTGTCGACGATCGCCGCCGTCTCGTTGCCGCAGCCGGAGATCAGGCGCCGGTGGGCGGCGTCGATGGCCATGCCGGAGGGCTCGTCGCAGCCGGCGAGCGGCCAGCGGCCGGAGATGGTCAGCTTGACGGCGTCGAGGGCCACCACCTCGTTCTTGTCCTCGATGTTCACGAACACCGAGCCCTTGCGGTCGCTGGCGGCGAACTCGGGCTTGCCGCCGAGCGGGATGGTGGCGGCGACCTTGCCCGAGGCGCCTTCGAAGACCGTGGCGTTGCCGCTGCGGCCGTTGAAGGCGAAGACGCGGTGGGTCGCCGGATCGTAGAGGATGGCGTCGGGGTTCTGCCCGGTCGACTTGAGCTCGGAGAGGACTTTCAGGGTCTTGAGGTCGAACACCGTTACCTTGTCCGACCGGCCGTTGCTGATGAAACCGCGGCCGAGGTCGGCGGCGAGCGCCACGCCGTGCACGCCCGAGAGGTTGGGGATCTCCCCCACCACCTTGCCGGTGTCGGGATCGAGCACCGTGACCCGCGTCGAGCGGGTGACGTACAGCCGGCGAGCCGCGCTGTCGAGTGCGAGGTAGTCCCAGCCGCCGTCGCCACCCACCGCGATGGTCTTGAGCAGGTGATAGCCGGCGGGGGCCGGCGACGCGGGTGGGCCGTCGCCGCCAACCGCGATGGTCTTGAGCAAGTGATAGCCGGCGGGGGCCGGCGACGCGGGCAGCGGAGGCGCGGCCGGCGCGGGAGCGGCGGCGGGCGGGGCCGCCGTCCCCGCCTGGGCGGCGGACGCCGGCGGGGCAGCGCCGAAGGCGAGGCCCAGCGCCACCGCCAGCGCCACGGCACCCGCAAGGGCGGCGCCGGCGGCGGGGCCGGCAGCGCCGGCAGTGCCGACAGTGCCGGCAGTGCCGGCAGCGGCGGTGATCCCGGCAGCGGCGACGGCGGGACGGTCAGGACGGCGGAAATGGGGCATCGACTCTCCTTTGGCGGGCGCGGCGCGCCCGTCGGCGACGGCGCGGCACGGCCTGGATCCGGTCCTTTGCCTGGTCCGGGGCGACTGGTTCAAAGCATCGAAACGCGCCGATCATACCCGGGGTTCCTGCCGGCCCGCATTGCCGCGGCCACGGCGCGAGTCTGGAGAAGGGAGCAGCGGGCTGCCCGCGGTGCGCCAGCCGGCCGCGGGCCGGAGTGCGCCAGCCGCCCGCGGGCCGGCAGCAAACCAGGGGCTCTCGGCCCCGGCGGAGAGGCGCGGCTATAATCAGCCGCCGCGCCGCCCCGGGGCGGCGGACAGCGTCGTTGGCTCGCCGCACCCGCCTCAGGGCGATGTCGGTCTCGACAAGGGGCGACCTCAGGGAAGTGTCGGTCTCGCCAAGGGGCGAGCCGACCGAGCCGACCTTTCCGGGCCCGGGCCCCCGAGGCAACGCTTGACCCAGCCAGCCGCAGGATGGAAGCAGCTGCTGCCGCCTCGCCGCTGGTGGCGGCGGCCCGGCGCCTACCCGATCCAGGCCTATTCGGAGTTCATGCCGCCGCCGCGGCTGGGCTGGCGAGCCTACGGCTCGACCGAGCTGCCGCTGTTCGCGGAGGACGATCCCTGGGGCTGGCGGGTCAGCGAGTACGAGGAGGCCTTCGAGCTGCGCCCCGGGCTCGGCCACCTGGCCGCGGAGCTGCTCGGCGCGTTGCGGCGGCTCGGCCGCCGCGAGCCCGGTCACGGCATCGGCCGGATGAAACTGCTCGACAACCCCTTCTGGCCGGAGCCGCTGGCGAGCGGCGGCGCGCCGCCGCAGGAGCGTTTCACCGCGCTGCTGCCGCTCGCCCTGTCGCGCACCCAGGACGACAAGGGGCGGGTGCGCTGGACCCTGTTCGGCGCCAGCGAGCAGGGCCCGGAGCGGCCTTTCTGGCGCGGCTTCTTCACCGCTCCCGGCGAGGAAGCCGCGGCGGCCGGCGGCATCGCCTTCCTCCGCCGCCTGGCCGGCGGCGGTCCGCCCGCGGCCGACTCCGCGGTCCGCGACCTGCTCGCCGCGGGCTTCCGCATCCTGCCCGGCACGCTGGAAGACTTCGCCGAGACGATCGGCGGCGCCGAGCTTCCGGGGTCCGCCAGCTGCTCACGTTCCGGCCGTTCGCACGGCTGCCCGAGTCGGTGCGCGGCGCCTACCTGGCGGGCGCGCTGGAGCTGCTGCCGTTCCCTGGCAGCCTGCTGTTCTGGGGCGCCCCGCCCTACCTCGCCCTGGCCCGCGAGCTGCCGCTGGCGTTGCAGGTGCCGCTGCTCCATCCGATCGAGCGCAGCGAGGACGCGCGCCGGATGCGCGTGCCGCAATCGGGCTGGATGCACGAGAGCCATCCCGACCACCTGCTGCCCGCCACCGAGCACGGTCCGATGCGCGACACCTTCCGCCGCAGCCACCGCTGGCAGCGCATGGAACGCAACGACGACGCGCTCGCGGTCAGCGGCCGCGAGGACCGCATGGCGCACGTGCTGTTCAGCGCCGCCGCCGACGACCTCGGCCTGTACGGGAAACCGATGGCGCGTAACGCGCAGCTCTGGACCCACGACTACCACCGGCTGCTGGACGGGCCGCGGGCCGGACGCTCCGAGCTGGCCGCCGCCGCGGCGCGGGTGGCGGGAGGCGGCACCTACGGCTACCGCTTCCTGTATCCGGCGATGCGGGTCGGCAGGCACGAGGTCTACTGGCATCGCCTGCTGGCGGCCGTGCTCGATCCCGGCAGCGGCCAGGCGGCGCTCGTCGAAGGGGCGCCGCTCGGGTACCTCACCGCCTACGACCCCGAGCGGCCGGACCTCGCGCATCCGGTCGAGCTCTGGCCCCGGCTGCTGGACAGGCCCGCTCACCGCGCCGCCATCGAGGAGCTGGCAGGCAACCATCGCGGCGCGGCGGCGAACGGCAGCGGCCCGGCGGCGGCGGACGCCGCCGGCGGGGCGAACGGAACGAGCGGCGCGGCCGGCAAGAACGGGCGCTCCAAGCGCCTTGCCGTCAACAACGCGAGGAAGCTGCTCGAGACCTGCCAGCTGCTGGGCGGCGCGCCGCTGCCGCCGAGCTTCGCCCGGGCGCTGCTGCGGCTGCCGAAGGATGAAACGCTCGCCGCCTGGCTCG
>WNFI01211388.1_pt1 | contig 12539 bp, 12 predicted proteins | sample 5400471 | NCBI WGS metagenome assembly WNFI01 (sample SAMN13153348, study PRJNA577476) | soil metagenome | isolation source: 100 cm saprolite on Douglas fir-dominated hillslope | place: USA:California | collected 2013-09-17 | reverse complement strand
GAAGTGGCTGGCAAGGTTGACCGCGAGGGTGGTCTTTCCCGACCCGCCCTTCGGATTGATCACCAGCGTGGTGTTCATTCTCATTGCCGATGCTCCCCCGCCACCCGCCCGCATCTCCTGAGACCTGACGATAGGGTACGCAGAAATCGCCTTCTTGTGTTGTTAACTAGTCCTCGGGAAGGCTATCGTTTCGTCAGTTCATACGCGAGGACACCCTATGGCTGGGCATTACCGGCTCGACCCGACCCCCGATACGGTGCACTGGGGCTTTTTCGACGCAAGACTCCCCTCCCGGATGGAGGTGGACTCGGGCGATACGGTGGTGGTGGACACGGTTTCGGGCTGGCTGGAGGTGACGCCGGACGAGTCGCTTTACCGCCCTGGGCACCGCGACATCATCACCAGGCTGAAGCCGGTGCTGGGCGGCCACATTCTCACCGGCCCGGTGGCGGTGCGCGGCGCCGAGCCTGGCGATACCCTGGAAGTGCGCATCAAGGCGATCGAGCTGACCGCGGACTGGGGCTGGAACGTCATCCGGCCGCTGCGCGGCACGCTGCCGGAGGATTTTCCGGAGTTCGAGCGCCGAGTCATCCCGATCGACCGCAAGGCGATGCGCGCGAAGCTTGCCTGGGGGCCGTCGATCCCGCTGCAGCCCTTCTTCGGCATCCTCGGCACCGCGCCGCGTCCGGAGTACGGTCGCATCTCCTCGGTCGAGCCGCGCGAGTTCGGCGGCAACATGGACTGCAAGGAATTCGTTCCCGGCACCTCGCTGTTCCTGCCGGTCTTCGTTCCCGGGGCGAATTTTTCCGCCGGCGACGGCCACGCGGTGCAGGGCGACGGCGAGGTCTGCCTGACCGCGCTCGAGACCTGCCTGATGGGGACCTTCGAGCTGGTGCTGCACAGGAAAATGAGGCTCGCCATGCCGCGCGCCATCACGCCGACGCACTACATCACTATCGGCCTCGACGTCGATCTGGACGACGCCGCCAAGCAGGCGCTGCGTGCGATGATCGCCTGGCTCGTCGAGATGCAAGGCTGGACGGCGTCCGAGGCCTACGTCTTCTGCAGTCTCGCCTGCGATCTGCATGTCACGCAGCTGGTCGACGGCAACAAAGGCATTCACGCCATGGTGAAGCGGGATCAACTGAGGGCGCCGGCGTGATCCCCGTCAAGGCCTGCCTGTTCGACGTCTTCGGCACGGTGGTCGACTGGCGCAGCAGCGTGAGCCGGGAGGCTTCCTTTTTTTTCAAAGCGAAAAACATCGCCGGCGTCGACGCCGTGGAATTCGCGGCGGAGTGGCGCAAGCTCTACCAGCCGGCCATGGAGGAGGTGCGTTCCGGCCGGCGCGCCTGGACGATCCTCGACGAGCTGCACCGCGAGAGCCTGCTCAAGCTCGTCGGCCGCTATGGAATTAAGGACCTTCCAGAAAAAGAAATAGATGATCTGAATCGCGCCTGGCATCGGCTCGATCCCTGGCCCGATGTGATCGAAGGCCTGACGCGGCTCAAGAAGAAGCTGATCATCGCGCCCTGCTCGAACGGCAATATCGCGCTGATGGTCAACATGGCCAAGCGCGCGGGGCTGCCATGGGACTGCATCCTCGGCGCGGAGACCGCGCGCGCCTACAAGCCGATGCCTGACGCGTATCTCGTGTCCTGCAGGCAGATCGACCTGCCGCCTTCGCAGGTAATGATGGTCGCCGCGCACAACGGCGATCTGAAAGCGGCCAAGGCGCAGGGGCTTGCGACCGCCTTCGTGCCGCGTCCCGCCGAGCACGGCCCTGGCCAGGCAACCGATCTCGCAGCCGATCAAGCATGCGTAGACATCGCCGCCGCCGATTTCGTCGACCTCGCGGCCAGACTTGGCTGCTGAAGTTACGAGCGGCGCCGCTGGCAATCCAGCTCGGTGTCGGCGCGCTCGTCCTGATGACGCTGTGGTTTGGCGCCAACTGGGTCTACCAGGCGGTTCGCAAGCCCGCGGAACTGTTTTTTCCGGTGGGCAGCGCGCTCGACAAGGCGCCGGCCGAGACCTGGCGCCGGTACGAGCCGATTTTCCGCGAGCACTCGACTGCGGTCATCGCACCGGAGCTGCTGGCCGCGCTCGCGCAACTGGAGGGCGCGGGCAACCCGGTCGCCCGCACTTACTGGCGCTGGCGCCTGACGCACGAGCCCTTCGAGGTGTACCGGCCGGCGTCGAGCGCGGTCGGCATGTACCAGATCACCGACGGCACTTACCGCGAGGCGAAGCGCTACTGCATTCGCGACCACGCAGTGATCGAGGACGGTCCCTGGCACCAGTGGAACTCATGCTGGTTCAACAGCCTGTACTTGCGTGTCGTGCCGAGCCACGCCGTCGAGATGACCTCGGCCTACCTGGATAGGCGCGTCGCAGGAATCCTCGAGCGCCTGCGGCTCGGCGGTGCGACGCTCCAGCAGAAGCAGGACCTGGCGGCGGTGATCCACCTGTGCGGCGCCGCCGCGGGCGAGTCCTACGCCAGGCGCGGCTTCCAGCCGGCCGACAAGCAGCGCTGCGGCGATCACGATCTGCGCGGCTACCTCGCGCGGGTCAACGCGACCAGCCGCGTTTTCAGGTCGCTCGCCGCATGGTGACCCCCCAGGTCCGAAAAGCGTACCATTTGGAAGCCGCCCGTCGCGCGGCTTTATCGCCAAAAACGGGAGACATCATGCAGAAACCGGTACGCATCCTCGGCGCAGCGGCCGTCATCGCCGCCTTCGCAGGGTTTTGGGGAATCCCGGACCTGAACGCGCAGCAGCCAGGGTTTACCCGGAAGATGCTGCAAGACCAGAACCTGAGCGCGCACGATCGCCACGCCGTCCAGGTGATCGCGGAATTCGCGCCAGGCATGGCCGCCGGCAAGCACACCCACCCGGGCGAGGAACTGGGCTACGTGCTGGAAGGCACGCTGCTTCTTGAGATCGAAGGCGAGGCGCCCCGCACGCTCAAAGCCGGTGAGTCCTTCTTCGTTCCGGCGGGCAGGCCGCACGACGGCAAGAACGTCGGCAGCGGACCCGCGAAAGTGCTCGCCACCTACGTCGTCGAGACCGGCAAGCCGGTCGCCTCGCCGGTGAAATAGGGCGCGATGACCGACCGACGGGCATTCATCGCCGCGACGCTTGCCGTCCTCTCGGCGCCGCTCGCCGCTCAGGAAAAAAAGGAAACGGGGCGCGAGTACCGCATCGGGGTGCTCGACGCAATCGCCGAGCCCGCGAATCTGGCCAATATGGATCAGCTTCGCAAGGGGCTGAAGGATCTTGGGTACGCGGAGGGGAAAAACCTGCGGATCGAATACCGGACCGCCGAGGCGCGCAACGAGCGCTACCCGGCGCTCGCCGGGGAGCTGGCGCGCATGAAGGTGGACCTCATCGTGGCCAACGGCACGCCCGCAACGCTGGCAGCCAAGAATGCCGGCGGAATGATCCCGGTCGTCACGGCGACGGCTCTCGACCCGGTGGACACGGGCCTCGTCGCAAGCCTCGAGCGCCCAGGCGGAAACGTCACCGGCATGGCGATCCTGACCGATGAACTGGAGAAGAAGCGGATCGAGCTCCTTAGGGCAATCGCGCCGGGACGCAAGCGCGTGGCCGTGCTGATCAACATGGGCAATCCGGGGCTCGCTTCGACCTGGAAAGTCATCGAGGCCGCGGCTACATCCATCGGCCTCCAGGCCGTGCTGGTCGATGTGCGAAGACCCGAAAAGATCGCGGGCGCTCTGGACGCCGCCGTGGCGAAGCGGGCGGACGCTCTGGTGGTGCGGGTCGGTGCGCTGCAGGAGGCGGACCGGCGCACCCTGTTGGATCTCGCCGCCCGGCATCGGCTGCCGGCAATCTATGCCCAGCGGCAATATGTCGACGCGGGCGGCTTGGTGTCCTACGGCATCAGCACGCCGGACCTGTACTACCGCGCTGCGACCTTCGTGGACAAGATCCTCAAGGGCGCAAAACCGAGCGAGTTGCCGATGGAGCGCCCGACCAAGTTTGAGCTGGTCATCAACCGCAAGACACTGAAGGCGCTCGACCTGGTCATTCCGCCGGACCTCCTGCTGCGCTCGAACGAGATCGTGGGATGACCCGGCGCCTCCGGGCGCTTGCAGCAGCGATCCAGTTTTCTCTCTTTTCGCCGGGCAGCGAGGGCGCGCCCCACGAGATCAAGGTCTTTACCGACGAGCTCGCCAATTACGGCGAGCACACGCTCGAGATCCACGCGAACAAGGCTTCGCGGGCGGGCTCCCAGAGCGACCAGCGTGCCACGCCGCTGCAGCTTATGCCGGAGTATTCGTACGGCATCCGGAGAAACTGGGAGCTGAGCCTGCAGTCGCCGGTTTCCGAAGAGCGCGGGCACGTCCGGTCCGACGGCTACCGTGCCGAGCTGCAGTACGTCGCGCCGCACGACGAAACCGAGGGTTTCTACTGGGGTATCAATCTGGAGCTCTCCAACGTGCGCGAGCGCGACGAGCCACAGTTCTGGAACACTGAGATGATACCGATCCTCGGGCTGCGGATCGACCGCTGGCATCTGGCCGCCAACCCGGGAGTCAACCTGCCGGTCTCCGGGCCGCAGCGCAAGGTCAACTTCGACCCGGCCGCGAAGGTCGCCTACCGCGCGTTCGAGCGGAACTATCTCGGAATCGAGTACTACGTCGAGGCCGGCCCGCTGCGCGATTGGCTGCCGCGCAGCCAGAGGAGCCGGATGCTTTACCTTGCCTGGGACGGCAAGATGGGGAAGTCCGACTTCAATATCGGCATCGGGCGCGGATTGACCGACGCGTCCGATCGCTGGGTGCTGAAGATGATCTACGAATTTCCATTCTAATTCCTGCCGGCTCAGGGCTCGTCCATTTGAAACGGCCGGTCAGTCGACTTTGGCACCCGAGAGCTTGACCACCTTCGCCCATTTGACGATGTCCTCGCGCAGGAACCCGTCGAATTGCTCGCGTGTCATGCCCATCGGCACGGCGCCCTGTTTGGCCCAGGTCTCCTTCAGCTCAGGCCCGCCGAGAATTCTGTTCACCGCCGCGTTCAGTTTTTCCAGGATGGGCCGCGGCGTCCCGGCCGGCGCCATGAGTCCGAGCCAGATGGTCGCCTCGTAGCCCGCAACCCCGGCCTCCGACATCGTCGGCACATCGGGCGTGACCGGCGAGCGCGCCTTGCCGGAGCTCGCCAGAGCCTTGACCTTTCCCGCGCGTGCATTGGCAGCCATGGTCGTGATGGCGTCGAACATCATGTCGACCTGCTTGCCGAGGATGGCGGCGCGCGCCTGGTCGCTGCCCTTGTGCGGCACATGGACGATGTCGACGCCCGCCATGGCCTTGAAGAGCTCTCCGGCCATGTGGTACGGGGTGCCCGGGCCCGACGAGGCGTAGTTGAGCGCGCCCGGCTTGGATTTCGCGAGCTCGATGAACTCCTTCAGGTTGTTCGCGGGAACCGACGGATGGACCACCATCAGCAGGTCGGAGGAGTTCACGCCCGTGATCGGCGCCAGGTCGCGCATCAGATCGAACGGCTTCTTGGGGATCAGGGTTTCGTTGACGGTGTGCGTGTTCGACATCATCAGGAGCGTGTAGCCATCGGGCGGCGCCTTCGCCACCACGTCGGTGCCGACGATCGAGCCGCCACCGGGCCGGTCCTCGATCACGAACGGCTCGCTGAGGGCCTCCTGCAGCTTGGCGCCGACGAAGCGCGCGTAGATGTCGGCGGGCCCGCCAGCGGCGAACGGCACGACGATACGCACCGCTCTCGCCGGATAGGCCTGCGGGAATGAGGAGAGGCTGAACGCCGAAAACAGCAAGGCAAGCACGGCCCGAAGCATCGGTCTCCTCCTGTTTTTTTGCCGCTTAGAATAGTCTACAGCCATGAGAATACTCGTCACCGGCGCGGCGGGCTACATAGGATCGGCGCTTACGCGGTTTCTTGCTTCGCAACCGGATAGTGAAATACTCGCCACCGACCAGGGGGCGCTTGCGATCGGCGGGCCGCGGATTCAAGCCATCTCCGGCAACCTGGCCTATCCGAAGTTCGCGCGCTCGCTCGTTATGCCCGGCATCGACATCGTGATCCATCTGGCGTCGCTGGTCTCGGGCGGCGCCGAGCAGAACTTCGAGCTCGGCAACAAGGTGAACCTGGATGCGACGCGCGACCTGCTGGAGGCCTGCCGGCTCGCCGGGCACTGCCCGAAGTTCGTCTTTACATCGTCGATCGCCGTTTATGGAGAGAGCCCAAGCGAGATAAATGATGAAACCCCCGCCGCACCGCGTTTGTCTTACGGCGCGCAGAAGCTGGTGTGCGAGATCCTGATCCGCGACTACACCCGCCGCGGCTACGTGGACGGACGCGCCTTGCGGCTTCCCGCCGTGCTGGTGCGGCCCGGCGCCGCCAACACCGCCGTCTCCGGCTGGTCGAGCGCGATCATCCGCGAGCCGCTTGCCGGGCGCGACTATGTCTGCCCGGTGCGTCCCGACACCCGAATGGCCTGCATCTCGCTGGGACGCGTGGTCCAATCGCTCGCTCACGCCGTGACTCTGTCCTCTGAAGACCTGGGTTCCAACAGGACCGTTCTGCTTACCGGCATTCCGGTATCGGCGCAGCAGATGTGGGACGCCGTGAAGGACAGAGCCGCAGGCCGGGTGAAATTCGATCCCGACCCGGTACTCCAGAAGCTGATGGACGCCGCGCCCAAGGCGACCCGGTCGCTGCGAGCCGCGCAGCTCGGCTTCCTTCACAATAAGAACATCCGGGAAATCGTAGTCGAGTACGAAAGCGAAAAGGCAGAATACGAAAAAACGCATTCCGATACTTCCGTCTCGCGCCACGGTTGAGGGGCTGGACCGCGCGCCGCATCGCGCGTTTCTGCGGGGGCTCGGGCTGTCCGACGCGGACATCGCCAGACCTTTTGTCGGCGTTGCGTCCACCGATGGACGTGTGACGCCGTGCAACGCGTTGCTGGGCGAGTTCGCACGCGACGCCTGCGCGGGGATCCGCGAGGCGGGCGGCACGCCGTTCGACTTCGCCTCGATCTCGGTGGCCGACTCGATGTCGATGACCCACGGCGGCATGCGCTATTCGCTTGTGTCGCGCGAGATCATCGCTGACGGCGTCGAGGCCGTGGCGCGCGGCCATGCCTACGATGCGCTCGTCACGTTTGCCGGCTGCGACAAGACCCTTCCGGGCATGATGATGGCGATGACCCGGCTCAACCTGCCGTCGGTCTTCGTCTATGGCGGCGCGGCGCTTCCGGGGAGATGGCATGGCCGCGACGTCACGGTGCTCGACACCTACGAGGCGGTCGGCGCGGTGATGGCGGGAGACATGAAGGAGAGCGAGCTGAAAGAGCTTGAGAACGCCTGCCTGCCGGGCTTGGGCTCCTGCCCCGGACAGTTCACGGCCAATACCATGGCAATGGTTTCAGAGACTCTGGGCCTTGCCCTTCCGGGCTCGGCGACGTTGCCTGCGGTTTCTGATTCTCGAATGGATGTCGCTCGGAGCGCAGGCGCACGCGTGATGGACCTGTTAAGAAACAACGGACCGTTGCCAAGAGACCTGGTAACGAAAAAGAGCCTGGAGAACGCCTGCGCTGCGGTCGCCGCCACGGGCGGCTCGACCAACGCCGGCCTGCACATCCCGGCGATCGCGCACGAGGCAGGCATCCGCTTCACGCTCGACGACTTCGGTCGCGTCGCGAAGCGCACGCCGCTCATCGCCGACATGAAGCCGGGCGGACGATTCCTTGCAAAGGATCTGCACGCCGCAGGGGGCGTTTTCTCGGTATTGAAGCAATTATTGAACCGGGGAGCGTTGCACGGCGACTGTCTCACGATCTTCGGCACTTCCCTGGAGAGCGAGCTGAAAAAGCGTCCGGAGGCGGACGGCGAGGTGGTGAGAAAGGAACCCATCTCGAAATCCGGCGGCCTCGTGGTGCTGAAAGGCAACCTCGCCCCGGGCGGAGCGCTTATCAAGGTCGCCGGCCTGAAATCGCTATTCTTCGAAGGCCGGGCGCGCGTCTTCGATTCCGAGGAGGCTTGCGCCGAAGTGGTGAAGAAGCGCGCCTACAAGGCGGGCGAGGTGCTGGTGATCCGCTACGAGGGACCGAAAGGCGGCCCCGGCATGCGTGAAATGCTGGGCGTGACGGCGCTGATCTACGGGCAAGGCATGGGCGAGAAGGTGGCGCTCCTTACCGACGGGCGGTTCTCGGGCGCGACTCGCGGCATGATGATCGGCTACGTATCGCCCGAGGCGATGGTCGGCGCGCCGCTTGGCGTGGTCAGGAACGGCGACTGGATCCGCGTCGACGCCGCCGCCGGAATATTGGAGCTGTTGATATCCGAGGGCGAGATGCTGAAGAGAAGAAAAGCGTGGAAAGCGCCGAAGCGACCCGGACTATCCGGTGCGCTCGAAAAATACGCCACGCTGGTCGGCCCGGCAAATCTGGGCGCGGTTACTCACAGTGGCCCCAGGGGGAGCGCCAAATGACCCTCGACCCCGTCCCGACCGGCGAGGTGTCAGGCACCGATTCTCATCTCATCAGGCTCGGCAGGTAGAGCGAGATGATCGGAAATGCCACGAGGATGGCGAGGCGCACGCAGTCCGCGGCCATGAAGGGCAGCACGCCGCGGAAGATGGTGCGCGTAGGCACGTGCGGCAGCATGGTGTTGAGGACGAAGAGGTTCATTCCCACCGGCGGGCTGATTAGGCCGATCTCGACCACGACGACGATGAGGATGCCGAACCAGATCGGGTCGAGGCCAAGATGCACGATGAGCGGGAAGAACACCGGCACGGTGAGCAGGATCATCGAGAGCTCCTCCATCGCCGTGCCGAGCACCACGTAGATCACCATGATGAACGCGACCACCATGATCGGGTGCAGGTTGTAGCGCGAGACCAGGATCTTCAGGTCGCCCGGCATGCTGGTGATGTTCACGAACTCGGCGAACATCAGCGCGCCGATCAGGATCAGGAACAGCATCGAGGTTGTGCGCGCGCTCTCCACGAGCGACGCATAGAGCGTCTTCCATGTAAGGCTATGGCGCGCGAGCGCGAAAATCATGGCGCCGAAGGCGCCGACCGCGGCACCTTCGATGGCTGTGAATACCCCGCCGTAGATCCCTCCCATGACCAGGACGAAGAGCGCGATGACGCTGGAGACGCCCTTGTATCTGAGCGAGAGCGCGAACACGACGAGCGCGCCGATGACTGCGGCATCGTCCGAGTCCAGCCACTTGAATCTGGCCGCCGTGACCAGCGCAATGCCGACGAGCGCGAACACCCATAGTCCCTCCAGCGTGGCGAGGCGCTCGCGCCAGGAAACCCGCTCGCCGCGCGGGCCGGCGGCAGGATCCCGCCAAATGATCAATCGCACCGCCACGCACAGCAGGATCGTCGCGAGGATCCCGGGGAGGATGCCCGCCGCGAAGAGCTTGCCGATGTTCGTCTGCGTCATGATCCCGTAGATCACCATGATGGTGGACGGCGGGATCAGGATGCCGAGCGTCCCGCCCGCCGCGATGGCGCCGGTGGCGAGATAATCGGCGTAGCCGAATTTCTTCATCGAAGGGTAGGCAACGCGCGCGAAGGTCGCCGCGGTGGCGATGGACGAGCCGCAGATCGCGCCGAAGCCGGCGCAGCCGACGATGGTCGCCATGGCGAGGCCGCCGCGCAGGTGGCCGACGAACGCGTACGCGGTGCGGAAGAGATCCTGCGACATTCCGGCGCGCGTGACGAAGTTGCCCATGAGGATGAAGAGCGGAATAACCGACAGGGTGTAGTTGCGGCCGGTCTCGTAGATCTGCGTCTGCACCATCGCGAAGGCGGGCGACCAGTTCCAGTCGCGCATATAGGCGTAGCCGACGATCCCCACCAGCCCCATGGAAAGCGCGATCGGGATGCGCATGAACGCGAGCACCATCATGGCAAGGAGCCCGATCAGCGCTTCGGTCATGCGGGGCTCAGGTCGTCGCCTGGTTGGCGCGCCGCGTGCCGGGTACGAAGACCCGCAGAACGTGCACAAGGCCGGTAAGCGCGATGGCCGCGGCCATGAAGTAGACGAAAGGGCCGACCGGGATGCGCAGCACGTCGGTGGTGTCGCCGTACCCGGCTATCCGTCCTGCCTTGAGCCACACCAGCCACGCGAGGAAGAACATCAGCGCCGCGCACAGGGCATGGACGATGCGGACCAGCGCGCGGGTCGCCGCCGGGGTCAGGACGCGGTCGATGAAATCCATGGTGACGTGCTCGTCGGCGTGCGACACCAGCGGCAGGCCGGCGAAAATGAGCACGAGCAGCATCAGCTCCGTGGTCTCGAAGGCCCCGCGCAGCGGCCAGTTGAAGAGGTAGCGCGAGACGACGTCGGCAAACGTGATCAGCATCAGCACGAACAGGATTGCGGACGCCGCAATGCCGAGCGCAGCGTCGATGCGCTCTTCCCAGTCCTGGATCTTGAAGCTCATGCGGGCGAAAAAACGCCCGCCGGGTGGACCGGCAGGCATAGTTGGTGCATCGGGCTTAGTTGCCGCTGGCGGCGCGCTTGAGCTCCGCGTGGAACTCCTTCAGCAGCATCGCGCCATCCATGTTGCGCTTCTCCTTCACTTCCTTGATCCAGTTCTGGATGACCGGCTGCGCCTTCGCCTGGATGTCCTTGATGAGCGCAGGGCTCGGGGTCTCGATCTGCACGCCGGCCTTTTTCATGCCTTCGTTGCCGAGGCGGTCGACGTTGTCCCAGGACCTTCCGGCGCGGCGGGCGAGGTATTCGCCGCCGAACTTGGCGAGCAGCTCCTGGTCGCTCTTGGAGAGCCTGTTCCACTTGTCCTCATTGATGAAGAAACCGAACGAGGAGCTGTAAAAGCCGCCCGGGAAGAGGGTGGCGTACTTCACCAGGCCGTCGAGCTTGAACGACACGATCGACTCCTGAGGGAAGAACACGCCATCGGCGATCCCGGAGCTCAACAGCTCGTAAGACTCGGGCGCCGGCTTGACGAACGCCGACGCGCCGAGCGCGCGCGCCATGGCTTCGGCGATGCCGCCGCCCGTCCGGATCTTCATCCCTTGCAGGTCCGCGAGGGACTTGATCGGCCGCTTCGTGTTGAACATCTGGCCGGGGCCATGGGTGAAGACGCCGAGCAGGTGCACGCCCTTGTATTCGCCCGCCTTGTCCAGGTACTTCCAGTGCAGCCGGTTGTAGGCTACGGAATTGATCTCCGCGGTCTCCCCGGCACCGGGCAGCTCGGCCACCAGGGGCAGGACGTGGCGTGCCGGCGTGTAGCTCGCGGTCACATAGGAAACGTCCACCAGCCCGTCGCGCACCGCGTCGAACGTTCCGGGGGGCGCCGAGGGATGCTTGGGCAGCATCTGGAACTTGATGCGGCCGCCGCTCGCCTTCTCGACTTCGTCGCCGTAGCCCTGCAGCACCACGCCGGTCAGGTGATGCGCCGGCGACACCCACGACGACATCGTGAGCGTCGTCTGCGCCTGCGCCGGCAACGCAAGCATCGTGCCCGTCAGCGATGCGATCACCGCCGCGCTGCGATTTTTGTGGAATGAAATCATGGTCTCCTCCTTCGAACCTCTAGTGTAGCAGCGTTGGAAAATCTTAAATGTTTGTCACGCCGGATGCGCAAAGTCACGCATGCTCGTTGTATTTCGATTTCGAATTGGATACGATTTCGGCTCGCTCGATGTCGGCGAGCGCAGAAGCAGGGGAGCGCCCAGCGCACGGCTGGGCGAGAGGAGAAAGAAATGCCATCGGTGGTCACAAAGTCGGACCTTGTGCAGGTTGCCGCGAAGGCGGGCAATGTCAGTAAAGCGGCGGCGGGCGAGGCGGTGAACGCGCTGTTCGACGCGATCGTCGAGAACGTGGCCAAGGGCAAGCGCGTCACCGTGGTGGGATTCGGCACCTTCCTGCCGCGCAAACGGAAGGCGCGCAGCGGCCGCAGTCCGGTCAACGGCAAGGAAATCAGGATCACCGCCAAGACCCTCCCGGCTTTCGCCGCCGGCCAGGGATTCAAGGAAGCCGTCGACAAGAGGTAAATCCCGTTGCAGTCCCTTGTTTTCCCGGGGATTGCAAAGGCGTGGCAGGCTTGGCAGAATGCGGCGCGAAGCACAATTTCTGCCATGGACAGCCCGCTCATCCTTTCACTCGACGCCCACGGTGTCCCGCACCGCTGGATCAGCTGGCAGCAGGCCTGCTTCTACTACGCAAAGAACCTGGTCGCCTGGACGATGGGCGACGAGACCTTCACGTACTACGGCGGGATCTCCCGGCTCACCGGCGAGCGCTCGAGCATCACCGCGCATTCCATCATCGCCATCAAGGGCAAGGCGCTGGCGGCGAAAGGGTTCCACCAGGTCCCGCCGCTGAACAACCGGGAGCTTTTCCGGCGAGACCGGCACATGTGCGCCTACTGCGGCGGCGAGTTCAGCTACTTCCGCCTGACCCGCGACCACATCACGCCGCTGTCGCGCGGCGGACGCGACACCTGGATGAACGTGGTCACGGCCTGCCGGCATTGCAACGGCAGCAAGCGCAACCGC
>WNFI01398345.1_pt3 | contig 12541 bp, 12 predicted proteins | sample 5400471 | NCBI WGS metagenome assembly WNFI01 (sample SAMN13153348, study PRJNA577476) | soil metagenome | isolation source: 100 cm saprolite on Douglas fir-dominated hillslope | place: USA:California | collected 2013-09-17 | reverse complement strand
GGCGGCGAGAACGACCTGCCGACGCGCCAGCTCGCGCGCTACGTGAAGGAGGCGGCCGAGCGCCACGTGCGCGGGATGACGGTGGACCTCGTCTGGCGCCGCGACCGCTACCTGCGCGGCGGCGATCACTTCCCCTTCCTCGAGCAGGGCTACCCCGCGGTGCGCTTCACGGAGCCGTCCGAGAACTGGAATCACCAGCACCAGAATGTGCGCGTCGAGAACGGCGTGCAGTACGGCGACCTCCCCGAGTTCGTCGACTTCGCCTATGTCGCCGACGTGGCGCGCGTGAACGCCGCGGCGCTCGCTTCCCTCGCGCTGGCCCCTTCCGCCCCGGCCGAGGTCGAGATCGAGGCCTTGCGTCTCGAGGCGGCCACGACGCTGCGGTGGAAGGCCAATCCCGAGCCCGACGTCGCCGGATACCGCATCGTGTGGCGCGAGACGACGGCGCCCCTGTGGCAGCACGCCCGGGACGTCGGCAACGTGACGCGCGAGACGCTGCCCGTGTCGAAGGACGACTATGTGTTCGGCGTGCAGGCGTACGACCGGGACGGCAATGTCTCCGTCGCGACCTACCCGCGGCCGCACTATCCGCCGCGACCGCCCGCGAAGTAGCCAGGTGGTTGCGGGCGGCCCCCGTTGGATTCGGGGCGCCTGTGAGAAGCCACCTTGCCGGCGGTGGATGGGTGACCCTGCGGCGACCCATGCGATATGTGCGGGGGCCGGCGCCATTTAGTTGACAACGTCAACTAATTAGTTGATAGTGTCAACTAAATGGCGAAGCCCCCGGGACACATCCTGCTCGGAACACAGCGCCACCCGTCGAAGCTCATGGAACACGCCGCTACTGTCACGCCTGCAAGCGCTTTTGAACTGTCCAAGTTCATGGAGCACGTCGCTGCCGTCCACGCCTGCAAGCACCTCTAAGGTGTCCAAGCTCCCGGAGCACGTCGCCGCCGTCAGGGCCTTCAACCGCTTCTACACGCGGCGGATCGGCCTGCTGAACGGGGCGATCCTCGCGAGCGAGTTCTCGCTCCCCGAGATGCGCGTCCTCTGGGAGATCTCGCACCAGGACTGGATCAGTGCCAAGGAGATCGAGCAACGCCTCGGGATGGATCCCGCCTACGTGAGCCGGATCGTCCGCGCATTCCAGGACGCTGGCCTGGTGAAGAGCGAAGCCAACGCGCACGACCGCCGCGTGAAGAACCTCAAGCTCACCCCCAAGGGGCTGCAGCGGATGCTCGCCTTCGAGAAGCGCTCGAGCTCGGAAGTGCGCGACATCGTCGGCAAGCTGCCCGGCGGCGGCCCGGATCGCCTTGTTGCCGCGATGCGCACCATCGAGTCGCTGCTCGAGCCGCCCGAACCCACGGTCGAATCGCTGCTGGCATCCCGTCGCGCCGCGGCCGTGCTCCGTGATCCGCACCCGGGCGATTTCGGCTGGGTCGTGCATCGCCATGGCGTTCTCTACGCGCGGGAATACGGCTGGGACGCAACGTTCGAGGCGCTGGTCGCGGAGATCGTCGCCAAGTTCGTGCGCAACTTCCAGCCGGGCCGCGAGCGCTGCTGGATCGCGGAGCACGCGGGCGAGATCGCGGGCTGCGTCTTCCTCGTGGAGCGCTCGGCCCACGTCGCCCAGCTGCGCCTGCTGCTGGTCGAGCCGTCGAAGCGCGGCATGGGCATCGGCAAGGCGCTCGTCGACGAGTGCATCCGCTTCGCGCGCGAGGCGGGCTACCGCAAGGTCATGCTCTGGACCAACGATATCCTGCACTCCGCGCGCCGCATCTACGAGCGCGCCGGCTTCAAGTTGGTCGCGAAGGAAAAGCACCACAGCTTCGGCCGCGACCTCACCGGACAGACCTGGGAACTGCAAATAAGAGGGTCAGACTCCATCATTCGCGCGAATGATGGAGTCTGACCCTCTTATTTGCCCTCAAAGCACCGGTGAAGTGAGCCGCGCGATCGACTCGAATATCGCGGTGAGCTTCTCGCTCCTCCTGCGCCTCGCCGGGAAGGGCTTGCATACGGCGCGATCCTCCTCGAAGCGCTTCGTCATCCGGTCGATGATCGCCTTGTCGTAGAACGCGGCGGCGACCTCGAAGTTCAGCCGGAACGACCGGTTGTCGAGGTTCGCGGTGCCGAGGATCGCGACGGTGTGGTCGATCACCGTCGGGGATGAGGTACGGCGTCTCGATGAGGATGCGCTCGCGCGCGGTGGAAAACGCGGCGAGGAAGAAGGCGTGCATCGGCGCGTTCGGATCGTCGGGGCCGCTGGCGAGGATCTGCACCGGGACGCCCTCGCCGATGCGCGCCGGCGGAAAGTATTTCGTGAGGTTGTGCGCGCCGAGCTTGATCGCGCCCCTGGAATAGAGCCAGTTCTCGAGGAACAGGCGCTGGATGCGATGCGTGGGCTCGCCGTCGATGCGCGCATGCTGGTCGCGCCACGCATCCTTGCCCGAGCGCGTGGCGGTGGCCGGATTGTGCAGGTTGATGCCGCCCAGGAATCCCGCCAGGCCGTCGACGATCGCGATCTTGCGGTGGGTGCGGAAGTTGGCGAAGTTGAGGCCCGCGATCGAGATCTTCACCGGGTTGAAAGGCAGCACTTGCCCGCCGGCCGCCCGCAGCGGCTCCCAGAACTTGCCGTTGGCGCGCGGCGAGCCGACCGCGTCGTAGAGCACGCGCACTTCGACGCCGCGTCCGGCCGCCGCCACGAGCAGATCGCGGAAATGCGTGCCGACGTCGTCGGGCTCCCAGATGTAGTACTCCATGTGCACGTGGTGCTTCGCGGCGACGATCCTCTCCTCGAGCGCCTGCATGCACTGCTCGCCGTCGTCGAGGAGCTGCACCGCGGATGCGAACGTGGGCTCGCCCTGCCCGAGCCTGAGGCCCACCGCGGCAAGGCCCCCGGCGTCGGGCGTGAGCCGGGTTCCCGCGGGCCCTTCCTGCTCGTGCGCATGGCGGTGGGCGAGCGCCGCGCGCGACAAGCCGTAGCGGCGCCGGCGCCGATGCAGGCGCCGCGGGCCGAACACCATGTAGTAGAGGCCCGACAACACCGGGATCGCGATGAAGGCGAAGATCCACGCGAGCGTGGCGGTGGGCGAGCGCCTTTCCAGCAGCAGGGTCGTGCAAGCGACCAGCACCCACAGGAGGGACGAAGCGACGAAAATCTCGAACCAGGGCAGCGCCATGCAGGGAGCATACTAAAATAGCGCTCATGACCGCCCGACAGCCCCTCACGCCTCCCTCGTTCGACGCCGCCGCGCTCGCCGGCCGCATCGCCCGCCAATGGGACGACGACATCGTCCCGCAGCTCGTGGAATACATCCGCCTGCCCGCGAAGTCGCCGCACTTCGATCCGCAATGGAAGGAGCACGGCCACATCGAGGCCGCGGTCGAGCAGGCGCGCGCGTGGGTCGCGAAGCAGCCGGTGCGCGGGATGAAGCTCGAGGTGATCCGCCTCGAGGGCCGCACGCCGGTCCTCTTCTTCGACATTCCCGCGCAGGGCGATGCGGCGACCGACAAGACCGTGGTGCTCTACGGCCACCTCGACAAGCAGCCCGAGATGACGGGTTGGCGCCGGGGCCTGGGTCCCTGGATTCCCGTCCTGGAAGACGGCCGGCTTTACGGGCGCGGTGGGGCTGATGACGGCTATGCGGTATTCGCGGCGCTCTCGGCCATTGCGGCTCTCGACGCGCAGGGCATCGCGCGGCCGCGCTGCCTCGGCGTGATCGAGACCTGCGAGGAGAGCGGCAGCTACGACCTGCCCGCGTACCTGGAGGTCCTGGCGCCGCGCATGGGCGATGTCGGCCTCGTGATCGCGCTCGATTCGGGCGCGGGCAACTACGACCAGGTCTGGGTGACCACGTCGCTGCGCGGCCTCGTGAACGGGACGCTGCGCGTGGACATCCTCACCGAAGGCGTGCATTCCGGCGACGCGGGCGGCGTGGTGCCTTCGTCCTTCCGCATCGCGCGCCAATTGATCGACCGCATCGACGATTCGCGCACCGGGGTGGTGAAGCCCGCCGGCTTCGCGTGCGAGATTCCCGCCGAGCGCCTCGCGCAGGCGAAGCAAGCGGCGGAGATCCTCGGCGACGTGCTCTGGAAGCGCTTCCCATGGAGTTGCTGTGGCGACAATCGGCTCTTCGTCCAGCCGGTCACCCAGGACCCGGTCGAACTGATCCTCAACCGCACGTGGCGCGCCGTGCTCGCGGTGACCGGCGCCGACGGCCTGCCGCCGCTCGCCTCGGCGGGCAACGTGCAGCGTCCCCATACGTCGCTCAAGCTCTCGCTACGCCTGCCGCCGCTGATCAACGCAGAGCGCGCCGCGCAGTCGCTGAAGGCGCTGCTCGAGAAGGACCCGCCGTACTCGGCCTGCGTAAGCTTCGAATGGGACTCCGCCGCGACCGGCTGGAACGCGCCATCGACCGCTCCGTGGCTCGCCGCCGCGCTGGATCGCGCTTCCCGGAGCCTCTTCGACAAGCCCGCCGCCTTCATGGGCGAGGGCGGCACGATTCCCTTCATGAGCATGCTGAACGCGAAATTCCCCGCCGCGCAGCTGCTCGTCACCGGCGTGCTCGGTCCCAAGTCGAACGCGCACGGCCCCAACGAGTTCATCGACATCGCCTACGCCAAGAAAGTCACCGCCGCCACCGCGATGGTGATCGCCTCGATGGTTTGAGTTCTTTTGTTTAGAAGACTAAAGCCGTTGTTACGGAGAGCACTGAGACAAAGGAGACACGGAGAAAGCTTGATAGTTTGAATCTCGCGCGGTTGCATCCATGCCGCGAACTATCTACAAGATCTTTCAGGTGTCTCCGTGTCTCCTGTGTCTCAGTGCTCTCCGTAACAACGGCTTTAATTCGTCGCAGGCGAAAGGTTTAGCCAGTAGCGGAAGCGGCGGCTTTCGCGCCGGACAACGCCAGGATCGCGGCCCAATCCATCGGCTCGCCGATCAGCATGCCTTGCGCGCGCTCGCAGCCGAGCGAGGCGACCAGCCTCTTCTCTTCCTCGGTCTCGACCCCCGCGGCGATCACGGTGATGCCGAGGTCGTGCGCCATCGATCCCATCGCGTGCACGATCGCCGCGCACTCGCGCTTGTTGGGACAGCTGCTCACGAGCGTCTTGTCGATCTTGACGGCTTGCACGGAGAAGCCGCGCACGATGCCCAGCGACGAGTAGCCGGTGCCGAAGTTGTCGATGGCGATCTTCACGCCGAGCGCCTGCAGCGCGCGCACGGAGCGGTCGGCGGCGTCCGATTCGTTCATGATGAGCGCGGTCTCGGGAATCTCGAGTCGCAGCATCTGCGGCGAAAGGCCCTGCGCCTGCAGCGCCTTGAACACCGTGTCCACGAGGTCGTGCTGCTGCAGCTGACGCGCGGAGAGGTTGACCGAGAGCTGCAGGTCCACGACGCCCTGCTCCTGCCACGCCTTCAAGTCGCACACCGCGCGCTCCAGCACCCACCGGCCGATCTCGATGATGGTGCCATTTTCCTCGGCGAGCGGCAGGAATTCGGCGGGCATCACGACCCCGGTCGCCGCGTCGCGCCAGCGCAGCAGCGCCTCCACGGCCTTCAGCTTCCCGGTGGCGAGCTCGACCTCGGGCTGGTAGTGCAGGAAGAACTCGTCGTTCTCGAGCGCCGCGCGCACCCGCTTCTCGAGCTGCCCGCGCTCGACCGTCATGCGGTTCAGGTCCGCGGAGTAGAACTGGAAGTTGTTGCGCCCGCGCTCCTTCGCCTGGTACATCGCCGCGTCGGCGTTCTTCACCAGCGTCTCGACGTGCTCCTCGATCAGCACCACGAACTCGTCGCCGCCCATGCGCGCGACGAGGTCGCTCTGGCGCACGGCGCTCACGAGGCGCTCGGCGACGGCCTGGAGGAGGGCGTCGCCCGCCGCGTGCCCGAGGGAATCGTTCACGTCCTTGAAGTTGTCCAGGTCGACGAAGAGCACCGAGAAGCGCCCGCCGCGCCGGCGGCCCTTGCGCAGCGCGCGCTCGAGCGACTCGAGGAACATCGAGCGGTTCGGCAGCCCCGTGAGCTGGTCGTGCATCGCCTTGCGCCGCATGTCGTCCTGCATGCGCTTGCGGTCGTCGATGTTGGCGAGCGCGACCAGCAGGCACACCGAGCCACCGTAGCGGATGGGCTGCGCCGACATGAGGAGCCAGAAGGGGCGCCCGTTCACGTCCTTCAGGTTCACCTCGTAGTCGCGCACCGAGCCCTGCCGCGAGAGCGCTTCGTGCAGCGACGTGCGCATCTCGGGGTCGGCGTGGAATTCCGAGAGCGTGCGGCCCTGCAGCGTGTCCACGTTCAGCGAGAACTGCTGCAGCGCGCGCTCGTTGCCGTAGAGCATCTGCTGGTCGCTCGCGCGCACGATGAGGAGCGGCAGCGGCGCGGACTCGATGAGGTGCCTCAGCTGCGACTCGCTCTCGCGCAGCATCTCCTGCAGGCGCTCGCTCTGCGCGACGAAGCGCTGCGAGACAATGATCCCCGCCACGAGCAGCACGCCCGCCAGCATCAGCATGCCGGCGAGGAGCAGCGACTGCGCGGCGCGCTGCGCCTCGCCCAGCGTGGCGGCGATGGCGTCCTCCAGGCCTCCGAGCGTGGCATTGAGGCGAGCGATGCGCTGGATGTGCTGGGCGCGTTCCGCGGCGTCGAGCGTCGGTCCCGCCTTGTAGAGCTCGTGGCCGATGGCGGCGAGGTCGTCGATGTGCGTGTCCGCGCGCTCCCACAGGAACACCGACTGCTTGATCGGGCCCAGGTCGCGGAAGCGGCGGAAGAGCGTCATCATCGCGTCGATGTCGGCGGGATGGCGGCGCGCGCGACGTTGTAGTCGGGGTCGGCCTTCGAGAGCTCGATGCGGGCGCGGCGGTCGGCGTTGGGCACGGCCAGCGCGCGCTCGAAGGATTTGTAGTCGGCGTCGTCGCTGTTCAGCGCATAGCGGCTGAGATAGAACGCCGCGTCCTTCTGCGAGCGCGACCACTGGCCCTCGGCGCCCACGAAGGCGCGCCCGGCGGAGAGGAGCTCTACGCTGTAGACCGCCGCGGTGAGGAGCGTGACGACGATCGCCACGAAAACCCAGACGATGACCACCAGCCGGCGGCCACGCGGAATCGCGGTAAAGCCCGGAAAGGGACGAAACTTCCCAGTCATGACGACGCTGCTCTCCTGATGGTCTTGTCAGCCGTCGAGTCGAATCCGGATTGACTCGGCGAGGCACCGAACGTTCCGGGGTTTCCGTCGATCGGCGCCAACCGGGCGACAGCCGGTAAAATCGCAGGCTGTCCTACAGCAAGATACCCCATGACCGCCCATTCCGTCCGTTCCATCCTCGGGGGCCAGGCCCCCGCCGGCCAGCCCGTCACCGTCCGCGGCTGGGTGCGCACGCGCCGCGATTCCAAGGCGGGCCTGTCCTTCGTGCACGTGAGCGATGGTTCCTCCTTTCACCCGGTCCAGGTTGTCGTCCCGGCGACAATGTCCAACTACGCTTCCGAAGTGCAGAAGCTCACCGCCGGTTGCGCGGTGGAAGCGACCGGGACCATCGTGCCGTCGCCCGCCAAGGGGCAGCCCTTCGAGATGCAGGCGACCGGGCTCAAGGTGGTCGGCTGGGTGGACGATCCCGACACCTACCCGATCCAGCCCCCATCATCACGGCCTCCGACGCCGAGGGCGCGGGCGAGCTCTTCCGCGTTTCCACGCTCGACCTCGCGAACCTGCCGCGCACGCCCGACGGCAAGGTCGATTTCACCCGCGATTTCTTCGGCCGCGAAGCCTTCCTCACGGTGAGCGGGCAGTTGAACGTCGAGACCTACTGCATGGCGCTTTCGAAGGTCTACACGTTCGGGCCCACGTTCCGCGCCGAGAACTCCAACACCAGCCGCCACCTCGCGGAGTTCTGGATGATCGAGCCGGAGATCGCTTTCGCCGATCTCTCGGACGACGCGACGCTCGCCGAGCGGCTCCTCAAGTACATCTTCAAGGCGCTCCTCGACGAGCGGCCCGACGACATGGCGTTCTTCGAGGAGCGCATCGAGAAGGGCGTGATCGCCAAGCTGCAGGGCATCGTCGACAAGCCGTTCGTGCGCATGGACTACACCGAGGCGATCCGCATCCTCGAGGCCGCGAAGCAGAAGTTCGAGTTCCCGGTGAAGTGGGGCATGGACCTGCAGAGCGAGCACGAGCGCTTCCTCGCCGAGAAGCAAGTCGGCGGGCCGTTGATCCTCATGAACTACCCGAAGGAGATCAAGGCGTTCTACATGCGCCTCAACGACGACGGCAAGACCGTCGCCGCGATGGACGTGCTCGCGCCCGGCATCGGCGAGATCATCGGCGGCTCGCAGCGCGAGGAACGCCTCGACGTGCTCGACCGCCGCATCGAGGAGTCCGGCCTCGACAAGAATTCCTACGGCTGGTATCGCGACCTGCGCCGCTACGGCACCGTGCCGCACGCGGGCTTCGGCCTGGGATTCGAGAGGACGGTGGCGTACGTAACCGGATTATCGAACGTGCGCGACGTGATTCCGTTCCCGCGCACGCCCGGGAGCGCCAGGTACTGAGGGTCAAGCCGCGCGCTTCAGCGCCGCAGTCCCCGCGTCGATCGCATCCGACAACCGTTCGACGATGGTGTCGAGCTGCGCCCGCGTGCTGATGAAGGGCGGCGCGAGGAGCACGTGGTCGCCGTTGACGCCGTCGATGGTTCCGCCCATGGGGTAGACCATGAGGCCGCGCGCCATCGCTTCCGCCTTGATCCTCGCGTTCAGCTTGAGCGACGGATCGAACGGCCGCCCGGAAGCCTTGTCCTCCACGAGCTCCACGCCCATGAAGAGCCCACGGCCCCGGATGTCGCCCACGAACGGATGATCGGCGAGCGCGGCGCGAAGGCGCAGCGCGAAGTACGCGCCGTTGGTCCGCACCTTCGCGAGCAGGCCGTCGCGCTTGATGACGCGCTGCACGGCGAGCGCCGCGGCGGCGCCGACCGGATGGCCGATGTACGTATGGCCGTGCTGGAAGAGACCGCTCCCCTCGCGAATGGCCGCGACGATTTTCGACGCGGCGAGCACGGCGCCCACCGGCTGGTAGCCGCCGCCCAGGCCCTTCGCGATCGTCATGAGGTCGGGCGCGATCTGCTCCTGTTCGCATGCGTGCAGCGTGCCGGTGCGCCCCATGCCGCACATCACCTCGTCGAGGATGAGGAGAATCCCGTGGCGGTCGCAGATCTCGCGCACGCGCTTGAAGTAGCCGGGCGTGGGCGGCACCGCGCCCATCGTCGCGCCGACCACCGGCTCGGCGACGAAGCCGATCACGTTGCGCGGCCCCAGCTCCTCGATCTTCGCCTCGAGCTCGCGAGCAAGGCGCTCGCTGTACTCGACGGCATTCTCGCCGTTGCGCCGATCGCGGTACTCGTAGCAGGGCGAGACGCGCCCCACGTCGATCAGCAGCGGCGCCCGCCCGAGACCATGTAGACGTAGCCGATGCCCTCGGGCGCGTCGGCGACCAGCGTCTGCGCGAGCTCTTCGGCGACGTCGGTGGTGAAGAACCCGGTGTGCGCATAGGCGAGCTTGTCGATCTGCTCGTGCATCGCCGCGATCACGTCCGGATGCCCGTGGCCCAGGCACGAGACGGCCGCACCGCCGCTTGCGTCGATGTATTCCTTGCCGTCGCGGTCGGTGAGGACGATCCCGCGTCCCGACACGGCGGTGGGCAGCGTGCCGCGCAGGCTGCGGGGGATGATCTTGCTCATGGATGGCCCTCTTCGTATGCGCCCGATTCGAACAGCTGCCGCTCCGCCGCCTCGATGCGCTTGACGACGTCCTTGCCTTCCTGCGAAACGATGACCGCCAGCAGGCTTTCCGCCACCGAGATTCCGCCCACCAGCGACGGAAAGAACGAGGGGCTCGTGACCGAGAACACCACCGTCTCGTGCGCGAGCCGTGCGATCGGCGCCACGGCGCTGTCGGTGACGGCGATCACCTTGCTCTTCGCGCGCGCCGCTGCCTGCGCGACCAGGCGCGCCTCGCGCGAGTAAGGCGCGAAGCTCACGACGACAGTCGCGTCACCCGGCGCGATGGCGCGCAGCTGCATCTCGAGCGTCGCGCCCTCGGTGCCGACGAGCGAGACGCTCGGCCGGAAGAGGCGATAGAGGTAGGCGAAGCCGAAGGCGATCGCGTAGCTCGAGCGAAAACCCGCTACGTGCACGGTGCGCGCTTTCCGGAGCATCGCGGCCACGCGCGGCAACGCCTCGGCGCTCTGCAGGCGCGTCGCGTCGATGTCGAGCTTCTGGGCATCGGCGACTTGCTTCGTGAGGTCCGCGGCGCCCCCGCGCTGCAGCGCCTTGGCGCGCGAGGCGTAGGGGACGCTGCGCGTCCTGAAGCTCGCCACGAAGAGCTCGCGCATCGCGGGCCATCCCGGAAAACCCAGCGATTGCGCGAAGCGCACCAGCGTGGGCGGCTGCACCTTCGCGCGCGCGGCGAGCGCCCTCATCGACGACACGGCGATTTCCTCGGGGTGGTCGGCGAGGAAGCGCGCGGCGCGCCGGAACTCGGGGCTGAGGCTCGAGAAACGCTCGCGCACCACCTCGTTCAGCGCCTCGACGGTCTTCGGGGGCATTGCGTAATTTAACCCAAGCAGCATGCGCGGGCCGGCAGTTGCTACGAATCGGATGTTGCACGCCGCCGCCGAGGAGCCGTCCGGCACCCTCGCCAAGATCAAGGACTCGGGCGTGATCGTGCTGGGCGTGCGCGACGCCTCGATCCCGTTCTCGTTCCTGGACGACAACCAGGATGCGGTCGGCTACTCCGTGGACCTGTGCAACCGGGTGGCCCAGGCGGTGAAGCGGGAGTTGAAGCTCGCCACGCTCGAAGTGAGGAAGCAGGTGGTCACGTCCTCCAACCGCATTCCCCTCATCGCGAACGGGACGGTCGACCTCGAATGCGGATCCACGGTCAACAACATCGAGCGCCAGAAGCTCGTGGCGTTCAGCCTCACCACCTTCATCGTGAACACGAAGTTCATCGCGAAGAAGGAGAGCGCGATCCACCGCGTCCAGGACCTGAAGGGCAAGACCGTCGTCGTGACGGCCGGGACCAACACGGCGCAGAAGGTGAACGCGCTCAATGCGCAGCTGAACCTCGCCATGACGATCATCCAGGGCAAGGACCATCCCGAGTCGTTCATGTTCGTGGAGACGGGCCGCGCCGTCGCGTTCGCCGAGGACGACATCCTGCTCGCGGGGCTTGCCGCCAACTCGAAGTCACCGAACGGCTATGCGCTGGTGGGCATCGACGGCATGGCGGCCGATCCCTACGCGCTGATGTTCCGCCGCGACGACCCCGGATTCAAGCGCGTGGTCGACTCCGCGATCCATCCCGCCGCGGCGGATCGTGCTGAATTTCCCGGCGACCGAGCAGTGGAAGCGCGTGGTCAATCGCCCCACGGATTCCGGCGACCCGAAGGACTACCAATAACGACTAGGCGGGAAAGACGATCGTCGCCCGCGTTCCCTTGCCGGGCTCGCTCTCGATCTGCACCGTGCCGCCGTGCAACTCGGCGATGGACTTGACGACGGCGAGACCCAGGCCGCTGCGCTCGCTCGAAGCGCGCGAGGCATCCGCGCGATAGAAGCGCGTGAAGAGGTGCGGCAGGTGGCGCGCCTCGATGCCTTCACCGGTGTCGGTGACCGAGATGCGCACGCCTTGCGGCGTCTGCGCCGCTTCGAGCCGTACCTCGCCGCCGGCCGGCGTGTGCTGCAGCGCGTTGGCGATGAGGTTCGAGAGCGCGCGGCGCAGCAGCACGGGATCGGCCTGCACCGGCACGTCGCCCTGCGCGGCGATCGTCACCCCGCGCTGCTCGGCGAGCGCGTCGAAGAACTCGCGCAGCTTCGAGAACTCCGTCCCGGTCGAGAGCGTCTCCTTATGGAACGCCTGCTGCGCGTTGTCCGCGCGCGCGAGGAACAGCATGCTGGAGATCATGCGCGTGAGCCGCTCGCCTTCCTCGGCGATCACCGCCAACGTGTCCTGGTACTCCGCGTCGCTACGCGCGCGGGAAAGCGTCACGCTCGCCGCGGCGACCAGGTTATTCACGGGCGTGCAGAATTCGTGCGCAAGATCCGCGGAGAAACGCGACAGTTGCTCGAAGGACGCCTCGAGCCGGGCCAGCATCGCGTCGAACGCGCTGGCGAGCGATTGCAGCTCGGCGGGCCAGGGCTGGGTGCCGATGCGTTCGTTCAGCTGCTCGGCGCTGATGCGCTCCATCGAATTCGAGATGCGCCGCAGCGGCGCGAGGCCGCGGCGCGCGACCAGCCAGCCGAGAACGCTCGCGGCCGCCACCGCCGCGGCAAGCAGGATGCAGAGGCGCGTCCAATACCTCGCAAGGATCTTCCCGCTGGGCGTGACGTCGAGCGCGCCCTCGATCGACCACGTCTCGTCCGGCGCGGCCGCCACGGGCACCGAGGTCGTGAGGAGCGAGTTGGTACCGGAGGCGAGCAGCCGGAACCTGGGCCTGCTCCCGGGGGGAGCGAATTCCGAGTGCGGCGGCATGCCGGGCGTTTCCGCGTAGACG
>WNFI01076389.1_pt1 | contig 12541 bp, 9 predicted proteins | sample 5400471 | NCBI WGS metagenome assembly WNFI01 (sample SAMN13153348, study PRJNA577476) | soil metagenome | isolation source: 100 cm saprolite on Douglas fir-dominated hillslope | place: USA:California | collected 2013-09-17 | reverse complement strand
ACGCCGGTTGGGTGATGATGGTGGGAGGACCATTACAGATGGTCACCGTGGCCGTGGCGCTCGACGCGCTTCCACAGGAGTTCGTGACACTGACCCAATAGCTCGTCGTTACTGATGGTGTGTCCGTGAGCGTGTTGCTATTCGTACCGACCGGCATGGTGGTCGACGGCGCCGTTCCCAGGTACCACTGGTAAGTCGGTGTACCGTTCTCGCTCGCTACCACACTCAGCGTGGCGGCTGAGCCCGGCATGATGGTCTGGGAAACGGGTTGCGTGGTAATGGCTGGCGACGTGCAGGGATTGACGGTCACCCAGATTGCGCCGCTGCCCCACGCCCCTCCGCAGGAATTCGTGACCTCCACGAAGAAGGGGGTTGTTGTCGATGGCGAGACCGTAAGGAGATTGCTATTGGTGCCGACGGGTGTGCTCATCGACGACACGGTCTCGTACCACTGGTAACTCACCGGACCGCTGCCAGCCGCAGTCACGCTGAGGGTTGTTGAATCTCCCGCGAAGATACTTTGCGGTGCCGACTGCGCAACGACCGTGGGTGGGATGCAGACCGTCACGGTTGCCGTGGCGCTGGCCGTCGTGCCGCATGGATTGGTGATGGCCACCCAATAGCTCGTCGTTGTCGACGGAGTGACAGTGAGGTACGGGCTGGTCGCGCCGTCGATCGGATTGGCAGTGGACGGGGCCTGCCCCTGATACCACTGATAGGTGAGCCAACCACCTCCGCTCGCCGCGACGGATAGCGTCGGTGCCCAGCCGAGTGTGATGGCCGTCGAGACCGGTTGCAAAGAGACTGAAGGAGCACCGGCGCACATGAAGTAGCCGAGCACGTCGATGACTACATCGACGCCGAAATTGCCGTATGAGCTGGACCAATAGAAGATCCCCAGGTCGCTGACGCCGGTCTGGTTCAGACCGACGACCATTCCGTTGGCGATGGCCGGCTCGCCAGCATTGAAACGGACGGCCGACTGAGCCGAAAACATCGTGGCCGGCCGCACACTGACGATACCGGACGAGTCGGGCCTGATCGCCGTCACGTTGACAAAGACCGCTTCGGCTCCTTTCGGGACGCCGCAATTACCCTGGATCTGAACCGGGGTATCGGTCTGGGCGTTCGCATTGATACGTGACGTTGCGAAGGAAGGATCTCTGCTGTCGAATGCGCGGCAGGGAAGAAGCGGATGATAGCCGAGAGGGGCTGTAGGGCTGAAGTAGCCCTGAACCTCGAGGGCAGCGTTTGCCGGCCCGACATTGGCCATGAGAGCAAGGTCCTTCCCATCGGTGCCGGGCTGAATCGCGCTCAGGGTTCCATTAGCCTGCGTAGCGCCGGAGGGGTAACTAAGTGTCGAGGTCGTGACCGGCGCGCTCTGACTTCCAGGGGTTAGGGAGATAAAGCCCGCATTCGCGGGTTGGAACACTGCCACCGTTGCGGCGATTGCCGCGGCATCGTGTGAGATGGGACCAACGCCCCGCGCCGCAACCCGCTGTGCTACAGAGGTGGCGAGGGGAGAGTCGCTCCCGAAATGACTGTCGTAGATCGACCAATACTGAACATGGTTGTAGTAAAGGGGGCCGACCGTTCCCGACGGCGGTAGGTCCGTCGCGGCAGCAAAGTAGCCGGTCACATCGACGATTAGATCGGTCGAAGCCGTTCCTCCGCTGATCGGCTGCAGTCCGGCAGAAACACGGATCGCTCCGCTCGACAGCAGGACCACGAGATCGTTTGCGCGCGAGCCATATGATGAAGAAAAGTCATTGCTGTTCCCTGGGCCGGTGTACGTGTAGACCCCCGGAGCGTCGAAGGCGAGGAACCCGCTCGTATTCGCCGCAACGGTCGTAGCGTTGATGGCCACGGCCACCGCGTTCGGCGACACGCCGCAGTTGCTCCCGGCGATCGGAATGGTGATCGGCGAACCGGTCAACCTTCCCGCTCCATTGCGGGAGTCAAAGGCCCGGCAGGGAGGAATCGCAAAAAAGGCCAAGCCCTGCGCAGGGGCCAGAGAGGAAATGCTCAGCGATCGCATGGCCGTGGTCGTGAGCTGTCCATCCGACGTGGTCAGCGACACCGGATAGGTCTTGATCTTGGTGGCGTCGGCCGGCGCGAAGACATGTGTGCACATGGGGAGCGTGGTGACGGACGTCGTACCATCTCCGAAATTCCAGGTATAGGACTGGATGAAGCCGCCGTCGTCCGAGGCGTCCGAAGTGAAGGTACACGTCGTTCCCGCCGAGCAATCGAAGGTGAATGAGGCCGTTGGGGGATCGTTCGCGACCACAACCGAGTGCGCCACGACCGTCGATGCACCCAGGTGATCCGTGAGCTTCAAACTGACGACGAAGGTACCGGGAAGACTGTACGTATGTCTTACTTGATCGGGAGTGGCCGCACTCGTAAAGGTGCCGTCGCCGAAGTCCCACTCCCAGGGCGTTGGCGCCAGGGGGTTGGGAATCGGCGGCGAGACAGCAAAGATGACCGGCTGCTCATCGCATGGCGAGCAATCGACGTTGAAAGCGAAACCCTTGAAACCGTACGGTTGAACGTTGAACGTTGGCGTGGGAGTCTTGTTGACGATGAGCACATCCTGTGACGATACCGCGACCGGCGCGCCGCTGTTTTGTGTCACGTACAGCGTCACGTGCTTCGGGCCCACGACTCCGTACAGATGCTTCGTCTGCTGGCCGACCGGGGCACCATTCCCATTACTCGCCCCACAATAGTTGGGAGGGGAACATGTCCCATCTCCGAAGTCGTACGCGTAGTAGGTCGACAGGCCATTCTGATAATTTGAGGAGGTAAGGGTCGCGACGACCGCTTCACCACCAGAGGTATCGATCGTCCATGTGGCGTTGACCTGGGCGGGAGCGACCTGAACCTGTTTGTCTTTGACATCGACGGCCCCGGTGGTGTGAACCGCTGTCAGCGTCACGTCGAAGGTGGTTGGGCCGGTGATGTCGAAATGGATGGCCACGAGCGGATTCGTATTGTTATACGTCGAAGGGGGACCTACGCAATTCGTCGGGCTGGGACAGAATCGCCAGTTGTATTGCTGGATGTCGTCAATCGTCGAAGTTGCGGTGAAAGTGCAATCGGCGCCGCCGCTGCCGCTGGACGGGTTGCAGTTGGGCGTGAAGTCGACAACATTCGGCGGCGGAACCACGACGTCGTTGCGGAGGTAGACATTCGCCGTCGCCGTCTGAGTGCCGTTCGAGACCGAGTAGGTGAACTGGTCCTGTGCTCCCGGCGTGGACGGCGTATAGAACACGGCTCTGCCATCGGAGGTGGCAACAGCCATCCCGGCTGAACCGTTCGTAGCAGCCGTGACGGTCACGTCTCCGGTCGAGGAGGTGGTATTCGGCAAGACCTCGATCCGGATCGGAACCATCGTCGTGGACGAAAAGACATCCTGCGCAACGACCTGGCCGAGACAGCTCTGCTGCGCGTTTGCTGTCGTCGAGTACATCAGAAGGCAAAGCACAGCGGCGGCAGCGGCATACCTTCGATGCGTTTTCCGTGGCGTCCGATCACCCTCTCCGACGCTGGGTTTACCCGAATGGGCACGGCATGACCGATCCTGCTCTGTGGAGGCGACAAGCCTACCCTCGTTCATCGATCGCTCCTGAATGTCCGGTTGACACCCGGCCCTGTGAGTTCGTTTACCTGGTTTGCGTGTGGCGTCCTCTTCCAAAGCATCTGTGAAATCCTTGCGTGAAATAGCGTTCGCCACACTTCGATGACCTGGAATCGCTATCGTGGCGTTTCAGGACCGATCGAAGGCTGCCGTTCTGTGGGGAGAATGTCAGGAAGTGGTCAGGTTTCATCCCGTGGGTAGAAAGCGATGAAGTGATTGGAACGCGCCGCAGCTTGACGCGCAAAGCCGCCGAACATGCTGCCGCGGCGAAGTCCATGCTGGCAGACGGCTTCCGGCAGCGCCTGAGCGTCAACCGGATTGCCGCCGAGGTAGGTGTGTCGCCGTTCTACATGTGCAGGGTTTTCAAGTCACAGACTGGTGTCTCGCTCCACCAATACGTCATTTGGCTCCGGTTGTTGGCGGCGCTGGAATGCCTGTCGGATTCCAATGACAACGTAGCCAGCGTGGCACATAGCCTGGGCTTTGCGCACCACAGCCATTTTACGGATGCGTTTCATCGACACTTCGGCGTCACTCCGTCACAGGCGAGGCGACAGTTGCATCGCGATCGGAGCACTCCGTCTCGAATGCGGCGAGCGCTCCAGGAATCTCCCTGAACCGGCGGCTTTCGAGCAGACATGAGCCGGATCAGATGAAGTCCCGCGGTCAACGATCCGTCAGGCTGCCTGCTCGGGAGCTCTCAAGCTCGTTCTGAGTGTAACCATTCCGGGAAGGATCTGAGGACGCTCCCAGTCAGGCGAGGCTCGGTCAGAGATCGTTCACCCGGAGGGGCGGAGAACATCGAACACGGTGCGCAACATGACCGCCGCGGTGAAGGGCTTGGCCAGGAAGCGTTGGGCTCCGCCGGCCATGGCGTTGGCGCTTTGAACGGTCTGGTCCCATCCACTCGTGGCGATGATGCGAACTCCGGAGTCGATCTGGCGCAACTGCCTGATCAGGGTCGCGCCATCCATCACCGGCATCACCATGTCCGTGATGACCAGGTCGATGTTCGGACGCTCCCGCTCGAACACGTCAAGAGCCCTCGCTCCGTTCTCGGCCGTGAATACCTCGTATCCGGAAGCCTCCAGGGCCTGCCTGGTCATGTCGAGAACGGCAGTCTCATCCTCGACCACCAGGATCAGTTCCCCGCTCCCGCGTGGGAGGTACTGGTCCGACCGCACACTGGCCGCTGCGGTCTCCGCGCTCCCCGCATCCGCGGGCACGTACACCTTGAAGCTGGAGCCGATACCCACCTCGCTGGAAACCGTCACGAATCCGCGATGTCCTCGAACGATTCCCAGCGACGTGGAGAGCCCGAGTCCAGTCCCCTGACCAGCAAGCTTGGTCGTGAAAAACGGCTCGAAGATGCGGCCGAGGATCGCGGGCGACATTCCTGTGCCGTCATCGATCACCTCCAGCACGACATACCGCCCGCCGCCCGTGCCGCCATGCTCCCGCGCGAAGGATCCATCGATCTGCTCAACGCCGGCAGTAACTTTGATCTCGCCCCCGGCAGGCAACGCGTCGCGCGCATTCACGCAAAGGTTCAGAAGGACCTGCATCAGTTGCGTTGGGTTCCCCTGGAACCGGGGAAGGTCGGCGGCGACGGAGGTCACGAACCTCACGTTTCCCGGGAACGTGCTGTGGGCAATCGCTTCGACCTCGGCGACGACGCTGCCCAGGTCCAGGTCGACGCGGGAGCCGTCAGCGCCACGGGCGAAGAGAAGCACCTGTTTGACTAGATCCGTGCCGCGTCTGACGCATTGTTCGATGGTCTCGGCGGCCTTTCGGGTTCTTTCCCCGTGTTCGAGCCGCTTGATCGTGCTGACTCCCATGAGGATCGGCATGAAGATGTTGTTCAAGTCGTGAGCGATACCCCCGGCAAGCGATCCGATGCTCTCGAGACGCTGGGCTCGAAGAAACTGGTTCTCGAGCTCCTTTCGCTCCGTGATATCAGTCCAGGCACCGACCAGCTCGGTCACCCCGGTTGCGTCCAGGACCAGCCTTCGGTTGTCGTCGATCCACCGATACGTGCCGTCCTTGTGCTGCACGCGGTATTCGGTTCGACTGACTCCCCGCGACAACGTTTCGGCGACGCTTGCCGCGGCCACCTCCCGGTCCTTGGGGTGAAGACGGCTCAGCCACCAGTCGTAACTCAGCGTCTCGGCGACGGTAAACCCCAGTAGACGGGAGATGTTCTCACTCGCGAATCGGAGGGCGACTGTGTCTCGGTCCACGGTCAAGGCGTAAATCACGGCGGGGTATCTGCGCGGATGACACTTCGACATCGATGATCTCGCCATTCCGCCGACGATGCCGCCACTGGGCGCCGGTCACTTTTCCCGGTTCCATACGCGACAGCGCACGTCCCAGCCGGCCGAGATCGTCAGGAGGCCGAATGTCCCGAATGGTCATGGCCATGAACTCGGTTTCGGAAAACCCATACTGGGATACGGCGGTACTGTTGACGGCCAGGAAACGCAGCGTTTCGACATCGTAGACCCACATCGGCAGGGGGTTGCTCTGAAACAACAATCGGTGCTGCTCTTCACTCTCACGCAACTCCGCTTCGGCCTGCCGGCGTGCCCGCAGCTCCTCGGCCTCTCGCAACGCGCGCCTGACAGCAGGGATGAACCGTTCAAACCGCTGCTTCAGCACGTAGTCCGTGGCACCCCAATGCAGGCATTCCACGGCCTGATCCTCACCCAGCGAGCCAGAGATCATGATGATGGGCGTGAGAGGACGTCTCTCCCTGGCCTCTTTCAGGGCGGAGAGACCATCGTAGCCAGGCAGGTTGTAGTCACACAGGATGAGGGCGAACGAGTCAATGCCGAGTGCCATCTCGAAGTCTGCCTTGTTGTCGACGCGGACGATCTCGGGGATCAGCCCGGCGCTCTCGAGCCTGTCGCAAATCAGCTCGGCGTCTCGCAAGCTGTCTTCCAGATGGAGGATTCGGAGTGAACGGATCGCGCCTTTCCCCCCGGCATCGACCCTGTCCAGGCTCGGGGGCTGGGTCATGCCTTACTTACCCTGACGCGCGCAATGGGAGGCGGTTCATTGAGACCACCGGAATCAGTTTCAGGACGGGATCGCTCTTGAGCTGGCGTAGCACCTCCATGCCGTCCACGCGCGGCATCTTCAGGTCCAGCAAGATGACCGCGGGCTCGCTCTCCCCACGTTGCCCATACTCCCCGCGCCTGTACAGGTAGTCGAGTGCCTCGACGCCGTCTCGCAGTACGACGACTTCATTGGCAAGGTGATGGGCGTCGAGCGCACTGAGTGCCAGTTCGACGTCGTGTGCGCTGTCGTCGACGAGCAAAATGTGGTTCAAGTTGTTCATTTGCATCTCCCCGGCGAGGCTCTTCACCCGCTGATTTCGTCCAACGATGCAGGCTGATTCCGGGGCGCCGAGATAGCTGAGATACGCTCATCGTTCGCAAGCGCAACGAACGATGCATTCTCCTCAACACTCGTGGCCGGTTCCAGCGTGAAATAGAACGTAGCGCCTTCGCCGAGTTTGCCCTCGGCCCAGGTCCGTCCCCCGTGCCTGGCAATGATTCGGCGGACAATGGCCAGGCCGATTCCGGTGCCTTCAAACTCATCGGCCCGATGCAGCCGCTGAAAAACGCCGAAGAGCTTGTGGCCGTACCGCATGTCGAAACCGGCACCGTTGTCGCGAACGAAAACAATTGGTCGGCCCTCTTGATCACCCGCGATGCCAATCTCGATCTCAGCCTGTTCGCGCTGCCGGCTGTACTTGACGGCATTGCCCATGAGATTGGCGAATACCTGCTTCAACAAAGCAGCATCGCCGCGTATCGGAGGAAGCGGAGCGATCCTCCAAGTGATCTTCCGTTCCCGCGTCGTCATCTCGAGGCCCTGGAGGACGTCCTGTACGAGTACATCCAACGGCACCCTTCCACAAGTGAGCTCAACCAGACCCATCCTTGAAAACGAAAGGAGATCATCGATGAGATGCCCCATGTCCACGCTGGCGTCTCCGATGATCTTCAGGTAGCGTGCGGCCTTCTCCGAGAGCTGACCTGTGGTCGCCTCAGCCAACAGTTCCGTAAAGCCTTGCACGTGCCTGAGGGGTGCACGCAAGTCATGGGAAACGGAGTAGGAGAAGGCCTCCAACTCTTCCATTGCCGCGCGTAGCTGCGCGGTGCGCTGCCGCACGCGCTGTTCCAATTCGACGTTGAGCCGATGAACTTCACCGTTTTGATGCTCGATCTGCCCCAGCATCTGATTGAAGGTGTCGACGAGCTGCTCGATTTCGGCCGCACAGGGCATGGACGCCGCTCGAACGGAGTAGTCCTTCTTGTACGAGACGGTTGCGGCCAGGGAGGCGAGACCGAGAATGGGTCGGGAGATCGCGCGCTGCAGCAGCTGGGAGATCAGGACAGCGATCAGCAGAGCGGGGATGGCGACAATGGCGGCAATCGCAGCGAACCGCCGCCAGGTCTGATCGATCTCCTGAAGATTCGACTGGATGAACAGCGTTCCGAGAGCTCGGCCTTCTGAGGTGACCGGCCGAAAGACCGTGAGGTCGTGGGCAGTGAAACGATAGCCGGCCGGCGTGTGCAGCAGATCCTCGTGCTCAGGAGGATTCGCGCGCTTGCCATACATGGCAAAGACACGGCCGTTCACGACGATGCCGGCAGACACGATCTCAGGCCGGGTCTTCAACGAGCGGAGCATGACGCCCGCCGCCTCGGCATCGTTGAAATCGACCGCAGAAGCGGCGTTGGAGGCGATCAGATCCGCCACCGTCTCCAACCTGCTCCGAACTCCGCGGCGCACTTCCTGCAACTGAAAGACGAGGAGAGCCAGACTGGCGGCGAGAATTGCCGAGCCGCTGCTGAGAATGCCCAGCCAACGGAGCTTGCGCCCGATCGACGCCGAGGGTTTCATCAGCGTTTCCCTCCACCCGGTCGCGATTCGACGATCCGTGCCAGCCGGAGAAGTTGGGCCGGCGCTTTCAGCCCGGCGCGATCGATCTGTCCTTTGTTGATGTCAAAGCGGATCTGGTTCTCTTCGATCGTGATCAGATTGATCATTCCGCCGAGCTCGGCGAATTGGTCCATGTCGCCGACCGTCAGTACCGGAGCCTGATGCAACACAGCAATGATCTGCTGGAGGTGTTCGCGTTCTGACGAGCTCACGAAGAGGACGTTGCAACTTGATGCCTCTTCCAAGCGGGCTACGTTGCGCACGACAACAGCCCTTCCTTGCACACTCTTGCCTTTGACGACTTCAGCCAACGCAGGCCCGAACGGGTCCTTACCGAACACGCCGATGACAAAAGGCGTGCCCGGATCAGAGCTTTGGGCTTCCGGCCAACGGATATAGGTGGAGAACTTGTAGATAAAGGCCGCTTTGATCTGATACTCGGGAACCGTCACGGCACTCCCTCCCTGCGCCGTGAACGGACCCACGGTCAGCGTCAGCGTCAGGAGCCAGGCGGCGCGAGGACGCATTAGAGGCCCCGGCCGAACCGGCTCACGAAGTTGACGAACACACCACTTCGAACCTGTGTGCGCGTCGAGATGTCTGTGAATTCGCCATGGGCGCCCCCAATCAGGTTCAGGCCGGTCACGGAAATCTCCATTCCGGGGCGCGGTTTCCAGCCGAACCTCAGGTCGACGGCGGAATACGCCGGAACGGCGGGATCCGACCGCTCAGAGACCCGGCGGGCCGTGAGATCGAATTCGCTTCGCCATGGGAGGTCGAGCGAGGAGCGTAGCCGCCAGCTCCGCCGCGGATCGCGTCCTTGCTGCGCCATTAGATCACCTGCGTCGTTGCTGCCGGGCTTGAGGTCGAAGTGCTCGGTTAATCCGTTGAACCCGGCGGTAAGCCGCCATCTGCTTGTGGCCTGATAGGAGGCCCATGTCTCAATCCCAGTGGTCCTACCCTCCATCCCGTTTGCGAAGAAGAGGCTCCGGCGGCTGGCTGCCACTTCCTGGGTCCTCAAATGATCGTAGAGTGAATGGAACACGGCCACCGAAAAGGTCACCGACGACGCCGGTTGTCCGCGGTACCCAAGCTCATAGACGTTCGCGATCTCCGAGATCACATTGGGACCACCGGTGAGCAGAAAGGGTGGGTTGCCGGGAACGAACGTGTCCCGGGTTCCAGGCCGCTCGTACATTGGGTAGGAGTTCGTAGCCGGTGTAGTCATTGCGCTCCGTCCTGGCTCCCAGACTCACTTTGAAGTTCCTGGCAAGAGCTATCTCGTCCTGCGCGAACCCAGCGACCCATTTCTGATTCACGTTCGCAGGCAGGAATGCGACATAGGGGCTGTTGGTGACACGATCCATGTCGTACCTGTATTCCGCACCCCAGGCCACCGTGTGTTTCACGGTCAGCCGCCAGGAGTGGAGGAATTGCAGATCGAAGATGTTCAGCCTTTCGCTGAACGTCGGTGGAACGATTCGCTCCGTCCGATCGAAGTAGCCCTGTACGGTAACGCTCGAACCGTTGGTGAGACGTCGCTTCCAGCGTGCGCTCAGGTTGAGGCCCGAGATCGAAATCTCGCCGAGCGCGAATTTCACTCCGGTCGTAATCGTGCCCGGCGCTGGCTGCCCCTCGGCGCCTTTGTAGGCCGCGCCGGCGAGCATGACCTGGTCCGCCGCACGCTCCCAATCCATGCGGAAACCGCCAAGACCCTTGTGCCAGGCATCGTCTTTCGCGGCGCCGTTCGCTGTGACCGTGTGATTGCTGTCGAAGTACTTGCCGAAAACACGGTAGTCGCCATCCGCGCCGGCTTTGCCTCCGTAACGCAACTCGCCAATCCTGTCGCGGTTGCCACCGCCCACGGCGAGGAGTCCCCCCGGCGTGCTTTTCGCGGTACGGGTGATGATGTTGATGACGCCATTGACGGCGTTGACGCCCCAAAGCGTCCCGCCTGGTCCGCTGATCACCTCGATGCGATCGATATCCTCGAGCAGCACATCCTGGACGTCCCAGAAGACCCCGCCGAACAGGGGGGTGTACACGGCGCGGCCATCGATCAGCACCAGGAGCTTGTTGGCGGCGGTATTGATGAAGCCGCGCGCGCTGACGGTGTAGCCGCTCGCGCTAACCTGGACGACGTCGAGGCTCGGGGCTAGCCGCAGCGCCTCGGGAAGGTTCGTGGCCCCGGAGCGGCGGATCTCGTCGCCTGTGATGACGAAGACGGACGCCGAGGCATCCGCCAGGCGCTCCGGGCGACGCGATGCAGACGTGATCTCGATGTTCATCAGAGACTTCAGGTCGAGATTGGCGAGCTCGCTGGGTGGTTGGGTGGGTTGCGCCCCTTGCTCTGCTACGACGTTGCCGCTCATCAGCATGCAAAGCAGCGCAACGAGACGGATCTCGATCATCGACAAGGACTTGGAAGGCCGGACCCTCCTCGCAACCCTGCCGGCAATCGTGCCGTGAAACAGCTTCGTGGACATGAAGACTCCTACCCGAGTCACCAAAAATGGTGGAAAGCGACCGCCAGCAGCGTCACGATTGCTTCAGCAAATCGTGACATTCCGCTAGTATATACTTCCTGCATCAATGTGAATCGTCAAGGAACCCTTTCCATTGCGATACCGCCGCCAGACCGGGCTTCACTGGGCGGCGGTCCCTGGATAGATCAGGGCACGACTGCGCTCGCACTGATGAAACGGGAACTCGTCATTCAACTTAGGTCGCGGGAAAGGATTTGGCAATGGGAAAACGCGTGCCGGTGGCACGGCTGGCACCACGGAGGGACGCTTGCACGTCCACTTTTCTCGATGACCGCGGCGGCGAACACTCTGAATGCGGACCTACCGGAGAATTAAACAACTTTTGTCATGTTAATGATGATCCGCGTCGGGATCGGTCCTGCCAATCCATAGGTTACATCCCGAGTCTTCACGACGACGCCTCATTTCTTTGGAGCACCTCGCTATCGATCATCGTTCCTACTATGGCCGGCTGCTCGACTGCTTCCGGTCGTGCTGTCCTGCGCTGCTGCATGCGCTCGGAGCGGAGGTCTTTGATCGTTTCGCGGAGCCAGACAGGAGCGGCCTGGGCCGCGGATGCGAAGCAGAAGCTCGAAGCCCTGGCCAAGGGCACGCCGCGCCTTGGTGTATGGAGCAGACGATTTTTGACGGGATCGAGCGCTTTTCTCCTTTTGGTTGTCAACGAGGCGAAAAACCTACCCTGCGGCGCCAGTTAGTTCCATAATGCCGGTTGTTTCTTTCGGATCGTGGAACTAACCGGGCCGACGGGGAAGGACGTGAATGATTCCGGTCAGCAGACTGCTGATCGTTGACGATGACGAGTCTGTTGCGATCGGCCTGGCTGCGCTCCTTGAATTCGAGGGCATGGCCGTAGAAGTGGTTAACCGAGGCGGCGATGCCGTACCGGCGATCGAGAAGTTCGCACCCGATGCTGTTCTCCTCGACATCACGTTGCCGGACATGGATGGGATGGCGGTATTCCACCAAATCCGGAAGGTGTGGCCGGAGCTACCGATTCTCTTTTCCACAGGAGGAGGCAGCGCGAAGATCGCCGCGGCCGCGATCAGCCGCCGGAATGTGGGCTTTCTCCAGAAGCCCTACCCTCTCGAAGAGCTTCTTCGGAGCTGGCCCGGCTCGCTTAGCACGTGCTCAACGATGGAAGTCATTCTCACTGTCGGGAGCACTCGCCATCCGTTCGGAAATTGAACAGGTGTGCGAACTCCGCGCCCCTCAGGTCCAGCAGGAATTGATCTAAGTGTCACCGATTCAGCCCTCTACGCTCGAGTTGCCGGTCGGCCCAAAGGTTGCGTCACTCCCGGTCATCACAAACAGTCGGAGGGGTCATGAAGGTACTCATCGCGGACGACGACAAGCGCATCAGAGACACCGTGAAAGGGATCCTGGAGAAAGCCGGTCA
>WNFI01663447.1_pt1 | contig 12542 bp, 13 predicted proteins | sample 5400471 | NCBI WGS metagenome assembly WNFI01 (sample SAMN13153348, study PRJNA577476) | soil metagenome | isolation source: 100 cm saprolite on Douglas fir-dominated hillslope | place: USA:California | collected 2013-09-17 | reverse complement strand
AGGCTCGGAAGGCATACCCTGATACGAGGCCCGGATTTCCGTTTAGCAATCAGCTTCCGTTGGCAAGGAGGTTTCGATGCTCTGGACGCAGATCTACGATCCACTTGGTCACTGGTGGCTTTCCACACTGGTAGCGGCGCTTCCTATCGTTATTTTATTCAGCCTGCTCGCGGGGCTAAGGGTGAGGCCGCATTGGTGCGCCATTGCCGGGGCAGCAACGGCGGTGGCGGTCGCGATTATCTTTTTCAAAATGCCTCCGGTGCTGGCGGCGCTTAGTTTTGGATATGGGGTCGCGTTCGGAGTTTTGAAGATTGCGTGGATCGTGCTGGCGGCGGTGTATCTCTACGACATTTCGGTGGAGACGGGACAATTTGAAATCATGAAGGAATCGGTGGCAGGGATCACCGCCGATCGCCGGCTGCAGGTGTTGCTGGTGGCGTTTTGTTTTGGCGCGTTCATCGAAGGCGCGGCGGGATTTGGAGCGCCGGTGGCGATTGCGGGCGCGTTCATGATTGGGCTGGGATTCAAGCCATTTCATGCGGCGGCATTGAATTTGATCGCGAATACCGCGCCGGTGGCCTGGGGGGCGATTGGCACGCCGGTCCATACGCTGGCGGCGGTGACGGCGCTGCCGGAATCGGATCTGAACGCCATGATTGGCCGAATTCTTCCCTTTACCGCGGTGATCGTCCCGTTCTGGCTGGTGAAGACGATGGTGAGTTGGCGGGAGACGTTTGAGGTGCTTCCCGCGATTGCGGTGGTGGGAGGGTCGTTCGCGCTCACGCAATTTTTCTGGTCGAACTACGTAGACAGTAATCTGGTGGATATTATGGGAGGCGTAGTGTCGCTGGTGGCGACACTGGCGTTTCTGCGCTTCTGGAAGCCCAAGAAAATCTGGCGATTTGATTACGACGATAAGCCGGTGGGAGCTATCGCGGCGGCGGGGAAGATCAGTGACGATGTGGGAGGCGAGTGGAGCGCCCGGCAGTTCGATGGAGTGGTTCAGGCGCGCTCTTACACGGCGGCGCAGGTTCTGAAGGCATGGATGCCGTTTGCGATCCTTTCACTTTTTGTGCTGCTGTGGGGACTGCCGAAGATCAAGCTGGCGATGAACCAGGCTACGACTCCCGCGTTTAAGGTGATGCTGCCGAACGGAAAGGTGCGTCCTGGTCCCGCGGGATGGGATGTGCCGTACCTGCACAATGCGGTTTATCGTTCCGCCCCCGTGGTGGCGAAGCCGACCCCGGAAGCGGCGCGCTACGACTTCAACTGGCTCTCCGCGACCGGGACGGGATGCTTCCTGGCGGCGATTGTGTCTGGACTTCTGCTGGGGCAGGGACCGATGCAGTTGATGAAAATCTTCTGGCGAACACTGGTGCGAATGCGGCTGGCGATGATTGCGATTTCGTTCATGCTGGGCCTGGGATACGTGACGCGCTACTCGGGTCTGGATGCGGTGCTGGGCCTGGCGTTTACGCGCACTGGATGGTTATATCCATTCTTCGGGACATTCTTAGGATGGCTGGGAGTGGCGTTAACGGGGAGCGATACGTCGGCGAATGCTCTGTTCGGCAGCCTGCAACGGATCACTTCGCAACAGCTGGGAATTGATCCCATCCTGATGTGCGCGGCGAACAGTTGCGGCGGAGTGATGGGGAAGATGGTGGATGCGCAGTCGATTACCATCGCGACGTCGGCGACGGAGCAGGTGGGAAACGAAGGGATTATCTTCCGCTTCGTGGCGTGGCATTCGGTGGCGCTATGTTCGATCGTCGGCATCATCGTGCTGCTCTATGCGTATGTGTTCAAGTACGCGGTGCCGCATGGACTCACGTTTGTGAAGTAAACGCGGCAGACTTCTACTTGCCAGAAGCCTCTATGAGCCTTGCGTAAAATCTTGTCAATCGTTCCTGTGGAGGCTTCCTGTCCATCGTTCGTAATATCCCGCCCGCGCTGAAGAAACGCGCGGCGCAAATTCGAGTGCTGCTTATGGACGTGGACGGCACCATGACCGACGGCGGCGTCACCCTGCTCTCGCAACCGGACGGCACGGCGCTTGAGATCAAGACTTTCGATGCGCACGACGGACAGGGTCTGACTTTGGCGCAGACCGCCGGCCTGCGCACCGGTTGTATTACCGGCCGCGAAAGCTCAGCGCTGCTGCGGCGCGCCCATGAGATGAAGATGGAATTCATTTACATGAAGCAGGCACTAAAAATGCCGGCGTATGAAGAGATTATTCAGAAGGCGGGTGTCACCGATTCAGCGGTCGCTTATATTGGCGACGATCTGCCGGACATCCCTTTGCTGCGGCGGGTGGGGCTGGCCGTGGCGGTAGGGGATGCGGTTCCCGAGGTGAAGAAATCGGCGCACTACACTACGAGAGCTTTGGCAGGGCGTGGGGCGGTGCGGGAGGCGGTTGAACTGATTCTTAAGAGCAAAGGCATCTGGGAAGAAATGATCGACAAGGCGCGGGCGTGAACGGGGTTCGCTGGGCTCAGCGCAGGATCGAAAGACATGAACCCCAACTGGCAAGCTTCAACTATTTTCCCGCACTGACTTGCCGCGCCCATTGCATCGCTCGCCAATAAGCGTCCGCGACTTCGGCTTCGCTGAGGTGAAGTTCGATGGTTCGCGCGCTGGCTACGACCCAGTTGCCGGATTCCTGAGCCAACATCAATTGATAAAACGGCTGTAAGGTGCTGGGCAAACCCAAAAGCACGGCTTTGCTTTCCTGATCGATCGGTACATTGTCGAGCACCTGACGCATAGGAATTTCGAGGATCGCGTCCATCAGCGAAAGCATTCCCATAAGGAAAAGGTCGGAATCTCCGGGCTGAACTTTGGGGGAGAGCAGCTCACAGAAGCGGGCTCGAACCAGAGCGGCCAACACGAGGTCGCTCGATTTTCCCTGGCCAGCGCCCAGGGTGGCGACAAGCCGAATCCAGCGGCGGACTTCACGCTCGCCCAAAATCGAGAGCGCGTGGCGCACCGTATGAATTTCAGCGGTGAACCCGAAGGCAGCGGAGTTTAAGTAACACAGCAGGCGATAGCAGAGCGAGGCTTCGCTCTTGACCAGGTTTTCGATCTCACGCACATCGAGCTCGGGTTGTGAGACTGCGGTGAGCATGCGCAAGTAGTTAAGTTGATTGGCGGGAATTTCATGCGCCGTCATCACCTCCGGCCGGCGGAAGAAATATCCCTGGAAGTAGACAAACCCGTTCTTGCCGGCAGAGCTGAATTCTTCGCGGGTCTCGACCTTTTCGGCCAGCATGCGGCAGCGCCTGGCGCCATACCGCTTGACCATGGCGGCGGCTTCCGAGGCGGAAGTGGCCCTAAGGTCAACCTTGATGATGTCGGCAAGATCGGTAAGGGGTTCGCGTGGATCGTTCGCGCCAAAGTCATCCAAGGCGATGGTGTATCCCGATTTCTTCAGCCGGCGGCAAGCCTCCACTACCAATGTGTCGGGGGTTACGGTTTCAAGGACCTCGACTACGGTCTGGCTGGGGGGCAGCAAGGTTACGTAATCGTTCAGCAGAACGTCGCGAGTGCAGTTCACGAATGCGCGATGTCCATCACAAAGCACATCGAGGCCGATGAGCAGGGAAGTGTTCAGGGCGCTGCGCGAGGCGGCGTCCTGATCCGGACTCTGAAAAAAGTTTTCGATCCCGTCGCGAAACAACAGTTCGTAGCCAAAGACCTCTTCGTCCGCGGTAAGAATGGGCTGGCGGGCCACAAACCGGGTTCCGGGTTTGGGGACGGATTTGCCTTGATCCGGGCTGAGTGCGGAGGAAGAGGTGCTCACTATTTGCTTATCGGCGGTGGGGACGGGAAACTGTTGGGGGTTGGGGGCACTCCAGTGCTAGCCGAGGAATCGTTTGGCTTCTGCTGGAGTGTTCTTAATGGCAGTAGTTGTCTGATGATTTTCGCTTGGGCGCTCGCCTTGGGGGCGGAGTTGGTTTTGGCCTTTAAAATCAACACAAGAACGAACATGGAAATCGTGGCGGCTAGTTTACGCCCGACTGATTCCTAAAACAGGATCGATACCAGGTTCGCACCCTGCTTCGGTAGTACATCTTTTCCCGTTGCTTCTCGCCACCGCGTTCGGAAGATCCGTATCGTAGTGGAAAATTGAAAGCCCGGCCTGATCGGGGCCGGGCTTGTTTTTGGGCTGTTCAAATTCTAGGCAGCCGCAGATCTCTTGGAGCGACCCTCTGTCGCGATCGGTTGAGCTACTTTGCGCACGAGGAAGGGTTGCAAGTTCGGCTCAGAACCGGCCCACTCCAAACTGATAATCGAGTGCCCGGGCTGGGTCGTAACGAAATAGCGTTCTCCGTTGGGGCTGGTTACTTCAAATTTGCCGGTCTCGCCCTGTAAAGCTTCGGCAACGTCGTAGGTTGAAATACTGTCATTCAACTTCATGGGGACCTCCTCCATTTCGGTACAAATTGTTGTTGGATTGTCCCCTGCCCTAGGGAGGAGCGTTACCTTCATGATAGTACGCTAGCGGACATAGTCAAGGCCGCAAGGCCGAATTCTTTATCAAATTTACGCTAAGGCATTCACCTGAGGTCCAGGCAGCGTTTAGACTTCCTCGCTCTCTTTCAGCTTGGCAATGACGCCGAAATCTTCCAGGGTCGTAGTGTCGCCTTTCACTTCCCCGCTGCTGGCCAACTCGCGCAGCAGCCTCCGCATAATTTTCCCGCTGCGCGTTTTAGGCAACGTCTCAGTAAATCGAATGTCATCTGGCTTCGCCAGCGCTCCAATTTCCTTCGCTACCCACTTGCGTAATTCTTCCTTCAACTCATTGGTCGGTTTGCGGCCACCCTCGAGCGTAACGAAAGCCGAGATCGCCTGTCCCTTTACTTCATCGGGCCGGCCGACTACGGCCGCTTCTGCCACCGCTGGGTGCGCGACCAGAGCTGATTCGACTTCCATCGTGCTAAGCCGGTGACCGCTCACGTTGAGCACATCATCGACGCGGCCCATAATCCAGAAATATCCGTCTTTGTCTCTCCGCGCGCCGTCGCCTGTGAAATACATTCCAGGAATCTGTGACCAGTAATTTTTCACGTAGCGATCGGGATCGCCGTACACGGTCCTGAGCATCCCCGGCCAGGGGCGCTTGATCACCAGAAATCCGCCGGAACCTAACGGCACAGGCTGACCATCCATAGTGACAATGTCCGCAACCACGCCGGGAAAAGGCTTCGTGGCAGAGCCCGGTTTGGTTGCGATCGCTCCCGGAATGGGCGCAACCATGATGTGGCCGGTTTCGGTTTGCCACCAGGTGTCCGTGATAGGACACCGGTTGCCGCCAATGATTTCGCGGTACCACATCCAGGCTTCAGGATTGATGGGCTCACCGACTGTGCCGAGAAGGCGGAGGCTGCTCATATCATGTTTCTTTGGCCATTGGCTGCCCCACTTGATGAAGGTCCGGATCGCCGTCGGCGCGGTATAGAAGATGTTTACTTTGTGGCGTTCGATGATCGACCAGAAGCGGTCGGGTTCGGGATGGTTGGGCGCACCCTCGTACATCAGAGTGGTGGCGCCGTTCTGCAGCGGACCATACACGATATAGCTGTGGCCGGTGACCCATCCAATGTCGGCAGTACACCAGTAAGTATCTTCTTCTTTTAAGTCGAAGACCCACTTGGTTGTCAGGTAGGTGCCCACGGAATATCCGGCGGTAGTGTGCACCACTCCCTTGGGTTTGCCGGTGGTTCCCGACGTATAAAGAATATAGAGGGGATGCTCGGCGTCGAGTGGTTCGGCGGGACAAACGTCGGAAGCCTTGGCCATCAACTCATGCCACCAGTGATCGCGGCCGGCCTGCATGTTGATGGGAGTCCCGGTGCGCTGGTAGACGATGACGCTTTTCACACTGGGGCATGATTTCACAGCTTCTTCCACCGCGGGAAAGAGCTTTACTTCCGCGCCGCGCCGGTAACTTCCGTCTTGCGTGATCACAGCGCAGGCCTCCGAGTCGTGAATGCGGTCGATGAGCGCATTGGAGGAAAATCCGCCGAAGATAACCGTGTGAGTGGCGCCGATGCGGGCGCAGGCGAGCATCGCAATGGGCAGTTCCGGAGTCATGCCCATGTAAATGGCCACGCGGTCCCCTTTACCCACCCCGAGCGATTTGAGGACATTGGAAAATTTCTGGACCTCGCGATGAAGTTGCTGATAGGTAAGCGTCCGAATCTCGCCGGGCTCACTCTCCCAAATGATGGCGGCTTTGTTCTTGCGCGCGGTCTGCACGTGGCGGTCGAGGCAGTTGTATGAAAGATTAATCTGGCCGCCCACAAACCACTTGGCCCACGGACAATTCCATTCGAGAACTTTGTCCCACTTCTTGAACCAGTGCAGCTCGCTGGCCGTGCGGCCCCAGAACTTATCGGGATCGTCAATCGATTCCTTGTAGAGACGCTCGTACTCGGCAAGGCTTTTAATGTGAGCCTGCTGGCTGAAGGCCGGAGGAGGCGGGAAGCTGCGCTGCTCCTGCAGAATGGAATCGATGCTGCTGGCCTGAAGATCGTCTAGTGCTTTAGTGGACATGGAAGAAGCCTCGAGGGGGTGATGGGTACGATCATTGATGTCTGCAGCGCCTAAAGGCGCGATTAAGCAGTGCCTTGCGGCATGTCTGAAGGCATGCCCTGATACGAAACTATCTTCAGCTGTACGGCGCGCTACCGCGACATTTTACTACTACCCATCCAGAAAGCGGCGGCGATCCTGAGGACGCGGCAGCGGACATTCATTGGTGCGGCCGAAGACACGGTAGCGGTAACGAGCGATAAGATCGTAAGCCCGATTTCGAAGGAACCGCGGCACGAATTGGATAAAGAAGGCGGCCGTCCGCCAGATTCCGCCGAGTTCTTTCAAAACAAAAAGGACCGCATCGGAGCGAGACAGCATGCGCTCGTCCGGGAGTTCATAGTCGACGACTACATAGACCGTATCAAGATCACCGGGATGCGCGCCATGACGGGTAAGAATGCGCGCGGCCGGGGCGCTTTGCAAAGACGCGAAGCGGAAGATAGCTTTATGATCATGAGCGAGGGTAAAGTGCACGAAGCGGTTGCACAGTCCGCAGACGCCATCGTAGAGCAGGATCGGAGAAGCCATAAGCGGGCGCTACGGGAACTTTAGCACCTCGCATATGAAGATCCGGCATGCCTGGTTTGAGCAGTCTGAAAAGCCGTTGCGTTTGTTTCCAACTCAGTATTGCGCCTTGCCTGCTGCTCCTGGTTTTGCTGGCGCCGACTCCCGCAGCTTCGCAAGCTGGACCTGACCCGAACCGCAATTGGGATTTCGGCGTCTGGGTGGCCGGCGCGACGGGCGAAGAACATCTCAATTCATTTTCCGAAGCCCAGATTTTCAGCGCCGGCGTTTTCGCCGGAAAAATCCTCACCGGTGAAATCGGAAAAGGCTGGAGACGCGGCCGCTTCGAATATGGAGTCAACATCATTCCAGTATTTCGGCAATTTCGTCCACAGTCGATTTACGGCGGAGGGGTCGAGCCTGTTATCTTGCGGTGGAACTCCAGCCTGCATGCGTCACGCGTCGACCCGTACATTGAACTCGCTGGAGGTGCCGTTCGAACCAACACGAACCTGCCAACGGGAAATACTTCCAGCTTTAACTTCACGGCGCGGGGCGGCGGGGGGATTCAGCTGTTCACCACGTCGCGCCATTCGGTCGACATTGCCTGCAGATGGTCCCACATCTCGAATGCAAACCTCGGCGTGAAAAATCCAGAGTTCAATGGAATTCAGGTGAGCGTGGGATACCACTGGTTCAAACCTTGACGATTACTTCAGACCCAGGCCGACGTTGAAGTCCTGGATAATGCCATAGCACTCGCAGGCGGTCTCTTCGAGGTCCTTGCGGTTAAGAATTTTCACTGTGCCGCGCAGATTTTCAATCAACCCAGCAGCTTCGAGAGCACCGGCGGCCAGGCTGACGCTCGGCCTCCCCGTCCCAAGCATCTGAGCCAGAAATTCATGAGTTAAAGGAAGCAATTGGGAATCGAAACGATCCTGGCACATAAGGAGGCAGCGAGCCAGGCGCTGGTTGATTTCGTGCAGGCGGTTGCAGGCGACCAGTTGGGCAACTTGCATACCATGTACGAGGCCGAAGCGACTGAGTTCACTTCGAAGGGACGAAGCCCGCAGCAGAACGTCCAGAAAAACTTCTGAACGGACACGAAATCCGCTTCCCTGCATCTGCATGATCGCCCTGAAGGTCGCACGCTCCAGGCGCTGCGGCAGATGGAGGTGTTCCACATGAGGAGCAAGCATCTCATATTCTTTTTCTGGAAGAGACAGAAGAATGACATTGCTTACCACCCGCCCCGCTACGTCGGAGCGGGAAGTTGCCTTGGCCGGCAAGGCTGGCGTAGCAATGATGTTGTCGCTCATCGGAGAGTTGGATGCCTCGTCGGGGATTCGACTCATTTCGGCGAGCCTGTAGTTCGTGGCGTAATTTTCCGGATATCAGGCGAGATAGGAGAAGCGAAGAGATAGAGAAGATAGTATGATCGCTTGCACTCCGCGCGGCCAGCTTGCATGATGATGATCTCTTTCAAGTCCAACTGCCAAGTCCAACTGCCAAATCCAACTGCCAAATCCAACTGCCAAATCCAACTGCGGTCGATCTGAAAAGTTATTTGCTCTCCTGATCGCCGGGTTCGTTTTGTTGCAGGCGATCGTCTTTCGCAGCCAAAATACTATTGAGTTCTTCTACGAGGGTTAGGAATTTTCCGCGGTCCTTTTCAACCGCGATCAGAGAGCAGAGTTGGTGAATGCGATCGCTGTCGGCTTTGTTCATAGCAAACCGGCAGCAATTAAAGCATCTCCTGCAAATTCAGTATGTTCGACGTCGAACAAGAAAGGAGGAGTTATGCAGAGAGGCACTAAGTACGAGAAAAGCGACGTTCAGCGACGACGGGGGGCTGGACGACCTGTTTTCTGATACGCTCGACTTGCTCATGCAGAGCGTCGCTGAGTTGTTCAAGGACCACATTCACTTCAGCAGGATCTTTCGTGACCACAGCCTTCGCGCACAACTCGCGGATGCGGTCTTCCAAACGTCGGGATCTAAAATGCCAGCAGATGAAACTGCCCAGCAGATCTAAAATGCCAGCAGATGAAACTGCCCAGCAAAGAGCGACTTTGTGTCTTTACAGTTTCATCCATTCGGCACAGCCTAAGCAATTCAGGGTCTCTACTATGGGGGTGGGACGACAATCAGGTTGACCCCGTAGTACTACTACAGGGGTTTCCTATAAGGCGAGGGCGCCGGATTATAACGTGTGGCGAATCTTAGCGTTAGGGACGAGCGGATTCTGGCCTTAGTACTTCGCGTACAGCATTTTTTTCGCGGCGGGCTAGATAAAGCCCTTCTTCTTCCAGACTTGCCAATCAGAACGCACTGCTTCCAACATGATTTCGGAAGCGCGGTGAAGCCACTTTGGTTTTTGTTTTTGAAGATGCTGGAGGATCGATTTGCGCGCTGTCAAAGTGCCGAGGTGAATGTTGGCGGTCTCCCAGCCCATCGCGTGCAGGAGACGCAATTCGGTAGTCGCTGCTCCCAAGGAAGCAAGTTCTATACGGGAGCAGTGTGGACCGAGGCGACGAACGATCCAGCGCCCACGGACCTGGACGAAGGGGTCGGGACAACGAACCGCATGGTTGATGATGGTCTGATAAAGGATATCAGCGGGGCCTTTCTTGTTCTGAGCCCAGGATACGGAAGAGGCCACCAAAGCCTTGGCCTCACGGGCGATTCGTCCGCCGTGCCAGTCAGCGAGGGCGACATAACGGGCGTGGCCGAGGCTACCCAAGCCTGCAATGCGATGAACCAGACGAAATGGAATGTCGCGCTCGGGCATCAGGTGCTGCAGAGCGTCGACGGTGCTGATGGGAGGTTCGTTTTTCAGGGTTGGAAGCGCATCCATTTTGGCCCAGAAGCGGACGGGATCGCGCAATTCGCCTTCGGCGATGAGGCGTAGCCACTTGTGTTTCTCTCCCAAGACGAAGGGCTCACCCTTTTCCCGCATCCCTTTGTCGTAGCCCTCAAGCAGAGCTCCGCAGATGTCTTCCCGCTTCAGCGGCAACTGCCCGGCATCACAAGCCAGATGGGCGCTGACGGCGAGGCGCACCAGATCAATCGCATAAGCCACGGGCCAGGCTTCATCAAAATCGTTCACTCCCCAAATCAGGCGACCCTCGAGGTCGCGCCAGGTGCCGAAATTCTCGACGTGGAGATCGCCGACTGCCAACACCCGCGGAGCCTGGGCAAGATCAGGGCAGACTTCAGGCCACAGTTGCGCCCAACGATAGAAGGTGGCGCGGAAGAAAGAGAACAAGGCCTCCTTCATACGAGCATGCTTGAGCTGCAGATCCTTCGGGATGATGTGAGTGCGCTCGGCCAGCCAGGCTTCGAACTGGCGGGTGGACTTAACAACGTTCATGCCGGAAACAATAGCGATGGGAAGAATGAGAAGTCAATGCGGGAAGAATCAAGGCTCGATTGTTGGATCTTGGAAAATCCTAATCAGACCTACAGGCCTGATTTAAGGCGGCTCTCGCTGGCCAGTGATCTCCCGTAACCGCACTGCTCACAGCGCCCGCTTTTGCCGATGTGTATATTGAAGACGATTCGTGCATCTGCTCGAAAACATCCCGCTTGCGCCGCTGACCACCATCAAGATAGGAGGCCCAGCGCGGTATTTCGTCGAAGCCACAAGCATCGGCGAGGTGCAGCAGGCGGTCACGTTGGCGCGCTCCCGTGATCTGCCGCTGTTCGTTCTCGGCGGCGGCAGCAACCTGGTTGTGGCTGACGCCGGTTGGCCGGGACTCGTCTTAAAAATTGCCATTCAGGGTATCGACCAACAACCCGGACACGATGATAACGGCAAAGTAATTTTTGACGCAGGCGCCGGAGAGTCCTGGGATAAGTTCGTCTCGCATAGCGTCATGGCTCGTTGCGCGGGCGTGGAATGCTTGAGCGGCATCCCGGGCAGCGTGGGCGGCACGCCTGTACAGAATGTGGGAGCCTACGGCCAGGAAGTTTCCGAAACCATTTCGTCGGTGCAAGTGCTTGACCTGAAAGATGGGCAGGTTTGCGAACTCTGTCGTGAAGCCTGTGACTTCGCCTACCGGGCCAGCATCTTCAATACTACCGAGCGAGGAAGATTCATCGTCCTTCGCGTCATCTTTGCCCTCACACCGGATGGCGCACCGCACATCAGGTATGCCGACCTGAAGGGGCAGTTCGAAGGCCGCGAAACACCTCCGAATCTTGCCGAAACCCGAGAGGCTGTGCGCCACATCCGTGCGCTCAAGGGCATGCTTATCGTCCCGGGAGACCCCGATAGCCAGAGCGCGGGCTCTTTCTTCAAGAACCCCGTGCTCTCTGAAGCGCAGCACGACGATCTGAAAATGCGAGCTGCCGCCAGAGGGCTAACCGTCCCTAGTTATCCCGCTCTGGAAACACGCAAGAAAGTTTCGGCGGCGTGGCTGGTCGAGCGCTCCGGCTTCGCCAAAGGATACGGATCTGAACATGTAGGCATCTCCAGCCGGCACGCCTTGGCCATCGTTAATCGCGGCGGGGCTAGCGCCGCCGAAGTTATCACTTTGAAGGAACAGATTCAGAATCGCGTCCGCGAAATCTGGGGCATTCAGCTGGAACCAGAACCTGTCATGGTTGGGTTTTAGATTGTGTGACGGGACTCCCGACCGCGAAATGCCTGCAGCGCCCCTGTTTCCAGGCCCGAAAAGCAACCTGATGATATCGAAAAGCTAGCCATCTCCTGCAAATTCTTTTTCGGGAGAATCCTTTCGCTGGCATGCGTGCCCGGCCCCACAAAGCTGCAAAGACGCCGCCCCGGTTCGTGACCAGGATCATCTTATTAATTAACCCCGTGGAATGGGGCAGGGTGCACGGTCCGCCCGGCGGCGCCCTGGTTTATTCATCGGCAAGTCTTGCCGCCGCTTTAAAGATCTCCACAAACATTTCGCGCGTGAGCTTGCCGGTTTGTGTGTTTTGATTCGAAGGATGATACGAGGCTAGTAACACCTTACCGTCCGGTAAGCGGTAATGGGCTCCATGTTTAAAGAGATAAGGTTGCCGGCTCGGCAGTAGGCCGCCCCGCTTCAGATAATTCAGATAGGCATCGAAGCCAATCTTTCCTAACGCAACGACTACCTTTGTGTTCTTTAATCCAGCGATCTCGCGGTCAAGAAATTGCGAGCACTCCGCCAGTTCCTGCGGAGTTGGTTTATTGGCCGGTGGTGCACACCGTACTGCCGCGGTAATGTACAAATCTTTCAACTCAAGACCATCATCGCGGTCGGTGGCGTTTGGCTGGCTGGCGAATCCGGTTTCGTATAACACGGGGAACATGAATTTGCCGGAGGCATCGCCGGTGAAAGGACGTCCCGTGCGGTTGGAACCGTGCGCACCGGGAGCGAGCCCCATTATAAGGACGCGGGCGTTCGGATCGCCGAAGCCCGGCACGGGCCGTCCCCAAT
>WNFI01463498.1_pt2 | contig 12543 bp, 11 predicted proteins | sample 5400471 | NCBI WGS metagenome assembly WNFI01 (sample SAMN13153348, study PRJNA577476) | soil metagenome | isolation source: 100 cm saprolite on Douglas fir-dominated hillslope | place: USA:California | collected 2013-09-17 | reverse complement strand
AGAGTCTTGGTCCTCAAACCTCTCTGGCAAAAAAGCGGTGCTCATCACACCGCCCAGGAAATCTTTGTCCTTGACACCGCCTTCGCTCTTATCGAGGGGTACCCGGCTTAGCGGTGCTGGTTGATGCACTTCAAGATCGTCGGTCCGATTACGGACGTGGAAGTCATTGCGACCGGCACCGCAATTCGCGAGCGCAAACGCTTATAGAAGAATTACGGCAAGGGACGGTGGCGGAAGCTGAAGGGCATTGCAAAGACCGAATTCACTGATGGCACGATTTGTCAGGCGGAGATTCACTGGTACGAAGCTCATGGGATCGGCGCGAAAGAATACAAAATCAAGCGGATTGTCGAGTGACGCTGGAACGGGCGCAGCACGTTTCGTGCTTTGCGTGCGCAACCGCGATTATCCTGCGTCATTGGAACTGCGGAAGGTATATCGGGCGCTGAAGGATGAGCAGGCGTCCAGGCATCGTCAGGTGCGGGTGATCGACGAGTCGGGCGAGGATTATTTGTATCCCGAAGAATATTTCGTTCCGATCAAGTTGCCGCAGGCGGCGGAGAGAGCTGTAATGAAGGCCATTTGATCCGTGCTTGGCGGCATCATCGACTTGGGCGACGCTCCAACGTGGAGCTTCTGGGGCGGCATCATGACCAGAAACGGCAGTTGCTATCGCTGTCGGAGTTTGCGGAAGCACGAGTGGGTACTCGTAGCTGTAGCGGTAACAAGTAGAAGCTCAGAGACCGTACTGTCAGGGGGTCACGGCGCGCCGTGGTCCCCTTTGTGTTTTGAAACGTTTCGCTCGCTTGGTTCACGATGCATTGCAGGAGTATATCGTCTATGCCACCTGGACTGGATAAGCTCAAACACATTGTAGTTCTCATGATGGAGAACCGGTCGTTCGACCACATGCTGGGCTACCTCAAGCCAGACTGGCCGGACCTCGACGGTCTGAACGGAAATGAAACGAACCCGGATACGGCGGGGCAATCGCAGAGTGTGCAGCCGACCGCGGCGGCCCAGAGTGAGTTGGATCCTGATCCCGATCACTCGTGGGAAGGCGTGAACCTGCAGATCTTCGGGAATGTTCAGGGGATCGACGATGGCAAGCCCAAGATGCAGGGTTTTATCAAGAGCTACTTCACCAAACGACAAGACCTGGGTCATTCGCGCAATATCATGAACTGCTTCACCCCAGACACCTTGCAAGTGCTCACCTATCTGGCGGAGCAATATGCGGTGTGCGACCGGTGGTTTTCGTCGCTGCCTGGCCCGACCGTTCCCAACCGCATGTTCGCACACTTTGGGACTTCGTTCGGGCATGTCGATAACACAGTGAAGATCGGCGATAACGGGAAGAGTATTTACTCACGTCTTTTGAACGCCGGGCGCAGTGCGAAGATCTACTACTTTGACGAGCAGAGCGCGAGCGTCGGCTTTACCTTCCAGCTGCAGAACCAGCCGAAGAGTATGGGCACCTATCACGATTTTCTGGCGGACTGCGATGCAGGTCTGTTGCCTGACTACAGTTTCGTCGAGCCCAACTATTCCGATCACGCGAACCTTCTTGCCTCCGATCAACATCCGGATCACAACGTCATTGCGGGCGAGAATTTCATTGCGGACGTTTACAACCATGTGAGGAAGAGTCCGCTGTGGGAAAGCACGTTACTGGTGATCGTGTACGACGAGCACGGAGGGACGTACGATCATGTGCTCCCGCCGAAGATTCAGCCGGACGGCGCTCCCGATCCGATCAGCGGGTTCCAGTTCGATCGGCTGGGGATTCGGGTACCGGCAGTATTTGTTTCGCCCTGGATCGATCAGGGAACAATCATTCACACGCAATACGAGCACGCGTCAATCCCGGCAACGGCGGCCAACTTTTTCATTGCCGATCCGGCCCAACGCAACCTTAGTGTGCGAGAGCAGCGAGCCAAGGTGTTCACCACGGATCCAGACCTGCTCACGCTGGCAACGGCCCGGCAGGACAGCTTCTACTTCACGATGGAAAAGGTTTCGGCGGTCAGTGCGACTCCGCTGACGATTGCGGCGGCAGCCGAGCCCGGAGCGACGGAGATCTCCGTGCCTGCGGCCCCGCCCGAGGCCTACAATCCAGGACGTGATATGGGGATCCTGCTGCGAGACCATGTGCAGGAATTAAGCCGGCTCGAGCAACAGCTTCCGCCCAATCAGCGTACGAATGTGGACGTGTCCAAGTTGGTCAGTGAGGAGGATGCAAGCAACTACATCGGACAGGTGACGCCGCGGTTGCGCGCCCAAGGGCTGATGGGAGGGCAACCATGAGGTGCGCATGGAAGATCGCAGGGTACTTGACCGTCCTGCTGCTACTGTCGGCGAGTCGCTTATCAGCACAACAGGCGAATAGTGGCCATCAAAGCTACGTGGGCGCCATCTTCAGCGACGAGCGCCACAACATCGGAGACGGATGCGGTACCAAGAATCCGGATGGCAAAGACAAACCGATAAGACTTCTGGTGCCCGGATGCCTTACGAGCCTGTTTCGCGGTAATAAGGGCCTGTACGGCTCGTTCGCGAATCTGCCGCCCGGAAACGGCCTCGCATTGGGAGGGGTTTTCAAAGACAGCGAACTGAACCAAGGAAGATGGCGGATGAATTATCAGATCGACTCCCAAGGGTCGTTCAACGGGTCGTGGACTTCGGGCGGCATTCTGACCCTGAGACTTGCCCCGATGACGGAAGGTGGGAACTCGACGCAGCCGCCAGCTGAGAATCAAGAACCAGCTCAAACGCTGCCAGCAAATCCGCATAAGCCTCGGATACGGCCGCGGACCGTGGTAGTGCAAGGGCCGCTGCCCAAGCACCTGCCAGAACTGGGAGAAAACGAGACGAAGTTGCTGCTCAACTTCTACGCATTTCATACCTCGCTCAACCAGGTGAGCTACTTCGGAATTGGGCCCAACACATTGCTGGCGGATCGAGCCTTCTTCGCTCTGCGGGAGACAGTGACCGGAGTGAACGCTGACCGTTTGTTGAAGTATGGCTTTCACCTGCTGGGCGAATTGAATGGGCGCTGGCCGAGCATCGGAGCTGATCATGGTCAGTCCTCGCCGTCGATCGAGCAGACATATTCTGAGGCGACCGCCCCGGGGCTGACGCGACAGCCGGGATTCCTGCAATTGGGAGAAGGACTGCAATACACCAAACACTGGGGCGGTCTCGCGACGGACGCCAATTTTGGTGCCGATTTTGACCTGGACTGGGGAGTCAACTTTCAGCAATTCATCGCCCCTTCAGACTCAGCATTTTCTTTTCGAAGAGTGACTATCGATGCCACAAACGAGATCAATCTGCTGAAGAGGTTCACACCTACAAACGGGGCCGCGACTTCGGAGCACTTCGGTACGCTGCAATTGCGCGGATGGCTGACGGAGTCGATCGTGCCGGCAGGCCATTTTGTCCCTTTCTATTTTCAGCCGACGTTGGGGGGTGGCGACATTGATAAGGAACGCACCCTGGCCAGCTTCGCGGACTATCGTTTCCGCGCACCCAATGCCTTGTTGCTACGCGCGCAATATGAACAGCCGCTGCCCAAAATCAGCTTTCTCGGCATTGTCTTCCGGGCGGAAACCGGGAAAGTCGGTAATGCCCGTGGCGATATCGACCTGACGCACCTGCGGCACAGCTTTGGCGCGGGCATCAGCCTTCGCGCGGGTAATTTTCCCTATGTCATGCTGATGTACGGGTGGGGCGGGGGAGAGGGCCACCGCACGTTCGCTGATGTGAATCTCACGGCAATCTCCTCGACCGGTGGTCCGGCATCGCTTTGGTAGAGACCAATAGATCTTTGGCGCCTTGCGGCCCTCGGTCGAGAAGTCTGGGAAAGCGGGACTCACGCAGGATTTGCTGCTGGTTGTTCCCGCAATGGGAAATTTCTTGTCAATAGGGTTGGAGAGCGAAAAATTGGCAAGTGGCTCATTTGAATGGAAATATAGTGTGGCGGGAATGTCCGGTTTACCCCTTGTGATTTGATATTCTGGAAATAGAGGAGAAAAAGTAACGGAGCGGGAGCGCGGCCTTGTGGGCCGCGATTTTTATTTTGGGGGGAGCTCAATAGGGAAGCGTGCCAAGCGCGCGTGTTTATGCGCCAAAGAACGGCGCATCGCGCGGCACGCTCAGATCCTTCCTCGGGCAAAAAACGCCCTCCTCAGGATGACAAACGTGGCGAAGGGGAAGCATGAAGAAGAGCATAAATCGGGCTGGGTGGGTGGCTGGGTGCAAGGAGCGCGGGGAGTGGGCGGAGCTTTGTTTTATGGCGCGGGTGGCGGGGTTGGGGATGGGAGTGTCGAAGCCTTATGGGGACTCGGCCCGGTATGACGTGGGAGTGGAAAGCGGAGGGCGAATTTTGCGGGTGCAGGTGAAGTCCACGATTTACTGCCGGCGTGGAGGAGAGTACAGCCTGAATGTGATGGGGCCGCAGCGGCGCAAGTATGAAGCAGGGACGGTGGACTTGTTTGCGGTGTATCTGATTCCGGTGGATGAGTGGTACCTGATCCCATATAAGGTGATGGGGAAAAAGAATCTGAGTCTGCATTTCACTCCGGCGAGCAAGCGGCAGAAGTATGCGCGGTTCAAGGAGGCTTGGGAGTTGCTGCGAGGGGATCCGTTGGAGATTTGGGGGTGTGTGGAGGAGGTGCAATAGGGAAGCGTGCGAAACGCGCTGTTTATGCGCTAAAGAACGGCGCATCGCGCAGCACGCCCGGGCAAAGAGCGCCCTCCTCCGGATGGCAGGCTTACAACTGACCTCAGCGGCTAAAGCCTGTCGCGATATCGAAACGCTTATCGCAGCGTTGAAACGCTGCGCCACCCAAATGCGCTGAGTCGCCCGAGAACGCTGCGTCACCCAGGAAGGTTGCGCCAACCACGAACGTTGCGCCATCCAGAGGCGCTGACCCGATTACTTACTGGAAGAATTCGGTCATGTCGGGGGCGATGGCGGCGGCGCCGGGGAAGGTGTTGATGCCGGAGGCGGCTAGCGTCAGGCGCAGCAGGCTCTGGTGCTGGTAGAGAGTCTGCGAGGTGTAATTCTTTTTTGACTTGGAGCTGACGATGATGGTGGCGACGTGACCTCCGCCGTGGGAGATGTCGCTCTGGTCGCCTTCGTCGAAGGTGATGATGAGCAGGCCGCTGGCTTGGAAGGCGGGGCTGGCGAGGAGTGGGGCGATATTTGTCTGGAGCCAGGCGTCGGCCTGGGCTAGCGAGCCGTCGTGGCCGTCGTTGAGCAGATTGGGAGCGATGAAGGAATATTGGGGCAACGAATTGTTGGCGACGTCGGTGGCCAATTGAGCGGTGGAGACGATGTTTGCCGCCTGCGGAGTGTTGCCTTGAACGTCAGAGAAGTAAGAGAACGGGTTGTGGCGACGGACATAGGGATAGACGTCTGCGGCGGGACCTGTGGCAGGAAGGCTCTCGGCGTAACACTTCCAGCTCTTGCCGGCTTTGACCAGTTCGCGGATGACATTGTCGTCCGTGATCGTGCCGGAGAAGGTGTCGGTGGTAGTTTCCGGAAGGCCGGTGGTCAGCATGAAGTAGTTGGGCAGCGAAGGATGTGCGTCGCCGTAGTACTGCGCGGCCAATCCGTATTGCTGGGCCAGGCTGTTGAGGTAGGGCATGGCGGCGTTGCCGATGACGCCGGGATAACTGTGGTTTTCTTCGACGACCACAACCACATGGGAGAACGTAGGCTGGTTGGCGGGGACGGGAGTCTGGACGGGGGGAGGGCTGCTGCTTACGCCGGTTCCTCCTCCGCAAGCGAGTCCGAGGGCGGAGACGAGGCAGAGGGAGAGCAGAGAAAAGATTGCGGCGGCGCCGGCGGGTTTGGACGGGCGGATCACTGAGGCTCCTTCTGGCCAGAGTAGGTTTTGCGTGACCGACGGCGGCAGATAATTTGTTGTGTCTAGGCGGCTTTGCGTTGCTCGGCGTCGTCTTGTTTGGCGGCAATTTCAAGGTGCTCGTGCTTGATGTCGAGACGGAGGCGGTTGTAAATGCTCATGTACTGGTTGGCCACCCAGACCAGGGCGAAGAGGGCGACGAGATATCCACGCCATCCGGTGTAGACGGGCCTGGCGCGTCTGTCGCTGACAATATTCGCGTGGCTCACGGAAGATTTCTTCGTGAGTGAAGGTCCAGGCAACGCAGGCGACGGGAATGGCCAGCATCAGGAGCCGGACGAACTGGACTCCGAGCGGGATGGGGAGAGCGGGCATGGGCGCTTGGTTGGATGCGTGGCGTCGGCGAGAGAGACGTAGCAAGCTACGTCTCTACAGGATGGCCGTTATTGGCTTACATGATTACGAATACTGCTACGCGGACGCCGGGATGGAGCAGGTCGAAGAGGAAATAGTCTCCGTCGATGTAGTCTACGTAGACGTCGTCGGTGTAGGCCCACTCAGCGGGCCACGGATCAACGATTTCGAACCAGTAGCCGGAGTATTGAAAGCGTGGCTGGCCTTCAACGACCACAGGACGGCTTATCACAAAAGTGTGGGGGCGTCCGAAACTGGCGCGGAACTTCTCGTCCGGAATGTGTGCGCTCTTGCCTGCGGGGCGCGCGTGGGAATTTTGCTGTGCCTGGCCGTGTTCATCCCGACCGGGCTTGACTTGGTCGCGTTCGGGCCTGATGTTTTCTGTTTTCGGATTCCTTTCGTTCTGCTGTTTCGGAGGCCTGGCTTCGTCCTGCTTTGGCGGTTGCGCCTCGTTCTGGCGGGCTGGGGCGGCGTCGCGGCTTGATGGACGTGGCTCTTCATGTTTTGGCGGCTTAGGCTCGTCAGCCGGTTCCTGTGCGTACAAGGCCGGGACAAAGAGCAAACACATTGCGCTGAGAATAATTCTTATCCGATTCATGGCTGTTGTCTCCCTCACGACCAAATTTTGGCATCGGTGGGCCCACAAACTGTCGCCGGCTAAGTGGCCTCGATCAGATGCGATGGCTGGCACGCTGGATGCCGCGAAAGTCGTACAGGGAATCCCTGAGAGAGTCTGGGGTTAAAGGGGGGTTGGCAAGCGACCCTCGGGGGAGTAGGCTAGCCTCTCAAACAAACAAAGGAACCGTCTCTCCCCATGACCTTTCGAGAAGAGAATCAGCCGCAGGACTTTCACAAGATGTGTAAACAAGCGGAGCGGGATCATGAGTCCAAGAAGCTGGCTGTGCTCATTGAACGAGTGAAACGTCAACTCGAGGAGCGCGAAAATGGTGGCCGGTCTGGAATTGTGCCACCGAAACCACCCCTGGCGGCTTGGCCTTCGGAGAAAAACCTTTTGCGCGTTCCCAGTCGCACCGCGTTGTTTGAGAGATAGAGCCTTCCCGTTCGGCCGCGTGCAGAATCAGGCTCCTCGGGCGCGGGCGTTTCCCTGCCTGATGCGCTCAGGCTTGCGGCGTCCCTGCTTGATGCGCTGGGAGAGGAGTCTCTTGGCCTTCTCCAGCTCGGCACGGCGGGTTGCGCTGAGCCCTCGACCTCCCCGATTGATGAAATAGTTCAACATACGCATGCCGGAGCCCGGGCCCTTAGGTGAGACCTTTTTCGAGGCCAGGGACCGGGCGATGGTGGCCGCGTCCCTGGTGAAAAGGCCTTCGGGAGGGAAGGTGGAAACGGTCTTGACGGTTGCCACCCAGAGATGGCCGGATTTGGCTTTGGATTTTGAGTGAGGATGGCTTGTGGCCTTCCTGCTTCGGGCGGACTTCCTGCTTCTGGTAGATGATGCGGACATGAGGCCTCCTAGCGATGCGAGGATGAAACATGGGTTGCGCGAAGGCAGAATAAGGCTGCGCGAGAGATTCAATTTTCGGCGGCGGCCCGTGACTGGCGCGGTCTGACGGCAACTGACCAGGGGCGCCGGGCATCTATTCAGGGCCGGCGATTCGCCGAATATAGATGACCCCCAACGAGTTCGGATCGCTGACGCTGTTTCTTTTCCTGATTCTCGCTGCTGCAAGACTGCTGGGTGATCTGTTCGCACTGCTACGCCAACCGAGGGTGATTGGGGAGATTCTCGCGGGCGTACTGGTGGGTCCGTCCCTGCTGGGACATTTTGCACCGCGCCTATCTGGGATCCTCCTGCCACAGGCTGAGCACGCCGCCACCTCCTATGCCGCGGTGCTGATGTTCCTCTACAACTTTGGTCTTTTATTGCTGATGTTTGTTTCTGGCGCCGAGACCAACGGACTCTTCAACCGAGAGAACCGGCGCGAAGTGGCTTGGCTGGGAGCGGTTGGCACCGGGCTGCCTTTTCTTCTGGCGCTCGGGATGGCTCCGTTCTTGCCCGTCGAAGCGCTTGCGGGGCGCGTGAGTTCGCATACACCTTTGCTGCTGGTGGTCAGCATCGGGGTAGCGGTTACGTCGATTCCCGTCATCTCAAAAATCCTGCATGATTTGCAGATTCTTCATACCCGATTTGCGCGGCTGATTTTGAGCGTGGCGGTTATTGAAGATGTTGTGTTATGGGCTGTGCTGGCGGTCGCGACTGCGTTGGCTGAATCGGGCACGATTCCGCGACAGAAGATTCTGACGCACATTGCCGCGACGCTGCTCTACTTTGGCGCCGGGCTGCTGCTAGGCCCCCGCCTTGTGGGGAAGGTGACGTCGGCACGGTGGAACAGCGTGGCGCAGAAGTCGCCAACGGCGTATGTGATTGTCCTGTTGCTGGCATACGCGGCGCTGGCTGCGGCGTTCGATGTCAGCCTGGTATTTGCCGCGTTTCTGGCAGGTTATGCGACTGTGAAGACGGAAACCTGTCTCATTAGGGCATCCATAGCGTCCATTTCTGACTTCGCGTTTGCGGCGTTTATTCCAATCTATTTTGCGGTGGTGGGTTACCGGTTGGACCTGAGCCGGAGTTTTTCATTTACGATGCTGGTGGTTTTCCTGGCCGGGTCATCCCTGGTGAAATTGTTTTCCGCTGGCCTAGGGGCAAGACTTGCAGGCTTCCGCACGAGCGATGCGGTGAACCTTGCGATGGCGCTGAATGCGCGGGGCGGGCCCGGAATCGTGCTGGCTAGCGTGGCCTTTGATGCGGGAATTATCAACGCCCAGTTTTATACCGCGATGGTGCTGGTCGCGATTTTGACCAGCCAAGCTGCGGGGGCATGGCTGGCATTCCTGCTGAGGAAAGGAAGACCTTTATTGGAAGGGCAGACGGCTCAGGACAGGGTGGGATTCGAGCAGGCGCCCATCTCCGAGGTGGCGGCTTGAAGACAAAAAAGGTGGAGGAAAATTTTTCACTTCCAACATATTAGTTTTGAGCTAGAATGGCCAAGCGTTTTTCTGGTGGACCTCGCCCTTCGGCCAAGTGGGTTCGCCGGTTGCCTTCCCCCAGGAGGTAGGTAGATGTACCGGCCCTATTCAAGTTCTCTGGCGGACTCCCGTCCGTTTCTGGATGTGGAGTCTCAAATCCGCGGTTTGACACAGGATTTCGTAACCTCTTTCAATACCGGAAATTATGACCAGGTAGCGGGACTGTTTGCTCCCGACGGTGTCTTCATGGCACCGCATCACGAGCCGGCACACGGGCAAAAGGCCGTGGAGCATCTGCTGCGTAAGTTCAGCGAGGCTGGGTATGGGGATCTGCGCGTGGAGACCACGCGAGTGGAATATTCCGGAGACATGGCGATGGAGACGGGCCGATATTCGGTGGCCATCCGCCAATCTAACGGAACAACGGTGGCGGACCGTGGGAAATATGTGAAGGTGTGGCGGCGGCTGGGCGCGTGGTTGATCATAGCCGATTGCTGGAGCAGCAATCTTCCGGTAGCCGACAAGTAAGGCACCTTCTGGGGCGGGAGATTTTCGGTGCGGGTCGACCGGAAACCTTGTTGGTCCGTTTGCCTACAACCAGGCGTGGGAAACGGTGCGATCCTCTGCGACTGCCGCCTTCCGCTTCGTTCGGGGCTTCGGCTACTTCCCAAGCGATCATCGAGCCATGTCTTCGGGGTCGGAGTCTGCCAAGTCTGTCCCATGGCTCCGCCCAGAATCCGAATTTCACGTGCACACCGGGCTGCTGCGAGAACCGAAATCTGCACTTGGCGGGTCCACGATGAAAGCGATAGTGTCTGCGGACATGAGCCATGAACTGGAAAGAGCCGGGGCCACGAATGTCGCGGGCTCGGAGGAGCAGACGCGGACAACCGTGGGAAGTGTCGCAAGTCACTGTCCGAATTGCTCAGCGAAACTTAAGGAGAGCCGGTGCAAGATGAGTTGTCCGCGATGCGGATTTTACTTGAGCTGCTCGGATTTTTACTGAGGTGCTGAAAAGCGGGTTCGGGAAGAAGTTGTGTTTTCCTGTCCTCTCTGCCCGGAGCTTTAACGTGTTGTGCATATCCAGCTCTCCGCAGTGTGTGGGAGGATCGGTGGCGTCCCTATGGGACTCGCTCGGCGCTCCCACTCTACCCGGCACTTCCGTGCCGGGCTGTCAAGTGCCGCCCCTTACGGGGCTAGAGGGTGATGATTCCGTCTTTTATCCCATCCTCTAGATTCAGTTCTCACGCGCACGTCGGAGTGCGGGACTAATCCCGCCGGTCCTCCTCTGGGACTGATCTTTTGCAGTCATCGACTTTCTGTGTCGCCGAGTGATTGAGGAAGACAGACCAGGCGCAGTCCCCGTCGTGTGAACTGACGCGCGGGTGTTGCTCCGTCTACAATGGCAGCTCGGGATTACATTTAATTCATGGGTTGAGGAGAAAGCGATGGAACGCAAAGCGAGCGCAGTGTGGAAGGGTGGACTGAAAGATGGAAAGGGATCGATTTCGGCGCCGGGCGGGGTGCTCAACAACACTCCGTATTCGTTTACGACGCGGTTCGAGAACGCTCCTGGGACGAATCCGGAAGAACTGATCGCGGCGGCGCATGCGGCGTGTTTTTCGATGGCGCTTTCGGGCCAACTGGGCGGGGCCAAGCTTACACCGGAGAGCCTGACGACAAACGTTACCCTGACGATGGAGAAGCTCGATTCGGGATGGACGATTACGGCGAGCCACATTGATGTCGTGGGAAAGGTTCCGGGGGCCGATGCGGCGACTTTTCAGAAGTATGCGGAGGCGGCGGAGAAGGGATGCCCGGTATCGAAGGTGCTGAATGCGAAGATCACGATGAATGCGAAGCTGGCGGGCTAGGTTTGGTCCGGCCCTCGGACCTCAGCCCGCAGACGGGGTAATCGGGCGCTTCGAGAAACCTAGATCTGTAAGCTGCGAACATTTTGGCGCGTGATGGCGTTCTTCCATACACCACAAAGGGCACTCAGGTACAAAAAGGTACGAATCCTGAGGTTTTACTTCGTGTTCCTTTGCGTCTTTCGTGGTTGAGATTCGCCACTGCTTCCAGCATCATAGGTTTGACAGCTAGCGACGCCTCTGTAGAATAGAAATGCAGTTCTTTCCATCGTGGCGGAATTGGCAGACGCGCATGGTTCAGGTCCATGTACCCGCAAGGGTGTGGGGGTTCGAGTCCCTTCGATGGCACCAGCTCTAACCTGTAGGTCGGTTCAGTCCATCCGATTTTTGGGGCAACGCCATGCGTTTTCCTGGGGACATCCATTTCTTCGCTTCGCACTGCTCATCGACTCCACGTCTGGAATATGTCGTTTGAATTCGACGATTTCATTGGTGAAACGGAAATGAAAATCGAAAAAAGAATGTGTAGCTTACGACGGACTACGCTCCTGAGAACACTCTTGTTTTTGATCCTGCAACTTGTGTTGTGCGCCGCCGCCTTTGGTCAGACAAATCGCGAGAACGTGGACCTGATCGTTAGCGGCGGGACGGTTGTGACCATGGACGCGAAGCGGGCTATCTATGAAGACGGAAGCGTTGCGGTGAAAGGGGATTCAATTGTTGCGGTGGGGCCGCGGGATGAGATCGAAAACCGGTACACACAAGTACATCTTTCCGGCAGAAGCGAAGAATGTGAACGAGGAGTTCGTACGGTGGGGGACGCGGCTGGCGGCGGCGGAACAGATTCGCGCCGGGGTGACGACATTCGCCGACATGTATTACTTCGAAGATGCGGTTGCGGAGGAAACGAAGGCGGCGGGAATGCGTGGCGTGCTCGGCGAGACATTCATTGATTTTCCGGCTCCGGACAACCGGAGCGAAGCGGAAATGCTTGCCTACACGGACCGGTTTTTGAAGAAGTGGCAAGGGGATCCGCTGATTCATGCGGCGCCGGCTCCGCATTCGATTTACACCTGTTCGAAGAAGACGCTTCAGGATGCGGCAGCGCTGGCGCGAAAATATCACGCGCCGATTCTGATTCATGTGGCCGAGATGAAGAAGGAGCGGGAGGACAGCGAGAAACAGAATGGAATGTCGCCGGTGCAGTATCTGGAGAAGATTGGACTACTGGGGCCCGACGTGGTGGCGGCGCATTGCATTTTTGTGGACGAGGCGGATCGGAAACTGCTGGCAGATCGGCATGTCGGGTGCGTACACAATCCGTCGAGCAACATGATGCTCGCCAGCGGCGTGTCGCCGGTGCCGGAGATGCGTGCGGCGGGAATCGCGGTCGGACTGGG
>WNFI01599214.1_pt2 | contig 12544 bp, 10 predicted proteins | sample 5400471 | NCBI WGS metagenome assembly WNFI01 (sample SAMN13153348, study PRJNA577476) | soil metagenome | isolation source: 100 cm saprolite on Douglas fir-dominated hillslope | place: USA:California | collected 2013-09-17 | reverse complement strand
CATCAGCACCGCCCGCCCTGCCACCTCCAGCATGGACACATCGTTCCAATTGTCCCCAATCGCCACAATCTCTTCCGCCTTCACCCCGCGCTCCGCCGCCAACCGCAGCAGCGCCGACCCCTTGCTGCACCCCGCCGGCAGAATGTCCACAATGCTCAAGTCCCGCTCCGGATACTCCGTCCGATGCAGCGCCGCCTCCACCTCGTGAGCCTGCTCCTGCGGCGCAACCCCCACAGCCGAGATCCCCGGATGCTCCAGCAGTCTAGCCTCCGCCCGCCGCATCCGCTCCACCGTCCCGCACAGCATCATCTGGATCGGAGCCTCACCCTCCAGCGCCCGCTCAATCGGCCTCACATGCGCGATATATGGCTCATTCGCCGCCATCCACCTGCCGATGCTCCCGTTCAGCTCCTCCAAAGCCTCCACCACCAAAGCCCCTCGCGCATCCTCCCCATCCGGCCCCACCTTGTCAAAGGTCATCACCAGCGAGCCCCTGAACTCCTCCACATGCTCGCAAAGCCACATCGCCGTCTCCACCGGCAGCAGCGCCCGCTCCAGCAGCCGAGCCCCGATCGTCCGCACCACCGTGCCATTCGAGCTGATCACAGCATTCTCCTCCCGCAGCCCCAGCCCCCGTAGCTGCCGCATCGCATAGCAATGTCTGCGCCCCGTCGCTACCACCACCTCCACACCCGCCCGCTCCGCCGCCTTCAACGCCGCCAGATTCCGCGCGCTCACCTGCCCATCCGTCCCCAGCAGCGTCCCATCCATATCCACAGCCAGCATCCGCATCCGCAATCCCTCGCTCACCTGCATATTCTCTCATTCCTTATGAATGAATATCCATAAGTCATTCATCAACAGTCATTTACTGGAAATTGACTGGACTTTGCCCCGTCCGCCGGAGCAGACTGGTTACAGGCACCACAAAGGCTTGTTTATGTTTCACAAAAATGTTTTGAACTCCGTGGATTCCCGAAGGAGTGCACCAATCCTGGCTGTACCTGCATCAACCCCAACCCCGACCTCCCCCAGCCGCCTCGTCCTCGTGCCCTCAGGCAGTGGAGGCACCCCAAAGAAGGATCAATCCCCGCTCTTCGACCTGATCGCCATCTCGGCGCATCGCTGCGCTTCGTTCTTCGCTGAGGCGGCGGTCCTGGTCCTCGTCCTGGCCCTGCTCGACAGGTTCATGCTCAAGGGCCGCATGGAGATCGGCTGGGTCCTCAGCGCCTTCACCATCAGCCTCATGCTGCTGGCCGCCAGCATCGTCACGGAGTTCTCCGCCCGCCGCTGGCTCCAGCGACACTGACGTTGCTCGCCTCAAAACCCAAAGCTCACAGCTCAAGCCTCTTTAGGTACGATGGATCTATATGCCTGCCATCGTTTCTCTCGAGTGCTCCCGCTGCCACCACCACATCTCCGCCGACACCCCGCAGACCCTCTGCCCCCTCTGCGCCGGCTCCCTCTACGTCCGCTACGACATGAACCAGCTCAAGCAATCCGCGAAGCGTGAAGACATCGCCTCTAAGGCCGCAGCATCCCCCGCCAGCCTGGGCATGTGGCGCTACTCCAGCGTCCTGCCTGACGTCGAGCCCGTCACCCTCGGCGAAGGCTGGACCCCCATGCTGCATAGCAAAAGGTACCCCGGCCTCTACATCAAAGAGGAGGGAGCCAACCCCACCGGCACCTTCAAGGCCCGCGGCCTCGGCCTCGCCGTCACGATGGCCCGGCACTACGGCCTCCAGCACCTCGCCGTCCCCAGCGCAGGCAACGCCGCGGGAGCCCTCGCCGCCTACGCCGCCGCCGCCGGCATCGCGGCCCACATCTTCATGCCGCAGGACGTCCCCTTCGCCAACTATCTCGAAGGCGTCGTCTACGGAGCCGACGTCACCATGGTCGACGGCCTTATCAGCGACTGCGCCCGCATGGTCGGCGAAAACATCAAAGCCCAGAAGGACGCCAACACCCCCACCGAGCAGGTCTGGTTCGACATCTCCACCCTCAAGGAGCCCTTCCGCGTCGAAGGCAAAAAAACCATGGGCTACGAGCTCGTCGAGCAGCTCGGCTGGCAGTACCCCGACGCCGTCTTCTACCCCACCGGAGGAGGCGTGGGCCTCATCGGCATGTGGAAGGCCTTCGAAGAGATGGAGCAGCTAGGCTGGGTCACCGGAAAACGCCCGAAGATGTATGCTCTCCAGGCCGCCGGCTGCGCCCCCGTAGCCAAAGCCTTCGATGAGCACAAGCCCGCCAGCGAGTTCTTCCAGAACGCCGCCACCTTCGCCGCCGGCCTCCGCGTCCCCAAGCCTTACGGCGACTACATCATCCTCGACATCCTCGAAAAATCCGGCGGCAAAGCCCTCGCCGCATCCGACGCCGCGATCCTGGAGAGCATCCTCGACTGGGCAAAGCACGAGGGCATCTTCCTCTCCCCTGAAGGAGCCGCCGCTACCGCCGCCTACGACCAGCTCCTCGCCGCCGGAGACCTTAAGCCCACCGACACGGTCGTCCTCTTCAACACCGGCGCCGGCCTCAAGTACACCGACATGACCGCCGAAGCCATGCACCTGAAACGTCCCGGCACCCTGCCCACCAGCCTCCCCGTAGGAGGCATCATCACCCCGCAGTAGCCGTAGCGGAGAAACCTGCTTCTCTACCCCGGATTCGGCTACCTAAAGCGCCTTTGTTGTTGACCCTTGCTTTTACAAAGCTACTGAATCACCCTATCTTCCCTCCGCATCCAAACCCCTATTCGCCGACCCTCTCGGCCAAAGGACCATCCATGCAATACAAAACCCTCGGCAACACCGGCCTCCTCGTCTCCACTCTCTGTTTCGGCACCAACATCGCTCGCAAGGAGGTCATCATCGCCACCAAGGTCTTCGGCCGCGTCGGCCCCGGTCGCAACGACGTCGGCGCCTCCCGCGGACACATCATGGACGCCGTCGACGCCAGCCTCCGCCGCCTCCAGACCGACCACATCGACCTCTACCAGATCCACGGCAACGACTCCATCACCCCCATCGAGGAGACCCTCCGCGCCCTCGACACCCTCGTCCAGCAGGGGAAAGTCCGCTACATCGGCTGCTCCAACTGGCAGGCCTGGAAGATCGCCAGGGCCCTCGGCATCTCCGAGTTCAAGAACCTCGCCCGCTTCGACACCCTGCAGGCCTACTACTCCATCGCCGGCCGCGACCTTGAGCGCGATCTCGTTCCTCTTCTCGAAGCCGAGAAGACCGGCCTCCTCGTCTGGAGCCCGCTCGCCGGCGGCCTACTCTCCGGAAAATTCAGCCGCGAAAACCAAAAGCCCGAGGGCTCCCGCCGCTCCGAGTTCGACTTTCCCATCGTCGACAAGGAGCGCACCTGGAAGATCCTCGACGCGATGGCTCCCATCGCCCAGGCCCACGACTGCAGCCCCGCCCGCATCTCGCTCGCATGGCTGCTCGCGAAGCCCGTCGTCACCTCCGTCATCATCGGAGCCAAGCGCCTCGACCAACTCCAGGACAACATCGCTGCCGTGGACCTCAAACTCACCGAAGACGAGATCAAGCAGCTCGACGAGGTAAGCACCCTGCCGCCCGAGTACCCCGGCTGGATGCTCCCCTTCCAGGGCGCCAACCGCCTCCAGCCAGCACCACCTCCGCAGCTCCAGACAAAGGAATAAGACGCCCGTAGCGGAGGTCTTCCGGAATCTCGATGTCGCACAAGGCTTGTAATTGTGCGGCATCGAGGATGCGCAGAGAAGACTAACTGCCGCGCGTCAGCATCTTAACCAGAAATCGCAACCTCGGGTAGTGGGTCAGTTTGAGAAGAAGCCGAAGTTGTGACGCTCGCCAAAAATCCACACCCGGCGGATGGCCTCAAGCGCCAACGGCGCGCACTTATACCAGCCCAGGGCAAAGCCCTGGGTGCAGATAGAGCCACGCTCAAGGGCTGAAAGCCCGGCCAATTCGTATCCACGGGTTGCAATCCCGCAACCTCTCGGATACGCTTCCGCCAAAAACGGTCTACAATCGCTCCTCACCGAGGAGACCCGCCCATGAACATCGTCGGAACGGTTGAAAGCCTGTGGCGCTACCCTGTCAAGAGCATGCGCGGTGAACGGTTGGAGAGCGCCTTCGCGGGCTTCTCCGGCATCTACGGCGATCGCGTCTACGCCTTTCGCGATGCCGGGGCCCCCGCAGGGTTCCCCTATCTCACCGGGCGCGAGCGGGAACAGATGATCCTCTTCCAACCCCGGTTTCGCAACGCCGAGCACTCCAGGAAACCGGAGAATCAAGACGAGGCTGAAGCGCTCCCACCCGGCATCACTCCCGTCTACGCCGATCCGGCCGATCTTATGGTCGATGTCGAGATGCCCGATGGCGCATCCCTCTCCATCGACGATCCCGCCCTCATTCACCTGCTGAGCGAGGGGCTCCGCGAGCGTCATCAGCTTCACCTCACGCGCTCGCAGCGGTCCCTCACCGACTGTCGCCCCGTCTCGCTCTTCTCCATGCAGACTATGCAGCACCTTGGCGACGAAATGGGAATCACCCTGGACAAGCGCCGATTCCGCGCAAATATCTATCTCGACCTCGGCTCAACCGGGGGCTTTGCCGAAGATCAGTTCGTCGGCCACGCCCTCGGTATCGGCGACAAGGTCGTGCTTGCGGTCCTCGACCGCGACCCCCGCTGCAAGATGATCACTCTCGACCCTGACACTGCGGAACCCAACCCCGAGATCATGAAGCGCGTCGCTCGGGCTCACGACGGCAAGGCCGGGGTCTACGCTGCAGTCCTCACCGAAGGCACCGTCCTCCCCGGAGACGAAGTTCGTCTGCTCAACTAAAATCGGCGGCGGCGCGCCTCCAAAATCTTGTCAAGACCCTGAGTCATTCAACTCAAGGGTGATCAATGACTTACGTTTTGCGTATTAGCCTCCCCGGAACAGCTATAATGGAAGTAGATTCGGAAAAAGTTCAGAGAAGCCCCGGCCACACACCGGGGCTATCTCATTTGCAATGAATACTTTACTCGTAAAGTATCTGGAATGAATACTTTGCGCAAAAGCATCATGCGCAAACAATTTGTTTTCAATACTTTATGGCCTAAACAAGGGGGAAGGGCACACACGACTGACCATGTCCATACGCCAGCAAATCCGGCCCGTGCTCACGCTCGCCCTTCCCCTCATCCTCGCCGAACTCGGCTGGATGTCGATGGGCATCGTCGACACCATGATGGTCGGCCACATGGCCAACCCCGCGCTCGCCATCTCCGCCGCCGCCCTCGGACAGGTCCTCTACAACACCCTCGGCTTCGGCATCGCCGGCATCCTCCTCGGCCTCGACACCTACATCTCGCAGTCCCACGGCGCGGGCAAGTTCGACGAGGCCAACCGCTGGCTCCTGCACGGCCTCGTCCTCGCCGCCGCACTTGCAGCCGTCTTCATGATCCTCATCGGCCTCGCGCCCATCGTAATGATGCGCCTGCCCATCGACCGCCAGGTGCTCCTCGGAGCCGCTTCCTTCCTCCGCGCCCTCAACTGGGGAACCCCGACGCTCTTCCTCTACTTCACCCTGCGCCGCTACCTGCAGGCCTTCAACCACGTCCGCCCCATCGCCCTCGCGCTCGTCACCGCGAACCTATTCAACGTCCTCGGCAACTGGCTCCTCATCTACGGCCATAGCTGGGGTCCCATCCAGATCCCCGCCCTCGGAGTTACCGGCTCTGGTCTCTCCACCTCCATCGCCCGGGCCTACCTCGCCCTCTTCCTCCTCGGGGCCATCTGGCGAGTCGAGCACCAGCACAACTACGGCCTCCGCTCCATGCTCCGCCACATCGAAAGCTCCCGCCTCCTCCGCCTCACCATCCTCGGAGCCCCCGCCGGAGGCCAGATCTTCGTCGAGATCTCCATCTTCGGCCTCGTCACCTTCCTCATCGGGACCATGGGCCCGCTCCCGCTCTCCGGCCATGAGATCGCCCTCAACTGCGCCAGCTTCACCTTCATGGTGCCCTTCGCCATCTCCGCCGCAGCAGCCGTCCGCGTCGGCCAGGCCATAGGCCGCGAGGCCCCGGTAGAGGCCGCCGCCCACCCCATCGCCCGCGCCTTCACCCCAGACCAGGCAGTCATCGCCGCCACCATCCCGCTCCTCTTCGTAGCCGCCGCCTTCCAGTTCTTCGACGGTCTCCAGATCACCGCCACCGGAGCCCTCCGCGGAGCCGGCAACACCCACGCCGGCCTCATCGTCCAGATCGTCGGCTACTGGATCATCGGCCTGCCCATCGGCTACCTCCTCGCCTTCCGCCTCCACTACGGAGCCGTCGGCCTATGGCTGGGCCTCTGCGCCGGTCTCATCGTCGCCGGCCTCGCTCTCACGACGGTCTGGCACCGAACCACCAGAAAACTCAGAGCTAGTTCTTTGACAATCGACACAGCAAAAGCGCCATTCGTTTAGCCTGCCTTGGAATCGAGTCCAGAAACACGGTCTCGCCCTCAGCATGTGCGCCTTCCCCCATCGCTCCGGTCCCCACCAGCCCCGGAACATAAGGCGCTACGAATGCGATATCTCCGGCTCCGCGCAGCATCGGGTCCATCTCCTCCATCACCGGCAGGCCAAGCGTCGCATTCACCTCGTTCAATTGTTTGACCAGCGCGTGCCCGGCTTCCGTAGTCGCCATCGCCGGATATCCGTCGTCAAACGTGATCGTCGCTCCCGTCTTCGGAAGATGATCGGCCACAATCGCTCGCATCTTCGCCTGCACCCGCGCTGTCTGGTCATTGTCCAGCGTGCGCATATCGCCAAGCGCCAAAGCTACCGGAGGAACCACATTCGTCTTTCCCATGGCCTCGCCTCCGGTTCCATTCGCGTTCATCGCCGCCGTCGCCCCGCCAAGCACCAGTCCAACGTTGTACGTAAGCCCCGGCTCCCTCAGCTCTTTGCGGAATGCATCCAGAATCCGAGCCAGCTCATACACTGCCCCGTCCCCCATCCGATCGCTGAACACCTGCGACGAGTGTCCCGTCCTTCCCGACGTCTCCAGCCGCCAGCTCCCCGCACTTCTCCGGCTGATGCTCTGCACCTCTTTGCCGCTGACCATCCCGCCCGACTCGAACTCCAGTGCCACGTCGCTCCGCTTCGCCGCATCGATCATGTCTCTCCGCGATAGGCTGACTGGCTCTCCGTGGTGCTCCTCATCGCCGCTCAACACAATCCTTATCTCAGCGTTCTCCAGCACGCCACCCGCCTTCATCGCCTCCAGGGCTGTCAACATCACCACCAGGCCACCCTTCATATCATTTACACCCGGCCCCGTAGCGACATTGCCGTTGGTTCCCGGAACGATCGAATACCTTTGAAAGCTGCTGTTCGGCTCGAACACGGTGTCCATATGGCCACCGGCGGGACACGCATGCTCCGCCACCAGGTCCCCGGCGCGCCCATCCAGGCTCTCCATCGGAACCCACTGCACCTTGAACCCCAGCGCCTCAATCCGCGGCACCAACACGTCCTTTACCGCCACCACGCCAGCAAGATTCATCGTCCCACTGTTGATGTTGACCAGCTTCTCCAGCAAGGCCGTTGCAGCAGGCGTCTCCGCATCGACCGCCTGCACCATCGCACCTTCAACCGGAGCCATAGTCGAAGTCTGCGCCGAAGCCATCGCCACAAAACACACGCCGGCCGCCAGCAAAAAGGGTCCCACAATCGTTTTCATAATGCCGGAGCATATCACGCGCTGCTCAGATCAACTCCTTTGCATCAGCTCAGCCGCGGTCCGCTCCAATACCCCGGCCTGCCGTTCCATGCGCCGCATCTGCTGCTCGGCTATGCTGTCCGCATCCGCCACCGCACTGGCTGCATCGGCTTCGAGCGGCCTTGCGAACCCACCTCCCAGCAATGCCGAACTCACCCCCTCCAAACGCCTCGCCACGGCATCCATTCTCTCTGCTGCGAGCCCACTCCCCGTTCCGACAACCGCAAGGGTGGTCACCGCCCGCGTCAACCGCCGCAGATAGGTCACAAACGTCAGCGCCTCCTCCCAACGCTCGCCCTGGCCCACCCTCGGCTCCAGCATCAGCCGGTCCAGCGTCTCCTCCGCGTCGTTGATCGTCAACCCGCAGTTCCTTCGCGCCGGAGCCAGGACGGCCCGCTCCGCCGCCTGCCGCTCACCTGCGCCAGCCTCCCAGAACCGCACCATCGCCCGCACGTAAGCCGCATCTGCCGCCGCTCCGCGCCCCAGCAGCCGCCCCAACTCGATGTGCTCGCGCTCCGGCCACAACACCCGCATCGCCAACACGGATACCAGGGCCCCCACCACCGTCGTCCCCATTCGGACCCCGGCAAAGTGCCAGTCCCGCAGATGCGGCAGGCTCATCAGCACGAACGTCGGCGTAAGAAAGAAGCAGTACCACGCATAGTCCACCGCATACGTCGCCAGCGTCAGCACTGAGGTGACAGTAATCACGGCAATGATCCCGCCCTCGCTGTGAACCGCCGCCGCCAGCAGCGCCGCCAGCACTCCCCCGGCGATGGTCCCGCCCACCCGCTGCACGCTCCTGCGCAACGTGCCCGACCCATAAGGCTGCAGCACGATGATCGACGTCATCGCCAGCCAGAACCCATGCCGCACATTCATCGCCCGTATCAGCACAACGTCCACGCCTGCAACCACGGCCACCCGCAGCGCATGACGCATCATCACGGACTGCCGCGTCCAGTTCGCCCGCAGCGCATCCATCCACCCCGCCTCAACCGCATCCCCATCGTTCCTTCCGGAGAGCACGGTCCATCGCTCAGCGGCAGCGCGGAACTCCACCCCGCTCCACACAGCCCTTACCGACTCAAACGCAATCTCGACGTTCTGCAGCGCGTCGCGCTCCTCTGCCGCCAGGTGCGCCAATATCGATCCGGCAGGAATATCCCGCCGGTCAAGCGTCGCGGGCCTTCCGCGTCTCCGCACATGCTCGAGGGAGTGCGACCCCTCCGGCGCAAACGAAGCCCCGCCATCCTGCGGTCTCTGCCGCAGACCGTCCGCGACCGCCCGCTCTGCCCCGCTCAACCAGCGCAGGGCATCCGCCAACGCCCTCTGCGAAGCCTCATCGCCCGCGCTCTCCGCCAACTCGGTCCACCGTATCGTTCCGGCGAAGAGCATGTCCGCGGTCTCGAGCAGCACCGTCAGGCTCCGCGCCCGCACCGTGCGTGCCGTGGCCTGCGCCCCTGTCGTCCCCACCGCGTTGCGCCCTCGACCCCGGCGGTAAAGTCCGCCAGCATCGCATAGCACTCCGCCACTGCCACCCGCGCCGGGCGGAACGGATCGACCGGCCACAACCCCAGGCTCAACCCCGCCGCCCACGCTCCGCCCAGCAAAAATGCTGCCGCGTTCCCCAGCGCTCCACCCAGCGTATGCGCCGAGCCGCCAAGCCCGGCAAAGTAGATGACCAGCACAATCACGCTGGTCGACGCCACCGGCTGCGAGACCACCCGCGCAAATGTCACGGCAAAGCAGAACGCCGCTGTCACCACGAAAGCCGGCCACAGAGTTCCCGATACCAGCGAGCCCACAACGCAGGCCACCGCTCCACCCAGCAGCACCGTCAGCATCGTCATCAGGCGGCTGCGGTAAGGCCCACCATTGTCGACGAGAATCGTCTCGAATCCACCCAGTGCCGCCCACCCCATCGGCCTGCCGAGCATGTGGCACATCACCATCGCCGACGCCACGGCCAAGCCCGCTCGAAGCCCGCGCGTCCAATGCAGACTCCGCACAACCTTGCCCCACCTCGTCAGCACGCGCATCCCTCAAGTCTAGCCGCGAGCAGTCTAGGTCACCGGCAACTGCTCCCTCACACGAGTCTTCGATCGCGTCGTCAGCGTCACCGCAGCAGTAAGAATCAGCCCTCCGCCAACCCATGCACTTGGCCCCAGCCGCTCTCCCAGGACGAGCACACCCAGCAAGCTCCCGATCAGCGGCTCCATATTCAGAAGCACGCCCGCCTGCGACGCCGGAACCTGCGTCATCCCCCAGTTCCACAGCAGCGTCGTCGTCGCCGTGCAGAGCACCCCGCTAGCCCCCAGCGCCAGCCACGCCTTCAGCGACACCCCGGCAACCGGTGGCATCCCATACTGCGCCGGCACCCACACCATCAGCATCATCGTCCCCAGCAGCAACCCATACGCCGTCACAACAATATGCGAGTGCCGCTCCATCAACTGCTTGTTGAGCAGGATCCAGAACAGCGCAATCCCCAGCGACAGCACCACCAGCAGGTCCCCGGCCAGCGTAGCCTCTCCCGCCCCGCCATGATGGTTCCCCCCTAGCGCAATCAACGCCGCTCCGGTGGTCGAGCCGGCAAGCGCCGCCCATCCCACCGCATCCATCCGCTCATGCGCGAACAGTGTAGCCCCCACCGCCAGGATCACCGGCATCGTCCCTACCATCAGCGCCGCATGGCTCACCGTCGTAATCGACAGCCCATAGAACTGAAGCAGGAACTGCAACGGAACCCCCAGAAACGAAGCTGCGAGCAGCACGCCCCACTCCCTGCGGTTCAGTCCAGGCCGATGCATCACCAGCAGCGGCACCAGCCCCACCATCGCGAACAGGAACCGGTACAGCACCATATGCGCGAAGTTCATCTCCGCCAGCGCAATCTTGCCGAAGAAGAACCCGCATCCCCACAGCGAACTAGCCAGCGCACACGCGCCGAAGCCCAGCATCCGACTTTTCTCCAAAACAGCCATACCTCCACTCTCGCACAAAACAAAGCGGGTGCAGCCGAAGCCGCACCCGCTCGCCCTGCAACCGATGTTGTTACCAGACCCGGCAGCTATCCACCGGAACCATCGGCGAACCCTTCTTGCATCCGAACGCCGCGGCAAACCCCGGCTGATTCACAATCGCTCCATTCGCCCGGAAGTGGTCCGGCGAGTGAGGATCCTGCAGCACCTGCGCCCGCACGCTCTCCGGCCGCGAGTTCTCGCACCAGTTCTGCGCGTATCCGATGTAGAACCGCTGCGGCGAGGTATATCCGTCCACCTTCGCCGACAGGTCGACCTTGTTCGCCTTCGCGCGCTCCAGGTAAGCCATGTAAGCCAGCACCAGGCCGCCGTTGTCCGCCGTATTCTCGCCCAGCGTCAGCTTGCCGTTCACCTTCACGTCGTCGACGGCGATAAACGAGCCATACTGCTTCACCAGGCAGTCCGTCCGCCCCTCGAACTTCTTCGTATCCTCGGCCGTCCACCAGTCGCTCAGATTGCCCTTCGCGTCGAACTTCTTGCCCTCATCGTCGAAGCCATGCGTCAGCTCATGCCCAATCACGGCGCCGATATGGCCATAGTTCACCGCGTCGTCCTGCTTCGGGTCATAGAACGAAGGCTGCAGAATCCCGGCAGGGAAGTTGATGTCGTTCATGCTCGGGTCGTAGTACGCATTCACCGTCGGCGGCGTCATGCCCCATTCGCTGTGGTCCACCGGCTTGCCGATCTTGTTCAACTGCCGATCGTTCTCAAAGCCATTCGCCCGCAGCGTGTTGCCCAGCGCGTCGTCCGGCTTCACCTCCAGCTTCGAGTAGTCCCGCCACTTCTCCGGATAGCCGATCTTGTTGGCCACGGCGCTCAGCTTCTCCTTGGCCCGCACCTTCGTCTCTGCGGACATCCAGTCCAGCTGGTCGATGTCGCGCCCCATTGCCGCCTCGATGTCGTGCACCATCTCCAGCATCTTCGCCTTGCTGTCCCCGGCGAAGTACTGCTCCACGTAAACCTTGCCCAGCGCCTCTCCCAGCGCGCCATTCACCGCGTTCGAGCACCGCTTCCAGCGCGCCGCCTGCTCCGGCTGCCCGTACAGCTTGCGCCCGTAGAAGTCGAAGTTTTCCGCATCGAATCGCTTCGGCAGCCGGCCCGACGCCGACGTCAGCACGTGGTAGCGCATGTAAGCCTTCAGCGTGGCTAGATCGGTCGCCTTAATCTCTTTCATCAAAGCAGGGAAGAACGCCGGATTTGTATTGTTCAACTCCGTCACGCGCGGCGAGTGCATCGCCTCCTGAAAATCTCCAAACGAAACCCCAGGCAGATCCGCCTCAAACGTGGCGATCGGCTGCAGGTGGTAGACCTTCTCCGGGTCGCGCCGCTCCGTCACCGGCATCGAAGCCTTCGCCAGTGCCGTCTCGAAGGTCATGATGCCATTCGCCTCCGTCAACCCCTGCTGCGGAGTGCTTCCCCCCAGCGTCAGCATCTTCGTCACATGCTCGACATACTGCTGGCGCAGCGTCTCATCCTTCGCGCCCGTCCGCAGGTAGTAGTCCCGCTCCGGCATCCCCAGCCCACCCTGGTCGACGAAGGCGATCTGTTTGCTCGCGTCCTTGAAGTCCTGCTGCTCTCCGTACCCGAAGAACACATCCACTCCCATGCGCTGCAGCTTCCCGATCAGCGCCGGAAGCTCCGACTTGCTCTTCACCGCGTCAATCTCGTCCAGCAGCGGCTGCACCGGCGCAAGCCCCTTCGCCTCAATCCCGTCCAGGTCCATGCAGGCCTTGTAGTAGTCGCCGATCTTCTGCTCATCGGCG
>WNFI01502142.1_pt1 | contig 12545 bp, 10 predicted proteins | sample 5400471 | NCBI WGS metagenome assembly WNFI01 (sample SAMN13153348, study PRJNA577476) | soil metagenome | isolation source: 100 cm saprolite on Douglas fir-dominated hillslope | place: USA:California | collected 2013-09-17 | reverse complement strand
GCGAGTCCCCAAGCCGACGCTATGAAGCAGAAGTATGCATCAACATTACTCATCTGTTCTTCTCTGACGGAAAGAGTAGGTGTTATTCCTCATTCATTCACGTCTTAATCGTCGGAAATATTAATCTGAACTTCACTTTCTCGCAGAAGACCCATGGCGCGAGGCGAGTTTATCGTCAGACTTCCACCCTGGTCAATCTACACCGCAGATGCCGATCATGGTCAGCAACGGCAAGCACTGCAGCGATCTCCTTACGGCGAGCGGTGACCGCGATGCGTCTGTGCTACAAGTGCAGCGGGCTGGATTAGGCAACATATCGAAATGGATCTCGGAATGGCACAGTGCCACAAACTTTGAAGACGATGGCCCATCGAGGAGGCAAGCCTCCCCGAAGTTTACTCATTGACTTGTCGACGTGACGATTGTGCTCTCGTCATAACGAACGGGGATCATTCTTGTTATCTTGAACACTATATGCGCTTCAATATCATTCATGTCCTTTGAACTGAACGTCTTCTTTTAAAGGTAATGATACGAGTCCAGTCGCTGTCTCCATCGGTTGCGAAAGCCATCCGAATGTCATGGGAGGCGCTGCAGGATGTGTTTCAAATATCGTTGGGGAGGGTGAACTCAAGTTTGCTGTTTCGGCTTAATGGATTGATTGGGTATTTGGGATTCCAATTCACAAGTGGCTGAACATTGGCAAACTTTGATCGGTCATCCCCCTGATGTTCAAAAGAGATCTAAATGGTGCACAGCGGTACAATTGATCTCCCCTGCGTCGTATGGAGAAACATTGGATGAGAGGCCACGAAGTCGCGGCTAAATCTAGGAGTCTGCGTCCCACGTAGCTTCTAATGACTAGTTCGTCGGGATTCGCACAGGGTTATTGACAAAGATGGCAGTATTCATGCAAAGCCGCGAGGTCAGTTGGAAGGGGATGGCTGATCACTATTAAATCGAGTGTTTTGTACAGTTGCGTGCTACGGCAGATTGCGCCATTTAACAACTAGGGTTGATTCAGGGTTGGGTCAATGCGAGTATCCTGGAACTGATCAAGTGCGACACTCGTCCTTGAACTGGCAACAGGTGAGGGTACATGAGTGAGTCTGCCGCATGGTCTTTATACGTTGAAAAATAGATAATACACTGATGAGTCCTATAGTGCCGGGGCGAGAATGAAGGGGGTATGATGAGCATTAGTGTCGAACGAAGGAGGCTGGGGCAAATACATCCGAGAAGGACAAAGCGGAGAATGCATACTCGTCTCCAACGCGATTACTACGATCGAACATTCCAGAAGGGTAGGGGGCCGTCATCTCGAGAAGACCAATGGTGAGATGCTGGTTATCGCCCTTCCCTTCTCACTTCGAAGAGTGTAATGGGGCCACAGTGTGCATTTTGATGAAATAAAGAAAAGGTGAGGCGAGCGCGAGGCCTCTCGATGAATCAACCTCGAACTGAGGGCCAGATCACCGGATTAAGCTTTCAATTCATGCGTTGTGGATGCGAGATGCATGCGAAGTGTAGGGCTTGGTACGTGTATCGTAAACCTGCATGACAGCACCCGCTGGGCTGGTCACTGGGGCATAGACAACCCTAGCAACGAGCTGAGGTCCAATGTATATTAGGTAGGATCCACATAGGTCTGGTGGGAGGTTTAGCAACGTGGCTGCGAGAAACGGTAGGTTTCGGTCCGAGTTTGAGGATTGACCACGTTTCTCTTTAACCGTGCGCGAAAGCAGGCTAGAATTAATGGATACGGCCGCAATGAACTGGTGTGATCGGTATGTACATGAATGGATTGGATGATATGAACATGAAGAAGTACAGTAGTAGCAGTGAGGATGAGAGTGAGGTGCGCGAATGTGCGATCCTCATAGTCAAACCCAGTTCCATTCGCCCCATCCTCTAGAGGAGCAAGGCGAGGGAAGAGGTTCCGGCTTAATTGAGCTCGAGCGTTAATCTATTCCTCTTGTGATACCCTTTGCAGGGCTGGCTAGCGCAGAGTCGCGTACGACAACTTGGCAGTGCTTCCTGTCGTTCGCAGCAAGAGGGTTGCACTTGAGAGAAAAAAAAATTACATCCGGGTAAATTACGTAAGTTCGATACGCCAGGAAACCCAGGGCTCAAGCGAGCGCTCGTTGCTCAAAGCAGCTCCAAAGGTCAGCGGACGACGTTGCCTCATGATGACGAAGATCTTGCTGATGGCCCAAGGCGTTCTAGATGGCGGCCTTGCATGTGGGTGTAGCCGTTTCAGTGGTGGTGGGTTATCGTGGTAGAGTTTCCTTGTTGGTTATATGTTATGTTGTGCTGGGATCGAACCGCTCGGGCTCCTAAGAATGCACATTCTCACTCCCTTGTATACCCTTGGGCGTAATCAATGTAAGCATGCTTGATAGAGGTAAAACCAACGTCTGGCTGGCTTGAGTTTGGGTTCCGATCATGACCCGAGAGTTTTAAAACCTTTTGGTATGAGTCGTTGCTGACGGGGTAGCCAAAAGCTCTATGAAAGCCGAGAACACCGCCGAATGCGAATGCGAATGTGTTCTAGCATGCGGCGAACTTGAGGCCGTCGAAGAGAAAGAGAACTACCCATTCTTGGACGAGATCAAATTGAGCAAGTGCCTTGAGCTCACCCTTTGCCTGTATCACCTCTTTCCCGGGAATGAATCTTAAGCGGGCTTCCCCTTCCTTTCAGCTAACCCAACTCTGGAGCTTCTGCCGGTTTTGAAAAATGATTTCTAGTTGACGGAACTTTTACATTTCCTCACACATATCATATTCAGCCTATGCCGATACACAATTTGTCTCTACATAGTGCTTCTCTGTCCCCTCCTCTTTTATCTCCACCAAATACCGCACAGCTAGTCTGTCCGTCTTCTCTCTCTCGTCCTTCTTCTCCGTTTCTTTCTTGTTTCTTCAGTCCGCCTGGGACTCCCTTTTCCTTTACCGCCGTCAAGCTGATTGAGATCGACACTGCTCTATCCGCTAGGCTCCTCTGGGACCACGCAGCGATGAGTACCCCACAAGTCCTATCTTATAGTACCACCCGGGAAGGCACAAGCGGTGCCGCTCTATACGCCAACCCACCAGCCCGTCGCGCACAACACGAGAACGAGGTGGAGACACCTGTCCTCCAGTCCTGGAAGGTGTATGAAGACAGCAAAGCCGCATGGCTCAAGGCCTGGATCGAATACGAGGCAAACAAGACTCACTCTACTGAGGCTCGGTGGGCGGAGTATGAAAAGACAAAAGGCGACGCCCAAGAAAGGTGGAAGGAATACAGTCAAAGGTCCCTGAGACGCCCGTCCAGGTCCAAAACAAACATCGAAATCTCCGTCGATACTGGACTGTCTGCACCTCCGATGAATAGGTGGAGGTCTGAAGACCTCAAGCGTAGTGATGCCACCCTGAAGAGCCCGACAGAATCCCCGAATGAGTACGTCTGAAGCACGCGACTTGAGCCTTTTAAATCCTTAAGCGCTAACAACTTCATTCCATTCCTTCATTCACATACAGCGAATCCACTAAGCACCCTTATTCACAATCGCAGCCCCCGTCCATAACCCGACACCAATCTTCTCCAACTTCAATGCGTCAGTCCATTCCAAATGTATTTATGAGACGCACGACAGCCTCTGCGGCTGCTGCTTCCCCCATTCGGCCTGCCGGAGGTTTCCCCAGACGAGCTACTACACCCCCTCAAAGTCCCGAAAATGATGAGCCTGTTTACGCTGGTACTTGGCGTCAAGATGAAATTCGTCGGAAAGCCGAGATGGATCGTCAACGTGAACAGCAGGAGGCCGAGAAAATGAGACGACGCGCAGCAGAGCACACACGACGCCTTGAGCAACAGAAGGCCCAGCGACAACAGGAGGCGGAACGTCGACGGGCCGAAATCGAGGTGGCGAGACTTCGGGCTGAAGAAGCCCGAATCAGGGAAGGGGGAGAAGCTGCTCGCCAAAGAAGGAAAGAGCAGGAAGCAGCAGCAGCGGCTGCAGCAGCATCTGATTCTCGCCGGTTGCAGGAGCAGCTACAGCAGGAGCAACGCCGTCGAGCAGCTGAGGAAGCTCGCATCCAGGAGCTTCAACGCCAGCGACGGGAACGGGAGGAACAGGAGCGAGAACAGCGGGCGGCTCAGGAACGAGAGCAGGAGTTACGGAAGAGACGTCAGCCAGCTTCTCGTCCAACTTCTCCTTACACGTTCTTGCCCATGAAGGAGGCTTGGGAGGTGTATGAGCGTCGATGGCACTCAGCTGTTGCGGAAGATGCTGGAAATGCTGCTCTTTTGACGTTTGAATCGATCCCATGGCCCATGAACCCTCAGCCAACGTCCGTTCATGAACTCGATGGTGCTCTTGTCAAATCTTTTATTCTTTCACCCGCTCATTCCCTGGGTAAGCCGGCTAAGCAGAGACTGCGCGAGCAGCTCCTCCGCTTCCATCCGGATCGCTTTTTGGGGCGATGGCTTAGCCGTGTTGGCGAGAATGATCGTGCCGCCGTCAAGGAAGGCGTGAACAAGGTGGCTCGTTACATCAACGAAGCGCTAGCACAACACTCTTCATTGTGAGCCTGAATCTAGGCATACCTTCCTTCGAATGAACGTCTCACTGGTTTTTTCGAACGCTTTAGATGAATGATACCCATAATGCAACTAGTGGTGTGATTCTCAATGCGCATCTGCTTTCTGTTTCCTCGTTTCACCTATCCACCGGGTACCTTTTTGCTTTCGCTGATTGACTTATCGCAAAAACACTCTAAAACGCAAATTAACTCTATTTCCTTTCTGGGCCCTATCCACCGGGAATGGATTTCTCAGTGGGCGGGGCTTCTATGCCTCTGCATGTTTCATACCCTCTACCCGAATATCGTGCGGCTGATTACGGACTGGGTTAAGGTTCAGCTTCGCTTCCCCCTTGGACGTCACGCCCTCCCATTCACCCACGTTCATATCCGTGCTGGCCACGGTCCCCGGAGAAAGAGAGATGAGCTAATCTGATTTCCTGCTAGGTTGCTCCAGCTCATCCCCTTCCCACCTGACTTACTCGATCAAAATACCTCATGCTATCTGGTTATCGCATGTCGATGTGCTGATCACTCATCCTCTTCAGATGACCCCTTGCGCCACCTCGAACCTATCGGTCCCCTATCGTTGACTTCACCCATATTCATCATTGGCCTCATCTCGCCTTGAACATTGTTCGGATCCTGAGCCTTCCAGCGTCCCGCGCTATATTCGTCGCTCCATCCGTCTAATGATCCTCTTATTCGCCGCTTATGACCTCGTTACCATCATACTACCTGCACTTCCGCCCTTGATCTCGCGCGCGTACTTCGGGAATTGTACTCCATTATTTGTATCTTAGGTTGTACGCTACCTCCGCTTTCTTCAGGTCGATTGTAGGACATTACTTGCTTGGCTCTTTGTTTTAGGTTTCCTTATATGGTTCTGGGATACTTCTCATACTGACCTCACGTGCATTTAGTCTCATCTCATGCTCTATGACCAGCTGTTAAATGGCGTTATTCATACATATAGAACTGTTGGATCCGATTAGTTCATTTCGTCCGTGGATCCTGCCCTTTGGGCTCATTGGTTGAGCCATTAAGAGCTGATCCCTTAAAGACATAATTTCATTGCATACTTCCCATCACATCCTAATTATTTTGTTCAATCTTCCAGGGTTGGACTTCCCTTTCTCACTGGGCGAACGATAACGTGGTCTCCTGGGCTACAAGGTGGTATTGGAACCCTTTCTTCCAGTACTGGGATGTACATGTTCTGATACGAAGTGGGAGGGTCTCAGCGTGCGTCCCGGATGCCCCCACCTTATACTTGAGCCACCATTCTTCCCAAAGTAGAGAATCCTCTCATTAGATCTAACATGTCTTGAACTGGGGCCACTTGCTGTACCATTGCACCCAGCGCATGGCTGATACACACCATCCCACACGTTGGCCCATAGAGCATTTGATGCGCCCGCCCATATGAAATCAGCTGCAGGCATGATCGCACAGGAGTTGTGGATCGCGCCGATGCATGCATGTGCGCGCGGGTGTAAGGTATATCTACAACCTGCTTTACTAAGCAAACTAATCAGATCCCAATCATTGGGTGCCAATTATTATCAGTCAGCCTGATAGGGGAATCCAACGCCAGCGAAGTACACAAATCTTCCAACATCTACAATGTGAGATACGTGACACAGAAGAACTCTTTAGAGCATACGGGATTGGAAACATGGATTTCATTTCGTGAAAACTGGACGGAAATAGAAGCATGTCAGAAAAGCGCGGTTTAAAGGTCCGTGTGCCGAGAGCCCCGCATGTGCCTGGGTTTCCTTGGTGCACACCCTAATAAAGGAGCAACTTACTGCTCACTACGTCCTCGTCTTGCACAAGGTGTGATAGGCCGACCTAGCATGAATAATGCAGCATGGTCAGCACACGGCTAAGCAACGTGGATTCTGATGCGGGATTATGGATTCAACCCCATTAGGATGTCCTAGGGACGAAACATGCAAGCATGAATCATCAAGCATCATTCTCGGGGCTGAAGCATTCACGGAGGTGAATTTCCAACAATTAAGAGGAAAACCGCACCTTTTGTGCATGGGGTGCAAATTTCGAAGACTTGCCCCTGGAACACCGGCAGTTTTCAGGGATCGGGGTGTTTAAGAAGTAGCCGTGATAGAAGGTTGTTGGTGGAATTTGTCGCATTTGGAGTATCACGTGTGATAGCCATGTCAATATTCATGACTGCGAGGACGACCGTGCGAAACGCTCACCAGACCAAGGCGTATCGGAACTTCGCGGCTAACGATCTATGAATCCCATGACAAACGTCCTGGTTTGCATAATCAGCATGGGATGCAGTTTCATGGAGAGCCTTAGGAAGACGACTATATGCAGAAGGTGGCTTCCACGTATATCAAGTGAGATACCAGATAACTCGCCTCTATCGTCGAGCCTTTCCGCAAACAGACTGGATCGGCGAGATCGGGATGTGCCCCTCGTTTCTTTGTGTATACTTTGACCAGTCCTAGATCCTGCAGAGTGGCAATGTCTGTAAGTGAATTGCGGAGGCAAACACGAATCCACTCTCGATATGAAATACCTGAGAATCGTTTCTGATACTCACCTCCCATATTCGATCTAGCAAATAATCCAAGCTAGCCGATAAGAGCACGGTCTCGGAGTTAGCCACTTTTTTGGATTGGAAGAAGCAGAAGTTGAATACCGGGGTGCACATCCCAACACCACATGAGCAGGGAAAGAATTGAAGTGATACGTACTTGAGACCTAATTCACAGCTGATCACGACTGTATAGGGTTGTCGTGCTAGCCGGTCTACTTCTTCAAGGCTGATACCATCTATCTTGTTGAGAACGTAAAGACATGGCATATACTTGCGGTTTCCAAGTAGCACATCTATCAACTCATCCACAGTAATCTATTGATCACAAGACATCGATCACGGAAAGTGTTAGTATTGGGGCCAGGCCTCAGATGAACATCGAGGCGCAACAAAGTGCAGTACTGACGTCCTCTCTTATCATTACGTCGCAGTTGTGTATCTTGTAGCCTGCCAGGACAGTACGAATGGTCTTGTCGTCTACTTTGGTGAGCCTGACAGTCGCATTTATCTACGATTCAAATGCGATAGGAAGGTTGAAGCAAACTTTCAGCGTCCCGAAACCAAGCGAGGGGAGCCTGGAACTCACAGTGATCTACACGAAACAACGAAGAAACCAAAAGCACTTCTGGATGAGCGGTCACTGATGGGTCCGACACTGTTTACGCACTCCACCAGCCGCTTTTCGCTTGAAAACCACTGGCAATGAGGAATGATCAAGTCCAAGGTGTGTAAGATGAGCGCATGCAGTGTGTTCGTGTTCGAGTGCATACCATCAGGCTTTGTCTTATTAAGACGGATTCCCACTGAATCTAGTTCGATTTCTAGCAGCCTCTTCTGTTCGAGACTCTTTGTTGCGTCCAACATAATGATGATCAGATCTGCCGTCTTCGCGACGGAAACGACCTGCCTGCCCCTGCCCTTGCCTGTAAGGAGGCCATTCAGTCCTCGCCGGACTTCCAGGCAGAAATCGACCGATCGACGTCGCTCAACTTGCCTTGGCTGGCGCCCTCTACGATCCCCTGGATAATGAATCGTGGGTGGGATCGATGGGATACTCGATGATAAAAACGTCATTCAGGGAACACGACCTACGGGAAGATCAAGCAATTGGAGACGAACTCCATTGTACTCCAAAACGCCCTACACACGTCCACATTAGGTCTGCACGTCAAGTGTTCCCGACCAACTATTGCTGCGCCACTGGTATAGCGTTTTAGGGGGAAGAAACTCACGGGAATCGCGGTAAGCGTAGTGAACTCATATGCGGCAGCTTCGGAGACCGTGTTTGTCATTTTGGATAGGAAGGTAGACTTCCCGACGGAAGGGAAGCCTATGAGAGCGATACGAGCGTCTGTTCAGGTGTTAGATGATTATAGTATTAGCGCGTGCTCTTTGACGAAGGTCCGCCAGGGCTCTCAAGGGATATCACGAACCTCCGCTTTTCTGTACGTCAAACCCTTCCCCAGGCTTACCACCTTTCGCGCTCGGCTCCAATAGTTGCTGACGGTACTTCGCAAGTTTCGCCTTCAGAAGACCCAAGTGGTACTCCGTTGCCTAAGAATATCCCAAGAAACGCGAAAATTCAAAACAAAGTTGAAACAATCTCAAAAGGCATCCATCTCATCGTATGTTAAGTACCTTATTCTTCTGGGCTGTCGAGTTTAGGCAGAAATTAGACTGGTGAGCTGGATGATCGAAGGCATGTATGCCACTTACTCCTCGCCATTTCCTCTGTAAGTTGATATTCGTGAATGGTGATGATGGAGAGTCCCATGTGGTGGATCGCATTGAAAGTTCAATAGAAAACCAAGGAATCGCTCAGAAATGCCAACAAAGATGAAGATCAGATAGCCGCTTGCCTTCGATTTGCTTGATCTGTGGTCCGAAAGATATCAATCTGGTTCTTCATGTATATCATGGATAGGAGGCTAAAAAACCTTTTCCAGCACACCCATGGCCAAATTAACTTCTTTTCCGTATAGGACCAACGGCTAAGATCAGTGACGTTGAGCTCTATTATAATAGAGACTGTACCCTACGCGCTGAGCTAATGGAGAGCACCGATCCCTCGTGACCAGTTCACCGGGTTCTCACGATCCATACCCAAAGGCCACTGGACTCGACAAACGGCTTCGAGAAAACTCAGTCCTGTACTCCTTCCTCAAATCATAACGTACCTGCGCGGCCGCGGCCACGCGAGTACTCTGTTCCAACTCAGAACAAACCAACCCGCCGTTCTAGATAAGACAATCAATACCTTCGACATACGGTATTTCCTTTCACACCCCATAGAAACCCCCTCACGCTCAAGTACATACACAACACGGAGCGCATCCCGCTCCACGTGCCAAATGATCGACTCGTCCCCTTAAGATCGTCCTTACATTTATGCCTCCTTTTCTCTTTTTCTCTTTCCTATATGTCATATTCTCTTTCGTCCATCTTCGACCTATCTTGATAGTTCATATATAACGCATCAAGTCCAAGTCCAATCTGTCCCATAACCCCCTTCTCTTCCACATCATCCTCTGACAAATAGGTGGGTGTGCCATACGCCCCAGATTGGGTCTCAACGAGTCTACATACCAGGACACCTCTCATTTCAGGTGAACTGTAGAGTAAGCCACTCACGACTTCACCTACACGCGCAGTGCGGCATAAGCCGACATTCCTACGTCTCAAAAATGAATACATCGTCATCCACAAGCCGATCATTAGTTGTATTCATTTTATAATATAGTGGTAACTGAAACTTGGACGTTCTCATTCAAGATTATCAGATTCGGCGAGATGGAATTAATTACAGTGCTAACTACCATTTCTGGTTGAGTCGAAGGTCTCGATGGATACCAGTCGGGTGTCTGTGGTAAGTCGGCCCCTGGTAATGCGATGTCGGTGTCTTACCATTGTAAAATCGGGTTAGGCCTTGGTTCGGCAGACTGACCTGTGCTCGCAGAAGATTAAGCATCGAGCGGGGCTTCGTGAGTCGTTCGTATCAAGAAGGCATACATGCACATGCTAGCAATGATGCTTCTGACGTTCGGCGCCTCCCAAATTGTTCGCTTTTGTTTCAAACTGAACTTGACTGGGTATGGGTACGATGTCTCAGAGAAAGACCCCATTTCTATATCTTGTCCAAGTGCAACAGAACTCTTGGGTCCTTTTACATTCGTTTGTTCGCTTAACTTGATATCGCAGTGCCTTCGTTCTCATCAGCGTCTGGAGATCTTTCTCCAAGTTGAGCGTTTCCACCAACCTCGCATAATGATCCTTCAGCTCTACAATACGGAGCTGGCTATAGGACTCATCCTACTTTGCCAAGGCATATTCACGCAAGGCCAAGTTACATGGACAAGCCCTCCTCCGGGTAGTATATTCATTGGGCCGAGTCTGCTCAATGCTTCATGGTGAGTTGTATGCCTGGTTAGCATAAGGTCTGATGAAAGGATCTTCTTTCCTGCAGGACTGCCTCTAAGGAGGTTGTTTCACCTTCGTTCAAACTTTGTGCCAAACACGGTGGCCAGTCGCTGAATAGCCGTCGGTCTGCATGGACTAAGCGTTCACCTAGATACCGAGGGACCTACAGTGGCGAAGGTGACCAAACCCCAGTATCCTGGAACAATAAAGAATCCGATGATCCAACACAATCTCCTAATTCTACTGCAAGCTCCGGTAATTGTGGAGCAAGCGTATGGCCAACGGTACGCCAGGATGGTATAGACAACAAATATACCATTTCTCTGTGAGTCTTATCCTCCCCTTTCTTGAACGTAAAGTCGTAACTCTTGCCGGTTCAGGTCTGTCCCAGAGGTGTCTTCTTCGGATACGTTCTACTTGCTCATGCAATCCGACTTTGGGGATTCGTATAAGAGTCCCGCCTTCCAGGTCCTGTCTAACTCTGATGCAGGTCTTGCTCAAGGAGGTTCCGCAATGATGACTTTAGCCACCAATACTGTTCTGTCTGCTGTCTTACCATCAGCTACCGGCTTGGCAACGGGTACACTGGATCCAATACCGGTTGGACCTCTTTCTCCTTCCTTTACTATGAGCGGAACGGTGATCTCAAATCCTGAATCTCAGTCGGCCAGCCTCAATCCTTCGGCATCTCCTCAGATGGCCAACTCAAAATCGTCAAAAACAGTCGCTGCTGCAGTGGCAGTTCCTCTCTCTATTATGGCTACTGCTGCTTCTTTTGGGGCTATTGTCTGTCTTTGGTCGAAAAAGAGAAAGCTGAAACGTCCCCAAGAACAAGAAATGAATCTGTCGAACGTTCCTTCTTCTAGACATAATAGCGATGGCGCATCAAACCATTCGGAGAAGGCATTCAACGCGTCTGTTGAAATGGAGAAGGACGTATGTTGTCCAATCAATGGTTACACAGCACGGGAACCCGCTCATCTTGGGCTCCCACACTGTTACGCAACGCAGAAAGTCCCCAGTGCCGTTTCCAGCTATCGGACACCCTTCGAAAATGTCCGCTCCAACATTGCTCGTCATTCCGTCTCACAAGCGCCAGGCTGCGTCCAGCATGCGATTACGCCGCACCTTGCCGCGAAGCAACCCGTGTCAACTGCGTACTATCAACAGCAACTTGTAATGACCCCTAACCAACAACCCTTTTTTTCGTCTAATATGGAAATGTCCCCTGTTCGACGCCACCCTCATACCGCCGCCGAGCAGCAGTACTATGACCCCGGGATTTATACAGTCCCTCTTCCTCGTCCGACTCTGACTCGTTCCAACCTGCAAAAGGATCTTCCTCATGGAAATTGGTCCCATACAAGTGTTTCCCGAACCAACTCAGTAACGTCATCCTCTTCAGCCAGATCCTTACCAACCATTCTTCGTCCCGGTATGAGGCCGTCTTGGACACCACATGGTTCAGGCGGTTCACTCACTCCACCAAGCCTTCCTTCGCCACCTGTGATTAGCGAGAAGAATCATACAGCTGGGCCTTCAACGCCCATCTTCAGCTCATATGTAGGGGCGCCTCGTGAGGCGTCGAGAGGTGTAGTTTCCCTTCCAAGCGTACCCGTCAATTACGCAACTCGGCCGGCGGGAAGATGATTGGTTATCTTTTCGCATTCGTCTTTCCACTCCGGGATATATCAGGGTGCTTTATTTCCAGGTCATTTTTCCCATTTGGGTTACGGATATCACTTCATGTACGATAAAATTACACGGATTGATGTTGTGTCTCAGGCTTCATCTATGAGTGTTAGGGAATAAGCGCCGAACGTTCTGGAAGAATCTGGTACGAGCTTAGTAAGGGAACGCGTAATTCCCTGGAAAGTACTAGAAATGCATTGTAGGGTATAAAAGGGGAGCGCTGAGGGCGCATCTAAAATACATGGACCAGTTCTCTATCCTATCAGGCCGACGCTGAGCTAGAAAGAGCTCCAAC
>WNFI01048331.1_pt1 | contig 12545 bp, 12 predicted proteins | sample 5400471 | NCBI WGS metagenome assembly WNFI01 (sample SAMN13153348, study PRJNA577476) | soil metagenome | isolation source: 100 cm saprolite on Douglas fir-dominated hillslope | place: USA:California | collected 2013-09-17 | reverse complement strand
TACCCCAAACTCATCCATTACAACCGGCTACCCAAAGGCTGTCACTTCGCAGCGTGGGAGCAGCCGCAATTCTTTTCAGAAGATGTGCGCGCGGGCTTCGGATCACTGCGCAAATCTATGTGAGGCGAAGGGCGCGCGCACGTTGCGCGCGCCCTCTTCGAGCTACCAAGCCGCGGGTGGGGCGCACACATCAACTGGCTGAACCCGGCTGCTCGGCCGCGGCGATAAGCCATCCTATGAAAGCACCGACCTCGCTACGTTCGATCGCCCCAAGCGGCGTCACGATGTAGTAAGCGAGGTCCGGGGTCGCCGCGAGGTCGAAGGGTCGCGCCAGCCTCCCACTCCGGAGATCCTCGTCGACCAGCGCGCTCCTCCCGAGTGCCACGCCGTGACCGTCGATCGCCGCCTGCAATACCACGTTGTAATCGTCGTAGATCGGATCGGTCGTGCGCATTCCGCTGAGTCCCGCAGTTTCCAGCCAGACCTGCCAGCCTTCGGGATTCCTGTTGTGCAGCAGCACATGGCGGCGAAGATCCTCAGGCGCGTGCAGTGGGGGATTGCCGTCGATCAGCCGGGGCGAGCAGACCGGGAACAGTTCCTCGGCGAGAAGCTTCCGCGCTCGCAGGCTCGGCCAACTGCCGCGGCCGTAGCGGATCCCGATGTCGACGCTCTCGCGATGGAGATCGACGAGGCGGACGGATGTGCTGAACCGGACCTCGATGTCCGGGTGCCGGCGTTGGAACGTCGCAAGCCGCGGGATCAGCCACCGCGCGGCGAAGGCCGGCAGCACCGTTGCCGTCACGACCTTGGCTTGCCGCCGGGCGTGGATTTCCTCGAGCCCCTCGGCAATGCGCTCGAACGATTCGCGGACCAGCAGGAAGAGCGCGCGCCCCTCGGCGGTCATCGAGACGCCCGTGTTGTTGCGCTGGAAGAGGACGAGGCCGACGTGCTCCTCGAGCAGTTTGACCTGTCGCGACACGGCGCCGTGCGTGACGCGTAGCTCCGCTGCCGCCCGGGTGAGATTGAGGTGGCGAGCAGCCGCCTCGAACGACCTCAGCGCATGCAAGGGGGGGAGATCGCGTCGGCCCATTCGAGATCCTAAGGCTCGCGAGATGCATTACGACTATGAACGCTTGTCATAGGGACGTCTACGGCAGGCATAGAAACTCTCTCCGCCGGAGCACGATGATATGATTCAGAATCATATCAAGCGGTGAGTATTTCGGGCCTGTGGCGGCGCCATCCGCCCGGCTAGCATCTTCGCGACCGCCAAACCGGCGGATACCGAGGAAGTGCGGGCGATGCGGTTCGAAACCATGGCGGTGCATGCTGGGCACGCCTCCGACGCCGCGACGGGCGCTGTCGCGAAGCCGATAACACTTGCCGTCACCTTCGCGCGCGACGCAGACGGTGAATACACGCGCGGCTATCACTACAGCAGCAAGGGCAACCCCAACCGCGATACGCTCGAACTTTGCTTCGCCGCGCTCGAAGGCGGTGAGACGGCGGTGGCGTTCGCCTCCGGATGCGCGGCGATCGCCGCCGCGCTACGGGCAGCCCTGCGGCCCGGGGACCACGTGCTCGCCCCGGATGACGTCTTTCAGGGCACGATCCGGCTGCTCCGTCAGGTCCTTCCGAAATGGGGCATCGGTTTCGATGTTGTCGACATGACCGATGCTGGCGCGGTGCGCGACGCCATGCGCAGGGAAACGCGCGTCCTGTGGACCGAGACGCTGTCGAACCCGCTGCTGAAGGTCACCGATATCGGCCGCATCGCCGAGATCGCGCACGCCCGCGGCGCGCTCTGCATCGTCGACAACACGTTCGTGACGCCGGTCTTCCAACGGCCGCTCGACCTTGGAGCCGACCTCGCGGTTCACGCCACGACGAAATACGTCGGTGGCCACGGCGACGTGCTGGGCGGCATCGCGGTCGCGCCCGCGCGAAACGCCGCGCTGATCGGACAAATCCGCGAGATCCAGTCGCTTGAGGGCGCCGTGCCCTCGCCGTTCGACTGCTGGCTCGTGCATCGCGGTCTGAAGACGCTCGCCTGGCGCATGCACGGCCATGCGAAGAACGCACTGCAGGTCGCGCGCTTCCTCGAGAGCCACCCAGGGGTCGCGGCGGTTCACTATCCCGGTCTGGAGCGTCACCCGCAGCACGCGCTAGCAAAGCGCTTGCTCGGCGGCGCCGGCGGCGGGATCGTCTCGTTCCAGGTGAAGGGCGGCAAGGCGGCCGCGGTCGCAGTCGCGGCGCGCACCAAGCTGTTCACCAACGCCACGAGCTTCGGCGAGGCGGAGAGCCTAATCCAGCACCAGGCATCATCGCCTACTCACGGCACCAACACCGGTCTCGTCGAGGATCTATTGCGGCTATCGGTCGGGCTCGAGCACGCCGACGATCTCGTCGCCGACCTCGACCAGGCGCTTGTAGGAGTGAGCGGATGACCACCGATCTCGCAGCGCCCTCCGCGATTGCGGGCCGGCTTACAGCGCTCGGCATTGCGCTACCCGAACCGGCCGCCCCCGCCGGCGCGTATGCCTCCTTCGTCCGGACGGGGAACCTCGTCTTCGTCGCCGGGCAAGCCCCTTTCCTCGACGGACGCTGCCAGGTCTGCGGTAAGCTCGGGCGGGAAGTGGCGATGGAGGAGGGACAGCGCGCCGCTCGCCTCTGCGCGCTTAACATCCTGGGCCATCTGCGCCTCGCCTGCGGCGGCGATCTCGGCCGAGTGCGCCGGGTCGTGAGCGTCCGCGGCTTCGTCAACGTCGCGCCGGGCTTCACCTCCATACCGGAGGTGATCGACGGCGCATCTCGTCTCCTCGTCGAGGTATTCGGCCCTGAGCGGGGCCGCCATGCTCGAACCGCGATCGGCGCCGCCGAGCTGCCGAGCGACGTCGCCGTCGAGGTCGATGCCGTCTTCGAGGTCGGCGGCGCGTAGCGAGGGAGCGGAGCCCCAGAGATGAGTGAAATACCGAGAATGGTCGCTGTCGCCTCGCGTTGGCCGGGCGGCGCGGTGAGCGGAGCAAAGAAACCACCCAACGCCGACCCTCCGAAGCCGCCGCGTCCGTCGGGGAAAGGTGATGCCGATCCGGTCGATCCCGAGCCTGTGGGTCGGTGGTAGTGCTCGGGTGCAGAACGGTTAGGTTTCGTCGACCAATGGCCGCGGCACCAGGCGTACGCATCCTTGATGAGCGCCGCCCAGGCGGCTACCGTTCGAGAGGCGGAATACCTCTGAACATTAGATGACCGAACGGGTCAGCTTTCCACCACCCATTCCGGAAATTCAGCCTTTGCGTACCGAAGGGCCGCTTTCTAGCAAGGGAGATGGCCGGCCGAGCGTCGTTGCGATGGATCATGCTCGCGCCTGACACGCAGGGTCAGGGCTATGGTCGAGAGATGATGAACAGGGTCGGCGAGCTGGCAGGGTCGAGCTGCGTGACCGCGATCAAAATTGCGGCCAGCCATCTGTCGGCTCCCTTCTTCCAACGCTTCGCAGCATGAGAGCTGCGCGGTGGAAACCTGGAGAACCGTTGGCGACGGACCCGAACGCCCCGTTCAGGCTCTGGTGCTCGTAGGTTGTGGAGGCACCGAGATCCACCGTGGGCAGAAGCTGCGCGCTCGATCCGGAAGCCGTAGCCCTCGCCTGCCGCACGCGAGCGAGTGCGGCGTCGAGATCGAGATTCTGGTTCAACGCACGCTGCACGACCTTGACCAGCATCGGGTCGTTGAACCCGGTCCACCACCGATCGAGCGGTGGCGCAGACTGACCCTGCGCAGACGTGACATAGGCGGCGTTGTGGAACGGCGCGAGCTCGGTTTTGGGAGCGGTGTAGTCCGGGCCGACGGTGCAGGCCGCGAGTGCAGTGCTAAGCAGCAAGCCGCTCAGCCTCATCTTACCGATGGTTCGAAACGTCCTGGTCATGACGGGCTCCTGGAACCGAGCTTGCGGATGAAGGTATAGAAGGCGGGCGTGAACAGCAGCCCGAAGACGGTGACGCCGAGCATTCCGGAAAACACCGCCGTGCCGAGCGATTGGCGCATCTCCGCGCCTGCGCCACTGGCCACTGCGAGCGGGAAAACGCCGAGAATGAAGGCGAAGGAGGTCATCAGGATCGGGCGAAGTCGGATCCTGGCGGCAGCTACCGCAGCCTCTTCAGGCTCGTCACCGTCATGATCCTGCCGCTGCCGTGCGAACTCCACGATCAGGATCGCGTTCTTTGCGGCCAGTCCCACCAGCACCACGAAGCCGATTTGAGCGAGGATGTCGATCGGTATGCCCCTGAAGTCCAGGCCGGTCGCCGAAGCCAACAAGCACATCGGCACGATCAGCACGATCGCCAACGGTAGCTTCCAGCTCTCGTATTGCGCCGCCAACACGAGGAAAACGAACACGGCGGAGGCTGCGAAGATCGCGATGGTCGGTATGCCCTGCTGTTCCTGCTGGTGGCTGAGCTCCGTCCATTCCATGACGAAGCCCGGCGGCAGCACTTGCTTGGCAAGGACCTCCATGCGGGCCATGGCCGTGCCGGACGCGACGCCGGCGGCCGCGGAGCCTAATACGTCGGCCGCAGGGTAGAGGTTGTAGCGCGGAATGCGATAAGGGGCGGTCTCGTCGTGGAAGCTGGCGATCGAACCGATCGGCACCATCTCGCCGCTGGCGTTACGAACCTTGAGGCGCGCGATTTGGTCCGGGGTCTGCCTGAAGGCTTCATCGCCCTCGGCCAAGACCTGGAAAGTGCGGCCCAGATAGTTGAAGTCGTTCACATACTGTGAGCCTAGGTAAAGCTGCAGCGTGGAGAAGACATCCGTCGGCGTCAGCCCAACTTTCTCAGCCTTCTGGCGGTCGATGTCGGCGTAAAGTGACGGCGAGCTGGCATTGTAGAGGGTGAAGACGCCCGCGAAGTCCGGGTCCTTATTGGCCGCGGCAACAAGCGCTATCGTCGCATTGGCGAGAGCCTGGGACCCGAGATTGTTGCGGTCCTCTATCATCAGCTTGAAGCCGCCCGCGGATCCTAGACCTTGAACCGGGGGAGGGTTAACCACGAGCACAAAGGCATCTTTGACGACGGCCAGGCGCTTGCGCATGGTGGCCAGCACGCTGGCGGCGTTCACCCCAGGAATGTGCTTGCCGTACAAAGAAGGGAGACCGAAGAAAATTGTCGCAGCGTTCGGTGCCACGGTGCTCGTCGTCACATCGAACCCGACGTTCGGAGAGGAATGGTCTATGCCCGGGGTGCTCAGAATGATGTCATTCACCTCGCGAACAACAGCGTCAGTACGCGCTAAGCTAGAGCCCGGCGGCAGCTGGATAACGGTGACCAGGTATCCGATGTCCTGTTCCGGGATAAAGCCGGTAGGCATCCGAGCAAACTGGAAGCCCGTCAGCGATATCAAGCCGACATAAACAACGAGGATGAGAGCCGTCGCCCGGACGAAGCGGGCTGTCATCTTGGCGTACCTGGACGACATCCACTCGAAGCCGGCGTTGAAGCGACCAAAGAAGGCCTTCAAAATCCGGTTGAAGCCGCGCGGCTTGTCATGAGCGTGGTGCGGCTTCAGGAGAACCGCGGCCAACGCAGGGCTCAAGGTCAGCGAGACGAAGCAGGAGATAACCGTCGAGGCGGCGATGGTGGTCGCGAACTGCTTGAAGAACAGTCCAGAGATGCCGGAGACGAACGCCGAGGGGACAAAGACAGCGCAAAGCGTTAAGGCGATGGCGATGAGTGCGGTGGAGACTTCAGTCATCGTCTGGCGTGCCGCCTCGCGCGGCGGCATGCCCAGCGCTATGTTGCGTTCGACATTCTCGACCACGACGATCGCGTCGTCGACCACGATGCCCACGGCCAGGACGAGGCCGAACAGCGACAAGTTGTTGATCGAAATACCGAGCACGGCGAGGATCGTAAAGGCGCCGACCAGCGAGACCGGGATGGCGATCACCGGAATGATCGTTGCCCGCCAGCTTTGTAAGAACAGGTAGACGACGCCGACCACGAGAAGGATCGCAATGACGATCGTCACCAGCACCTCGTGGATGGACTGGCTGACGAAAGTCGTCGGATCATAGATGTTCTGGTAGTCGATGCCCGCAGAAGGGTGCGGTCGGATACTTGTCGACATAGGAAATGGAACCGTAATCCACCGAGCCCAGCTCGACACGGCCAATGTCGTGGATGCGCGTGATACGACCCTGGGCGTCCGACTTGACGATGATGTCACCGAACTCTTCGGGCGTGGTGAGACGTCCAAGGGCTCGGACGTTGATCTGATAGGCCCCGCCAGAATTGTCGATCGCAGGCGGCTGGTTGAGAGCGCCGGCCGAGACCTGGGTGTTCTGAGCACGCAGGACGTTCAGGATATCGCTGGCGCTGATATCACTGGCGGCGGCTTTGTCCGGATCGATCCAGATCCGCATCGCATATTGCCGCTCACCAAGTATCAGAAAATCTTGCACCCCGGGCAGACGCGCGATCTCGTCTCGGACACGAAGAATAAAGTAGTTTGAGAGGTACTCGGAGCTGCGGGATCCATCCGGTGAAAATGGAAAAACACCGAGAAGCAGAGCTGGGATCTCCTTCTTAACCTGCACACCCTGAAGCTGAACTTCTTGTGGCAGCCGAGATAACGTGTCCTGCACCCGATTGTGGGTGAGCATCAGCGCCGTGTTGACGTCAGTGCCGATCTTGAAGATCACCGTGATGGTGAGCTGGCCGTTACCCGTCGACTGGCTACTGATGTAGTCCATGTTCTCGACGCCATTGATGGCTTGTTCGAGCGGCGTCGCGACGGTGCGCGCAAGCACGTCGGCCGAAGCGCCGGGGTATGAGGTTGTGATCTGGACGGTTGGTGGGACGATGGCAGGGTATTGAGCGACCGGCAGGAACGCCGCCGCGGCGAGCCCAAACACCATGATGAAGATATTGATGACCGCAGCGAACCGCGGGTGATCAATGAAGAAATGCGCGAGTCTCATGATCTGACGGAGCCCCGGTTCTAATTGGCTGTGGTTTGGATGGATTGGGCGTGCGGCGCGACGGTTGCGCCCGGGCGGGCCATCGGGATGCCGTCGACGATGACGCGGTCGGAGGGGTCAAGGCCGGAGCGGATGACGCGGAGGCCGTCGCGCAGGTCGCCGATCTGCACCTGCTTCGGCGTGACGACGTTGTTGGGGCCGATGGTCAGGACGATGTGGTCCGACTGGTCCGGCAGCACGGAGGCATCCGGCACGAGCAGCGCGAGCGCCGGCGGGGCGACCTGCACGCGGACGCGGGCGAAGCCGCCGGGCGTCAGGAGCCCGTCGGCGTCGGGAACGGTGGCGCGGGCATGGATGGTGCCGCTCGAGCGATCGAGGGTGTTGTCGACGAAGTCGAGCGTGCCCTCGTGGGTGAAATTCTTCTCGTCGGCGAGTGCGATCTGCACCATGTCGGCGAGCGGACCGGCCCGCTTCTGACGATCCCGCAGGAACGTCATGTAGTCGGCCTCGCTCATATCGAAGTTGAGGTAGATCGAGTCGGTGGAGACGATGGTGGCGAGCAAGGTGGTGGGGCTGGTGCCCGCGCGACTGCCCGAGATGAGGTTGCCGACCGAGACCAGATGGGTGCCGATGCGGCCGGTGAAGGGCGCGGTGATGCGGGTGTGGTCGAGGTCGAACTGGGCGTCGCGCACGGCCGCCATGGCGTTGTCGAGGGCCGCCTGGGCGGCACGTTGCTCGGCGGCCTTCTGGTCGGCACTCTCGACGGTACCGGCGCCGGTCTGCTTCAGCGAGTTTGCGCGGACCAGCTGGCGGATCGCCAGGTCGAGGCGCGCATGGGCGCTTTCGACCTGAGCCACGGCCTCGCTCAGCTTGATCTGATAGGGGGTCGGGTCGATCTGGAACAGGAGATCGCCCTTGTGGACGATGTCGCCGTCCGTGAAGCCGATCTGGGTGAGGGTGCCGCCGACCTGGGGACGCAGTTCGACGCGCTGGACGGCGGAGAACTGGCCGAGGAACTCAAGGCGGCTGGCGACATCACGCTGCAGCGGGGCGCTGCCGGCGACGCTCGGCGGCGGCGCTGCCGCGGCGGCGCCGGCGGCCGGCATCAGAAGGCGCGGCCCGGCGATGACACCGCCCGCGACAGCGCCCAATGCGATTAGGGAAACGGCCCAAGCCTTGACACCGGGCTTTGCCGAACGCGGAACAGCGGCCCTCTGCGTCATCTCCGGCTCGACTTCGGTGGAGCTCCTCCGAGCTTCGATTTCCGTCACGATGGTGCCCATCCGACCTTCCTCTTAAAGTGTGTCTACCTATCGATAGATACATGCGGGAGGTACTCCGGACGGACCAAGGCGTCAACATCTATCTACCGATAGGACGATAATTCAGCAACTTTGCCCGTCCTGTCCCGGATCGGGTCGATCTAGAGAGCGGCAGCTGCAAACTTCGCCGCGTCGCGGCCGTTGATGACGACGGAGCCGCCCCTTTGGGACGTCGGGCTACCGAGCCGCACAGCGACGTTGTGAATCACCGCGAAGACGACGAAACCAGCCGAGCGGGGCCGCTTTATCCGGCGTTGACCGCGTTGAGCGCCAACCGGAGGCCGGCGCCCAAGGCGCGCCAATTCAGGCGGTGGCCAGCTTCTTGTCATGTGCTCTGCGGTTAGCGGCATTGATACGCAGCGTCGCCAACTCCGCGAGGCTGAGCGCCACGACTACGAAGGCCGCACAGATGTAGGCGAGGTTATGCCCACCGATGACCTGGATCCCGGTCCATGCCAAAGACAGTCGGCCGCTTTCTTTTCGGGACGTCCGCTTCGCGCCCGGACCGGGAGCCACGGCGACCACCCAAGCGGTGATCGACGGCCGTAACGGCAAGGTCCTCGGCCGACCCTGAGCGGCCTTCAGCGATCCCGTAGCCGCGTAGAGCCTGGCCCGGGAAAGTGTTACATCCTCGCCGGCACGATGGACGCCGTACCTGAACATTCGAAGCGAGACACCCGTATCCGGACGCCTGCAAGGGCAGGTCTCGCGATGGGCGCCGCGCATGAGGCGACCAACTACTGGCCGCCCCACCCTTCACATACCTCAAGTTGGCAGCAGGTGGTCGCGCAATAGGCGATTGAACTCGTCCGCCCGTTCTTCAGGGAAGAAGAGCCGAGCGCCCTCCAGTTCCACCGGCGGCTTCGCTCCGGGAATCGTCTCGGCGAGCCAATGTGCCCACTTCACCGGGAAGTAGACGTCATTCGTGCCCCAAACGATGAGGGTTGGAGCCCGTAACTCGCGCAGCTGAGGCTCGATCACTCGGGTGTGCTTGTTGTCGAAAGCCACGACGAAGCGCTGCAGGTCGTGCGTACGCTGTTCGGTCCGCACCAGGGGCCGAAGATAAGTCTCGATATCTTCGTCCGTGACGGTTTCAGGCCGCTCGTAAGCCGGGCCAAGCGCGCCGAGTGAACGAAAGATCGTCTTATCGGCGAGCATGGCGTTCAGCGTTGCGCCTAGGCCGCCGGCCTTGACCATGTCTACGAATGGCTTGAATGCCTCGGGCGGCCAGTTGTCATGGGCGTCGCAGTTGGTAAGAGTCAACGTCCGCACCCGCTCAGGATTGAGCGCCGCGAAGATCTGAACAATGCCGCCGCCGCTGTCGTTGCCAACCAGGTCGACCTGATCGATCTTCAGGGCATCGAGCACGTCTTTCAGCATCTTCGCATTCGCAGTCACAGAGACATCTTGATCCGGTGCGATCTCGGTGTCGCCATGCGCCAAGAGATCCACCGCAATGCAGCGGCGGACGTCGGATAGCCCGGCCAGTTGCCGCCGCCACAGATGCTTATTCAACACCACGCCATGGACGAAGAGCGCTACCGGACCGGAGCCAGCCGACGCGTAACTGATGCGGCCGGAAGGTGTCTCGACGCTATGCGTCGTGATTAAGGTTTCCTTGCTGCTCATGGCTCAACCCACCGAATGCGTGGCGGCTTCGTTCAACGCCGTCCTCGCTTCTTGCTCGAGGGCCTTCGTCGCGCGAATATATGGAATCGGACCGTAACTGATGCGCGCGACGCCAAGTGCGGCGAGCCGAGCATTCGATGGCACGCCCTCCATGACCATGACGTTCACGGGCAGCGAGACGCCCTCGCAGATCCGCCCGATCAGCGCATCGTCCACCAGGCCTGGGGCGAAGAAGCCTGATGCGCCAACAGCCGCATATGCCTTGACTCTGTCGAGAGCTTCGCTGACGGCCTGGGCTGCGTGTTCGCCGTATTCGAAAAAGACATCGGTGCGGGCATTGATGAAGAGATCGATGCCCTTTTTCTCCGCTGCTTTGCGAATGGTGGCGATCCGGCGCGCCTGCCGGTCGATATCGTAGAGGCCCGAGCCCTTTACGACCCGGTCCTCAAAATTGATACCGATGACGCCCAGATCGAGCAGCCGCGAAACATTGCCGGCCAGCTCGCCGTCGTCGTCGCTATATCCGCCCTCGAAATCCACTGTAACGGGCGCATCGATGGTCGCCGCGATCCGCGCCACGATCTGCTCGGCGAGGGCGATTGGGATGGCCTCGCCGTCGCGGTAGCCCTGCGCCTCCGCGACGGACCAACTGCTCGTCGCGATCGCCTGTGCGCCCGCAGCGAGAACCGATTTGGCGCTGCCGGCATCCCACGCATTAAAGAGCAGCAGCGGCACGCCTTTCACGTGCAGGTCGGCGAAGCGCTTGGCTTTATCCGTCTGGTTCATTGCACCCTCCTGAGTTGATGGGCTCCCGGACGTGACCGTCTTCGGAAGTGCGGACCGAGGCTCGAGCGAAGCGCGCCGTTCGTGACCCTGCAGAAGGGTTCCTCCTAAACAGTCTATCTACCGATAGATCCATAGCGCGTAGATATGCCTGGCTCGGCCCCGCGTCAACCTCTATCTATCGATAGACCGCTTGCATGGGGCTCCATCTGACGATCGGCCGCGGCCCGCGACGAAAGGGGGACCGGATGTGAACAATTATGAGCCGGACATTCTCGCCCGCGATCTCGCCGTGATCTTCTGCGGCCTGAACCCGGCCACGACCGCGGCGGTCGCCGGTCACAACTTCTCCAGCCGAAGCAATCGTTTTTGGACGGTGCTGCATCTCGCCGGTTTCACCGATGTCCGCCTCCAGCCGCATGAGGAACGGCGGCTGCTCGACTATGGATGCGGCCTCACCGCCGTCGTCGACCGGCCGACGAGGCGGGCGATTGACGTGCCGCCGGACGAGTTCAGGAAGGCGCGGCCGGGCTTCGAAGCCAAGATGCGGCGCTATGCCCCCCGTTCGATCGCCTTTCTCGGCAAGCGCGCCTTCTCCGCGATGGTGGAACAGCCAGACGTCGCATGGGGCCTATCCCCCACGGGCCTTGCCGGCTCGATGGCCTGGGTCCTGCCCAACCCCAGCGGGCTCAACAAGGCCTTCACCCTCGACGCACTGGTGAAGGCCTATGGCGACTTGCGGACGGCTCTGCGCGCTGCACCATCGCCGCAAGCGTCCATCATGGTCACCGACGGCGCCATGCATTGCCCGTCGCCCAAGACGGATTGACGGCGATCCCGGCCTGCGCTCCGAGGAACACGGCCGTGACCGCCAGATCGCCTCCCGGATCTTGCCGCCGCGGCTTGAATCCCCCGGGAGTCCTTCCTTCGCTCGCCGAGGCGGTTAGGCTGAAGCTCCGGCGCAGCCGTCGGATTTCATCACGCGCAGGGTGGATGCGGGATACTGCGCCAGCTTCTTGGCCGAGCGAATGGGACGCGCCACCAACTCGCCGCCACAGTTCGGACACTGCCCACCCAGCGTCGTCTCCGTGCAGTCCCGGCAGAAGGTGCATTCGAAGCTGCAGATCATGGCATCGGGAGCCTCCGGCGAGAGGTCCTTGTTGCAGCACTCGCAGTTGGGTCGAAGGTCTAACACCGTGGTTCCTCCTGATGGCCAGAGATTAGGAATTCGCGCGCGGCGGCGTCGTCCCTGTCTGGATCTCGGGGAAGAATTGAGGACTCTCGCGTCGATCAAACATGCCGTAGTCGCGGACGACGCGCACGACCCGATGGCGGACGCCGGCAGACGCGGGTGGGCTGTATTTCTCCGCCGAGCGCCGGTCGCGCCACCAAGCCAGCCGCGCGAACTTTCCCGCGTTGTAGATGCTGGCGAAAACGTCGTAACCGACCAGGTCTTCCCGATCCCGATCCAGCAGCAGCCAGTCCGGCAGCGCCGCGACTGTGACGCCGGATTGGTGCTGGACCTCGGTCAGCGTCAAGAACTTGGCCTGGCCGATCTCCGTCTCGTCCAACCGCTGCTCGAAGATCGACGCGCCGGCTGGCAGCGTCGTGTCCGCGACGATCTCGCCCACGCGCAAATGATAGTCCTGGAACACCTCGTCCCGGCCGCGCTGCTGCGTGTCGTGATGCTTGGCCACCGTCCGCCACCTCACGACGGATTTTTCGTCGCGCCAGGTCGAGTGCGACAGGATCCATCCCGGACGGCGGGTGCTCTCGAAGCGTTCATTGTCGATAAATCCGACTATCCCCTCCAGGATTGGCTTCAGGCCCTTCGCGAG
>WNFI01257682.1_pt1 | contig 12546 bp, 2 predicted proteins | sample 5400471 | NCBI WGS metagenome assembly WNFI01 (sample SAMN13153348, study PRJNA577476) | soil metagenome | isolation source: 100 cm saprolite on Douglas fir-dominated hillslope | place: USA:California | collected 2013-09-17 | reverse complement strand
GAGGAGATGTTGGGGAACATCTGGGGGGATGTGCTGGGAGTCAGGGAGGTGGGGAGGGAAGACAACTTCTTCGAACTGGGAGGACATTCGCTGCTGGCGACGCGGGTGATCAGCCGAATCCGGGAGGTGTTCAAGGTTGAACTGCCGTTGCGGGAGATATTCGAGAAGCCGCGGCTGAGGGAACTGGCGGAGGGCATTGAGACGATCAGGAGCCGGGGTGTAAGCCGGGTGGAAGCGCCGCTGGAGCGGAGCGGGCGGGCGGGTCGCATGCCATTGTCGTTTGCCCAGGAGCGGCTGTGGTTTTTGAACAGACTGGATCCGGAATCATCGGCCTACAACGTCAGCGGGGGCGTGTGGCTGAGGGGCGAGTTGCAGGTGGGTGCGCTGGAGGCCGGGTTGCAGGAGATGGTGCGGCGGCATGAGGTTCTGCGCACCCGCTTCAGCCAGACGGGGGGCGAACCGTTCGCGGTGATCCTGCCGGAGTACGAGGTGGCGCTGGAAGTGGCGGAGGTGGGCGGGGCGGATGCGGAGGAACGTGAGCGGGCAGTTCGGCAGATGGCGCGCGAGCAGTCGTGCCGGCCGTTCGATCTGGAGCAGGGACCGGCGCTGCGAGTGGCGCTGCTGAAGCCGGGCGGGCAGGAACATCTGCTGGTGGTGACCACCCACCATATTCTCACTGACGAGTGGTCGCATGAGATCTTCTTTCGGGAACTGGCGGCCCTCTACGATGCTCTGGCCGCCGGCCGGCCTTCACCTCTGCGCGAACTGCCCATTCAGTATGTCGATTTTGCCGTATGGCAGCGGAATGCGTTGCAGGGCGAAAAACTGCGACAACAAATGGATTACTGGAAAGCGGAGCTTGCCGGAATCTCCGCAGTATTGCACCTGCCGAGTGATCAGATGCGTCCCGCAGTGCAGACTCAAAGAGGCGACAGAGTCCGGAGCAGAATTCCGTCGGCATTCCTGAGACCTCTGAAAACTTTCGGACAGCGCGAGACTTGCACTCTGTTCATGACGCTACTGGCTACTTTCCAGGCCTTGTTGTGGCGATATACCGGGCAGGAGGACATTGTCGTCGGATCGCCGGTCAGCAACCGCGTTCATCATGACACTGAAAAGCTGATCGGATTCTTTGTGAACACACTGGTCCTGCGGGCCGACTTCACGGCAGATCTGAGCTTTCGTGAATTACTCAGACAGACCAGAGACACGACGCTTCATGCCTATGAAAACAGAGATGTGCCGTTTGAAAAACTGGTGGAGGTGCTCGATCCGGAGCGATCCCTGAGCCATACGCCGCTGTTTCAAACGATGTTCGTTTTACAGCAGTCGCTACCGGTCATTCAATCTCAGGATCTGATCTGGATTCCGATGGAAATGGATGAAGGGGCGACGAAGTTCGACCTGACGGTGGTCGCAAGGGAGGAGGCAGACGGGTCACTGGCCGTGTCTTTTGAGTACAAGGCCGACTTGTTGCCGGCGCCGATGATGGAGCGGATGGCTCAGCATTTCCGCGTCCTGCTGGAAGGCATTGTTACAGACCCGGAGAGACGAATTTCAGCGCTGCCTTTGCTCACTCAACCCGAGTTTGAACAACTGGTGTCGAAACGGCTGCAGACGAGAGAGGGCTCCGGCCTGGCCGACTGCGTGCAGGAGATATTCGAGGGGCAGGTGGCTAAGAATCCGGGAGCGGTAGCGCTGGTGTTTGGGGAACAGCAGTTGACATATGGCGAGTTGAATGCCCGGGCCAACCGACTCGCGGGATATCTGAGAAAGATGCAGGTGGGCCCGGAGGTACTGGTGGGACTGCTGCTGGATCGGTCTTTGCAAATGGTGGTTGCGATCCTCGGCGTATTGAAGGCCGGAGGCAGTTATGTGCCTCTGGATCCGGAATATCCGGAGAAGAGGTTGAAATACATTTTAGCGAACGCAAACGTCAGGTTATTGCTCACCGAAAGCGGAATGAAATGGCGAATCCCGTGGCTGGGTCAGGAACGGATGGTGTGCTTGGATGAGGCGCAGGCGGCATTGCAGAAAGAAGAGGACAGCAACTGGCGGACGATGGTTGAGCCCGACAACGCCGCGTACGTGATCTATACATCGGGTTCAACAGGGAAGCCGAAAGGGGTGATGGTCAGCCACCGCAACGTTGTGCGTTTATTCAGCGAAACCAGGAAGTGGTTCGAGTTTGGCGAGCGGGATACTGGAATACTGTTTCATTCGTATGCTTTCGATTTTTCAGTGTGGGAGATTTGGGGTGCATTGCTGCATGGCGGGCGCCTGGTCGTGGTTCCGTATTGGGTCAGCCGCACGCCGGAAGCATTCTTCAGTTTACTGAAGAACGAGAGGGTGACAGTGCTGAATCAGACGCCATCAGCATTCAGGCAGCTGAGCGAGGCTGAAGAGGCGCTGGGGCCAGAGAACGGCACGGGCCTTAACCTGAGGCTTGTGATCTTCGGTGGCGAAGAACTGGAGATGAGTAGTTTGCGCCCATGGTTCAGTCGGCACGGGGATGGCTCGCCGCAACTGGTGAACATGTATGGCATTACGGAAACGACGGTGCATGTTACCTACAAGCGCCTGATGGAGCGCGACATCCTGGGAACAGCCGGCGTTATCGGCGGGCAGATCCCAGACCTGCAGGTCTATGTACTCGATCATTATATGCATCTGGTACCGCCGGGTGTTACGGGAGAGCTCCATGTTGGGGGCGAAGGACTGGCCCGGGGATATCTGAATCGTCCGGATCTGACTGCGGAACGGTTTGTACCGCATCCCTTCGCGCGGCAGGAAGGAGAACGTCTCTACCAGACAGGAGACCTGGCCCGTTTTCGGGAAGGTGGTGATCTCGAGTACCTCGGACGGAAAGACCAGCAGGTGAAATTGCGTGGATACCGCATTGAACTCGGAGAGATAGAAGCGGCTCTGGAGGAGTTCGAAGGGGTGGAGCGGGCGATCGTGACAGCCGCGGTGGAGCGGTCGGGAGAAAAGCGTCTGGTGGGTTACATAACGGCAAAGGATGGGTACGATCTGAACACGAACGAGTTGCGCGGGCATCTCAGGGAACGCCTGCCCGGCTACATGGTACCGGCGATGCTCGTGCAATTACCGACCCTGCCGCTTACCGCGCACGGGAAAGTGGATCGGAGAGCGCTGCCCGAGCCGGAAGAATGCGATAGCGAGGAGAAAATCTGCCCAGCCGGCCCTCGCGGCGTGATCGAGGAAATTCTGGCGAACATCTGGGCGGACGTGCTGGGAACGGAGCAGGTTCAGCCGAAGGATAACTTTTTTGATCTGGGCGGCCATTCCCTGCTGGCTACCAGAGTGATCAGCCGTATCCGGGAGGCATTGGGTGTGGAACTGCCGCTCCGCGTACTGTTCGAACAATCCACGCTTGCTGATCTTGCGCAACACATAGAGTCCGCTTCGGGGAGTGCGCCCGGCTTCTCTCTCCCGCCGATTGAACATGTCGCCAGAGACGGGGAAATTCCCCTGTCTTTTGCCCAGCAAAGATTATGGTTCCTGTCCCGGCTGATCGGAGAGAAGTCCGCGCTCAATATTCCTATTGCTATACGGCTGCGGGGGCGGCTGGACGCAGGATTGGTGGAAAGCAGTCTCAATGAAATTATCAAGCGGCATGAACTGCTTCGAACCAGATTCGTTATGCAGCATTCACAGCCGGTCCAGATTATTGCAGGAACGCAGGAACTGACTTTGCCCGTCGTGGACTTGACCGAGCTTGACGGAGCAGTCCGCGAGGGTGTGGCTGCGTCCCTTGCCAACGACTTCGTACGGCAGCCATTCAATATCGAGCAGTCGCCGCTGTTGCGGGCGATGGTACTTAAAATCGGAGCTGCGGACCATGTCCTGGCATTCGCGATGCATCACATAATTTTTGACGGCTGGTCTGTCGGTATCTTCATTCGGGAATTAATCTCGATGTATCAATCCGGTCTCGCAGGCATGGCGTCGCAATTGGAGCCGCTCGCCGTACAGTACGCCGATTTCTCTGTGTGGCAGAAGCGATGGTTAACGGGTTCCGTCCTCAGCGAACAGCTCAGGTATTGGAAGGAACAACTCAGCGGCACGTTACCCCAGCTGCAGCTTCCGGTCCGGCGTCCCCGGCCACTGGTGCCGGCATACCGAGGCGCTCGGAAAGTTGTGGAAATTCCACTGGAACTCAGCAAAGCTGCCCAGGCTCTAAGCCGGGCTGAAGGGACAACTCTGTTCATGACCCTTCTGGCGGCGTTCAAGACCATGCTTTATCGCCATACGGGACAGGAAGATATCATCGTTGGAACATGGATTGCCAATCGCCGCCGGGCGGAGCTGGAACACCTCATCGGGTTCTGCGCCAACACGCTGGCTCTGCGCACCAGGATCGCGGCCGAAGACACCTTTCGACATCTGCTCGAACACGTTCGGGAAACGTGCCTCGGAGCCTATGCGCACCAGGACATACCTTTCGAATATCTGGTTGACAAGCTGAGCCCTGAGCGAAATTCTCTCGGCACACCGTTATTTCAGATTGGCTTCGCTCTTCAAAACGCTCCCATGCCAGTTCTGGATATTCCAGGACTTACAGTCGAGCCTTTTGAAACTGATACAGGAAGATTCATGTTCGATCTTGTGCTGAACATAGTCGATAGCCGGCCGGGGCTTACCGCGTATGCGTACTACGACCGGGATCTGTTCACTGAAGATGCCGTCGATCTGATGCTCGCGCATTTTCAGAAGGTGTTGCGGGAAGCGTCGGTTCAGCCTGACGGGCTGCTGCTCCAGATACCCTTGTATGAGCACAACGACCGGCCCCCGTCAACTCAGGCTTCTCCGCTGTTCAGCGCGCTCGAGGGAGAGCTGTTCGATTTCTCCACATGACATTAAGGATACAAGATCATGACTGATTGTTTAATCGTCGGATTCAATGACTACACCTTTCCCGACTACGTCGGAATGGTGAGCTCCATGGGGACCAGATCAGGCGCATACCGGGATCTGAGCCTGGCGTTTGTCACCCTGGAAAACAAGCCGTTGCGCAGTATGGACGTCCTGAATCGCTTTTTTGCGGAGGGTAAGAATGGCGTTCATAAGCCTTTCCACAACGCCGATTTCCTGTGGCCGGTAATTACTTACCTTGGAACCTACCTGAACCGCAGAGGGCACAGCTTTGATTATATAAATCTGCCTCATCTGGAGCGCGAAGAGCTGCGGGAAAAACTGCAACGAAATGACATTCTGACCATCGCAATCACGACCACTCTTTATGTGTCGCCGCATCCGATTCTGGATTTGATTGCGTTCATTCGCGAACACAACCACACAGCGAAGATTATCGTTGGCGGCCCCTTCATTTCCAACCAGCCAAAGCTCGGGAATTCTGAGGCAATATGCAACCTCTTTGAGTCCCTGGGCGCGGATATCTATGTGATAAGCCAGGAAGGTGAGACAGCGCTCGTCGAAATAATCCGGAGTCTGAAAGCGGATACGACGCTCGCTCATGTGAACAACATTGCTTACCGGCAGGATGGACGCTACGTGTTCACTGCAATACTCCCTGAGTCCAACTCTCTGGAAGAGAACATGGTTGACTACAGCCTGTTCCGGCCAGGCATTAACGAGTTCGTCACTCTCAGGACGGCAAAGTCCTGCCCGTTCAGCTGCTCTTTCTGCGGATTCCCGCAGCGCGCGGGTAAATACAGGTACATGAACGTGGAACTGGTGGAACAGGAGTTAAATGCCATTCGCGGCCTGGGCGGCGTCAATACGCTGACCTTTATCGATGACACGTTTAATGTCCCGAAAGAAAGATTCAGGGACCTGCTGCGCATGATGATCCGCAACAATTACGGTTTTAAGTGGAACTCCTTTTACCGCAGCGACCATGGCGATGAGCAAACGATTGAGTTAATGGCGAGGGCGGGCTGTGAAGGTGTTTTTCTGGGGGTGGAATCCGGAAGCGACGCCATGCTTCAGCGGATGAATAAGGCGGCGCGGCGCAGACATTACAGGATAGCAATTCCATTGTTGCAGGGCGCGGGAATTTCCAGCCACGTGAATGTCATCGTTGGCTTCCCCGGAGAAACGTTCGAGACCGTACAGGAGACAAGCGATCTGATTGAAGAAACCCGGCCTGATTTCTTCAGGGCACAGCTGTGGTATGCGGATCCGGTTACGCCGATATGGAAAGAGAAGGAACAATACGGTGTTACGGGCTCGGCCTTCAGTTGGTCGCATAACACGATGGATTCTGATACCGCTTGTGACCTGGTGGATCGAATGTTCCTTTCCATCGGAAATTCCACCTGGCTGCCCCAAAACGGCTTCGAACAATGGAGCATTTTTTATCTGCAACGCAAAGGAATGCGGATGCAGCAAGTCAAAAACTTCCTGAGGTGCTTTAACGCAGCGATCCGGGAAAAGCTGCTTTTGCCGGGCCGGCAGGAAATATCACGGGAACTGTTTGCCGCTCTCAGGCAAAGCGCTCAGTTCGATCGCAAAATCGAACCCGAAATGCACGCGGTCGAAGTTTATGGCCATTATCGGGCCGCTGAGGGTTTTGTGGCGCAGGAATTCAATGGGGCGGGGCCGCCATCGCGGCCTCAGAGGGCTGACAGCAGCGGAACGGAAGAGACGGAGTTTCAGCGTGTTCATTACGAGATTGACCGGCTCACGGTGGAGAAAATCGTGGCAGCGGCGTCGGCAGATCTCCAGGATGTAATTCTTGCCGCTTATGCCATCTTCATTTCACGTCTCTGTGGTGAGGAGGACATCGCTATTCTGGCAACCGAGGCAGGCAAAGGACTGGAAGGCGCCCGGACGTTCAGGATTGCGCCGGCCGGGGAGGCGGCTTTTGCGGACTTTCTCCAGGATGTTCATGCCGGAAGAACCCGTGCGGCCGGCCATGGCCGGTTCGTCTTTTACATTCTTGGAAGCCCCACATTGATGGCCCTTCATTCCGGTACTCCTGCTGTATTTCATTTTGGATTTCATTTTCACCCGATGGATGACCGACAGGAGAAGACAGCGATTGAACGGGAACTCAGTTGCTATCCGGATCTGTGCCACGATCTGAAACTCGTATTGGAAGTAAGCCCTGGGCCGAAAAACCTTGAATTCGAATTTAGCTGCCGCAGGAACTGGCAGCCAAAAGGTGCAATTGAAGGAATGAAAGCCTGTCTGACTTCCATTTTTCGGGATGCCGTTGATGACGGAGTCCTTCTAAAGAACATTGCCGCCGGAGAATGGCGGACCGACATGGATGCGACCATCCAGACACACGCTGCGGAAGCCTTCCATTTCTGAGGCGTTGGGAGCGCCACGACGCAAAATGACCAGTGCGCAATCAGAGTTTGTGATTTTTGATGAACAGCTGCGGGCTGACCGCCAGTACTGGAAGTCCCGGTTATCATCGGACCTGCAACCTTCCAATATCTGGCCGGATCAGCGCCGAAAGACCGGTGCTGCCGAATACGCGCGGTTCGAATTCCCGTTTCAGCAGGCCCTTTGTCTGCAATTGGCAAAGCTGACTGGCGACAGTTCGTTTCTGCTGTACACGGTATTCGTCGCGGCCCTCGGGATCTGCCTGCGCAGGTATTCCGGCAGGAATACAGTTGTGATTGGCAGTTCCTCTTTGAAGCATCCGAATAGCAACGCTTCCCCCAATCTGATTGTGGTTGTGAACGAAGCGGATGACGAGGTGAGTTTCCGGAATGTTTTGCTGCACGTGCGTCAGACGCTGCTGGATGGGTATGCGCACCAGATGTACCCGCTGTCTCTGGTGATGCGCGACCTGGGTCTGTCATGGAACGAGCAACGGAACCCGCTGTTTGACATTGTGACGGGGATGGAAGGCATCCATGACGAAATACCGCCCGTGGCAGCGGATATGAAGCTGTGGTTAACGCGCAACGGAGACCGGATCGGGGTGGAAGTCGAGTACGACCGCAGGTTGTATGAAGAGGCGAGCGTGAACGGGTTGCTGAGGTGTATGAGCCAGGTGGCGGAGTCAGGGTTGAGGGACCCGAACGAGCTGCTGATGGACCTGCGGATGGCAGGAGCTGAGGAAGAACGCATGGTGGTGTCGGAATGGAACCGGACGAAAAAAATATATGACGAACGAAATGTTGTGGAACTGTTTGAAGAGCAGGCGCGAAGGCAGCCGGATGCGGACGCGGTCGTGTCCGCGGAGGACCGGATAAGCTACGGAGAGTTGAACGGGCGAGCGAACCAGTTGGCAAGGCACCTGAGGAAAAAGGGTGTGAAGAGGGAGACGTTAGTCGGAGTGGTAATGGAGCGGTCGCCGGAGATGCTGGTGGCTCTGCTGGGAGTGCTGAAAGCGGGAGGAGCCTATGTGCCGGTGGATCCTGCATATCCGGAGGAGCGAATAAGGTACATGCTGGAGGATGCGGCGGCCGGCGTGGTGTTGACGCAGAAGCGGTTTGCATCCTCAATCGCCGGAGCAGATCCCATCGTACTGGACCATGGCTGGGATCAACTCGCAAATGAGAGCACGTCAAATCCTGAAAACTACGCTGGTTGGGAGAATCTGGCCTATGTCATTTACACATCAGGCTCATCAGGCAGTCCAAAAGGAGTTGAGGTCACCCACCAGAGCCTCGCAAATCTGGTTGATTGGCATCGGGGCGAGATCCAGGTCACGCCGGAAGACCGGGCTACGCTGCTCGCGGCACCTGCGTTTGATGCATCGGTTCACGAGATCTGGCCCTGCCTGTCAGCGGGTGCGTGCCTTTACATTGCCGATCACCAGACCCGCAGCTTTCCTCCCAGACTGGTGTCATGGCTGGCGGACCGGAAGATTACATTTTGTTTTCTTTCGACTTCACTGGTCCAGCCGGTTTTGCAGGAGGTTCAGCCAGGGCAACTGACGTTGCGAGCGATCATAACCGGCGGAGAGCGGCTCCGTCCTCAGTGTGTGAACGCAATTCCTTTTTCTCTGATCAATCATTATGGGCCTACTGAAAACACAGTGGTAGCCACATTTGCTCCGGTCGTCGATGAGGGCGAGAAAGATCCTCCTATCGGTAAACCCATAGCGAACGTGCAGGTCTATGTTCTGGACCAGTACCTTCATCCGCTTCCGGTGGGGATCCCTGGAGAGCTTTATATCGGCGGTATCGGATTGGCGCGCGGCTACCACCGGAAACCTGACCTGACGGCCGAGCGCTTTATCCCAAACCCTTTCGGCAGCCGGCCCGGGACGCGGCTTTACGGGACAGGCGATGTTGTACGGTACCGGAGAGACGGGCAACTGGAGTTCATCGGTCGCAATGACGATCAGGTGAAGGTGAGCGGTTATCGTATCGAACCGCGGGAAGTGGAGATTGCGATTGAGAGCTATCCTTCAGTGAGCCAGAGCGTCGTTCTGGCCAGGGATGGTCCAGCCGGCGGAAACCGTCTGGTTGCATATTTCACCGGGAAAGGAGAGCAGAAACCTGACGTTGAAAACCTGCGGTCGTATTTGAAAGATAAGCTTCCGCATTTCATGATTCCATCGGCATTCGTGCAACTAGCTGTGCTGCCGCTGACGGCAAACGGAAAGATTAATCGCAAGGCCCTTCCGGATGCTCCCGGAGGCCGGGGCGCAAAGGAACGCGCTGCTCGGGAGGTAAACTCTCCGATCGAGGAACTGGTGGCTCGGGTTTACGCCGAAGTGCTGAATATCACAGATATAGACATCGAAGATAACTTCTTTGCTATGGGCGGAAATTCCCTGCATGCCACCCAGACCATGTCTCGTATCAACAATCTTTTGCAGATTGAGACTCCCCTGCAAAGCATTTTCGAGTCGCCAACGGTCGCAGGGCTGGCCGCGAGAATTGAGTCGCGCCTTAGAAGCGGGGCCGGTGCCTCTTTACCCGCAATCCGACGAATACCGCGGTCCGGAACTTTACCGCTGTCTTTTGCGCAGGAGCGGTTGTGGGTCATGCATCGACTGGATCCTTCCGGTTCGGTCTACAACGTGCCCGGCATTGTGCGCATCACTGGAAGCCTCGATCATCTGGCCCTTGAGCACAGCCTCACCGAGATCATCCGCAGGCACGAGTGCCTGCGTACAGTGTTTGCAGACCAGGATGAAGAAAGTATCGGCCTTTTGATTTCAGGGCCACCCCGCAACATGGGCTTAGCCGATCTGCGCCATTTTACCGAACAGGAAAGAAAGGACAAGGCCGCAGACCTCGCCAGGGAAGACGCCCGTAAGCCATTCGATCTTGCCCGCGGACCGCTGCTGCGCGCCACTCTGGTGCATATGGCAGACGAGGAATATGTTCTCCTTCTTACCATGCACCATATCGTCACCGACGGCTGGTCGGTGGGCGTATTTCTCCGGGAAATGATGTCGCTATATGAGGCGTTCAGAAATCAGTTGCCTTCGCCGTTACCGGAACTGAGATTGCAATATGCGGACTTCGCAGCCTGGCAGCGCGAACTCCTCAAAAGCGGCGCACTCGACGTTCAACAGGCTTATTGGCGCCGGCGGCTGGAAGGCGCTGCACAGTTGCTGGATCTGCCCACCGACCGGCCTCGCCCCGCGGTTCAAACATTCGGTGGCGCCGCTCATCGGGTGCTCCTTCCCATGGATTTCCTGAACAGACTCGAGGCGTTTACGCATCGGGAACACGTGACTCTGTTCATGCTCCTGCTGGCGGCGTTCCAGGTGATTTTGCATCGCTATTCAAAGAGTGACGATATTGTCGTGGGCACAGACATAGCCAACCGAAATCGTCTGGAACTCGAAGACCTGATTGGTTTTTTTGTGAACAATCTGGCCCTGCGAACAGATCTGTCGGGCAATCCGGATTTTCGCGAAATATTGAAGCGAGTGCGGAAGGTCACGCTGGAAGGTTTCGCCCACCAGGATTTTCCATTTGACAGGCTCGTCAAATCCCTCAACCCCAGGCGTCAGCGCAGTTACATGCCGCTGATTCAGGTGCTGCTGGTTCTGCAGAATGCTCCCCTCCCTGCGCTTGCGGTTCCTGATCTCGCTGTAACGCCGGTCGAATTCGACACGGACACATGCAAATTCGATATCGCCGTCATGAACTCAAAGTCAGATGCGGGGCTCGTTCAGACCTGGACCTACAACACCGATATCTTCGATGCATCCACAATCAGGCAAATGGCGGCGAATTTTGCAAAAGTGTTGCTGGCAATTCTGGACAAACCGGATATCGGCCTTCATAGTCTGGATTCCCTGATACAGATCGGATCTCCAGCCGCCGGCCCACAGGAGCGCCCAATGCAGAAGCCCGGGACCATCAGTGAGTTTTCACGCAAGCCGTTGAACATGTCGGAAAGCAGCCTGGTCCGGATGAGCTATCTGGATGCCACAGAATCCCTGCCATTGATCATCGGGCCCAATATGCCTGATGTTGACCTGGAGGGATGGGCGCAGAGTAACCGGGCGTTCATCGAAACGAATCTGCTGAAACATGGCGCCATTCTTTTTCGGGGCTTTCAGGTCAGTTCCGCTGCTCTGTTCGAGCGGTTCGCAAAAGTAATTTGTCACGAACTTTTCGGCGAATATGGCGATCTTCCCCGTGAAGCGGCGGGTGGTAAAGTCTATGGATCCACACCTTACCCTCCTGAAAAGGCTATTTTATTCCACAACGAAAGCTCTCATATGCTTCGTTGGCCGCTGAAGATCTGGTTCAACTGCATCAGGGCAGCGGCTCAGGGTGGCGAGACCCCGATCGTCGATTGCCGCAATATCTATCGCCTGCTCGACCCTGCGCTCCGGCGGCGTTTTGAAGAGAAAGGGCTCATGTATGTACGCAATTTTGCGGAAGGGCTGGATGTGAGATGGCAGGAGTTCTTCCGGACGGACGGCAAAGCCGAAGCCGAAGAAAAATGCAGGCTCATGGGCATGAACTTTGAATGGAAAGGCCGCAGTTTGAAAACGCGGCAGGTGTGTGCCGCCGTGAAAAAGCATCCGAAGACCGGTGAGACGGTATTTTTCAATCAAATCCAGTTGCACCACCCTGCCTGTCTCGACGAGGAAGTGCGGTCGGCCGTCCTGTCAATGTTTACGGAAGAAGAAGCGCCGCGAAATGTCTACTACGGCGATGGCTCTCCCATTGAAGACTCGGTAGCGAAGGAAATCACCGATATTTACATGCGTGCTGCGGTCTCTTTTCCGTGGCAGGAAGGCGATGTTTTGATGGTGGATAACATGCTTGCCGCGCATGCGCGCAACCCCTTCCAGGGCGAACGCAAAATCCTTGTCGTCATGGGCGATATGACCAGTTAGAGCAATAGGTTCTGCAACAATGAATCAGACACAGATTAAAGAAGAGTTTCGGCTTTCTCCCCAGCAAAAATGGATATGGCATTCTTCGGCCGAAACGTCGTGCCACTGTACACAGGTTGCCATCATGATTGAGGGCGACCTCAGCGCCGATGTCCTGCGGGCATCGGTGCGGAAGGTTGTTGACGCGCATGAGATCCTGCGGACAACCTTTCGAAGTTATCCAGGATTGAAATATCCGGTCCAGGTGATCAATCAAAACATGATTCCGGAGTGGACGG
>WNFI01660155.1_pt1 | contig 12547 bp, 14 predicted proteins | sample 5400471 | NCBI WGS metagenome assembly WNFI01 (sample SAMN13153348, study PRJNA577476) | soil metagenome | isolation source: 100 cm saprolite on Douglas fir-dominated hillslope | place: USA:California | collected 2013-09-17 | reverse complement strand
CTACCTCTTTGCGGGCCTCACCTTTCTGCTTCTCTTTGGCAAGGTCCGCCTCGCTTCCGAGCGCTGAAGGGCGTCCCCTCCACGGCGATTCTGCGACCGTCTACCTGACAGGTGACCAGGCGGGCCCACGGGTGAAGTCTCGCGTGGGCTGCGTCAGCAGGTGCGCGCCGGTCCCGCTGCTGCTGACGACCTCGATCGACTCCAGGCCCTGCACGGAATCACCCCAGCGGAAAAAGGCGACCTGACGTCCATCAGGGGAAAAGGTGGGGTTTCCGAGGTCATGCCGGGATTCGGCGATGAGCGGGTGCTGGTTCCGACCGTCCGATGTCATCAACCAGAGCTGCCGGTCAGCTCCGAGCTCCTTCGAGATCAGGACCGAGCGCTCGAACGCGATTGACTTGCTATCGGGAGACCACGCCGGAAGATCATCCGGGGTCTGAATCTTCGAGGGTCCAGTCAGCTGGCGGAATCCAGTGCCGTCGCTGTTGACCACGGCGATCCCGGTGAAGTCGCCGAAGGCGAAGCGCCTGCCGTCTGGCGACCAGGCCAGGTTGACCGCATAAGTTGTGACCGGCTGGTAGAGGAGATGCAGGTTCGACCCGTCCGCTTGCATGACGTAGATGGTGCTTGTCTTCCCGGTGGTTCGAGCGAACGCAATCTGGCTCCCGTCGGGCGACCAGGCCGGCCGGTCGTCGCGGCTGCCCAGGCAGGTCAGGCGGCTGACGCCGGTGCCGTCGCTGTTCATGACGAAGATCTGGCCCGGCTGCGGCTGCTGACCCGACTGCATGCGGACAAACGCGACCCGCGTGCCGTCCGGCGACCAAACCGGCGCCGCGTCGTCATTGGTGCCGTTGGTCAACTTGTGGATGCCGCTTCCGTCCGTGCTCATGGCGTACAGGTGGGTGGGTCCGTACTGCCCCTCGCGGCGGACGAAGGCAAGGCCGCGCAGAGGCGGCGTGTGTCCGAGCGTGCTCGCCGTCGGATCCGGGCACGGCCCCGCGTCGCTGGACACCGCCCCGCTGGCGGGCGAGCCGCAGGCAGCCAGGGTCAGACCGAGGATCGCTGGAAGTGCGGCACGTCGGAGGTCCACTCTCACGCTGAACGGGCCGACGGCGCCAACCTTGCCGGAGGATTGAGTCCCTATAGTCAGCTGATGGCGCAGGAGACCCTCTTTCCGGCACCCGCGGAGCCCGCGCAGAAAGACCAGCCGCTCGCCGCCCGAATGCGGCCGCGCTCGCTGGAGGAGTTCGTCGGGCAGGAGCACCTCGTCGGTCCGGAGCACGAGCTGCGCCGCGCCATCGAAGAGGATCGGGTTGGCTCGATGATCCTCTGGGGACCACCCGGCAGCGGCAAGACGACGCTCGCGCGGCTGATCGCCCGGGTGACCTCGTCGCATTTCGTCCCGCTCAGCGCCGTCAGTGCCGGCGTGGCCGACCTGCGGCGCAACATCGAGGAAGCCCGCCTGCGCACGGCGCAGTCCGGACAGCGCACCATCCTCTTCATCGACGAGATCCACCGGTTCAACAAGGGCCAGCAGGACGCGGTGTTGCCCTTCGTGGAGGAGGGCGTCATCACGCTGATCGGCGCCACCACCGAGAACCCGTCGTTCGAAGTCAATGCCGCGCTCCTGTCACGCACGCGCGTCTTCGTGCTGGCCGCCCTCGACGACGACCAGGTGGGCGCGATCGTCGACCGCGCGGTATCCGATCCTGAACGGGGGCTCGGCGGACGCCACGTGGACCTGGATTCGGAAGCCCGTGCCGCGCTGATCAGTGTCGCCAACGGCGACGCGAGAATTGCGCTCAACGGCCTTGAGGCGGCAGCGGCACTCGCGCGGCCCAGCAAGGGCCGTCGGGTGGTGACGGCAGCGCTGGTCGAAGAAGCGGTCCAGCGAAAGAACCTGCTGTACGACCGTGCCGGCGAGGAGCACTACAACATCATTTCGGCGCTTCACAAGAGCCTGCGCGACAGCGATCCCGATGCCTCGCTCTACTGGCTGGGCCGCATGCTGGAAGCGGGTGAGGATCCGCTCTACGTGGCGCGGCGCCTGATCCGCTTCGCCTCGGAAGACATCGGTCTCGCCGACCCGCAGGCGCTGACCCAGGCGGTGGCCGCGCAGCAGGCGGCGCATTTCATCGGCATGCCGGAAGCGAACCTGGCGCTGGCCCAGGCCGTAGTCTACCTGGCGACGGCGCCGAAGAGCAACGCCCTGTATGCCGCCTATACGACGGTGCAGGAGGACGTCGAGCGCACCCGCGCCGATCCGGTTCCGCTCCATCTGCGGAATGCGCCGACGCCGCTAATGCGACAGGTCGGCTACGGCAAGGGCTACCGCTACGCGCACGACTACGACGAGGCCCAGGTCGAGCAGCAGCACCTGCCGGACGCCATCAAAGACCGGACCTACTACCATCCCTCCGATCGCGGCTACGAAAAGACCGTGAAGGATCGCCTCGATGCCTTCGAGGCCGCGCGCCGAAAGACCCGGAAGACCAGTTAGCGGCAACGTTTCGGAATATCCCCCTTAGTGGGAGGGCAGCGTGGGGTTCAGCCCTCGACGTGCGGCCGAAGCGCGGCATAGCCGTTGGCCATCACCCGTTCGTGGTTGCGGGCAAGCGCTCCCTTAGCCAGCGGCGCAACGAGGTTGAGGATCGGATTGGTCGTCGCGACGTCCCAGTAATAGACGGCCTTCACGATCGACGGCTCGGCTTCCGAGAATTCCCAGCGCCCGGTGCCGACCAGGTCGCCGGTCGAGCGCAGCAGGATGTGGCGATACTCGTCGGCCTCCGTGACCTCCAGCGCGTAGTTGAGGCTGTAGGGCAGTGAGCCACGCACCTCGCACTCGATCACCGAGCCGACCGACTTCCCGTCGCCGCGAGTGATCTTCACTCGCCGGAAGTTCTTCCACCAGCCGGGGTAGTGCTCGATGTCGAGCACCACCGACCAAACCTTCTGAAGCGGCGCCTGGAAGCGCCACTCGGTTACGAAACGGTAGGTCTCGGCCACGCGGAGTATTTTAGGAAGGTGCTCTTCAATATCCTGAAGTTCTTCCATATCCTGTTCGTTATCACGGCGGTCGGCGCCAACATCACGTATGGCGTTTGGCAGGCTCGCGCCGGGATCGAGGCCGAGCACGAGTCGTTCGCGCTGCGCGGCGTGAAATTCCTCGACGACCGAGTCGCCAACCCCGCCTACCTGATGGTGCTGGTGACGGGTCTCACGATGGCCTGGTGGCATTGGTCTTACACGATTCACTGGATCCAGGCCGCCATCGTCCTGTTCGTGGGCATGTTCATCTTTGCCCTGGCCGCTTATTCTCCGGCGCTCGCCCGCCAGATCGAGGCGCTGGAGCGCGACGGTCCGCAATCGCCCGAGTATCGGAGCGCCAACCTCCGAGCGACCATCTGTGGCATCGGCGTGATGGTGCCGATCCTCGCCATCCTCTTTTTGATGGTGACGAAGCCGAGCTTGTGAGACCCCCACCCTGCCCTCCCCCGCACGCGGGGGAGGGTCAGAGTGCAGGGTTAGTCCGTCGATGCTGTTTAGCAACGCGACGACTTCGCTGTTCGCAACGTCCGACCGGATCAAAGGCACGATATTGTCCGCTTGCTCCAGATGCTTGTCGTCCTCCAGCACCACGAAGTTGTTCGCCGAAATGCCGCCGTCACTGGAGAAGACGAGGCCGATGTTGATCGCCCCCTGCTTGAGCGCGGCGAAGGTCAGTGGACCGCCGGCGTCGAGCGACTTGAACGCCTTGAAGTGCAAGCCGTAGACGGATTCCAGACCTTGCTGGCAGAACGGCCGTTGCGGGCATTCCGGCGGTCCGCCGAGCGTCCATTGGCTGGCGACCGACGTCAGGTCAGAGAGCTTGGACAGGTGATACTGATCGGCTTCCGCCTTCGTGACCGCGAACGCGTTCTGATCGACTGCCGGCGAGGGATTGAGAGCCTTGATGCCCTTCGAATTGAGACGGGCGTTGAGCTTCTGCACGTTGGCGGCGGCGTCGGTGCCCGCCTCTAGCGCCACGCCCTGCCGCTTATCGACAAAGTTGAGATCGGTGGCGCCGAACTGGACGGCCCACCGGTTGAGCCGCACGAGGTTGTGACCAGGGCCAGGGCGACCATGCTGGCGCCCAGGACGAAGATTCGCTTCAGACGCATTGCTCCACCTCCACGAAAATTGACCGAAAACTACGCCGCGACCGCCGCCGTGCCGACTAGTGTCCCTGGGGGTTCCTCCTTCCGGGTTGATTTCGATGGACGGAGCCCGGCCGGCGTGGACAGCCGCTGCACGCCGGCGAGCGAGAATTCGACGACAAGGGAAAGGACGGCGACCATAACGGCGCCGGCGAAGAGCATCGGGTAGTCCTGGAGTCCGAGGCCGTCGACGATGAACCGGCCGAGGCCGCCCCACGCGACCACTGCCGCGAGCGTCGCAGTGGCGACAACGTTTACCGCCGAGGTGCGGATGCCGGCCATGATGAACGGCAGGGCGATCGGCAGCTCGACGCTCAGCAGGACGGCGCGCGCGCGCATCCCCATACCGCGAGCCGCTTCGCGCACGTCGGCGTCGACCTCACGCATCCCGATATAGCTGTTGGTGACCATCGGCGGGATGGCCAGCGCGACGAGCGCCACGAACGCCGGTACCGCCCCGAAGCCGACGACCTGCGAGGCCGCGGCAATCCCAAACAGCTGCGCCGCAAGCACCAAAAGCGCAAACGACGGGATGGCCCGCCCAATGTTCGAGATGTTGATGGCCAGGTTGCCGCCTTTTCCGAAGTGACCGATCGCGATCCCGATGGGCAGCGCAATCAATGCGGCGACGAATACGGAAATGCCGGACATGACGAGGTGCTCGAAGGTGCGGTGCGGGATGCCACCGTCGCCCTGCCAGTGGGTTGGGTTGAGGAACCATTGCACGACCTGCCCGATGAAGCTCACGTCACGGCCCGGCTTCTCGCCCATGGTGTGATGAGCCGTTGCAGACCGGACAGGCTCAGGTCGGAGACCACGGCCAGGGCCACGGACAGCACCGTGCCGACCACGAGCGGGGTATGGAAATCGCGAAGCAGCCCGTCGTAAATCAGGCTGCCCAGTCCGCCCTCGCCGATCAAAGCGGTCACGGTCACGAGGCCGATGGTGGTGACGGTCGCGATGCGGACGCCGGCCATGATGGCCGGGATTGCCAGTGGTAAGTCGACCCGCGCCAGCTCGGCGAGCGGTCGAAAACCCATGCCGCGGGCGGCTTCGCGGACGTCATCGGGCACCGCGTTCAGCCCGACCACGATGTTGCGAACGAGAATCAGCAGCGTGTAACCCACCAGGCCGATTTCCGCGGTCAGGATGGTCAGGCCGGTGAACGGCAGCAGGAACGCGAACAGGGCGAGCGACGGGATCGTATAGAGGATGCCGGTGAGGGTAAAGATCGGCCCCCGGAACACGCGGCTTCGCCAGGCGACGAGGCCAAGGGGGACCGCGATCACCAGGCCAAGCACCACCGCGATCAGCGTCAGCTGGATGTGCTGAAGGAGCGCGGCGGTGATGACGTCGACGTGCCCCGATATCCAGGACCACCGGATCCATGGGTCTTCGACCGCCCCCACGACCCCGGTGGCGAGCATCGCCCGATGCTAGCAGGGCCCTTCGGCGGCAATCAATTTAGAGTAGAAGTTTCTAATGATTCGGCTGGAGCGAGTCACGAAGAGGTTTCCGGGCGGCCAGGTGGCGGTCCGGGACCTGACGATCGAGTTCCCCACCGGCCAGCTGACCATGCTGGTCGGGCCATCGGGCTGTGGAAAGACCACCACCCTCAAGATGATCAACCGGCTGATCGAGCCGACGGAGGGTCGGATCTTTCACGATGAGCAGGACGTCACCCACGTCGACCCGGTCGTCCTGCGCCTGCGGATGGGCTATGTCATTCAAAACGTCGGCCTGTTTCCGCACATGAGCATCGCCGACAACGTCGCCACCGTGCCCCGGCTGCTTGGCTGGGACAGGGAGAGGATCCAGCGTCGTGTGACCGAACTGCTCGAGCTGGTTGGCCTCGATCCGAAACAGTTCGCGCGGCGCTATCCGCATCAGCTCTCCGGCGGGCAGCGGCAGCGCGTCGGCGTCGCCCGCGCGCTGGGTGCCGACCCGCCGGTCTTGCTCATGGATGAACCGTTTGGCGCCATCGACCGGATCGCGCGGGAACGCCTGCAGAACGAGTTCCTGCGCATCCAGCGGGAGGTGCGCAAGACGGTCGTCTTCGTGACCCATGACATCGACGAGGCGATCAAGCTCGGTGACCGGATCGCCATCATGAATCTGGGCCGCCTGGAGCAGTACGACACGCCGGCGGCCATCCTGGCAAAGCCCGCGTCCGACCTGGTCGTCGATCTCCTCGGGCCCGACCGTGGGCTCAAGCGGTTGTCGGTGACACCCATCGACCTCAATGCGCTGGAGCGCCCGCCGGTTGTCCACGCCGACGATCCGTTGGCGGACGCCCGTCGGTTGCTCGACAGCCGCTGGACCCGGGTCGTCGTCGTCGATCGAAACGACAAACCGGTTGGCGAGTTAGATCGAGGCCTGGCCGACGGCGATGGCCGGGTTGGTGACCGAGCCCGCCCCCTCGATGCGATCATCGGCGCGGACCGAACGTTGTTTGACGCCTTCTCGCAGATGCTGATCCATCAGGCCAGCTGGGTGGCGGTGGTGGATGGAGATCGGTTCCGCGGCGTGCTCACGCCGCAATCCTTCGTCGCCGCGATCCAGCGGGTCCCGGCGGAGCTGGAGGGTGCCCGCCGTTGAGCAGGCGCGAAATCCGACCCTAACGGCTGGGGACGACGCTCTCCACGACTGCCATCTTTTGCCGGATGTCGTCGTAGGCTCGGTCGTGGATGGGGGTGAAGCGCCGGATCAAACCGCTGGCGAGAACGCCCCGGCTGACGGGATCCCTTCCAAGCGCGCAGAGCGTATCGCGAACCCGCACCTGTACCGCTTCGGGAACCCTGGCCGTGGCGACGACCAGGGGGATGGTTGAGGGGCCGAGGGTGGCGATCACCCGTACCTCCCCGGCGAGGTCCGGATTTCGCAAGCGCTCGACGCCGAGCACCTGGGAGTCGATCGCGGACGCGTCAACCTCGCCCGTACGCACCTTTCGGATCGACTCCTGGTGCCGGCCGGAGAAGGTCAGGCGTCCGAAGAAGGCCTCCGTTTCGCCTATCTGCAGCAGGTGGTGGCGGACTAACAGACAGCCCGATAAGGAGTTCGGGTCGTTGTAGGCCCAGCTTTGGCCGCGGAGGCCGCCGAACGAACGAAACGGGCTGTCGCGGCGGACGATGACGTCGGAGAAGTACACCGGCCGGTCCCCGTAGCGCGCCCCATCCAGGATCGGAGCCGCCAGCGGCCGGAGCATGCCTGACCGCTCTCGGCAGAGGCGGACGTAGGGAAGCCCGCAGAGGAACGCCACGTCGACGGAGCCATCCCGAAGCTGGTCCAGGCCCTCACCCTCGATCAGCCGCACCGGCGTCCCGAGCGCCCGGCCGACCCGCGCCGCGACGTCGGCGTAGACGGAGGTCATGTTCGGCGCAAGGAAGTTCGCGAAAACGAGGGATTTCACGGGCGACTTGACGGCAGTATTGCACACAGTGGCCAAATTTATTGCGGCGGCACCCCGCTTCTGCCATACTCTGCAAAACATCGCAACGAGGTGACGCCGCCCATCGTCGGTCCGATTATTGAGAACCCCCTCTACGGCGAACGGATCCGCTTTCTAAAAACGGTTCCCGAAACGAATGGTGAGCTGGTCCAGTACGAGACCTGGCTCGCACCCGGCGGGAGCGTCGGTGATCCCCATATCCACCCCCTCCAGGAGTCGCGCTTCACCGTGATTTCGGGAACCGCGTCGTTCTCCATCCACGGCGCCCGGTTCGAGCTTGGACCAGGCCAGCAGCTGACCGTGCCGCGGCGAACGGCCCACTGTCTGTGGAACGCTGGGGAGGTCGAGGCCCACCTGGTCGTCGAGTTCCGACCGGGCATGCTGAAGCAGGAGTTCTCGGAAACCACCTTTGGGCTGGCTCGCGACGGCCGGCACCACCTGCGGGGCATCGGGAACATGCTGCAGTGGGCCGTGATCACCGCGGCTTACCGCAGGGAAACCCGGCTGCTCGGACGACCTCTCTGGTTGCGGCTCGGACTCCCGGCGCTGGCCCCGGTCGGATGGCTGCTGGGCTACCGCGCCCACTATCCGCGCTACTGCACGCGGGAATCCGACCAGCTCGCCAGCTGAGCCGGACGGCCCCAACCCAGCTTTTCGGGAGTCCTTAAGACCTGGCCGAGACCGTTTACGACCTGGCCATCATCGGGGCCGGCGTCATGGGCCTCTTTACCGCCGACTTCGCGCGCCGGCGTGGGGCCCGGGTGCTGCTGCTGGACCAATGGTGGCTGGGCGATCCACGAGCGGCGTCCTTCAGCCTGACGCGGTCGATCCGCAACGACTATCTCGATCCGGTCTACGCCAGGCTGGCCTTCGAGGCCCGCCAGCTCTGGCTCGATTTCCAGCGTGAAACCGGCGAGTCCTTCCTCATCGAATGCGGCTGCCTGAACCTCGCCAAAGCCAGCGTCACGCCCGCCCTGTCGGAGACCTACGCCGAGCAAAGCTACCGTGTCCTCCAGGGCCTGCACCTGAAGGCGGAAGCCTTCACCCGCGACGGGCTCCGCGCCCGCTTTCCGCAATTCGACGTCGATCTTGGCCGGCTCGACGTCGAGGCGGGCTTTCTCCATGTCCCACCGATTACGGCAGCACTGCTGACGCGCCTCCGCGCCGCGGAGGTGGCTATCGAGGAGAGCACCATGGTTAACCGGATCAGCCGCCGACGGGGCCTGATCGCGATCGACACCGCCGCCGGCGAGCGTCTGGCCGAGCGTCTCGTCCTGACGGCCGGGCTCGGCACCAATGAGCTGCTCGCCAGGATCGACGGCTGCGATCTCCGGCTTCCACTGCGACCGGATCGGCCGAGCGAGTCGAAGTACCTTATTCCGCCGCCCGCCAAGCGCGCGATGTTCACGCCGAGCCGGCTACCCGTCTTCGCCTACCTCGACGTGGGCATCTATGGTCACCCGATGCTCGAGGGGAAGACGCCGGGAGTGAAGATCGGCTATTACAACCCGCCCGACGTGCGCCGGCAGGTCACCTCCATCACCAGCGTGCAGAGCTTTGTCGCCGAGTGCATGCCGGAGCTGATGGATGCCCGCGTCGTCGATGTCGAAGGGGCCGACCAGTGCTCGTATGATCTGGTGGCGGATGACAACTTCGTCCTGGGACCGATTCCGCGCCTGCCCGGCGGCGCGATTGGGACGGGCTGGCGCGGCACCGGCTACAAATTCGCGCCGCTCATCGGCCGGACACTGATGGAACTCATCTTCGAGAACCGGACGGCCGAGGATATGTCGCGCTTCGCCCCCGAGCGCTTTGAGGCCAGCCGTGCCCGCTAGAAGTGGACGGGGCATCCTCGATCGCCTGAAGGCCGGCGTGGTACTCGGTGCCGAAGGCTATGTTTTTGAGCTCGAGCGGCGAGGCTACATCAAGGCCGGGCCGTACGTTCCTGAGGTCGTCCTCGATTCTCCGAACGCACTGCGGGAACTCCATCGCGAGTTTCTTCGAGCGGGCGCCGACGTAATGGTGGCGCTCACGTACTACGCGCACCGGGGAAAGCTGAAGGATGTTGGCCGCGAGAACGACCTGGAGGCGATGAATCGGCAGGCAGTGCGGATCGCGAACGAGGTCGCGCGCGAAGGCGACGCCCTGGTCGCCGGCAATATCTGCAACACGTGGGCGTACGACCCTAAGAACCAGGAAGCATCCTCCCGGGTGGTTCGCGCCATGTACGAGGAGCAGCTGTCGTGGGCCGTCGAGGAGGGCATCGATTTCGTGATCGCGGAGACCAACGACTACCTCGGCGAGGCACTGATCGCCCTCCAGGTGATCAAGGAGTTGAAGCTGCCGGCGATGGTCACGCTCGCCAGCACGCGGCCGCGCCAGACCTGGGACGGCTATGACTACGTGGACGCCTGCAAGATCCTCGCCGACCACGGGGCCGACGTCGTCGGATTGAACTGCGACCGGGGGCCTGCGACCATGCTGCCGATCATCGAGCAGGTCCGCAGCCGGGTCAGCGGTTACATCGCGGCGCAGCCCGTTCCCTACAAGACCGCGCCGGCGACGCCGACCTTCGAGTCTCTGAAGACCGCCGAGGGGACGAACGTCTTTCCCATCGCGCTCGAGCCGTTCCTTTGTACGCGATTCGAGATGGCCGACTACGCCCGGAGGGCGCAGGCGCTGGGCGTCAACTACATCGGCATCTGTTGCGGGGGAAGCCCCCACTATGTGCGCGCCATGGCCGAGGCACTGGGACGCACCGTCCCCGCCAGCAAGTACTCGCCGGCCATCGAGCTCCACCCGGTGATCGGGGCCAGGGTGGAGGAGAAAGAAAAGGAATTCCTCGTCGACTGGAAGGGTTAGGGCGGGCGCGACGTCGGAGGCACTGCTAAGCTCGCCCGGATGATCCTCAACCGGCGCAACCTCTTCTCCTTCCTGGTCACCGCCGTCGTGGGAGCGATCTTCCTCCTCCTGGCCTTCGAAACGTGGGCTCTCTTCACCGGCAACAAGACGATCACCGACTACTTCCGCGAAGCCGCGCATGACGTTCCCGGCCTGGCCTTCGTCGTCGCCATCCTGGTTGGGATCGTGCTCGGCCACTTTCTCTGGGGGCCGGCCACCGGGCTCCTCGCGCCGGCGCCGCGCACGATCCGCGAGTTGATGGGTCGACGTGCTGCAAATTAGTCCGGGCGCGATCCTGTCGCTGCTCGCCACCATCTTGGTCGGCGTGGTCTTCCTGCTGATGCTCAATGAGACGATTTCATTGGGGAAGGGGCAGGCTCCCCTCACCAACCTGATCCGTTCGCTGGTGCGCGCCTATCCTCGATTCAGCTACGTGGTGGCGGTCCTCATCGGAGTGCTGCTCGGCCACCTTTTCTGGCCCTAATCAGGCGCTGTAACAGGGCCTTAATACCCTCCCCTTCCGAGGGGAGGGCAGGGTGGGGGCGCTAGCTCAAGCGCTCTTTGGACGACGCGATGAAATCGCCCGCGTCCGTGTCGCCGGTGCCTTTCCGTCCGCCCGGTCTGACGACTTCTTCCTGGTCGCCTCGACGCTGGCCCGCAGGGCCTCCATCAAGTCGACGATCTTCTCGCCCCCCTCGGACGGCGGCGCCGGCAATGGCGCGCCGGCGACCTTGGCATCGATGAGCTTCTTCAGGGCAGCCTGGTATTCATCGTGGTAGCGTTGCGGATCGAATCTGTCGCTCAGGTTCTCGATCAACGAGACCGCCATCTCGATCTCCTTGGGCGACACCCCCACACCGTCGACCGCGATGTCCTTCGTTGACCGGATTTCGTTCGCGTAGAGCATTGTCTCCAGCGAGAGGACATCCTGATACGGCCGCACCAGGCAGAGACTTTCCTTGTCGCGGATGGCGACCTTCGCGACGGCGGCGCGCCCGGTCTCTTCTAACGCCTGCCGCAGGAGGATGAACGCTTTGGCGCCGGTCTCTTCTGGAGCGAGGTAGTAGGCCTTGTCGTAGTAGATCGGGTCGACCTCCTCGAGCTTGACGAAGTCCGAGATGTCGACGGTGTGGATCGTCTTGACCGGCAGATGCTCGAGGTCCTCCTCGCTGATGGGGACGTATTGGCCCTTGGTGTATTCGAAGCCGCGCGCGACTTCGTCCCAGGGGACGGCCTTTTCGTCTTTGGGGCACCAGCGGATGTTTTGTAAGCGAACGCCGTCGCGCTTGTGCAGCAGGTGAAAGTGCACGTCGTGCGACTGGGTCGCGGTGTAGAGGCGGACCGGGATGCTCACCAGCCCGAACGAGATCGTGCCGCTCCAGATGGCCCGCGGGGCCCTCGCGGATTCCCCTCTGCCGGATTTCTCGCTCCCAAGCCCTCCGGATTTCTCCTCCGCCGCGTGCGGGGGAGGGTCGGGGTGGGGGCCCCTTTGCGCGTGGATCTTTGCGCCATAGGTAACATCCTAGACTCCGTTCGTGCCGTTGGCGGTCTTGCCTCTCGTCCTGTTGGCGGCCGTCTTCCATGCCGCCTGGAATGCGCTGCTCAAGGCATCGGAGAACCCGCTTTCGCTGGCAACGAGGGCGATGACGTGGGGAACCGTCCTCTCGCTGCCGCCGGTCGCGGTAGCCTGGGTCGTAGCCGGCCGACCCGGGCTCCCACTGGCAGGCTGGCTGCTGGCGGTCGCCTCGGCCTTCCTGGAGCTCCTCTACTTCATTACCCTGTCGACCGCCTATCGTCGGGGCGAGCTCTCCGTTGTGTATCCCATCGCCCGGGGGACGTCGCCACTGCTGGCGGTGCTTGTCGGCCTGCTTCTCCTCGGCGAACGATTGCATCCGGTCGCCGGCGTCGGGGTCGTCGCGTTGCTCGCCGGCATGTGGGCGGTGCGCCGGCCCACCACCGCAGGATCGGCACTGTGGCCGGCGCTGCTGACCGGCGTACTGAT
>WNFI01211055.1_pt1 | contig 12549 bp, 11 predicted proteins | sample 5400471 | NCBI WGS metagenome assembly WNFI01 (sample SAMN13153348, study PRJNA577476) | soil metagenome | isolation source: 100 cm saprolite on Douglas fir-dominated hillslope | place: USA:California | collected 2013-09-17 | reverse complement strand
TGAACACCGCACACTGGATCGTGAGCGTTACCAAACCGTTTACGCGAATCGTTCTCGCCAAGTCGCCGTGGCCGCTCCCACCGCAGGTCTTCACTTTACACCCGAACTTCTCACGCAGCTCGCGGAAACGGGCGTACGGTTTGGCGATGTCACTCTTCACGTAGGACTCGGAACCTTTAAGCCCATCCAAACCGAGTTTATCGAAGATCATCCGATTCACCGCGAAATTTACGAACTATCGAACGCTACGCAGAACCTCCTCTTCGAGACGAGCGGTCGACGAATCGCAGTGGGCACGACCACCGTGCGCACTCTCGAGCATTTTCTAAAAACACATAAGATCCCCACCGGCAAAGATCACTTGGCGGAGGCCGATCTTTACGTGTACCCGCCGGCCACATTTCGCGGAATCGATGCCTTGATCACCAATTTCCATCAGCCTCGCTCAACCCTGCTCTGTTTGGTCTCCGCTTTTTTGGCACCGGGCACTTCCGACGGAATTAGCTGGTTGAAAGAGATTTATGCCGAAGCGGTTGTCAGGGACTACCGCTTCTTTAGCTACGGTGACGCGATGTTAATTCTGTGAGACGGATAAGCGAAGGCACCTAAAGAGCTTGCAAAACCCATACGAATTGTTTTTGTAACAGTTCTTGTTACTAAACCAATTCAATCCTATGAAACGCATCGCTAAACTCTTTATTGCCCTTTCGGCTTTCACCGCCTTGGTCGCGTCGGCTTCCGCCGCGGTTGAGACCTACGCCATCGACCCTGTTCACTCATCGATTGCCTTCAGCATCCGCCATTTTTTCAGCAAGGTCCCCGGCAGCTTCAGCAAGTTCGATGGCACCATCGTTGTTGATCGCGACAATCTAGAAAAGAGTTCCGCCGAAGTCACCATCGACATCGGCAGCCTCAACACGGCCAACGAAAAGCGCGATACCCACGTTAAGTCGCCTGATTTCCTCGACGCGGCCAAATTCCCGACGATCACGTTCAAGAGCACGTCTTGGAAGAAAACCGGCCCCGATTCCTATGATGTCTCCGGCAATCTCACCATCAAGGGCACCACGAAGCCGGTCGTGCTCAAGGTCAAGTCTCTCGGTTTTGGGCCCGGCATGAAGGGCGTGATGCTCTCCGGCTGGGAAGCCGCCACCGCCCTCAAGCGCTCCGATTTCGGTGTCACCGGGTTCGAGCAAGTCCTGGGTGACGATGTCGATGTAACCATCAGTGTCGAAGCCGACTTGAAGAAGTAAGCTTCGTTTCTCCTCTTACATCGAAAGAAAGGACGGCCCAAAAGCCGTCCTTTCTTTTTTGTCGCCATGAGTTAACGTTCTTCCATGTCTGCCGAAGAACTCCAGGCGCTCATCGACGAGGCCACATTCGATTATACGATGGGCGAAAACGACGCTGCCCTGGAGAAGCTCCGCAAGGCCACAGCACAAGCCCCGGAGAATTTTGCCGCATGGCATGCGATGGCCGAAGTGAATTTCCATCTGCGGAAACTCGATGACGCGCTCGCCGCAGCCGAACGCGCTCACGCGCTCCAACCGCAGGATGTGTTTATCAACACTACGCTTTCGCGTATTTGGATGGAACGAGGCGACAAGGCCACCGCCGAGAAATACGGCGCGCAAGCGAAGATCCTGAGTTGGAAAGACGAGTTGAAGAATCCGTCCGCACCCGGCGGATTGGGATGATTGGAAGTAGACGGAAGCCACCACGAAACGCACAAAATACACGAAATCCACGCCCGCTAGCGGGAATCCACCGGATTTGGGTGTTCACTGAACAGTGATTTTGACCAAAACCGAAAATCTTTTTTCACCTGCTTCTGATTTCGTGTTTTTAGTGTATTTCGTGGTGACCTTCCTCGTGCCAAGCCGAGACGCGGGTTAAAGCGCCGCGCTACTTTGAGTCAATTGACAGCCCGAAAAGCTGTCTCCACGCTTTCGCTATGGAAAAACCCGTTTACATGCTCGAGTTCGAGAAGCCCCTGCGCGAACTCGAAAAGCAGTTGGAGCAGTTACATCAGCAATCCATCGAGAATAACATGGACCTCTCCTCCGAGGTCGCCGCGATCGAAAAGAAAATCGAAGCCACCAAGCGCGATATCTATTCGAATCTTACGGTGTGGCAACGGGTCCAGATCGCGCGCCATCCGAAACGCCCTTACGCGCTCGACTACATCAATACGATTTTCGAAGGCTTCCAGGAATTGCACGGCGACCGCGTGTTCAGCGACGACGCTGCCATGGTCGGTGGGACGGCTTTTCTCGATGGAAAAGCGATCATGGTCATCGGACAGCACAAGGGCCGTGAGACCAAAGAAAAAATTATGCGCAATTTCGGAAGCCCGAACCCCGAAGGCTACCGAAAGGCCATGCGTTTGATGCGTTTGGCCGAGCGTTTTGGTCTTCCCGTCGTTTGCTTGATCGACACACAGGGTGCGAATCCCGGCGTCGGTTCCGAAGAACGCCACGTCGCTGAAGCCATCGCGGTCAACCTCCGTGAAATGGCTCTTCTGCGCACCCCGAGTGTCGCTGTGGTGATCGGTGAGGGCGGTTCGGGCGGAGCGCTCGGCATCGGCGTGACCGATCGTGTTCTGATTTTTGAAAATGCCTACTACTCTGTGATCTCACCAGAAGGCTGCGCCGCGATTCTCTGGAAAGATCGCGCCGCTGCGCCCCGTGCCGCCGAGGCACTCAAACTTGGTGCCGCGGACTTGCTCAAATTGGGTATAGTTGAAGGTGTCCTGACGGAGCCTTTTGGCGGCGCCCATAACGACCCTGCTGCCGCGGGTGCCACCCTCAAAGCCGCGCTCAAGAAAAACCTCGGGGAGCTGACCAAGCTCTCCATCGACGACTTATTGGAGAAACGGTACGACCGCTACCGCAACCTCGGCGAATATGAGGAATCGAAAGCTCATACGGGTAGCGCGATCAGCGTTGCGGCGGCGAGTTGATAGCTGGTTCCCGGAATTGAACCCCAGAGGCACCGAGGACGAATAGACAAAATGACAGAATAGGAGGGAGATCGGGACGCCGAACGACGAATCCCGAATTCTGAGCCTTTTGTTATCTGCACATCTGCCCTCTGACATCTGTCACTTCAGCCTCCGTGTCTCTGTGCCTCTGTGGTTCAAAAATAAGCTTCCGAACGGCTCACTGGGGCCGATTCACCCTACCCTCGGAAAACGGTCTTTAAGATTCTTTTCGCACCGTCACCAGTTCGCATTTGGTGGCACGGCTGGTGGAGGTTTCGATTTCGAGAAGAGCGCCGCTCAGCCGAACGTCGTTCTCGGCCACGCCGAACTTGCGCGGCATGCCGTCTAAAAATTTTCCAATCACCGGCGCCACCTCGCGGCCGAGAACAGAAGCATAGGGTCCAGTCATGCCCACATCTGTCATCGCCGCGGTGCCTCCCGATAATATCCGGGCATCGGCAGTCGGAACATGGGTGTGCGTCCCTAAAACCGCGCTGGCTCGGCCATCCAAATGCCACGCCAAAGCGATCTTCTCTGACGTCGCTTCGGCATGGATTTCAACCAATGCGCTGTGAATGCCTTCCTTGATCTTCAGATCCGACAGCAACCGATCCGAAGTGAGAAACGGGCAATCCGCCTTCAGATTCATGTACTGGCGACCGAGGACCGTGAAAACGGCCAGCCGAAATCCACGGGACTCCAGAACAATATGATCTTTTCCGGGACAACTGGCCGGGAGGTTGGCCGGACGGCAAATGCGGTCGAACGCGCCAATATCATGGTCGAAGCCCTTCTGATCCCACACGTGATCACCTAACGTGATGGCATCCACCCCAGCCGCGAGGATCTCGCGCGCCATGTTGGCGTTGAGGCCAGAACCGTGCGCCGCGTTCTCCGCGTTCGCGATCACGAAATCCAGATTCCAATCCTTCCGAAGTTGTGGCACGCGTTCCGTCACAATGTCGCGACCGGGACGCCCGACGATATCTCCGATAAAAAGGACCTTAAGCATCGCTTAAGCGTTTGAGCGCACCGCGAATATGCAAACCTCAAGTCGTTCAGCCACGAAAGATCACATGGAGCACAGGGATTTTTCCTTTGAGATCTTTTGTGGCTAAACCCGGTATTTTTTTCGTGTCTTTAGTGTATTTCGTGGTGCCCTCTGCGCTGAGCAGGCTCTCACCGACGAACTACTTCACCGATTCAGCTTTGCGCCGGAAACGTTTGGCGATGATCGCTTCAAGGTCTTCTCGCCCTTCGACCTTCAGCGCCCAAAGCAAGCTGCCGTAGACAGCTACCGCCAATGGGATGAGTCCGAAAATCGCTAAGAGGTCGGAAATCCGGATGTGGGCCAAAAAGCGCACGACTCCAACAAACGGAATCAAATCTCCCATATGACGATCGCCAAAAAGCGCCCTGACCAAATCCCAGCCAAAAAACACCGCAACCCCCATCCCCAACGAGGCGAGCGCGATCTTCAGCAGCGTCGGCACCAACGTGCTGAAGTGGAGATTCGGCAATTTCAATCCCAACGCGCTTTGCAGCCAAACTGCCTGGACAATGATCGCGATGTTGCTGGCCAGGGCCAGACCGACCGTTGAAAAGAAATGCATCAGAACGAAGCTTAGTCCTATATTTGCAACGAAACTGGCGAGCGCGGCTTTCACCGGAGTCCGCATATCCTTCATCGCGTAAAACGTCCGTGTCATTTGGCTAACCGCCGAGAAAAACGGCATGCCGATCGCAAAGGCCGCTAAAATCGGAACCATTTCCGCGGTGTCACTCGCGTGAAAAGCTCCCCGTTGAAAAAGCAGTCGCACAATGGGTTCGCTCAACAAAACAAGCCCCACGGCTGCGGGAATATTGATGGTTAGGATTAAGCGCTGCCCTTTCAGGTAAGCTGCACCCATCGCCGTATAATCACGATTATTTGCGTGCTTGGTGATGCTATGAAAAGAAACGGTCGCGACAGCGATTGCGAAGATACCGATCGGCACCTCCATTACGCGATTAGCGAGAAAAAGCACCGATGCTGCGGAATCGTTGAGCGAAAACGCCAGCAAGCCCGAAAAGTAAATATTGATTTGATAAATCGCGCTGCCGAAAAGACCGGGGATCATCAGCACCGCGATTTCCCGCACGCGCGGTGATAAGGTAAGATCGAGCTTGGGACGCCACCCTTCGCGCACCAAGACAGCTCCGGGAATGGCGGCCTGCAAGAATCCACCGAACAACACACCGGCGCACAGCCAATACATCTGGCCAAGTCCAGTCTGAGAAAAAAACCTACCAAAAATTCCGAGGAAAATGATCATCGAAAGATTCAAGAAAATCGGCGATAGCGACTGCTCGGTAAACCGTCCCATCGCCTGCAGCGTAGCGCTAAACGAGGCGGCGAGGCAGATAAAGATCAGGTAGGGAAACAGAAACGTAGTGAGATCAGCCTCAAGGTACCATTTGTCGTTGTGATTGAGAAAAAGGACACGAGCGAATCCAAAACCGATCATTCCGATCCCGACCAATCCCGCCGTAATCACCAATAGCCAACTGGAAACCTTGCTCAACAATTGAAACGCTCCTTCGCGCCCGTGCTCCTTAAGCTCCTCATGCAACATAGGAATAAACGCCGCGGTCAAAGACCCTTCGGCGAGAAACCGGCGAAAAAGATTGGGCGTTCTGAACGCGGTGTAGAACGCGGAATTTAAAATCGAGATGCCGAAAAACGCCGCACCCTGTGCATCGCGCACGAGTCCCAACAAGCGCGACAGCAGCGTGCTGAACGCGACAACCGACATATCCTTCAGACTTTTCGACACCGCGGTTTTTTCACGGCGGACACGCCCGTTAGCAAGTTATTATCAGAGCAAGGCATTGACGCTTTAAATAGCCGCTCCACACTCTCCGGCGAACATGGCATTGATCGACAGACTGGTTGATAAGCTGCAGCGCCACCCGAAACGATTTGTGTTTCCCGAAGGTGGCGATCCGCGCATTTTGCAGGCCGCTCGACAAATTGTGACACGACGAATGGGCGTTCCGATCCTGCTTGGTGAACGTTTGGCGATTAAGAACGCAGCGACACGCCTCGACCTTTCCTTGCAGGGTATGCGGGTCATCGAGCCTGAACGCAGTGAGGATTTCGAAGGCTTTATTCAAAAGTTCGAGACGATCCGCAGCGAAAAAGTCCTGAGGGTCAGCGACGCGAGAGAGATGATGCGCGACAACAATTATTTTGCCACAATGATGCTCGCGTCGGCCCAAGCCGATGCAGTCATTTCCGGCGCCACGGTGGCGGCATCGAGTGCACTGCGTCCATTATTTCAAATTATCCCAAGGCAGGAAGGCGTTCAGACCGCGTCTTCGTTGATGATCTTGGATTTCGACGAGAAAAAAGTCGGAAGCGGTGGTTCGTTATTTTTGGCGGATTGCGGTGTTATTCCTGAACCCACCGCCGAACAGCTCGCCGACATTGCAATCACCACCGCAACCATTGCTCACCACTTGACCAATGAACTGCCGCGCGTCGCGATGCTGAGCTACGCAAGTAAAAGCAACAGCCAACAGCCCGCCCTGCTCAAGATGCGGCAGGCCACCGAACTTGCGCGCAACAAAGCAAAAGCAGCCGGGTTTCCACTCGAAATCGACGGCGAGCTCCAAGTGGACGCAGCGCTCGATTCGATCGTGGCGGAAACAAAAAAAGTGACCGGTCCCGTCGCCGGCCGGGCGAACGTTCTGATCTTTCCCGACCTCGCGAGCGGCAATATTGCGTTTAAAATGGTGCAGATTCTCGCCGGTGCTAACACCTTCGGCCAAATCATCACCGGATTGAGCCGGCCGGCCGCCGAGATCAGTCGCGGAGCAAGCGCCCACGATGTTTTGGGAGCCGCCGCCATCGTTGGCTGTCAGGCCATTGATCGTCGCCTACTTTACGGAACGGTCTAATTCGAAATAACCCGGCGCGATCATGCACCGGCTCGTTCCTGACCACCTCAGTCTCTCTTCTCCGCGCCCACCCCATCCAAAAGCTTTTTTGACGACTCTTCTTATGCCCGAGATGAACGCTCCCGCTCCCGCAGCAACCCCTTCCGCCCCCTACATCGAAGCTCCTGCTAAGATCCTTCTCAAAAAACCGGTCAACACTGTCACTAAGCGGATCTTTGTCGCAGCAACTCGAATGAACGAGGGCAAGACGACCACCTGCCTGGGGCTCTATGCGGCGCTTCAGAGTCTCTATCCACGCGTGGGTTTTATTAAACCTGTCGGACAACGTTTTATCGAAGTCGAAGGCCACCAAGTCGATGAAGACTCGGTTTTGCTGGATACGATTTATCAGGTTCGCGTGCCGATCGAAAGCATGAGTCCGGTCGCGGTCGACAGTACGTTCACTCGTCGCTTCATCAACAATCCCGGCCAAATGCATGCCGAACTGGTCGATAAGATCTGTCGCGGCTTTGATCGTGTATCCTGGGAGAAGGATTTTACGCTCATTGAAGGCACCGGGCACGCCGGTGTGGGATCGGTTTTCGATTTGTCTAATGCGCGAGTAGCCAAGCTCCTGGACGCCAAGGTTATTCTCGTTTCGCAAGGCGGCATTGGACGTCCAATCGATGAACTCGCTCTCAACAAAGCGCTTTTCGACAAAGAGGGTGTTCAAGTGATCGGCGCGATCTTGAACAAGGTCGACCCCGAGAAAATCCCTCAAATCGTCGACTATGCAGGCCGCGGCTTGGGCCGGCTCGGCGTGCCCTTGTTGGGCGTACTACCTGTGCAAAAGGTTTTGTCCGCACCCAACCTCCTCCAGGTTGTGGAAGAGATCGGAGGGCGTTGGCTCAATGCCCGTGCCACCGGAGCGAGCGAGCGTATTCTTAGGGTAATCGTCGGCGCGATGACCGCCAAAGGCATCGTCGATTATCTCCAGCCGGGCGTTCTCATCATTACTCCGGGTGATCGCGATGACATCATATTGGCCGCGATCACCAGCGCCAGCATCTCGGGCAAAAAGAACATCGCCGGTATCATCCTAACCAACGACATCCTTCCCCATCCGAAGCTGCTCGAACTCCTTTCTCAAACGAACATCCCGGTCATCGCAGCGAAGGAAGAGAGCTACACCCTCACCTCGAAAATCAACGGGATGACGGTCAAAACCCAACCTCAGGACGTGGACAAGATCCCAGTCATCAAGCGGCTGGTCTTGGACAACGTAGACCTTAAAAAACTGCTCGCATCGTTCTAAAGCGGATACGGACGAGGCCATGAAACAGACAAACAGGTATCCACGAATGGACCCAAATTAACACGAATCAGAGATAGAAGCTCAGGCCGTGTCTTCAAAATAAATGTCGGTACCGCTAAGAGGAGAGGCGCCTCCTGCTCTCTGCTAAATCAATTCATCTGTGCCGATTCGTATTTATTCGTGGATCTCCTGCAGTGTTCCGAAACCCCGACAGACTATGGCATCGTCAGCTTAAGCGAGTTACCTTCGATCGCGACATCGGTGAGGTTCTTCCAAGCATTGCTGATATCTTCAGGAATGTCGGGCATCTTGACGAATCGCTTGATCAAAGAGCCACCAAAACCCACTAAGCGCTGCAGCGGACAAGATCCGAGATAGACCCTATCGGGGCTATAGACGAAACCACTTCCCTTGCGGTCGAAATGTCCCTGTGTTTGGGCGATGAGTTGCACGGTATAGCCGAAAGCACTCAATGTGCACGGAAGACCGATCTGAAGATTGCCATCGTGGATACGAAAGTTGGGCGGTGGAGATTCAGCATTCTTCGGTTGCGGATTGGCGGCGGCTTTAGGCGGAGTCGTACTAGCTGCGATCCAAGCGTTCAGTTCGTCTTCCGTCAGCGACACAGTGCTTCCTTCCACGAAGAGCTGCTTCTTCCGCATCCATTGCTTTCCGCGAGAGGAATTAGTCGAACCTTCGATGTAGTAGACCGTGTAAGCCGGTTGCTCCTTCGGCAGGACCTTCACGACTTGTACCGGTTTTAAAACGAGATAGACAAAGGCAAGAAGCACACCCAAAGCGACACTGAGGATCACGCCGAGAGTGACTTCGAACACGCCAGGACCGTACTTGGCTCGATCAATTTTGGAAAACATAGGAGGTTAAACCGCGGCCGGCTTAGCCGGCTTGTCTGCGGTTGTTTTTTTATCGGCAGCCGGTTTGTCGGCCGTGGGTGCTACCGCTTTTTTGTAATCGGTTTGATGGAATCCGCTACCCTTGAAAATGATACCTCCGCCACCGCCCAGCAGGCGTTTAACGCGGCCTTTTTTGCCGCAGCCGCAAATAGCCAGCGGCTTATCCTTCATCGACTGAAACGTCTCGAAGGTTTTCTTACACTTAAGGCAGGCGTACTCGTAGGTCGGCATAGGACAACAAGTAAAAAGCGTGGGTAGGAAGGGGTCGGTTTGCGAGACTCTTCTGCACTGTAAATTCTCGGCAAAAAGCAATAGAGCGACGGAACCCCAACCAAATTGGCGAGTGATAAGTGATGAGTGGCGAGCTAAAATCCGCGGAAGGGAACGCGGGGGACTCGGAGGTGAAGAGCGGCCGCAGAGAAATCTAGGCATTTTCAAAATACCTCTGTGTGCTCGTTTCCGCTCCGAACCTTCTGTGTTTAAAAAATCCCCGCTGAAAAATGACATTGGGCAGAATAGCCGTGCAAAAAAATACCGTTTGCAAACCAGCGGTGGACAGGAGTTTCTCCTCGCCATGGCCATGGATTTCAAAACCCATCTCAGCGCCCGCGTTGCCCGAGTCGAAGCTGGGCTCGATGCCCTTCTGCCGGTCGCACACACAGGAGCGCGCGGCCCGGCGCGGATACATGAAGCGATGCGTTACACGCTTCAGGCGGGAGGAAAGAGGATCAGACCCGTATTCGTCCTTTCCGCCGCCGAGCTTTTCGGTGGCAAAGCCGATGCCCTGCCCGCAGCAGTCGCGATCGAATGCGTGCACACCTACTCACTGGTTCACGATGATCTTCCCGCCATGGACAACGATGACCTGCGGCGCGGTCGTCTGACCGCGCACAAGAAATTCGATGAAGCCACCGCCGTCCTCGCGGGCGATGCATTGCTAACCTACGCATTCACCCTGATCAGCACGCATTACGCATCCGTGCCAGCTCTCGCAACGGACCTCACGCACGAGCTCGCTTCAGCGGCGGGCAGCGAACATCTCATCGGCGGACAAATGGAAGATATGCTGGCAGAAAACTCGCCCGCTACGACCGAGCAATTGGATTTCATTCACCTCAACAAGACCGCCGCGATGATCGAAGCCTCCCTCGTCATGGGCGGGCTTGTCGGCGGCGCAAATGAATATGCCTGCGATATTTTGCGACGTGTCGGCCGACACGTCGGCCTGGCGTTTCAAATCATCGACGACATCCTCGATGCAACGAGCGATGCATCCACGTTGGGAAAAACGCCGGGGAAAGATGCAGCGGCCAACAAGACCACCTACGTAAAACTTCATGGCATCGAAGCGGCGCAAGCCATGGCTAAAGGCCAATCTCAAGGCGCCCTCGTCGAACTCAGCAAATTGCCTGGCGATATTACGTTTCTACGCGAGCTGATCGAGACGATGCTAACGCGGAAGCATTGAGGACGTGTTGGAACATGGGAGCGCAGGCTTCACTCTCATGATTTTTTATTTCGCCGCGACGGCCGCGTTCACCAATTCGATGAAGCTGCGTGCTTCGAGCGAGGCGCCGCCGATCAGGCCACCATCGATGTCTTTTTGCGCGAGGAGATCGGGCGCGTTGGCTGGCTTCATCGAGCCGCCGTACAAGATGCGAACCCGTTGAGCCGTCACCGCGCCGAAAAGTTTTTCCAACAAGCTTCGAATGAACGCGTGCACCTCCTGAGCCTGCGCGGTCGTCGCTACCTTGCCCGTACCGATGGCCCAAACCGGTTCGTAAGCGATTACCACGTTGACTGCCAGTGCGGCGCTTACGCCTTCGAGACCCTTTTCGAGCTGGGTCTGCACAACCTTCAACGTCGAACCGGCTTCGCGCTCCGACAGCGATTCGCCGACGCAGAGGATCGGACGCAGCTGATTTTTCAGGGCCGTGATCACCTTCTGATTAATGAAGGCATCGGTCTCATTAAAATAACTCCGGCGTTCGCTGTGCCCGAGAATCACATGCGTCGCAAAATGACCGCGCAACATCTCCGCGGAGATTTCGCCGGTGAATGCACCGCTCTTTTCGGGGTGCATGTTCTGGGCACCTAATTTAATCGCGGAACCTTCCAGCGCACGGGCAACACTTTCAAGGGCGGTAAAAGGCGGGCACACAACGACATCCACTGTGTGCTCCTTGCCGATCACCCCGGTGAGTTCGCGAACCAATTCCACCGCTTCAGCGGAGGTCTTGTTCATCTTCCAGTTACCGGCGATGAGTTTTTTGCGGATCATGGCGACAGATAGTTCAGAATTCAGAGTTAGTGTTCCGCGTCGAGATAACAAATTCACATTCCGACGGTATTCACGTCGTCGTTAAATTCCGGGGCAATAACGCCCCAGAATCGGAAAATAAAACAGACGGCTGAGGTGAATCAGTTTTCGAGGAAGGCCACGCCCGGCAACACCTTGCCTTCAAGGAACTCCAAGCTCGCACCGCCACCGGTCGAACAGTGAGTCACCTTGTCAGCCACTCCGAATTTCTTCGCCGCCGTAGCGGTATCTCCGCCACCCACGACGGTTGTCGCACCCTGCGCGGTGGCTTCAGCTACGGCTTGTGCCATCGCCTTGGTCGAGCCGGCGAACTTTTCGAATTCGAACACGCCTGAGGGTCCATTCCACACGATCGTTTTCGAACCGAGAATGGCTTCGCGATAGAGTGCGATCGATTTCGGACCGGCATCGAGGCCCATCCAACCGGCCGGAATGCCGGTGCTATCATCGGCAGGCTTGGTATTCGCGTTCGGATCGAATTTATCGGCACACACGTAATCGACGGGAAAAATCAATTTTACGCCACGGGCCTTCGCTTTTTCTGAGAGCTCTTTGACGATCTTCGCACCCTCCGGGTCAAAGAGGCTATCCCCGATTTCCATGCCGTTAATGACCTTCTTGAAGGTGTACGCCATGCCGCCGCCAATGATCAGTTGATCGGCTTTTTCGAGCAGGTTCTTGATCAGCGGAATCTTGTCTGCGATTTTCGCTCCGCCGAGGATCGCAAGCAAAGGACGTTGAGGATGTTCGAGCACCGCAGCGAAAGCCTTGAGTTCAGCCTCCATAAGGAACCCGGCTGCCTTTTGCGGAAGATTGATGCCGACCATCGAAGAGTGCGCGCGGTGCGCGGTACCAAAGGCATCGTTCACGTAGACATCGCCCAGCTTTGACAGGCTTGCACGAAACGCTTCGACCGCCTTCGGGTCAGCTTTGACGGAGGTGCCGTCCTCGTTCTTGATCTTGCCTTCTTCCTCGATGTGGAAGCGCAGGTTTTCCAGCAACACCACGCTGCCCGGCGCGAGTTTTGCACACGCGGCTTCGACTTCGGGTCCGACGCAGTCGTTCAAAAACTTGACGGGTTTGCCGAGAAGCTTTT
>WNFI01095236.1_pt1 | contig 12549 bp, 13 predicted proteins | sample 5400471 | NCBI WGS metagenome assembly WNFI01 (sample SAMN13153348, study PRJNA577476) | soil metagenome | isolation source: 100 cm saprolite on Douglas fir-dominated hillslope | place: USA:California | collected 2013-09-17 | reverse complement strand
TCGTTCTTCGGCTGCGTGAACTACCCGAACTGCAAGTTCGCCGCCTGGGACCGGCCCATCCCCGGGCCGTGCCCGAAGTGCGGCAAGCCATACCTCTTGCAGAAGTACACGAGGCGCGACGGCGCGTTCATCGCCTGCCCCGACAAGGAATGTGGGTACCGTCGGGACATGCCCGAGCCGGTCGCCGAGTCGGTATCGCCGGCAAGTGAAGATCGCCCCGCAGTCCGGCCGGCGTGATGCCCACGACCCGCCCAACCTAGCCCACCGTCACCGCGGGGAACGAATCCCCGCTGCGAGCTACCGGCTCGGCTGCGGAACGACAAGAACTTAACGACGGAGCTCGGGGGCGCAACCGCCGGGCGCTCGCTCGCCCGCGCTTGCATGCGCGGCGCGGCGCGTGTAGCAAGTCGGGTCCCATGCCGCGGCAGGTGCACATCGTCGGAGGCGGGCTGGCGGGGACCGAGGCCGCGCTGCTGCTTGCGGACGCGGGCGTCGACGTGGTGCTGCACGAGCAGAAGCCGGCCAGGCGCTCGCCCGCCCACAAGGAGGACGGGCTGGCCGAGCTGGTCTGCTCGAACTCGCTCCGCTCCGACAATCCCGAGAATGCCATCGGGCTCTTGCACGAAGAGCTGCGGCGGCTCGGGTCTCCCGTGCTGGAGCAGGCCGACCGCGCGCGCGTGCCGGCCGGAGATGCGCTGGCGGTGGATCGCGTCGCCTTCAGCGGCGGTTTGACGGCGCGCGTGCGCGCGCACCCGAACATCTCCGTCGTCGGCGAAGAAGTGCGCGAGCTGCCGCCGGGTCCGGACCCGTGCATCATCGCCACCGGGCCGCTCACGGGAGAGTCGCTGGCGCGCTCGCTGGCAGACGCGGTGGGCGCGGCGCAGCTCGCCTTCTACGACGCCATCGCGCCCATCGTGTCGGGCGACTCGATCGATCGCTCCGTCGCATTCGAGCAGTCGCGCTACGGCAAGGGCGGCGGCGCCGACTACCTCAACCTGCCGCTCACGCGCGACGAGTACCAGCGCTTCGTCGACGAGCTGCTCAAAGGCGTGAAGGTCGCGCCGCACGCGTTCGAGGAGGCGCGCTACTTCGAGGGCTGCCTGCCCATCGAGGTGATGGCGGAGCGCGGCCGCGACACGCTCGCGTACGGCCCGATGAAGCCCGTCGGGCTCTCCGATCCGCGCACCGGCGCGCGACCCCACGCCGTGGTGCAGTTGCGCCGCGAGGACAACGCCGGCACTGCCTGGAACCTGGTCGGTTTCCAGACGCGGCTCACCTGGCCCGAGCAGAAGCGCATCTTCGCAAGCTGCCTCCCAGGCCTGAAGAACGCGGAATGGGTGCGTCTGGGCCAGGTGCATCGCAACACGTTCCTCGACGCGCCCGAGGTCCTGGCCGCGGACGGATCGCTGCGGGCGCGCCCGCACGTCTTCTGCGCGGGGCAGATCACGGGAGTCGAGGGCTACGTCGAGAGCGCCGCTTCGGGCCACCTGACGGCGCGGCGCCTCCTGGCGCGGCTGCGCGGCGAGGAATTCGTCCCGCCGCCCGGCACGACGGCGCTGGGGGCGCTGCTGCAACACGTGAACGGCGCGGCGCATCCGCCCGACTACGACTACCAGCCCACCAACGTCGTCTACGCGCTCTTTCCGCCGCTGGAGGGGCGCGTGCGCAAGACGGAGCGCAAGGCGGGGATGCTTTTGCGGGCCCGGCGCGATCTCGCTCGCTGGGCGCTGGAGCAGCGGATCTCGCTCGCGCCCGAGCCCCGACCGACATGCCAGGCCGCCTCGCTCTGCTAGCGCCGCTGCTCCTCGCCCTCGCCTGCGAGGAGAAGCCGCCCGGGCGCAAGCTTGCCTCCGGCATGGCGCGGGTTCTCGCCGCCGGCGCGGGCGCCGTCGCGTTCATCGTCGACGCCGCGCATCCCGACGACCGCGGCGTCCCCGACGATCTGCTCAGCGGCGACTTGTGGGCCGCGCCCCTCGACGGACCGGCGCGAAAGATCGGCGCGGGCGTGTCGACGCAGACCGGCTCGTTCGCCTTCGCGCCCAAGGGCGACGAGATCGCCTTCCTCGCGGCCTGGCGTTTTCGCGCCGGCGAGGGCGAGCTGTGGACGGCGAGCGCGGGCGCCGGGCCCGTGCAGATTGCACCGGCCGCCAGCGCGTTCGCGTGGTCGCCGGTCGAGCCGGCATTGGCGTTCGCCTCCCCGGGACGGCTCGGGCTGAGGCGCGGCCGCGAGAGCCTCTCGGTCCCCATCGAGGGGCTGCAGGCCATCGGCTGGTCGCCCGATGGAAAGCGCGTCGCGGCGCGCGCGTCGGCCGCGGCCGGCGGAAAGCTGTGGCTCATCGACGCCGCTTCGGGCGCCAAGCGAGAAGTGGCGCCCGGCACCTCCGACTTTGCCTTCGCTCCCGACGGCGCGCTGGCTGCGCTGGGGCCGCCTGCGCCCAAGGGCGGGGATCGGCCGCTGCTCCTCGAGGGAAAAGAGGTCGCCCGCGCCACCGCCTTCGCCTTCTCGCCCGACGGCCGCGACCTCGCGCTGCTCTCGTCGGCGAAACAACCCGGCGAGGCGACGGGCGAGCTGTATCGATTGCGCCGCGGCGGCGAGCCGCGGCTGGTCGGGCAGAAAGTGAGCGACTGGCGCTTCGACGCCTCGGGCGATCTGCTCTTTCTCGCCCGCTACGACCTGCGCGCGCGCGCCGGCGTCTTGACGGTGGCGCCGCCGGAGGGAGCGGCGCGCGAGATCGCCTCCAAGGTGCAGGGCTTCATGGCGCAGGGGCCGCGTGTGCTCTACCTCGTGCAGGCGCCGCAGAAGGGCGATTTCAAGATCGAGCTCTGGGCCGCGGAGCTGGAGTCGGCCACGCCGCCGCGGAAGATCGACGAGGGCGTCTATGGCTGGCAGGTTTCCCGCGACGGCGCGACGCTCTACTACAAGGCGCGCTGCGCGGGAGGGCCGCGCAGCTGTTCGCTCTTGCGCCAGCCGCTCCTCGAGGCCGGCCCGCCCACCTTCCTCGCCGCCTACGTGGCCGGGTTCGATCTCTCCGCGGACGGCTCGCGCATCCTCGTGCAGCAGCCGCACCGCGGGTCCACGCGCGCAGTCGATCTGGCGGTGATCCCTGCCACGGGCGTGCCGCCCGAGCGCCTCAAAGTTCTCGTCGAAGAGGCCGACCCAGGCTCCCGCTTCGCCGACGCCCAGGGAAAGCGCCTGCTCTTCGCGACACTCGCTGCCGGCAAGGCCGGAGCCTATCTCGCCGACGTTCCCTGAATGAGAACCCTCGGTGAAGTCCAAGAACCGGGAGCGGGACCGGCAGTTCGGCTGCTCAGATTTCTTGACCGCGACGGCCGCCCCTGCACCATGTAGGGCATGTCTCGCGAGCTGGACGAATTTGCCGCGCACCTGGCGGGGATGGAGCGCGCCTCGGCCCACACGCAGCGCGCGTACCTTTCCGACCTTCGGCAGCTGGCGGCATTCCTCGAGGGGCGCGACCTCACGCTGGACGCGGCGACGCGCGACGATCTGCGGGCGTTTCTCGCGGCGCGCTTCGGCGTCACCTCATCCGCCACTCTGGCGCGGAAGCAGGCCAGCCTGCGCGCGTTCTACCAGCATCGCGTGCGCATGGGTCATATCGCCGACAGCCCCGCGCGGAGGCTCGTCTTTCCCCAGCGGCGCGCCTCGCTGCCCAACGTCGTCTCGGTCGACGACTGCTTCGCCTTGCTCGAGGCGCCCAGCGCGCGCACCCCGGCCGGCCTGCGCGACCGCTGCGCGCTGGAGTTGCTCTACGGGGCGGGGCTGCGCGTGTCCGAGCTGATCGGACTCGATCTGGCGGACATCCAGGACGACGTCCTGCGCGTGCGCGGCAAGGGAGGCAAGGAGCGCCTGGTCCCACTGGTGTCCAAGGCGCGCGCGGCGCTGCTCGGTTATCTCGAGCGCCGCGCCGAGCTGCGTCCCCGCGGCGGCGCGCTCCTCCTCAACCGCCGTGGCGGACGGCTGACGGCGCGCAGCGTGGCGCGGCACCTCGCGCGCTACGCGGTCATCGCGGGGGCGCGCCGGCACGTGCACCCGCACGCGCTGCGCCACTCGTTCGCGACGCACCTGCTCGACATGGGCGCCGACCTGCGCGGCATCCAGGAGCTGCTCGGCCACGCGTCGCTCTCGACCACGCAGCGCTACACGCACGTCTCGGCGGAGCGGCTGCTGCAGACGTACGAAGACGCGCATCCGCGCGCCAAACGTCAAACGTCAACGATCTCGCCGGCGCCGCGCCAGGTCGATCTGACCCTCGAGGAACTGGAGCATCGTCGTTCCCTCGGCGGCGAGCTGTTGCGGGATGAATGACATCCGCGTCAGGCCGGGCAGGGTGTTGAGCTCGAGAAAGACCGGCCCCCGCTTCCCCACGATGATGTCGGTGCGCGAATAGCCCTCGCACTCGAGCGCCGCGTGCGCCCGCAGCGCCAGGTCCTGCGCCGCGCGCGATACCTCGGGCGGCACTTCGGCCGGCGTGATCTCCTTCGTTCCCTTGCCCAGGTACTTTCCCTCGTAGTCGAAGGCGCGCCCCGGATCGGTGCGCACCTCGCTGCAAGGCAGCGCGCGCGGGCCCCTGGGGCCGTCGACGATGCCGACGGTCAGCTCGGCGCCCTCGATGAACTGCTCGATGAGGTAGGCCTCGCCCGACGACTCGATGCCCTCCGCGGCCGGCTCGACGTCCAGCTCTCCGCGCAGGTGAAAGAGGCCGACGCTGCTGCCGCCCGCCACCGGCTTGGCCACCAGGCGGCCGTGCAGCGCGAGCATCTCGCGCAGCTCCCCGCGCAGCACGCGCGGGTCGGCCGAGAGGTGCAGCGACTGCGCGATGCGCACGCCGGCCGCCGCGGCCACCTGCTTGGCCACCTCCTTGTCGAAGGCGCGCGCGGAGGCGACCGCCCCCGGCCCGGTGAAGGCGATGCGCCGCACCTCCAGCATGCGCTGGAGGGTCCCGTCCTCTCCCTCGCCGCCGTGGAGCGCGAGCAGGTACACGCGCTGCGGCGCGCTCTCGACCCCCTCCAGCAGCGTGGAGAAGGCCGCCGGACCCGGCGGGACGAAGTCGCGCTCGAAGGGCCGCTCGAAGCGCGCCAGCTCTTCGCGCGAGACGCGGAACACCGCGCCCGACGGAGCCATGAACCAGGGCTCGGCCGCGTCGAGCACCGCCGACGCGTGCTGGCCGGAGGCGACCGAGACCCGGCGCTCGTTGGAAGACCCGCCCAGGAGGATGGTGACGTCGGAACCGGACATGAGCTCTCGAACCTAACATCGCGGGCGGCGCAGCGCAGCGTTAGCATCCGCGAAATGAACATCCGATCGACCACGGTGGTCTGCGTGCGGCGCGACGGCAAGGTGGCCATGGCCGCCGACGGCCAGGTGACGCTCGACAAGACCGTCCTCAAGCACGGCGCGCGCAAGCTGCGGCGCCTGGGCGACGGCGCGGTGCTGGCGGGATTCGCCGGCGCGACGGCCGACGCGTTCACGCTCTTCGAACGGTTCGAGAGCAAGCTGAAGGACTTCGGCAAGAACCTGCAGCGCGCCGCGGTCGAGCTGGCCAAGGACTGGCGCACCGATCGCTTCCTGCGCCGGCTGGAGGCGCTGCTGGTCGTGGCCGACGCGGAGCGCACGCTCATCCATCTACACCAACGACCAGATCACCGTCGAGGAGCTATGAAAGACCTGACCCCGCGCGAAACCGTCGCCGAGCTGGACCGCTACATCGTCGGACAGGACGCGGCCAAGCGGGCGGTGGCCATCGCGCTGCGCAACCGCTGGCGCCGCTTCCGCCTCGCCCCCGACCTGCGCGACGAGGTGATGCCCAAGAACATCATCCTGGTGGGGCCCACCGGCGTGGGGAAGACGGAGATCGCGCGCCGGCTGGCCCGGCTCGCCGGCGCGCCTTTCGTGAAAGTCGAAGCTTCGAAATTCACCGAAGTGGGCTACGTCGGGCGCGACGTGGATTCGATGATCCGCGACCTGATGGAAGAGGGCGTTCAGCTGGTGCGCGAGGAGAAGCAGAAGGAAGTGCAGGGCCGCGCCGACGAGCTGGCCGAGGAGAGATTGCTCGACGTGCTCCTGCCCGGATCGCGCGATTCTACCCGCGGCAGGATCGAAGCGCGGCGGCGGCGTTGAGGGCAGCCACGGGTGCGCGGCCGGAGGCGCGGCGGCTGCTCGCGCAAGAAGAGGCCGAGAAACTGGTCGATCGCGATACGGTCGTCCGCGAAGCGCTGGAGCGGGTGCAATCGAACGGGATCGTTTTCATCGACGAGATCGACAAGGTGGCCTCTTCCTCCGGCGCGGCGCAACACGGCCCCGACGTCTCGCGCGGCGGCGTGCAGCGCGATCTGCTGCCGCTGGTCGAGGGCTCGACGGTCCCGACCAAGTACGGCCCGGTCAAGACCGACCACGTGCTCTTCATCGCGGCGGGGGCGTTCCACCTCGCCAAGGTGAGCGATCTGTTGCCCGAGCTGCAGGGCCGGTTCCCCATCCGCGTCGAGCTGGAGCCGCTCTCCCAGGCCGACCTGGTGCGCATCCTCACCGAGCCGCGCAACGCGCTCACGCGGCAATATTCGGCGCTCCTGGGGGCCGAGGGAGTGGAGCTGGTCTTCGAGCCGAGCGGCGTCGAGGAGTTGGGGCGCGTGGCGCAGGAGATGAACACGCGCATGCAGAACATCGGGGCGCGCCGGCTGCACACCGTGCTGGAGAAGGTCCTCGAGGAGGCCAGCTTCACCGCACCCGACCTGCGCGAAAAAACCATCCGCATCGACGCGAACTACGTGCGCTCGAAACTGGATCCTCCAGGAGCTGGCAGAGGATGCGCGCCGTGTCGAGGCGCTTGAGGCCGCAGATGGCGTAGAGATCCTCGAACGAGACCTCCCCGTCGATCTGCGCCAGCACGAACCCCGCGCGCGGATCGAGGTTGAGCCAGATGACCTCGTCGGGCGGAATGGCCATGCGCGGCTTGGACTCCATCGCGCCGATCTTGCTCTCGTACATGAGCGTCAGGTTGTGCTCGCACATGTCCCGCATCTGCAGCGCTTCCTTGTCGGTGGCCTTGCGGGTGAGCGTCTTGGAGAGCAGCTCCAGCGCGCCGCTGAAGTCGTTCAAGGCCACCAGCTCGCGCGCCCCGCGCATCCACACTTCCGTCTCGTCGTCCAGCGCCACCGCGTCGATGGGCAGCGGCTGGCGGTGGATCGACCACGCGCCGCTCGACTCGTCGCCGGGGGCATTCTTTTCCTCGGGCTGGGGAATGGCCATCGACGGCCCCTCGTCCCACGGCGACGGCGCCGGCGCCGGCGGCAGCGCGCGGCAGCGGGCGCGGTGGCGGCGGCCGGCGCCATGTGCGCGTGGATGCGCTCCAGCGCCGAGCGGAGGAACTCGCGCGCGCGCAGGTTGGTGGGCTCGAGGAGATACGCCTCCTCCCACGCGCGCACCGCCTCCACCATGCGCCCCTTGCGATAGTGGTCGAGCCCCTCGAGGAGGAGCGTGGAAAACTTTCCGCCGCTGGGCGAGGTGGGCGTGGTCATCTGCCGCCGCCCTGCCCGCGCCCGCGCTCGAGGGCGCCCTTCAGGGCCCCCAGCATGCGCTCCAGGCGATCGATGGAGCCCGCCAGCCCGTCGCTCTCCTTCTGCGCGACTTGCAGCCGCGCCACCGAGAGCGCCGCCTGGGCGCGCTGCAGCGGCTCCTGGCCGAGGCCGTCGGCGGCGGCGCGCGTGAACCGCGGCCAGAGCGCCTCGAACTCCTTGAACAGCTCCTCGGCGCGCGCCTTGCGCTGCTGGAAGTCGGGGTCCTCCTTCTGACCCAGCAACCATTCGTCGTTCGACTGGGCGGCCTTCTTGATCTCCTCCTCGGTCAGCCCCGACGAGGCGGTGACGGTGATGCTCTGCCGCATGCCGGTCTGCACGTCGATGGCCGAGACGGAGACGATGCCGTCGGCGCTGATGTCGAAGATGACGTCGATGTCCACCGCGCCGCGCGGCGCGGCGCGCAGGCCGGTGAGCATGAACTCGCCCAGGAGCTCGTTCGGGGCGGCCGTCTCGCTTTCGCCCTGCAGCACGGTGATCTTGGCCGAGGGCTGGTCGTCCTTCACGGTGGTGAAGACGTGGTGGGCGCTGGTGGGGACGGTGGTGTTCTTGGGGATGATCTTCTGGAAGAACCCGCCGGCGATGGCGATGCCCAGGCTGTGCGGCGTGACGTCGAGGAGAAGCATCTCGGTCTCCTCGTGAAGCAACATCGAGCCCTGGATGGCGGCGCCCAGCGCCACCGCCTCGTCGGGGTTGACGACCTTGGACGGCTCGCGCCCGAACAGGGTCTTCACCGCGTCCTGGATGCGCGGCATGCGCGTCTGGCCGCCCACCAGCAGCACGTCGCCCAGCTGGCCAGGGTGGACTTTGGCCTCGGCCATCACCGACTCGCATACCTTGAGGCAGCGCTGGACCAGCTCGCTGGTCATGGTCTCGAGCAGATCGCGCGTCAGGCTGGCCTGCAGGTGCAAGGGGCCGGTCTTCTCGGTGGCGGAGATGAAGGGCAGGTTGATCTCCACCACCTTGACCGAGGAGAGCTCGCACTTGGCCTTCTCGGCCGCGTCGCGCAGGCGCTGCAGCGCCATCTTGTCGGTGCGCAGTTCGATGCCGTGCTTGTCCTTGAAGGGCCCGGCCAGCCAGTCGATGACGCGGCTATCGAAGGCCTCGCCGCCGAGCAGCGAGTCGCCGCCGGTGGCCTCGACCTCGAAGACGCCCTTGAACATGTGCAGGACGGTGAAATCGAACGTGCCGCCGCCCAGGTCGAAGATGGCCACCTGTTTCTCGGCCTGCGACTTGCCGAATCCGTAGGCCAGCGCGGCGCTGGTCGGCTCGTTGATGATGCGGATGACGTCGAGCCCCGCGATGCGCCCCGCGTCCTTGGTGGCGTTGCGCTGCGAGTCGTTGAAGTAGGCCGGGCAGGTGATGACCGCCTTGCCCACCGGCTCGCCGAAGTACGCCTCGGCGTCGAGGCGCAGCTCGGTGAGCACCATGGCGCTGATCTCGGGCGGCGAATACTGCGTGTCGCCCAGCACGATGCGCACGTCGTCGTGCGGGCCGGCCACGATGGTGTACGGCATGCGCGCCAGCGAGTCCTGCACCGCCTTGGACGACCAGCGCCGCCCCATCAGGCGCTTGACCGCGACGACGGTGCGCTCGGCGTTGGTCACGGCCTGGCGGCGCGCCAGCGCTCCGACGAGTCGTTTCCCGTTGCGGGCCATCGCCACCACCGAGGGCGTGATGCGGTACCCGCTGCGGTTGGGGATGACGACGGGCGAGCCGCCCGCGACCGTGGCCACGACGGAGTTGGTGGTGCCCAGATCGATACCGATGACCAGCTCTCCCACGGTTCGCCTACAGGCCTTTCAGGAGCGCCCGGGCCTCCTTGTCTTCTGGGTTCTTGCTGAGGATGTGGGTCAGCTCGGCCCGCGCCCGCGCCTTCATGTTGAGCTGCGCGAAGGTCTGCGCGAGCAGGAAGCGCGCCGGCAGGTCGCCGGGATTGAGGTCGACGGCGCGCAACGCCCAACCGCTGGCCAGCTGCGCGTCGCCGTTCTCCATCGCGCAGCGGGCCGCGCCGGCGGCCGCGGGGAAGTTGTACGCGTCGAGCTGGAAGGCCGCGGTGTAGGCCGCTACCGCCAGCGCGTACTCCCTGCGCTCCTCGCGCTCCTTGCCGGAGGCGAGGGCCGAGTGCGGGCGAACCCCTTGGTGCGCAGCAGCCGCTCGCGTCGCTCGCGCTGGCGGCGCTCCTCCTCGGCGCGCGACAGCTCGCGCTGCTCGACGGCCTTGCGATCCGTGTCGGAAAGGTCGCCCTTGTGCTCGCGGTCGTAGGCCGCGCGCGACTCCTCGTCGGAGAGGGCCTGGTACGCCGCCGCCAGCCGCTGGAACCACTTCGAGAGCAGCGGCGCGAACTCGCCCAGGTCCTTGCGGTACCAGGCATCAGGATGAAAGCGCTTGCTGCGCTCCAGGTAGGCGCGGCGTACAGCCCCGCCATCCGCGTCGGCCGACAAGCCGAGCAGCTCGTAATGCGACACGCGGTCCCCACGGGCTTCCAGGTCCCGAAGTTCCCGCTGCATGTCAGGGGGCAAATCGATAATGCCCCCCGGGCTCCTCATCATGGCGGCGCCCACCCGAGACATCTCCCTGCCGCCCGGTTCGACACCTGGCGGACACATGAAGATATCCTACCGAGGCCCCTGGAGAAAGGAATCGAGTCATGCTCGGGAGACGGCCGTCTCGAGAAGCTCCGCGGCCTGGTCTATCTCGGAGTCGCTGACGGTCAGCGGCGGGGCGAGACGGACCACGCGCTCGCCGATGGCGTTGACCAGGAGCCCCAGCTCGCGCGCCTTGGCAACCACCTTGGGCGCCAGATCCTCAGAAAGGAGCAGGGCGCGCAGTAGACCCATGCCGCGTTCCCCCGCCGCCCGAGGTGTTTTCATCGACGACAGGCGCTTGGCCAGGCGCGCGCCCGCCCGCTGGACGTTCTCGAGCAACCCGCCCTGCAGCAGGTCCATCACGGCGCTGGCCGCGGCCGTCGCGAGCGGGTTGCCGCCGAAGGTGCTCGCATGCGTGCCCGGCGTGAACACCTTGGCCACGTCCTCGCGCGCCAGCATCGCGCCGAGCGGCATGCCGCCGGCGATGCCCTTGGCGAGGCTCATCGCGTCGGGCTCCACGCCGGCGTGCTGGTGGGCGAAGAGCTTCCCGGTGCGGCCCATGCCGGTCTGCACCTCGTCGAGGAGCATGAGCGCGCCGTGCTTCGAGCACAGCTCGCGAACTTTGCCCAGGTATCCCGATGGCGGCGTCAGCACGCCCGCCTCGCCCTGCAAAGGCTCGAGCAGCACCGCGCACGTCTGCGGCCCGACCGCCCTCTCCAGCTGGGCGGCGTCGCCGAAGTCGAGGAAGCGGAACCCCTGCGGCAGCGGGCCGAAGCCCTGCTGGTACTTGGGTTGGCCGGTGGCGGCGAGGGCGCCCATGGTGCGGCCGTGGAACGAGTTGTGGAAGCAGAGGATCTCGATGCGCTCGAGCTGGCCGTTCACGACGTGGTAGTGGCGCGCCAGCTTGATCATCGCCTCGTTGGCCTCGGCGCCGCTGTTGCAGAAGAAGGCGCGCTTCAGCGTGGCGGTCGCTCTGGTCAGCTTCTCGGCGAGGCGGACCTGGGGCTCGGTGACATAGAGGTTCGAGGCGTGCCAGAGGAGCTTCGCCTGCTCGAAGAGCGCCTCGCGCACCCGCGCGTTGGCGTGCCCCACGCTGACGGTGGCGATTCCGCCGATGAAGTCGAGGTACTTCTTGCCGTCGGCGTCCCACACCCACGTGCCTTCGCCGCGCACCAGCGCGACGGGCTGGGTGCGGTAGTTCTGGAAGAGGACCGCCTGCGCGCGCTGCACCAGTTCCTGGTTCGTCATCAGGCCGTGCAGTTTAGTCCTTCTTCTTGTAGGCGTCGCGGACGTACTGGATGAGGTTGTCGAGGTAGCTCTCGATGGGCGGGCAGCGGATGCCCGTTCCGTCGAGGATCTCCAAGGTGTTGCGGCTCGAGTAGAAGCTCAGGTGGTTGACGTAGGCGATGGCCATGCGCTGCTCGCGCGTGAGCCGCTCGAGGCCGGGCAGCTTGAGCAGCGCATCGGTCAGCCTGTACCCGAGTGGTGGATGGCCCCCCCGGCCGAGACGAGGTAATCGATGGGCACCACGTTGAGCGGCGCGACGCCGTCGCCCGGCAGCGGAAGCGGCACTTGCAGCGGGCTGGTGACCAATAGAATGGCGATGGTGTAAGGCCCCTCTAAACGATCGATCTCTCCCGTCCCGGTGTCGCCCACCACGATGCTCGGGCGCAGCACCGTGCAGGGCAGCTGGCCCATGGCGCGGCGGACGAGGATCTCCGCCTCGAACTTGCTCTGCTCGTAGGAGTTGCGGAAAGCCTGGCCCGACGACAGCTCGTCCTCGGCGATGACCCCGACGCGGTCGCCGCTCACGAACACCGTCGAGAAGTGCGTCACGCGCCGCAACTCCCGGCAGTCCGAGGCCAGCTCCAGCACGGCGCGCGTGCCCTCGATGTTGACCCGCTCCAACTCGGCGCGCTCGGCCCCCAGCCAGCTCCACTCCGCCGCGTGGACGATGTCGGTGCAACTTTGCGCGACGTCCCTGTACTCGGTGGTCGAGAGCCCGAGGTGCATCGACGCGACGTCGCCGATGAGGACGCGGACGCGGCCGGGCGGCAGCGAATCGAGGAACGGTTTTGCCTCGTCCGCGTGGCGCTCCTGCACGAGCAGCGCGACTTCGTTGTCGGCCCCCCGTGCCACGATGGCTTCCGCCATGCGTCGGGCGATCAGCTTGGGGAATCCGGTGACGAGATACATCAGCGCGGTCCTATCTGTGCCAGCACCCGATCCACTTGCGCCGCCAGGTCCGCCTCGCGGCCGTGGTTGTCGATCACGAAGGTGGCCTGCCGGGCCTTCTCCGCCGCGGGGAGTTGCGCCGCGATGCGCGCGCGGGCCTCCTCTTCGCTCATTCCTTCGCGGCGGCGCAGGCGCTCGA
>WNFI01319957.1_pt2 | contig 12551 bp, 12 predicted proteins | sample 5400471 | NCBI WGS metagenome assembly WNFI01 (sample SAMN13153348, study PRJNA577476) | soil metagenome | isolation source: 100 cm saprolite on Douglas fir-dominated hillslope | place: USA:California | collected 2013-09-17 | reverse complement strand
AGTGAACGGAGCTATGGAGATCCTAGTCGAATCCTCGATCAATCAGGACGCGCCAAGTGCTTTGATCGGAACCAAAATCCTTCGCTTCGCCGCTGAAGACCAGATTGCCGCAGCTCGGGATTTTTGCCGCATTAAGCATCATTACACGTTCGCACAGATAGAACACGCCCTCTCGGCGAGACAATGAGAAACACCCTCTTTCGCCGCTGCTGGTCGCCAAATTACCTATGACGGAATACGCAACAGAATCTCATTCTCTTCGGCGATTGTTTCGTCACTCGCTCGACAGCCACGATCCAGCGCTTTTGAAGACAGCCTTTAAAAGACTACGCACCGTGCTCCAGAAAAAATCGATGCAGGATCGTGAGGTCAGTGCCCTGCTCAAACTTTTGATTAATAAAGCGGTTGATGATCAACACTTGGAACTCTTGAAAGGCGTGCTAGAACACAAGCCTCTTGCGATGTGGGTGGATCGCGCGGTAGTCGAAGCGAAAAAGCACAACTGGATCGATGGCTGTCGGGAACTAAGTCTTCACACCGAAAGTGCGCCGGTGAGCTGATCGGGGGGAGTCGCCACCTTTGTCCACGGGCAGAAGGTAACATTTCTCATCCGCTTCAAGCTAGTCGACCGTTAGGTCGATCAGCTGCACCCGGAGATTGAGTGTCTTTGAAATAAATACCGAAGCTGCTGATAAGACGCACATTTTCCGCCTATCCATTCAGGAAATTCGAAGAGGCTTAGAGAAATCTTTGCGTTTTTTTGCGGCTAAAATCCGGCTGCAAAATCTTCACGGCCTGCGAAGAATTTAAACGATAGCGATACAATCACCAAAAAAATGGCATAGGAAAACCTTCCCTGTGCCTAATGCGATTTCCCGCGCTTGGCTGCTTATATCGTTCGCTATTGGCGCCTTCCCACGATAGATTTAGCTATGGCTGCCGCTCCTGTTCACATTTTTATCGTCGACGACAATGTTTCCGATGCGTCCCTGCTGATGAACGCACTTAAACGCATCCAGTCCGATATCCCGGTCTATACCCTTTCTGACAGTCGAATACTTCCGGCCTACCTCGACCGCAACTCTCCCATCGAGGCGCTTCGGACCCGCCTTCATCCCGATCTGCTTATTTTGCAGGTTTCAATGCCACATTATTCCGGAATGGAGACGCTGAAGTGGATCCGCAGTCAGTCGCGCTTCGACACGATGATCGTAATCATGTTTGCATCGTACGACGATCCACGCGAGCGAACCCGTTTCCAAGAAGCCGGAGCGGATTTGTATATCGTCAGGCCAACCACCGACGAAGGGTTCACTCAATCTGCAAATGACATCATGAAGTACTGGCTATTGCCTAACGAGCCCTACAGCAGGCTGAAGCGAACAGTGACCGCTCACGTCGAGCTGATCGCATCTGAAGGAAAACAATGAACCTCGATGTCCACGGCGGCGCATATAGGTGTCTACTTCGCTTGCGGGAAAACGCTGGAAATCCCGTGATGTCCGACCAGGAATTTTCGGCCAATTATCTCTCGGATAACTGCGTTCAGATCGATCCAGCGATGTCGAGCACACAGGTCATACGTGAAATGGCAGTGGCCTTGGGCCTCGCTGCCGACATCCAGATTTCCGAGGAATACCAACATATATTGGAAAATTATCGCGCCGGCAGGGCGGTGCTTGTTCGCCTCAAGAGCGACAGCTTCTCTTTGCATTCGTACGGCGAGTCAGATTTTCGTGTGACGGTGTTATCAGAAATGGACGAGGAACGCCTCGTCGTGTGGTGCCCGATGCGAAATGGGAGTTGGGAGCAACTTGCGCCCATTGATCGATCCACGTGGGAAGCGACCAAGGCCATCGGGATCACGTTATTTGAGGCGAAAGAAGAACAAGGGCTCCTCGCGGAGGAATTTGTGAATTCGCGATAGGTTCGGCGCTCGGACAACCGATGCGCCGACGGGGGTGCATTGGGTGGAATACGGTCAGAGCAGCAGTTAACCGCTCTCGCGTTCAGACGTAAACGAATCCTGCTGGCGAACGATATCTTCGTTTGCATCCATCTGGACACCCGATCGCTCAAGCACCTCACAAAGAGGAGTTATGAAACGGTCGCTAAGCTCATCCAGCCGGAAGCAAAGATTCACCAGCGGTTCCCCTTGGATGAAGGCAACCGTGTCGAGCAGATCCGTAATATCCGCCTCGGCAAAATGCTCCTCGATCAGCGACTGGCTTCCTTCAAGCGCAGTTAAGGATTCGGAATAGTCGCCTTCAATGGACTGAGTTCGCTTGAGATAAACAAGCCCGCGCAGATTCGCGGCCTGTAGGCGATGAGCGAGCAGCCGGACGCTGCTATAACAATAAGCTACGTTGGCCAAGTGAGCCTGGCGAACGAGAGCGTTGCGCTGCGAAATAAGAGTGGAAAGGTTCATGGGATGGTATGAGTAGGTTGCTGATCCAAACGTGGAAACACCGACGGTTATTCTTTCCTCGCTAGTAACAACTAACTGCTGCCTCGGCTGAACCGATGAGGCGCGAACTAACCTGCAGGAGACTCGGGTGACGCAATCTAACTGTCTTCAGACGGTAGTGACGACCGACACGACTTAACTCAACTGCTGTAACGAGGCACAGAAATTGCCGCGTTGCTTAAATAGACAAGCACAATTTTCGCTTGAGCCACGAAAAAGGCAAACGGAGATCCTAGAACTGTCAGCATTCAACGGGCGTTGCTCGCCGTGAAGATGAATGTTTTTTAGTGACGTTCCCGATGAAATTATCTCGTTCGATTTTCGCTGGCCTCAGCGGAATTGCCCTTATCTTCCTCAGTAGTTCTTTGCCTATCGTCGCCCAAGTACCGGCGGCCCAGAAGATTTTCCCGAACCTGATCGACAACATCGATCGTCCGCTGCGCTACCATCCCGAGGGCGAGGATTTCGTCATTGAAAACGGCCCTGAATTTTTCAATCGCCCTCTCTATGGCGGGAACACCGCTTTCCGCGCCGACGGAGGAGACAAGCCTGAGTTTGTGCTCTATCTGCCAGGTCGCGGCGGAAATCTGCGGCTTGCGGTCCGTTCGACCGCTGGAGCGAAATGGCTGCACGAAACAGCACAGATCGTGACACGTTACCGCCCGGGCGAATTACTTTACGAGATTCACGATCCTCTCCTCGGTGCCACCGGCGTTCTCCGGCTTCACGCGCTGGCGTATCATCAAACGGAGGGACTGATCGTTAAAGTTGAGGCCGAGGGTATCGGTGACGGTCTCGAACTCGTTTGGGCTTATGGCGGCATAAACGGTCAGCGTGGAACTCGCGACGGTGACATCGGCACCGAACGCGTGCCGATTAGCGAATGGTTTCAGCTCAAGCCCGAGTTCTGCCGAGGCGACACCTTCACGCTTGCCGACACTGGATTCACCGTGCGATCGAAGCCTGCCACCATTGCCGGGATCATGCCCGCAAATGCTCTGCTTGTCGTGGGCGATGCGCAAAACTGGAGCGATCTGCCTGCCCTGCTAACTCCCGCAACACCGCAACCGCCGGAGGAACCGATCCTGATCGGTCGTGTACCCCTTGTTCAAAGAAGCGGATCTACCACGCCTTTTTGCCGAGACGAAAGATCATTTCACGGCCCTGCGTAACCGCGTTACGGTCGACACGCCCGATCCTTTTCTCAACGCCGCAGTCGGCGCGCTCAATGTCGCAGCCGATGCCGTTTGGGATGAACCCGAGAATGCGATCATGCACGGTGCCATCGCGTGGCGCACGAAGCTTCTCGGCTGGCGCGGACCGTATGTACTGGATACGCTTGGCTGGCATGACCGGGCTCGCACCCACTTTACCTACTGGGCCGGCCGGCAGAACACGGATACTATTCCCGAAAATTTTCCGCCCGCAGACGAAAAATCCAATCTCGCGCGTAACGAAGCTGGGCTGCACAGCAACGGCGACATATCGAATAGCCACTACGATATGAACCTCGTCTACGTTGACGCGCTGTTCCGTCATCTACTCTGGACCGGCGATGTGGAGTTCGCGAAAAAAATGTGGCCGGTGATCGAGCGTCATCTCGCGTGGGAACGTCGTCTCTTCCGCCGCGAATTTGGCCCGGAGAAATTGCCGCTCTATGAAGCCTTTGCAGCGATCTGGGCGAGCGACGATCTGCAATACCACGGGGGCGGCACTGCGCACGCCTCGGCTTACAACTACTATCACAATAAAATGGCCGCACGCATCGCGCCTCTCGTGGGCGCTAATCCCGCGCCATACATCAGCGAGGCGTCCCTCATCGCACGCGGCATGCGTGAACTTCTCTGGCTACCGGAGGAAGGCACATTCGCTGAATTCAAGGACCTGCTCGGACGACAACTCGTTCATCCCAGCGCGGCCTTGTGGACTTTTTATCATACGATGGATTCCGAAGTACCGACACCTAAGGAGGCATGGCTCATGACGCAGCAGGTCGATCGCGTAATTCCGCATCTGCCGGTGAGCGGCCCAGAAGTACCCGCTGACCTGTACACGCTCGCGGAGAGTAATTGGATGCCCTATGACTGGTCGATCAACAATGTCGTGTTGGCGGAGGCTCTGCATGGTGCCCTGGGTTTCTGGCAAGCCGGTCGTCCTGAGGAGGCTTGGCGCATAACCAAAGGCACTCTGCTGGCTGGAATGTACATGGGCATTTCCCCGGGCAATGTCGGTGCGATGTCCTATCTCGATGTTTACCGCCGCGAATCCCAACGTGATTTTTCGGACGGCTGCGGAGTATTGTCTCGGGCGATTATCGAAGGCCTGTTTGGTGTACGACCCGACTTGCTCGCCGGCGAACTGCGCCTAACGCCCGGATTCCCGATCACGTGGGACCACGCGGGGCTGCAACATCCAAACATCTCGTTTTCATTTCGCCGCGTGGGCGAACGCGACACCTATGTCGTCGAACCCAAATTCGCCCAACCACAGAAATTGCGACTCCAACTCACCGCTGCGCGCGAACGTGTGGCCTCGGCGGAAGCCAATGGTCAGCCCATCCAATGGCGATGGGTGACTGAAGTCGGCGCACAAGCTCGCATAGAAATTGAGTCACCCGCTGCGGCGCGCACGGAAATCACTCTCACGTGGGCCGGTGCCTCTATTCCACGCGCGGCTCGGCACGCTGCACCCGAAATTGCCAAGATCGCCCTAACCGATTTGCCCGCGCCTTCGGAACATGCTAGCTTGGATATCGTCGATTTGGCTGGAAATCGACGACTCCGGCCTGCGTGCAGTAGCCGCGAAAAATGGTGGACGTATCTTGCTCCCAAATGGAGTTCCCTTTGCCACACCGGACGAACCCGTTGCGAAGAACATTCTGTTCACATCGCAGTGGGAAAATTATTCACACGAAGCGGTCATTCCACTTTCCGGCCGTGCGCATGAGCTGTACTTGTTGATGGCCGGATCGACCAACCCAATGCAGAGTCACATCGACAATGGCGAAGTGATCGTCACTTACCGCGACGGCACCACGGCACGTCTTGCGCTTGAAAATCCGACAACCTGGTGGCCAATTGAGCAGGATTACTTCATCGACGATTTTCAATTTCGGCGCCCGGGCCCACTACCGCCACGCGTGGATTTAAAGACAGGTTCGGTTCGTCTTCTTGAAGAAAAAACATTCAAGGGTCATGGAGGAAAAATTCCCGGCGGCGCTGCGACCGTACTTGGAATAAAATTGGACCCGCAACGTGAACTACAGTCACTTACCGTGCGTGCTCTCGCCAATGAGATCGTGATCGGACTAATGGCTGCAACCTTGGACCGGTGATTTTCAGCGGACAAAACATAGGGAGAGACAAGGCCGTGCTCTACCCAACACATGGATGAAAATGACGCATGGCAGATAGCCGCGGCAGAGTGTATGAACGCGGTACTCGTAAGCCGCGATCCAAAGGCATTTGCACGGTTGGACGAACGCTACGAGGATCACCGTAACTCCTAATTCTTCGATATTATTTCCCTATGTTTATTTCATGAAAGTAGTGATGGTTCATGGATTTTGGAATACGGGCCGGGTTTTTCGTACGCTGGCGCACCGGCTGACAGAGGCGGGCCACACCTGTTACGCACCGACACTTCGACCGCGGGATGGCCGGCTCGGAATTCCGGATCTGTCGGAGAAGCTCCGCATATATATCCATGATACGGTGAAGCCGGACGCGCCGATCGCGTTGATCGGTTTTAGCATGGGTGCGGTTGTGTCCCGCTATTATCTCCAGGTTCTGGACGGAGCGAAAACAACACGCGCGTTTTTCGCCATCGCGGGTCCACATCGCGGCACGCTCATCGCCTACACGTACCCTGGTAGGGGTGCCCATGAACTGCGCCTGCGAAGCGATTTTCTTCGTGCGCTCGATGCGAGCCTGGATCGACTTCGCGGGATTCCGATCTACTCCTACTGGAACCCGCTCGATCTCACCATTGTACCTGCGAGCAGTTCGCGTTTGCGCCTGGCCGAAGAGCTCACTCTGTGGTTTCCCCTGCACGCATTGATGCCGCGGAGTCGAAAGCTCGCCGCGCATATCCTGGAGCAACTGGCGAAATTGGAGAAGAATATCGGCGATGATAGGAACCAAGTTTCTCTGCAAAAATAATAACTCCTTCTCGTCGAAAATTGAGATATTGTCTTCCGATTTTTTTCGCTCCTCTTTGAACTAAAAAACGCAATTGAGTAGGGAGTTTCGGAGCGAAAAAACGAGCGCAATGCTTTTACCCAATGGGTGATAAACGGATGATTGCTCCAACTATCCGCAGCCTCCGATCCGCGCTCTCCGTGGAAAGAGCCGTTTGCAAAACGTGAAAGCGTCAGTCCCTTTCTGTCGGCTTCGGCTCATTTTCCACAAACCGCATATGCGTCCTCTCTCTATTCTCGATTTGTCTCCGATCGGCAAAGGCTTGGCGGCGGCCGATGCATTGCGTAACACCCTGGAACTTGCGCAACACGCGGAACGACTGGGTTACCACCGCTACTGGCTGGCGGAGCATCACAATATGCCTGGCATCGCGAGCGCAGCGACGGCGGTCGTGATCGGTCACGTAGCTGGAGGAACGAAGACCATCCGGGTCGGTTCCGGCGGGATCATGCTTCCCAATCATTCACCCCTCGTCATCGCGGAGCAGTTCGGAACGCTCGCTTCGCTCTACCCCAACCGGATTGACTTGGGTCTCGGCCGCGCGCCGGGTGCTGACCAACTGACAGCCCGCGCCTTGCGCCGCGATATGGATGCGTCGGCAAATCGTTTTCCGGAAGACGTCTTGGAGTTGCAGGCTTATTTTGCGCCGGCCGAACCGAGTCAGAAAATCAGAGCCGTTCCGGGCGCGGGCTTGGACGTGCCGATCTGGCTTCTCGGTTCCAGCCTCTTCAGCGCGCAACTCGCAGCGGCGCTGGGATTGCCTTTTGCCTTCGCTTCGCATTTTGCACCGGACAATCTTATGCAAGCGTTGGAGCTCTATCGATCGCGCTTCGAACCTTCGCCGGCGCTGCAAAACCCTTATACTATGATTGTGGTCAACGTTGTCGCAGCTGACTCCGATGCAGAAGCTCGCCGACAATTCACGTCACATCAGCAAGCCGTGCTCAATCTTCACCGTGGTATGCCGGGACAAATTCCACCGCCGGTGAATGACATCACGACGATCGCATCACCGATCGAATTGGCCGGGGTCAACCAGCACCTTACATACTCTGCCATCGGTTCGCTTTCCACGGTTGAAACCCGGCTGCGAGAAATCATCCGCGAGACGCAGCCGAACGAAGTGATGGTGAACACGCATCTCTACGATCAGCACATGCGACTGCGCTCGTTCGAATTGCTGTCGAATCTTTGGACCAAACTGCAAGCAGCATGACGAACAGATTGTAAAGCTCCGCGGCTATTAAAGAAGGTGGGGATGTCTGTCCTTAAACACCCTTACTGGAGCTACGCACGCGCAATGAGGGCCGTTAAGGACAGATGGCCCTACCCTAATCCCGATCAAGCCGAAGCAAGCTTCGGGGAATGCACCCACTTAGATTCAAGAGATGGTATGTCTCACCCTTTCTTCAGTGGCGCCCTTTTAGAGCGGAATCGGCTTTCATATCCTGCCCTTTCCACACGCGACTCCAGGTGGTCTCGGCGTCCGGGGCGCTCCAGAATTCGTCTCTGGACGTGAGCCCCAGGGGCAGAAACGCGGCGCTACAGAGATAGAGGCTACCGGTCGAAATGTACGTTTCTCCAAGGGATGGCTGATGGCCGCTGAGACCGATCTGAAGCCAGCCGTGTTCATCGAAGGTTCCGGCAGGTTCAAGTGTACGGCGAATGACGGAGGTCAGCGCAACACGCGCTTGGCACGGATCATAACGCTTTCGCGAAACTCACCCCAGTTACCGACTTTTCCCACGACCGTGAGGACATCGATCAACATCGGCTGAATGACAAAAGAATTATAGTAGTCCGTATGAAACTCGGCTCCATCACCATAGACGCCGTCTCCCAGGTACCACGCCTCATGCATTTTAATTCCGGTATAGAGTCGATCTGCGTCCGGCTTCTCCCCGAATCGCAGAAGTGCTGCTTCGATGATCGAGGCAAACAACACCCAATTATTTTCGGGCAAAGGAATCGGTCGCGTAGATTGCAAGGCGCTCACCAATTGCCGACGCACGCGCTCATTCAGTTTTTGCCAGAGTTCGCGCGGAGCACGCAATAACGCGTGGGCGAGGAACGCGGCATCAACGACGGGTTGCCGGTTTGTAGTGAAATTCAAAAAATCCGCCGAGGCCGGATCCGTCGCGGCGTCGATCGCTTCTCGAGCCAAGGTAAGAACGTGAGCGCGCTCCACGCCCTCGGGGCTCGAGTCTTCACCGAGTTCCAGCCAAGGGGCCAATCCAGTCAGGACGCGGCCCAGAGCCTCAAGGTGGGTCACCTCTGCCCGGCTGGACGGATCGGCTGCCTCGACAGGCATGGACGCTTTGAGTTTACGGTGAGCGAGCGCCTCAAGAACCGGACCAGCAATGCGTGTAGCAGTTTGAACCCAGATGCGCCGAGTGTCCGAGAAAGGCGTAGTCATCGTAAAGGCGAGGGTGGTGGAATCAGTACGAAAGGTCGAATGGTTTAAGGTATCGGTGCTTAAGATCCCTGACTTCAGGCGTCTGTTTTTTCGAGTGCTATATTAAGCGGTCGGCTCGCCCAGCGATCAAGCCGCCCTCCCCTAGGTCATCGGAAGTGCCTCGGCCCCCATCCCTGGGGGCTCTTAACGCTGTTTTCCAAGCTTGCTTAACGCCTGTTTAATCGCATCTACTTTAGGGCTATTTTTCCTATGAAATCATCCACCTCGCCCACATCGTTCCCACAACCGGAAATCGGTAAGCAGATGAACGGCGCTGATTGCGTCGTCGAGTGTCTCGTGCGCGAGGGTGTCGATGTCATTTTCGCCTATCCTGGCGGTGCTTCGCAGGAGTTGCACCAAGCCTTGGCCCGCACCGACAAAATTCGCGTCATTCTTCCCCGCCACGAACAGGGCGGCTCGTTCGCGGCCGAAGGTTTTGCCCGCGCAACCGGCCAAGTGGGCGTGTGCATGGCGACCAGCGGTCCGGGCGCAACCAACCTCGTCAGTGCAATCGCTGACGCGTACATGGACAGCATTCCAATGGTGGCCATTACGGGTCAGGTGTTTTCCAAGTACATCGGCAAAAGCGCGTTTCAGGAAACGGATTTCTTCGGCATGACCCTGCCGATCGTGAAGCACTCTTACCTCGTGATGAGCGCAGCAGACCTTCCACGGATTTTCAAAGAAGCGTTTCATCTCGCCCGCAGCGGACGTCCGGGTCCGGTCGTTATCGATATCCCGAAGGACGTGCAGCAGGCGAAATTCCAGCCCATGTTCCCAGCTACAGTGGAGTTCCGCAATCCGTACGTTAACCAGATCCATCACGCGACCGATGAGCAGCTCAAGCAGATGCTGTCGCTCATCACTGAAGCCAAGAAACCCATGCTCTACATTGGCGGGGGTATCATTTCGGCGGAAGCGCATGCGGACCTGAAGGCGTTCGCCGAACGCACCAATATCCCGGTGGCGACCACGCTCATGGGCGTCGGCGCGTTCCCGGAAAATCATCCGCTGTCGATGAAGTGGTTCGGGATGCACGGCAGTGCACAATAAGAACAAGCGCGTCCAATTTCCCATCCTGAGCGACATCAAGTACGCCCTGAGTCGCACGAACGAGTTGATGGCAGTTCTAAAGTTCTCCGCTCCGGATACCGCAGCGTGGCATGCGCAGATCGCGCAGTGGAAGAAGGAAGTTCCTTTCCGTTACGAAGACAGCAAACACATCATTCCGCAGGAAGCGGTGAAGACGCTCTACGAACTCACCAAGGGTGAAGCCATCATCACCACGGGCGTAGGCCAGCACCAGATGTGGGCCGCGCAGTTTTATGATTTCGCCGAACCCCGCCGCTACATCAGCTCGCTCGGTTTGGGCGCGATGGGCTTCGGCTACCCGGCCGCGCTCGGCGCGAAAGTGGCTTGCCCGGACCGTGAAGTCATCGACATCGACGGCGACGGTTCTTTCGCGATGAACATTCAGGAACTCGCCACCGCGCACATCGAAAAGATCGCGGCGAAGGCGATGATTTTAAATAATCAGCACCTCGGCATGGTCGTGCAATGGGAAGATCGCTTTTATGGATCCGTACGTGGCAACACGATTCTCGGCGACGAGAACAATGTGGGAAGCCCGGATAATCCCTCTGCGCTCTATCCAGATTTCGTCAAGATCGCCGAAGGTTATGGCGTCAAAGGCCGTCGCGTGATCAAGAAGTCCGAACTGCGCGAGGCCATTCAAGAGATGCTCGATCACAAGGGCCCTTATGTCCTCGACGTAATCGTGCCGTACACCGAGCAAGTCCTCCCCATGATTCCCGCCGGTAAAACGGTGAAGGACATGATTCTGGAGTAAGCCATCTTTTATCCAAAAAAGCCCGGAGCAATCCGGGCTTTTTTTTGTTTCCGTACGTCTCGCACCATCTCCTCACTCTAGGAAAACACGATTGAACACGGAGTTCACGGAAAGCGCGGACGGAAATCAACTGCTGTCCAAATTAGGATCAGGATTCTGAAAAACTTGCGACAAGGGGCATCCTCCTTCACTAAAGCTTCGGGGAACAAGGAAGCCCAAAATCAGATAACTCATTTCTTAACTCTGCCCTCGGCGTATTTGCGCGAGTTTTCTCCGGCGGATCATCGATCCAATTAAGTCAAAACTCAGTCTTGTGCTCCGTGCTCTCTGTGAACTCGATGTTTAATAACCCACAGCGTCCTAGCGGTTCATTTTACGCAAGATGGCGGCAAAGGATGTAGCAGAGTCTGGTGATACAACGAACAGGGCAGACGTTTTAAGATGCTTATGCCTATTCCTCCGTTAACGATGCCTGTCTCTGTAATTGAGACAAAAAAGCCGCCCGGTGGACCGAGCGGCTTTGAAGAAGAACAGCTTCGAGGAAGTTTACTTAATGAAAAGCATTTCTTCGTAGGTCGGCATAGGCCACGTATCGTCGGCTACAACCGCCTCGAGGGCATCGACCACCTTGCGGATGGCGAGGAGCTGCGGAAGGATGTCGTGAGCAAAGTGCTTGGCCTCGGCAACCAACCCTTCTACGTGATGGGCTCGTAGTTCAGCGAGCTTTGCGAGCTCGGCCTGAAGATCGGCAATCAAACCGCTGACCCTTTCCAATAAGGCGATGTCGGCCTTCACGCCGGCGGCCTTGAGGGCGGCGACGTTGTTGGCGAGTTCCGTTTGATACCGCAACGAAGCCGGGAGGTACTTCGTGCTAACGAGCTCGGTCACTAAGTTCGCCTCGACGTTAACCGCTTTGACGTACTGCTCATAAGCGATGTCTTGGCGGGCGTGAAGTTCGCGTTTGGAAAGAACGCCATACTTCTCATATGCGGCGACAGTTTCTTTCGCGGTGAGAACGGGCAGAGCGTCGACGCTGGTCTTGTTATTAGGCAGACCGCGCTTCTCCGCTTCCTTGTGCCATTCTTCGCTGTAACCGTTTCCGTTGAAGATGACGGAACTGTGTTCCTTCGCGATCTCGGTGAGGATATCGGCCACGGCTTCTTCGAACTTACCCTTGGCCTTCTCGAGTTTCGTCGCGATGTAGTCGAGCGACTCGGCCATGATGGTGTTGAGGGCGGCGAGCGGGGCGCCGATCGATTGGTTCGAAGCGACTGCGCGGTACTCGAATTTATTGCCGGTGAAGGCAAAGGGAGAGGTACGGTTACGATCACCTGCGTCCTTCATGAGGATAGGAAGCGATTCGACACCCAAGTGGAGAAGACCGGCTTTTTTGGACGACTTGGCCTTGCCCTTCTTGAGCTGCTCGAACACGTCGGCGAGCTGATCGCCGAGGAAGATCGAGATGATCGCGGGAGGCGCTTCGTTGGCTCCCAGCCGATGGTCGTTGCTCGCGCTCGCCACCATGCCGCGGAGAAGAGCTCCGTGACGATGAACAGCGCGAACGACTGCAGCGCAGAAGAC
>WNFI01420313.1_pt1 | contig 12552 bp, 6 predicted proteins | sample 5400471 | NCBI WGS metagenome assembly WNFI01 (sample SAMN13153348, study PRJNA577476) | soil metagenome | isolation source: 100 cm saprolite on Douglas fir-dominated hillslope | place: USA:California | collected 2013-09-17 | reverse complement strand
TGACAAGCTGGCTCTATTCGGACGATATAGCTATTCTCCCTCGAAGGTTATCCAGCGCGGTTTTGGTGGCGGTGCATTGAGTACCGTTTCTCCGGCCCGAATCACGACGCAGACAGCAACCGTCGGCACCACTTGGACAACATCGGTCTCCATGGCGAATGAATTGCGTTTCAATTACAGCAGCACCAACGCTTCCACCTCCGTGTTCTTGGATGATTTTGGAGGGGCCGTTCCCCTGAACTCTCTGCCACTACCAGCTCCCTTCACCAGCAAGAACGGATTTTTCGGCTTCAGTATTCAGTCACTGAAGCAGGGTAATACTGCAATCCTTTCGGGGAAGAATGCTCATAACCTGCAAAGGCAAGTCAACATCGTTGACAATTTATCGGTACAAAAGGGTTCCCATGCGTTGAAATTTGGCGTTGACTACCGCCGCCTGTCGCCTATATACGATCCTCGCCTCTATGGTCAACAAGCCATCTTCTCGGACATGTCGTCTGCTGAATCCGGATCGCTTTCCTTTAGCTTCATAGAATCGCGCCAGAGAGCGACCCTGCTGTTTCATAACCTCGGGGTTTTTGCTCAAGATACATGGCGGGCTGCACCTCGCCTCACGATCACGTATGGCCTTAGATGGGACGTAGATTTTGCCCCATCGGACAGTAGCGGTCCCGCTTTTCCCGCAGTGACTGGTTTTAACCTGAATGACTTTTCGAATCTAGCTCTCGCTCCCGCCGGAACATCACCATTTGCAACTCGATATGCAAACCTTGCGCCCCGTATAGGTGCCGCCTACCAACTCTCTCAGGACCCAACATGGGGGACAGTCATTCGGGGTGGCTTTGGAGTGTTTTACGATTTAGCGACGCAAGAGGTTGGGACCAATATCCTTCCGTTTTCTTATCCGTTCACTGCTCAGAATTTCAATTTTGGTGGAAACTTTGATCCGGCAACACCCCCGCCACCTCCGCCATTAACGCCTGCTGGCTTAAGTGCATCCGGAACCTTGGCGGCATTTGACCCAAACCTAAAGTTGCCTTACACGCTCCAGTGGAATGCTGCAGTCGAGCAATCTCTGGGCAAGGAACAGGTGATATCGGCGTCGTATATTGGCTCGGCAGGCAGGAGACTCATACAGTCAGTCCAGGTAGCTCAGCCGAACGCAAATATTGGGAATTTCGCACAACTGCTGGTCAACACGGCGACCTCGGATTATCAGGCCCTGCAGGTGCAGTTTCAGCGGCGCCTTGTGCGCGGCCTGCAAGCGATAGCTTCTTATACCTGGGCACATTCAATTGATACAGCCTCTGCGGGTTCGATCGGGAACGCCGCTAATTTCTCTGTTCCGACATTCAATGCAAACGTGAACCGAGGACCCTCTGACTTTGACATCCGAAACGGGCTTTCGGTGGCCCTGACATACCAAATCCCGTCGCACAAGACAAATGCCTTTGTGAAGTCAGTTCTTGGCGATTGGTCCGTTGAAAACGTCGTTCAGGCGCGCTCCGCCGCGCCAGTCGACGTTTCTGATTTCAATTTCTCCCAGTTTGGCAATATTCAAGCCGATGTTCGACCAGACCTAGTTTCCGGGCAGCCGCTATACCTGGTTGGATCAAATTGCGCGTCCGTGTTCCAGGGCTTGGGAGAGCTTGCGCCAGGGGCGTCGTGTCCTGGTGGAAAAGGCCTCAATCCGGCTGCCTTTACAAATCCACCCACTACTCCGGCGGGCTGTGATCCATCTGTCGATTTCCCGTGCAATCCTGCCCGTCAGGGAAACCTGCGACGGAATGCCCTTAGAGGCTTTAGCGCCGTGCAATGGGACTTCGCGGTACATCGCGATTTTCCGATTCGCGAGTCTGTCAAACTCCAGTTCCGGGCGGAAATGTTCAATGTTCTTAACCATCCGAACTTCGGTCCTCCAAGCGGGCTTTTCTTCGGAGCAAACGTTCCAAGTGGCTTTGGCCTGTCATCTCAAATGCTCGGCCGAAGTCTGAACGGTGGCAATTCTGGCTCGGGAGCCTTGAGTTCGCTTTACCAGATTGGTGGACCTCGTTCGCTCCAATTTGCCCTGAAACTTTTCTTCTGACGAGTGGAGGCATGTAGCGATAGCTTCGAAGCCCGTCCAATGTCTGGCCATGAAAAGTGAAATATGTTGAGAGCAGGAACTCGTTTTCTTTTTTTCTTTTTGAGTGCGGCCCTGCTACTTGCCAAGCCTAGGGAGCCGCACAGGGGCTCGAATCTGGTTGCACCAGTTCGCGTCGCATCTGGGCCGGATGCAATGAAGCGACCCGTAACCGTGACGGATGGTATTCGGATGACCCGCTTCGGAGATCCGACCTACACTGCCGGCGGGTCTTCAAAGGGAATCGTCGCGAAATTCTCGCCTGACACCACGCAGTTTGTAACTGTCTTAAGAAAAGGGAACCTGGAGAACAACACGAACGAGTATCTCAGGCGAAAATCCTGGGGAGCATGCCCAGTTGTATTCATTAAAATCCAGGTCAGGCGCGCTCCGGCAGGTGACGAACAACCCCACAAATATTACGTCTTTCGCGAGCAGCAACACGGGAGACCTAATCGCGTATGTCGCGGAATCTCCCGTGTCAAACTTTGCCACCGAGAAAGCCTTGCACAACGGGTTTCTTGTTACGCATGAGCGCTTATGGGATCTGATCAAGGGAAGCTTTGGAGGAGATGAATACAGTCAACACGAGCTCTTCATTCATAACACAGCAACGGCAGAGGACAGAAGAGTACGCATCAACGGCGAAATCGAAGGTCCGAACCCCAGGATTGCACTTTCTCCGAACGGCAAGTATCTGCTTGTCCAAACCGAAGTCAGGAGGATACCTGAAGGCTGGCGCGATTATGAAGGCAAGTTCCTGAGGCTCTATACCGGACAACCTCCCACCGAGGGAGCTCCTACGAATGTCTTCCAGTACGAACTGCTTGACACTGACACTGGAACAAGCGAAAGCCTGCTTGGCACGCCGTGGCCAGATGGAGGCTCGGACGTGGCCTGGTCTCCCGATAGCAAATCGGTCGTCGTTTCCAATGCGTATTTGCCACTGAATGCGGACGATTCGCTCGAACGAACTGTAAGAAAGGCTCACACCCTCCTGGTGGAAGTCTCAGTCCCAGACCGGAAACTTGCTGTCGTGAGTGACGAGCACTTGAGACTTCTCAGGTGGGATGCAAGCTCGGGTAATGTGATATGCGAAAAAAGTATTGATGCTGCCGGGAACCGGAACCCCGAAGTTCATTTCCACAAGAAGCTCGGCATGTGGTCTCAGGTCGAAGCCTCTGCAAAAGCAGCTCCGCTCTTACCGGAGATAATCCTCGATGAGGACATGAACACACCTCCTCGAATAGTTGCCATTGATCCGACTAGTCGCAGGAAATCGTTACTGATAGATCTGAACCCACAGTTTGGCGATCTGGCCTTCGCAAAAGTCCAAAGCGTGACTTGGAAGGACACGCTGGGTAACGAGGCTAAAGGAGGGCTGTATTGGCCGCTGAACTACGTCGTTGGCAGAAAGTACCCGCTGGTCATACAAACACACTGGTGGTACGCGGACAAATTCTTGATCGATGGTCCATTTACCACGGCTTTCGCAGCACAGGCATTGGCGGGCAAGGGCTTCTTCGTCTTGCAGGATCACGGTCCCGACTGGACTGTTTTTGACACGACTGACGAAGGGCCGCGAGCCATGGCCGACTACGAGGGCGCGATTGAATACCTCGATCAAAGGGGGCTAATCGATCGGACTCGCGTCGGAATTATCGGGTTCAGCCGAACCTGTTACCACATCACGTATACCCTCACGCACTCGAACTACAAATTTGCCGCGGCGACTATCGCTGATGGAATCGATGGCGGCTATTTTCAGCAAATGGCATTCTCAAACGCGATCCCAGACCTAGCGATCGAATTCGATGCGTTGAATGGTGCTCCTCCCTTTGGCGGCGGGCTCAGCACTTGGATGAAGCAATCACCCCCGTTTCTTATGGAAAGGGTTCAGGCGCCGCTCTTGGTTCAAGCCAACAACGGCCCCGTGTCCTTGTTAGGAGAGTGGGAGTGGTTCGCGGGTCTGTCTCGACTCAAGAAACCTGTGGAACTGATCTACCTTCCGCATGGTACGCACATCCTCGAAAAACCATGGGAGCGTGAGGTTTCGCAGCAGGCAACGGTGGACTGGTTCGACTTCTGGTTGAACCGCCATGAAGATCCAGATACCGCGAAGGCCGAGAAGTACAAACGTTGGCGCGAGCTGCGCAAACTCCAAGAGGCGAATGGCGCGGTACAGAAGCCAAACTGATTTCGGTTTCCACGCAACAGCAATCGAGCTTGAGCAAAGTGAAGTTTGTGGATGACTTCGTACAAAATGGCAGGTCAGGGCAGGTCCAGAAGGTACATTGGGACGTGCTACCCAACCTAGGTTCCCTCCTCTCATTTAGTCGACCGAATTGACAGTATTCTCCCTGCCGGGCTGGATTTTCCCACGTGATGAATATTTTTTTGTCTTGCCGTTTTGCGCAGTCCGGCTGTGATACAAGGGTTGTCAACTGCCATGCTGAGCCGCGACGATCGAGGACCCACGGAGCCGTTACGCTATCCCGAACTGCTTAAGTCTAGCGACGAACAGCTGATGAGGGAGCTGCAGGCGGGAAATGCAGATGCTTTTGCTGTGGTATTTGACCGCTATCACCGTCTCGTCCTCGTCACAGCTCTGCGCACGCTGCACGATGCCGGCGAAGCTGAAGATCTGACCCAAACAATTTTTCTGGAAATTTACAGAACGGCGGCACGATTCGACCCTGCCAGGGGAACACTCAAGATGTGGGTGTTGCAGTTCGCCTACAACAAGAGCATCAGTCGCCGAAACTATTTGTCGGTGCGGCAGTTCTATAGCCAGGCAAGGCTCGATGACATGGCAGATAACGACCCTGTGTGGAATTTGCTGCACCGGCCCGCTTCGCAAGAATGCGCGCGGCTGATTGCCCAGGTCCTAGAGACCTTGAAAGAGCAGCAGAGACAGACAATCGAGATGGTTTTCTTTCAAGGATTAACGCTGGAGGACGTTGCGACGCAAACCGGACAAACGGCCAGCAATGTCAGACACCATTATTACCGAGGGCTCGAACGACTTCGTACCTGCATCGCCGGCGATGACCGCTCAAGTCGGAAAAAGGCAACGGTTCCGTTTGTGGAGGTGAGCCGTGCTGGAGCATGACCAGTTTAAGGAGATGTGTGCGGCGGCAAGCCTTGGACAATTGCCACCGGAGCAACTCGCATCGCTGGAGCGTCATATGGTTGACTGCGCGGATTGCCGCGGCGCCTATGCGGACTACAGCCATATTGCGGGTCTCGAATACTCTCTCCGTGAGCACGACACAACCGTCAATTCAGCAGAAGCAAATGATTACCTCAACTCGACTCTTCTACGCAGTCGCTTCTTAGCGCGAGCAGAAGATGAGGGTATCGTTTTTTCCGAACAAGTGGAGCGTCCGACGGCTGAGTCAAGCCTTCTGTCGTTCCCCATGCTACGGTTCCATCGCTCTCGTACCCTTGTTGCGGTGGCGGCTGCGGTAGTGTTGGTTGCTTCGGCATCCCTGATTTCCTATCGCCTTGGCGGCCGGGGTGTGGCAACAAACGCCGCAGCAGAGAGAACCATTCAGTATCCTGAAGCGACAACAGCCACAATCGGCCAATCCAAAGACCAACTCCTTCGCGATTCGCTTGCCCGTCAAGCACAGCTGGAGTCCCAGGTATCTGTGCTTCGAGGGCAGTTGCAACGCGCCGCGGAACAAACAGCGAAGGCAGAAGAGGCAGTCGTAGCGCGCACAGCGGACCAGCGCCAGTTGATCGTAGAGCGCGATTCGCAGCAGCAATCCCGTCAGGAACTCCAGCAGAGACTTGACCAGGCCGAAGCTGCACTTAATGTGGCCCGGCAGTCGTCTGCGGAAGCGCAAGCTAAAGTTGACACGTCACAGGCCACGTTCGTGGCTGACCAATTCCAAATACGCGAACTTTCAGACCAGCTTTCAGAGAAGACTGGTGAACTCGACCGCGAACGGCAAATGCTTCAGGCTGGGCGCGAAGTTCGTGATCTCATGGCGGCACGCAACCTCCACATCGTCGATGTCTTCGATACTGATCCCAAAGGCAAGACTAAGCCGACATTCGGTCGTGTCTTCTTCACCGAAGGCAAGTCCCTGGTCTTCTATGCCTACGATCTGAATGACGCGAGGATTGAGAAGGGCGGTCAGTATCGGGTTTGGGGCGTGAAGGAAGGCCAGGAGAAGCAGGCCAAGAGCCTCGGCATCTTTTTTTCAGATGACAAGACGCAGCGGCGCTGGGTCTTTAAGTACAGTGATCCAAAGGTCCTTGACGAGATTGATTCCGTCTTCGTGACGCTTGAACAGCCCGGTGATAAATCTCTCCATCCGAAGGGACAGAAGTTGATGGACGCCTATCTCCGCGCTCAACCCAACCATCCATAGCGCCCCGGCCTACGTTGTTCGTCCTAATCTTTTGCTGCTTTGGGTATTGTCACCCCTGGTTCTCTCCATACCGAGAAAAGAAATTCGCACCGCTTGGGAAAAAGAGCTTAACTCACGAGAAAACTTGGCAGAGGGGAATCGATGAACCGTTCAGCGATACGCCATTTCTGCCAGGTTGCTGCTGTGCTTGGTCTGCTAACGACGATCCTGTGTCCCTGGAAGAGCTTTGCACAAACCGAGTCCGCCAGCATTTACGGACGTGTCAGCGACCAGAGTGGTGCGGTCATCCCCGAGGCCCAAGTCAGGCTCCACAATATAGACACAAATGCTGACATCACGCGCACGACCAACCACGAGGGTTTCTACCTCTTGCCGGCGCTAAAGCCGGGACGATATCTGATCGTCGTGGGCAAACAGGGATTCAAAACGGTGACACTGAAAGACATCACTCTGAATGTCCAGGACAATGTCTCGCGGAATTTCAGCTTACAGGTTGGCTCGGCTTCTGAATCAGTGACGGTGAGCGCAGAGTCTGCGAACGTGAACACAACCGACGCCACCGTGAGCACGGTCGTAGATCGCAATTTCGCCGAGAATCTGCCAATGAATGGCAGGAGTTTCCAGACCCTGATTCAGCTTACGCCGGGCGTCGTTCTCACCCCTTCAAGCCCAACCGATGTAGGTCAATTCAGTATCAACGGACAAAGATCAAGCTCGAACTATTGGACCGTGGACGGTGTGAGCGCTAATGTCGGGATTACGACATTTGCTACCACGGGCAATGCCGCTGGAGGAGCAGCGGCGGGGTTTGCGGTCCAAGGGGGGACGAACAGCTTGGTTTCAGTCGATGCCCTGCAGGAATTCAGGATCCAGACCTCGACCTACGCCCCTGAATTTGGGCGTACGCCTGGGGGGCAGATTTCGATTGTCACTCGGTCAGGGACGAATCAAGTCCATGGCACAGCATTTGATTACTTCCGAAACGACGTGCTCGATGCGAATGATTGGTTCGCTGACCTAAATAAGAATCCAAAACCGCAAGAACGGCAGAATGACTTCGGCGGCACATTCAGCGGGCCCATTTTCAGGGACAAAACATTTTTCTTTTTCTCCTATGAAGGACTTCGACTCCGGCTGCCGATGGTACAACAAACTATAGTTCCCTCACTTGCCGCACGGCAGAATGCCGAGTCAGTAATGCAGCCGTTCTTGAGCGCTTTCCCTCTCCCCAACGGCCCTGCTGCCCCCGGTGTCGATCAAAATCAGTTCAACGCAAGCTTCTCCAACAAATCAAGCCTGGATGCGTCCAGCCTGCGAATCGATCACGCGGTGAATTCCAAGCTTATGCTGTTCGGCAGGTATAACTATTCGCCTTCGAATCTCGTGCAGCGCGGAAGCATGCTAAGCAACCCCATCTCTTCAAACATGGCCATTCAGACGTTAACCGCTGGGGCTGCCTGGACGCCGAACTCCGTTGTCGCCAACGATTTCCGATTCAACTACAGCCGCACTACCGGAGAGAGTTCCAGCACCGTCGACAACTTCGGCGGGGCCGTCCCGGTTCCAAATTCCGATCTGCCGCTCCCGAGCCCTTTGGCCACTCAGAACGCGCAATTCAGCCTCACGATCGCAGGTGCCGCTGGGTTTAGCGTGGGAAAGATTCAGAGCAACACGCAAAGGCAGATCAACTTCGTCGACAGCGTCTCGGTTCAACGAGCATCTCACAACTTTAAGTTTGGCGCCGATTATCGGCGACTTTCGCCCATTATCGACCCGAACCTCTACACCCAGAATCTGGTGTTTCTCGACGTACCCAGCGCAGAAGCGGGGAATTTTCTATTTGGGTCAGTGGGCGGGTTTGAGAAAGCAAACCTATTGTTCCAGAACATTGGACTTTTTGGTCAGGACACCTGGCGGATCGCGCCACGCTTGACGCTAACGTACGGAATACGATGGGATGTAGATGTTGCCCCTCATACAACGACCGGTCCACACCTGGCTTCTGCGACCGGAGTCGACTTGAGCAATCTAGCCAACTTGGCGCTGGCGCCAGATGGAGCACCGATCTTCAATACGCGGCTTGGCAACTTCGCGCCGCGTGTTGGGGTCGCATACCAGCTTTCTGACAAGCCCGGTCGTGAAACGGTGCTGCGTGGAGGCTTCGGAATTTTCTACGACCTCGCGACGCAGGAACTTGGAAGCGCAATTGCCGGAGTATACCCGTATGCAACCGGAACATTTTTCGGAGGTGGCACTTTCCCTCCGAGCGCGGTCGATATTGCACGCCCCGTGCCTTCTCTTGCCGACCTGAACAACGAGGCAGTGCAACTGTTTGATCCGCATTTGCAGCTACCGTATACGCGGCAGTGGAATCTGGCGTTGGAGCAGTCTCTAGGATCGCAACAGAGTGTGTCCGCGTCCTACATCGGGTCAGTAGGGCGAAGATTGATCGAGACCGTGGGGGTATTACAGCCCAATAGCACATTTCTCTTTCCGGAGTTGACGGTCAACGCGGGCACGTCCGACTACGATGCGCTGCAAGTTCAATTTCAGCGGCGGCTTGTGCATGGCCTCCAGGCGCTCGGATCGTACACCTGGTCCCATTCAATTGACACATCGTCCTCTTCTTCAAGCGGCAGTTCGTCAAACATCTTTGCCACCCAATTGGGGCCGGGTGCGAATCGAGGTCCTTCGAGCTTTGATATCCGTCAGGGATTTTCTGCCGCGGTGACTTGGAATCTACCTGCTCCAACAACATCAGGTATCGAAGAGATGATCCTCCGAGACTGGTCCCTGGAAAATGTTTTCCAAGGCCGAACCGCTCCGCCTGTCGACGTCCAATATTCACAGTTGTCTTTCAATTTCGAGCCGGCTGCGGTTCGGCCAGATGTGGTTCCTGGAATTCCACTTTATCTGTTTGGACCTCAGTATCCTGGAGGGAAGGCTATTGACTTCACGCCAGGAGCAGTACCCGGAGGTTGCCCTGACGGAAATCCCAGTGTGGGCCCCTTCTGCTCTCCTCCCATCGATCCGACAAGTGGGAACCCAATACGCCAGGGAAATTTGGGGAGGGACTCGCTACGCGGGTTCGGAGCGTTCCAATGGGATTTCGCTGTGCATCGAGATTTTCCAATCCACGAGCGAGTCAAAATGCAGTTCCGCGCAGAATTCTTCAATGTGCTAAACCATCCTAACTTTGGGCCACCGATTGGGGACCTTTCAAACCCCGCGGCAGCGAATCCTCAGTTTGGCTTGTCAACGCAAATGTTGGGACGCAGCCTGGGTGGCTCAAATGTGGGAGGCGGCGGTTTGAGTTCGCTTTATCAGATCGGCGGACCGCGATCGATTCAGTTTGCGCTAAAACTCTACTTCTAGAAGACTGGTGCCAGGGCAGGAAGGTTGGAACATTTGAGGCTGGCTCGGCAGGCCGCAGCGCTTTGGTTAGTGCTCTGCGCGCCGAATTGCGTCTGTCTAGCAGCCAGCACGCCGCTGGCGATTGACGACGTGTTGACCGAGACGAGCGTCAATCACGAGCGCGCCGTGCTTGGCGTATCGCGTGATGGGCAGTTGTTCGCCTATACACAAACGCGGGCGGCTGGAATTTCTGAGCTGTGGACCGTAAATCTTCAAACTCACACACGACGTAGCGTCAGCCAAGGCTTACATTCCGCGTCAAGTGCGATATGGAGTCCAGACGGAAAGTTTCTCGCCTTTTTTGTAAGCGACTCAGACAAGCCGGGCGTAGAGCATCATTACTCCATATGGCTGTGGGAGCGGGCGATTGATGCTTCCCGGCAACTTACGGAACCCATAGCGGATCCTCAGTTTCCGAATCATTTGATCTGGACCGCTGATTCCCATTATCTAATTACCGACATCGCATCGAACCAAGCGCCGGCCAGCACGTCGGAAGGCGCCAAGGCCCCGATGACATCTTCGACAGCGGTTACAGTGCATACCGATTGGGTGAACCTGCCCCATGAACTGCTTCCTGCTGATAATGCTGTTCGTCCGGAGCATCAGCCGAACGCATTGTTGGTAGATATTGGGCGCATAGATGTACATACAGGAGCTGTGGAACGGCTGGCAACCGATGTCTCGCCTCTCACTTATGCTGTCGGCCCCGACGAATCGATTGCGGTTCTGAGCCGGGATGTGACAGCTGGGGATCAACTGGATCTGTGGGTGACGGACAATAACAGCGGGCGGCTGCGCAAGTTGGTTTCACGCATAGCAGTAGGTAGAACCGCAATGAGTTGGTCGCCGGACGGGAAACTGTTAGCAATCCATTCCACGAATCAACCGTTTGGGGGCGAGCCCGAGGCTGGCTCGGGGATGTGCATCTTGGTTGAAACCGCAAGCGGAAAGAAAACAAGTTTCCCTGCCGATGCACGATCTGTTGACAACCTGAATGTGCCACTTTGGACCGACAGGTCCGATTCCGTTGTTCTGGTGGAACGAGGCAGGCTCGTCTTGCATCCCATTTCAACTCCACAAGAGTCTGATTCCATTGCAATACCTGGAGGCGGAGCAATCGAATCGCTGCTTCGAGATCAGTTGTCTTCGCGATTAAGCGACGCTATGGTGCAAGGGCGACTGGTGGGGATTGCGACAGAAGCAAATGGGATTTCCATGCGAGTTGTGACCATTGACCTTTCCAGAAAGACTACGAATGTTATCGCGGACGAATTTACCTACTTCGCTGCCGACGCCGCCGCAGTGGTCCACAACGGAACGGGAGTAGTGTTGGGAGTTGAAGGACCGGCGAAACCATTCGATTTCTTCTTAGTGCATCTGGACAGCGGGAAAAGGGAGCGACTTACCATTCTCAACCCGCAATATGATGGATATACATTTGGCGCCCCTCGGGTGATCGATTACCGCAACACAACCGGCGATCCAAGGACGGGTCTTCTTTTGCTTCCCTCCGATTATCGGCCTGGAACCAAGTACCCAACTATCGTCTTTGAACGAGATCGCTCCAATGCCTGGTTCGCTCGCCATTTCGGTTTTTGGGGTGGGCCTTATAACATGGAGCTCTACGCAACGCGTGGATACGCCGTTCTTTACCCGGATATCGTTCTAACGCGAACGCCGCGCGAACGCGTCACAAGCGACGTGATTCCGGGTGTTGGGGCTGCGGTCGCTACTGGGATCGTCGACGCGAATCGGCTCGCGCTCTACGGCCACAGTCTCGGAGCATATCATGCGATGATGCTGCTCGTTCAGACGCATCAATTCAAGGCGGCAATTGTCAGCCAGGGATATTACAACCTGTTTACTCACTATGCTGAAAATCCAGGCTACACGGAGGGATTCGTCACTGGGACTTTTGGCCCACCTTGGGAGCGTCCCGAGAGTTATGTCGCAAATTCACCCTACTTCTTCCTCGGCCAACTGACGACCCCAATTCTCCTGGTTGGTAGCTCGCGGGACGCGTACTTCGAGCAGGGAGATGCTTTGTTTGCAGCCCTTCAGCGCGCGAACAAACCGACGGAATACATCCGCTATGAAGATGAGGCCCACAACGCAGCTAGTTGGTCGCTAGGCAATCGTCGCGACTATGTCGAACACTCTCTCGCTTGGTTCAATTTCTGGCTGCTGGGAAAAGAGGATACAGAACTCGCGAAAGGCGAGCAGTACACCCGCTGGCGAGAGTTGTGGAAGTTGCAAGAAGCAAATCGCAACCGCCAAATACCATGATGGTAATGATCGGCGCACTTCAAGCTGCATCGTCGCCGGCCACAACCAATGTTGAGCAATACCCGTCACAGGCACCACGGCATTTTCTCTCCAGCTTTTTTCCCGCTAGGAATAATCCGATTGTTCAATTGGCTTGTTATCGGCGAGAAGAAAAACCGAGAGCAAAAGTCTTGCGGCGAAGCCGCCTCTGGCAGAATGCTATTGTACGACATTAAAATGCGTCTTCAAACAATTGATAATAAACGAGATAGTGGTGGAGGCGGCGGGAGTCGAACCCGCGTCCGAAAATGTTACTGGTCAAGAGACTACATGCTTATTCCAGTTCATGCCCTGGGCATTACCCCA
>WNFI01075202.1_pt1 | contig 12553 bp, 16 predicted proteins | sample 5400471 | NCBI WGS metagenome assembly WNFI01 (sample SAMN13153348, study PRJNA577476) | soil metagenome | isolation source: 100 cm saprolite on Douglas fir-dominated hillslope | place: USA:California | collected 2013-09-17 | reverse complement strand
CCACGAATATCCATTGTACATATCTTTCGAGAGCCGGAACAGAACCATCAAAACTACTTGATATCGTTCACATGAGCGGAGACACACCAATGGCTTTCCCAGCATCTTCAGCGCTGGCTAGGAGAACGGTCCCATACCCACGGCTTCTATTATCTAGCCCCAGGCTAACATCAGCACGCAGAACCGTACCGGCTTTGCGAAACAGATCCTTGAGATCCTGCCACCTGACCCTATATGGCAACTATGAAAGCAAATGGTACTCCCGCTGAGGTCAGCCAGTTCCGCATTGATTAGAAATGATCCTTACATTACCAACATACAACTGAGTACGGGTGTCACGGGTAGGGGACTGAGCGTTGCTCGAGGATGTAGCGGCTTGAATTACAGCTTCGATATCTATATTAGAGGGCGCCGATGGAACGGCGGGAGACGAATTAGATCGAGGCGACAAGGAAACGTTGGTTTGCGTCTTCAAGGAACTCCTTTCAACGTGGACATTCGATCATGGGTAAACCAGACATACTGCGGAATCGTGAGCTGGTGGAAATGAAGGCATGTTAAGGAGTGTGCGCTCGGCGCAATTAACCAGTCCACAAGCAAGACCCGAATAATAGCGTGTCTCTTCGACCCAAAGCCCAGAAAAAGATGAAGGAAACGGGATATAACGCCCTTGGGACAACCTCGGTGCTCGGCAATGCGCACCTCGATTTTTTCTTCGAAAACAACAATCGGAAACAACCGCCTTGATCTCGTCTTTTGCAATGGCAACCCTCACACGCGCGAGAACGGAGGACCCACCTCTAGAAGCATCAGAGCAGCACGTGGATGGCACCGTGCCTTCTCCCTTCCCCGTCCATTTCCTCTCGGGAGAAAGGTCGAACCCTGCAGGACCCTCCATCCTCGCGACTGGTGAGGCGCATACAGGTCGTCCCTTGAACTTTGAACTAGATGGTTCAAAGTTGGAGGCTGTCAGAAAAACCCACACTGATGCGCGTAAAGCCGGCAGAGATGACGCGGTTGCCATGTCCCTGAAGGATATTCGCCAATCTTGCGTGGTCATCTTGGCGCAACTTGTCGACCAGGATGCCTTGCATGTTGGCCAACATGATGACCATGCTAAAGATTCATCTCCACCTTCGAATGCTGCAAGCTTGCGCAGTATACTATCTTGTCTTTCACAGTCGTCGTCACTCGCTTTCTCACTTCCTCAATCTGACTTGCCGAGATATATCGTCGACAACATTCAGAAACAGGAGCGTTTGGGGGCTATGGATCTACCACATGGTACTCTTGCATCATCGCTCGCGCTCCTCTCGGGGTACCTCGACAAATTACTTGAACTACTTCCCTTCGACTCACTCTCTTTGCTGACACCTCATCCCGCCCAAAGCGAAGTCCGCAACAGGGATATGTATGGGTCGTTAGACAGGACTCTGCGCGCTTTGAACTCGCTTGGAATGCAGCTTGAGGCCTCCAAGGCGTTCACTCCTACCCAAATGGAGCAAACATCGTTATGGAGAAGCATCGAGGCGTGCGCGGAAGAAATAGCGGAAGTCCTTAACCAAGGAGAACTCGACGCTCAATCACTTCCATCACTCTTGGACTGGGATCATCCACCTCGTTATGAAATGGAACCGCCCGGATACGCTCCACACTCTGCAGAACACAAAACCCCCCTCCGCCATGCGCACACCAGTCCTGACCTTCACAGACTCTCAGCATCATCTAGTATCTCTGGACGAGACAGCAAAATGAAGATGGAGCTTGAAGCACTAACTCGGGCCATAGACCGCTTGAACAGTATGGTGCCCCAAATACTTTCACAACGAGTGGAGCTGAGGCCCGCGAAGCAGGAAGAGTTGGAGTTCGCTCGTCTTTTTGGAGACCTTAATCGTATGACGGAACGTCGCCTGAATCACCAGAGAGTCGGCATCAATGTGCCGAAGGTAGCGTCGCCTTTGTACTCCACAAAGGGTAAGGGGCATGCGGTGGAGCCTCTTGATGAGCTGGACCATTTGATGGATCTCATTGGGAGATCGCATGACATGCGAATATTGAATCAATGCGTTAGTCCCTCTGACGAAGTTCTCGACCTCTGGGGTTCGGGAAACCTGAATGCCGTACGGCCTAGAGAATCTTTGCAAGTCAGCTGGCTCTGTTGTTCTGATGAAGTCTTGCTTATCTCTTTCTTAGCGAGAACGTCTCGTAGATCACGCCATGAAGTACGGGAGTCAAGGGCGATTGCATTCCCAGGATGCGTCCTTCTCTACAAAGAGTGCGCATCGTGCGTCTCTCGTCTCCTAAATTGACTGTCATCAACCTCATTTGCGCGGCATCTCCCCATAGCGTCAACAGCCGTGGACGGTAAGGAGACCGGACGTTCATTCATTAAATCGAAGAAAAGTTTTCTGGGGAGGACGAGGAGTATTTCTGTTCCTATTCTAAGGGACATGCAGCACATGACACCCAATGGTCAAACTAGCCATTGGTGCATTACCCCGAAAACCGAAGGTATGTCACTTGTGTCTCGACGGATCCGCTTTCTCAGTTACGACCTGATTATCTACAGAAAGTTATTCATACATAGCGGAACTGCAAGGAAACCTTGGGACGGTACAGCTCTTGATTGATCTACCAACTTCTAATAGGTCAACATGGTCCGCCGAGCTCATATCCCAGGGTTCGGAGGTCCCGTCTAGTGTTGTACTAGTTCAAGGCAGCTCGTCCGAGAAATTAATCGTCCGTCTGCCTGCAAATACCTCTGGTCCGGTGAGGATTAGCAAAGTCCAGAGTCACTTAGAAGCGAAAATACCCACTCAGATGAAGGGTCCCTCCTTGGAGACTGAGGTCTTTCCCATTCATGATGCCACCACTCTTGCCTCTATGCATCCTACTGTATTTGCTTGTGCCTCCTGCTCGTTGCCTTTGGTGAGAACTGGGACACCAGAGGAGCCATCAAGATCCGTTTCGTATTTTGATCTTCCTTCTGACCACTGGGCAGAATTCGTGGAGTCTTGGATTTGTCATAGGGACTTGCCTCTTTCCCCATCGTATACGAGACGAGGAAGGCAGGAAATCCAACCGTCGGCGTTGAAGATTCTAGTAGGTGGTAGCCATATATTGTGTCACCAAAGTTTGGTTCATGAAGAAAATCTGAGCCCTTCGAGTCCGATAAAGGTCGGTGAAGCTGTTTTCCTCTCGTTCATCTTTCATCTTTCCGGACCAGAAGAAAGCTGTCACCGACCATGTTCCATCGGTGGTCTTCTCTCCCGCACTACGTTTCCTCTGCGAAAGGTTGACACATCGTCATCACCGTGTCCGCGGGAAACTGTGGATCGGGGGAGAGTGAAGACAAGCATATGCTTACGGCTGATACCATGTGTCCAAAAAGAATCTCTTAGAGTCCACGATAGACAACTTCGATCTGAAGAGTTCACTCGATACGAAGCTACCATTGTGGACACATTTTCATGATCTTTGTTTTGTGGTTTATTAGGTTATCTTGTTTCAGAGCCTGACTGTTCACCTTTCTTTAGGGTGGCACTGACTGGCAGGTAGAGAGGTGCATATGTGGATTTGCTGTTGGACACGCCAAGGCTCGGTACGCTTCCCCTACGCGGACCACCCTTTCCATTGTGTATCGCTTCGCGAAGTACGCTATCCTGCCTCATCATCCTTTGATCAAGTCTGTGCATATTTCACTCCACAGATCCGGTTCCCTTACTAACCTTGTTTCATAAGACCCTCGCGTTATCCTTTGTCTGCCTTCATACTCTCAGACATGATGGAATTCGTAAATGCCCATGCAAGTCACCACTTTGCAATGCATGATGAAGAGGAAGACAAGATACGAATACTGGTGTGTCACCTCAGGCTCCCCCTATCGACAACGAAAGGTTGATCCCATGCTTTGAAGATATGGCTCTTCAATCCATCAGTCAATCTTTCTTATGCCATGACAACATCGTGTGGTGTGCCTCGGGAAGGCATCATACATGCTGCAAAGGTATTTTTCAGACTGGTTGGGGCTGGCGAAAATATGGCTCTCGACAAGTATGTGTTGGTGCCAACGTTTCAGAGACTTTTGCTGATTCAATCCTAGTCTTCGTTCATCAGATCCGGACTTCGCTCAAGCAGAACACCTCTCATATCCGCTCAGCATTTGTCATTCAATCGCGGCTCTTCTTACGGCTAGTAATCGTGCGTATCCGGCCGAGTACCGGATGATGGATAACCTCCAAATGGGATGGCTACAAAGATCCTTGTTGTTGTCATAGGAAATTTGAGATGTACATGTACCCTCTTTGAGTTGCCGGTGTAGTATGTCACCAAGATGTAGTACGGATAAAACTATATTTAATATTGATTAAATTCTGGCCGGATACAATACTTGGAAGGTGCAAGCGTATATGCTGCACAAGTGATAAGAATAAGCCTAGGGAATGAGGTACAGCTAGTTACGAATTAGACGAGGTTGATTGCGATGAGGCTTCACTGTCAGCAGCTGGCGCAAGTGCGATTCCCATTGCAGATTCCAATGAAGGAATCTTGGAAAGCAGGTTAGGCGAACTAGCCGCTGCAGGAATTATCGATTGCATTCTTAATGTTCTTGGTCCTGTAGATAATGTACGTCGTTCGCCTGCCAGAGGCCGTGTTGATGAGTTCGGGGAAAGAGGGGGTGATGCTGGGGAAGTAAGACCATTGAAGTTGAATTGCTGCTGTGGCAATGAGGGAGATAGGGCTGATGGGGCAGCGCTCGGCGAAGCTGGAGTGGTGGATGAAGCAGACTCCTTGAGTAGGAACTCTACCCACATTTTTGAGAATGACTGCAATACGATGAGTGTCTGCGCTTAGTGATTAACTGCTGGGAGTAACGTACTTCAGTTTCATCCCCTTTATCGAGTGCCTTAATGGATCCACTTGAGACAATCCTCCTTCCTACCCCAGCAGCCCCTGCTCCAGAGGCGACTCCGGCTCTTTGCAAGCCAGCTCTTTCTCGCTCGCTGTCATCCCACGACAATATCGATGCTAATAAGATGAGCATCTCAAACCGCTTAGAATCAGCTCGTGGGGTTGTAAGGAACTGCAACAAAATGTTCGTCACTAATCGTTTGTCTACGCTGCTCTCTGGAGATGACTTTCGAAGTCTTCGCAGGGCCTCTGTAAGATGCTCGTTGAGAATGACGGCTAATCAGAGGCGGTCAGCAAATGAGAGGACATCCACAAAGGGTCCCTACCTTCATGTCTGAGTTTCCCGATAAGGAGATTCTTTTCCTTGAGCTCTTGTTCGAGCTGCTCAGTTCGTTGTGCGTTGTTTGACGTGGACGACAGATTTTCCTTGAAACATGCCCGAATCAGCTCTAACCAAAGGCTAGTTCCAAGCCGATCTTACCTCAGCGGTGTAAGCGCGATGCTTGAATTCGGCGAGCTGGGTGGTAACTCTACGAAGTTGCGTCTCGTAGTCCGCAAGTGCTTGCTTCAGCTCTAGCTCTTTCACTATAAAAATGAGTGATCAGGGATTTCGAGCAAGCTTCGGGATGGACATACCTGATTGAAAATCTTCAAGCACTGACTGGAGGTTAGAACTAGTTTGCTTCTCCTGCTTCAGCTCCTCCGTTCTCACTTCAAGCTCGATAATCACAGCCTGTTGCTCCCGAAGGAGAACACTAATCTCAGTACTTAAAGACTCCCCCCGGATGCGCTCCTCCATTGCCACGCGCTCCCAATCGTCTCGCTCTCGCCGAACGCGTTCGAGTTCAGCAGCATCCCTTTCACGTAGCGAAGATTCATAAGCATTGTCCTGAAGCGCACGGTTCCGAAGGGCATCCAGCTCTTGGGATAACCGTTCTGCCTCTTCGTTGGACGAGACGAGCTCTGTATTCAAAGTGTCGACTGATACCTCCAGGTCTTCATTTTGGGCCGTCAGTGATTGAATTAATTGTTCCCGTCTATCGAGCTCTTCCTTTATCAGACGAGGTCCAAGTGTGTTGCGCATAGCCGTCACTTTTTCCAGCAGACTCCGATAGTTCGCGTCAAGAGTATCCCTTTCAGCACGCGTTTGATCTAGCTCTTCTTGCAAAGCCATGTCCGTTGTCTCATTCGAAATGGACCCCATGGAAGCATGGCCATTGGGCAAAGATTGTGAGATTGCTATTGTTGTCGGACTTTGAGGTCCATTCACATCTCGGCTAGAGTCCGTCGACAATCTAAGTCCAGATAGGGAGTCACTCGCTACTTCTATGGGACTAGAGCCCTGCGAGTCTGCCATAGCTGCGAGTTGGGACGTGAACGCCTTTGACATCACATGATTTGTCGCCAAGTTTGGTAACACCGCGTTGACGCCGTCAGTGGCCCGTCAACTGCGATCTACCTGCGGACAGGTAGTTGATCATCTCCCGTATTCTGAATCAGAATTGCTCTTTGCACGAGCGACCTTATTTATATATCGGTCGCACCAACAGGTCCAGACGATCGTTGTATTTGTCACAACCTCACCATCGATGGTACGTGATGGATCCTCTGGTATCTTCTTTTTATTCGGCTACTGACCTCTTCCCAGTCTCGTGTTCCCGCTGAATATAAACCTTATGGGGAGCGGCCAGAGTGGGGGGACCTGACGCCGGTACCTCAGGATGAGGGTTCGTTCACCCCCATGGCCCCGATCATGTATGCAGATGATTGTAAGCAGAGAAATTAGAAATTGAAAGTAACATTCTGTCAACCCAACGAAATACCGCTAGATAAGGACGCCACAAATTATTTCCGAGCGATCATACAGAAAGGGGAGCAGTCAGAACGTGCGTTGGAGTTGACAGAGCACATTATCCGACTGAACCCGTCACATTACACCGTCTGGTCAGCCATTCCAGGAAATCATGATTATATTTAGGACTCACCCCTGTGGCAAAGGCAATATCGTTATGACACTCTTCTGGCGATCGGCGCCGATCTGAACGTGGAGCTAGACCTAATGAATGAGATCACATCCAAGCATCTCAAGACGTATCAAGTTTGGCATCATCGCCGCTTGTTGCTCGCCCATATTAGGATGCCCAGGCCAGAACTTGTTTTCATAGCGAACGCATTGCAGGATGACGCGAAGAACTACCACACGTGGGCTTACCGACAGTGGGTTCTGGCTGAGTTCAATGATGATGAATTGTGGGCCGGGGAGCTAGCCTATGCCGAGCAGATGCTGTCTGATGATCTGAGAAACAATTCTGCATGGCACCATAGATTCTTTGTGGTATTTGAATCAGGTGTTCGAACTGGCGAGGAAGATCGTGAAACCGTATTGAGGCGCGAGCTGAGGTAAGTCTCAGGCGATCACCCTCCAATTTACGATGTTCAGTCCATCCAAGTTTCACCAAGGAGAAACTATCAATGGCACCGAATAATGCATCAGCCTGGAATTACCTTCGGGGGTAAGTGTTTGCTCAAATATTTACCAAGTCTCATAGGTTATTGAACATCCTCTGGTTGCCTCAGGGTGCTGGAGTGCACTGGAACGCCATTCTCAGACTTAGAGGGTTTTGTAGCGCCTTATAGCCGAGCACTTGACCGATCGACTTTGCCAACAGCAGAATCAGGTGCTCCAGTTGTTGACCTAGAGAATCCGCCGCCATCTTCCCAGTCACAACTACCTTGCCCTCAGGCGATTGAGTTCATGGCTGAGATACTAGAAGAAAGGGCAGTGGGAGGAGAAAAGACAGGGGAGTCATTTGTGGAGCGGGCCAATGAGGTGAGTCCTCATCATCCTGGGAACGACGGAGAACTTATAAGTTTTGGACAGTTGTACAAAAGTTTGGCAACGGAATATGATACGATGCGCCAAAGGTGTGTTCGTCCGAGACACCGTAGTAGTTACTCTAACAATTGCACTCAGATACTGGGAATTCCGCCAGAAGGAAGCTTTGAAACTGATCGTGGTGTAGCTCTGACGGATGTATGAGCTGTACATAATTAATATTGTACATCATCACTTTGCCTTTTTGGGCCAGAACTGAGGTCACAAGGCAGGACCCTGGTCGGGTGCAGCCGAGTTGTTGAGCCATATAAACCCGATTGCTGTGGTGTGAGGTTCCTTTGGACCATCATTGGCCCCCGGCAGTGCTTCGCACGAGCCGCATACCATTCACCTATGCCCTCATTATTTGTAGTGATAAGGTATGTAAGGGTGTATGGTTTCGTCCGGGCGCTTGCCCCGACGAGTATTATGTTTGCTGGGGGCTCGTTAGAGGCCAAGCAGTCTGCGCGTGGTGCTGTCCATCCCTCATGGGCTTCTACCTCCGTGGATCAATCTTAGAGAGATGCATGGGTCTACCTATCGATGTCATCAGCAGCGTTCAGAGAGTCTAGTGAAGTACTACTTACTCGATGTGTTCTCAAGTAAGCCTCCAGGTAAGTAGTGCGTAGGCTCTCTGCGGACGAATCTCGGCCGCAACGCGGTCTATTGTATCGCGTAAACGTGGAATGTCGGGACCGTGGTTGTATACTTATGCGTCTCGGTTCCTACATTCCTACATTCTTCCCCCTCTCCCCCTACCATCGACAATCGCTACTTATGTATGCCCACCCATCCTGCTGGTTGCGTTGCATCCGCACCGTGGGAGGTGGGGAGCCCTGCCCCGATCATAGAGTCGTGTGAAGGCACCATGAAGGTTGGCCCTACTGTGGTTGTCACTCCAATTCGAACGCCTAATTTCCTTCACATGGAATTCATACAGCCCATGTGATGGATGCGCAATTGATTGCTCTTATTGGTGCATCCTGACGTCCAATGGAGGTGCGTGATTCCGAAAATTTGTGTGCCAGTCCGCATACTAACCTGGATCTCACGTTCCTGCATTCATGCGTACCTGATGGTCCGTGAGCTTTCTGGTCATACAGGGTTCCGTGTTTCGCTCATGTGCGAATCGACTGTCACGTTCTGAATGTTGTGTCTTGAATCTTGTAAGTTACCAAGTCTAGTCGATGGGGAGGGTGCTGATCGACGTCTCAAAGTAAATTGCAAGCGGCGTGGGGGCAGACTTCGTTATTGCACATTATGCATTGTCCACTCGTCCTCGCCTATTTCACATGTACCCTTCTCACGCAGTTACTTGACCTGTTATGCTCAGACGATAGCCATTTGTTCTGACAATGGTATTGCCGCATCCACCTTGTCCCCTTTAAGCCTACAAGCCCGGACTGTGTACATGTAGCGCACAAATCCCGATGTGATGAGTGTGATTACAACATAGTACCCATCACCACTGGCCGTCGAAACTGGTGAAACCGCAAAGAAGGAAAACTGGGAAGTACCGCTTCTTTTCGAGCAGCGAGCACCAATTCCAGGCGCTCGTCAACCGTCCATCAATACATGAGCCAGCATCATAGAAACTATCAGCACCGGAGCCATCGAATCCTAATACATCACGTTAACTATGAGATGGTATTTGTCTCATTCCTTGACTCACCATGCCGGAAGAAGTCGCCCAGAATTTCACGAATACAGCCATCCACACCCCCGAACTCGCCATCGATGTACTTCTTTAACTCGGATTTCTTGGTCAACTCTGGGATATGGGATATAGTGGTACAGATGGGAAGTAGAATCCTATAGATCTGACTGTACTTGTCAATGAACATGAACGCATTCGGCACGTTGTGGTCTCCCATATGTATCACACTATCGCGACACATGAAGCGTCGTCAGGCTCGGATTGTCAAACAAGGGCAGATGACACGAACGAACCTTGAGCCGACCCAAAAACCGATGCTCTTCTGGGCTCGCTGCAGAATAAGCTGCATGATCCGCGCTGTCTTCGGCGCGTGCTGCATTCGATTCAGACCCTGACCGGTATCGCGGAGTCGATATCCATTGAAAGGATTAAGTAGGTCGGTTTCCGCCAGGGACCAGAGGCGGAACATATCTGATCGGAATTCGAGATGTGAGGATTAGTCGCTGGTATCTGCAATCAACTGGCTGACCATGTAGAACTTCACGCCAAAGAGTCAGACTCTGCAAGACATACTGATATTGTTTCTGGTGATCATGACTATAAATGAACCATTCAGTCGAAACATGGAGGAAATACGGAAAACATGAAACTGACTTTAGACGTGCACCTCCCCTTCCATACCGGATAGCCAACGACTCTGCAGAGGATCCAGAGGAATCGGAGTCGAAGTACTTCTTCAGGAGAACGATCATTCTGTCGCATGGATCACGATTCACCCGTAAAAACGCGTGGTTATCTCCAATGCTGTACAAGCATTGTCGTACCGTCTCCTGGTCTAATCCACTCCTCGAATATTTTGAAGATAGGGTTTCAATAGCACGCTCCTTGGCCTTGATTTCCCGTTGAATTTCATGACGTGAACGACCATCGGCTATTATTTCGCGTGTGGCGATGGAGATTCGGTCGTCGCGAAGGAGGGCGAGTGCGTCGTTGGACTCTAGAAGGTCGTATACATTCTTGATGGGCGCAACGAGGGAAAAGCCCAGCATATCATGGACCGTAGAATCCTGCGCATCCATCAGAATGTACATGAGTTTCCCGTACGTAGTCCGAGACCTGTCCGGGTTGAGGATCTATTAAAACCAATAGTAAGGGGGCCAAAAAAAAAAAGATTTCCGTTTTTGCATGATGTTCCGTACCTTGTGACGCCTTCCAAGTTCAAACATCATCTTGAAGTATTCCTCATTGGCTGCAAAATCCCGATTTGCAAAGAGTTCCTGACCGAGTTTGTAATCCGATGCGATAACAAGACCAGATAGGACAGCTCTGTTAGATTTGGAACATGAGATTGGTAGTCGCAATGCATGCCTACCAACGGCGGCTTCCAGAAGCCGAAGGAGTTTCCGCTCTGCCATCGTTAGGCGTAGAGGAGTGTATTTTGACCGCTCTACGTACCACTCGCCTACAGACTCCCCAATAGTGGGCTGAGCACCCATCAGAGTCGAGGCGGTGATATTGTCTAATCGAGCCTGAAATGTTTGTTCATCGGATGAGTCCATCTAGAGAAAGAGTCATCAGTCATCATCATGAAACAACTATGGAGGGGGCGTATCCCTTTACATGCTCATCTTCCATGTTTCCATTATGTCCATTCGTTGTACTCGTGGTAGTTCTATTCATTCTAGTTCGTGATGATTCAAGAGGACGCGTTTTGTGTAATTTCCTAGCGTGTTCCACGTGGCTCAGATTGGTGCTCATACGAATATTGGTAGAGTTGGAATACCTTGATCCTTTGCGATGCTGCGACGCAAAGCACACTTCACAGAAGGTGTCTCCACACGTCTCGCAGTGGATCTCAGCAGATTGGTCTGTGAGCTCCGACGGGTAAGCAAGGTAAGTAACAACATGAGCCTGATACCTACCTTCACACTCTACACAGTACCCATCTTTAGGAGGGGGGCTTTCAGCTCCGTCGCTGTTTGCCGCCGCATCATCGGGATCTTGTGGCTCCAAGTCACCAGTAGCTTCATGGCCAATTGAGTCTAAGATATCGCCAAGCGATTTTTTTGTGGAAGGACTGGCGGGAGAAGAAGACTCAGAAACCGCCATTGCACCTTGCCAGAACTTCAAGATGCACGCGGTGGTTGGGAGGAAGATGCGTGTTGCGGAAAGAATGAAAAGGAAACGCCCGGCAACTCTCTCACTTCAATTAATATTTGGACCTGCCAGAACGGGCTCTAGTGGAAGACCCGATACAAACAGACCCAAGCACACATAGTCAAAGCAGCTTATACATGCCGAACGCGTCTTGGCAAAGCTAGCTATAAGTACAGGAGGTTCGTACACGGCATTAGCATGTGAAATCGTGAGACCCATTCCGAAATTCAAAAATGCCCGAAGCAATAAACCATGAGAAAGAAATGAGGAAATGGCCGTGAAACTGCCCGAAAGGTCAACCAGCGGGCGCCAGCGCACCTCAGAAAACGCCATCAATCTTACGTAACGTTCACCTCGTCTCAACCGTCATCAAGGGTGTTACGAAGCCCTTGAAATCGTTATCAACCTTATGGTCCGAAGGGGACCAAGCAACGGACCAACGTCTCCTAAACCTCGCATCATCCATTGACGCTCCAAACTCATGACGACCCTTCCCAGGTCTCTTCCTGCAACTTAGCCGATACGCAGCACGCATCGCTTCGAGACCTTTCCCAATGCGTCTCACATCATTCATTCGGTCTTCGTTCTCTAGGCTCAAATCATCATCTTTTGCAGAGAACCTCCGATGCGACAAGATGGGTCGTTTGAAAGAGAACGATCGCCAGTTATCGCCGCCAGTGTTCAGCGAGATGTTGCCAGGACTGGTCATGATGGACATCGCTGTTGACGTATCCCATGATCCCTCTCGTGATCGCATGGGTGGGAATGGACCATCAGAGAACGCGGAAAGGGCAGAGTGGTACGACGATGTAGTGGAAGATGCAGATGATGATGAGATGGTCGCAGGACGGTCGTATCTAGGTGGATGCAATGCAAGTGCTGTTGGTTTGTGAGGGTGATGGTGTGGGACGGCGGATGAAGTAAGGGGGTTATGTACAGGATGAGTGGGTGGA
>WNFI01034211.1_pt2 | contig 12553 bp, 13 predicted proteins | sample 5400471 | NCBI WGS metagenome assembly WNFI01 (sample SAMN13153348, study PRJNA577476) | soil metagenome | isolation source: 100 cm saprolite on Douglas fir-dominated hillslope | place: USA:California | collected 2013-09-17 | reverse complement strand
TGAATCAGGGGAGATACCAGCACCAGGAACGAACGCTGCGAGTGCACAGCCTCTCTCCCCTATCGCTGTCGCCTTGGCCAACAAGGAGACGGTAGACAGCTGCAGTGCTATCTATAATAAGCTGGGCAAGAGGAACCTGGCGTGGGTGACTGCGAGCGGGTATATCGAGCTGTGGAAAGAGATGCATGATGCTGAAGAAGCTCTCATCAACGTGATGCCTGCTGAGAATGTGATTGCGGATGCGCTCTATGATGAGTTGCGCATCCGTGATTCAGCGATTGATACCAGTCAAGAATTGCTCAGGAAGTTGAGGATGGCGGTGACGAAGCTGGATCCATCAGCGCAGGCGTATCTCCAGCCTGACGGGACCAGTCCGCAGGGGACGAGCAGCACCCTTTCCGATGGAACGGTTTCCACTAACGCAATGAAGACGCAAGCGCGAGCTGTTCTTCGTGAAGTCAGGCACGCGCTCAATGAGTTTCGTGATGACCGCTGGGAAGCGATTGTGCGCGTGCGTAACCAGTTTGTGTGCTCGACGATCTTGACCGGGCTCACTATGTATGTGCTGCTTCAGTTCGCCATCCTCGCTGGTACACCACGGCAAGCGATCGTATCGGCAACGGCATTCTACCTGGTCGGCGCGCTGGTCGGACTGTTTAGCAGGTTGTATCACGAGTCGCGGACCTCAAAATCCATCGATGATTATCGGCTATCCCTCGCGCGCTTAGTCGCTACACCATTGTACTGTGGCCTGGCTGCCGTGGGCGGGGTACTGATTGTGCAAAAGTTTACTTCGCTGGTAGACATTTTCGATCCTAAAAACTTGCTATCTGGTCTCGTCATTGCGGCTGTGTTCGGCTTAACGCCGGGACTGCTTGTCAATAACCTGCTAAAGCAGACGGAACAATACAAGCAAGACTTGAAGAGTACAGCCGCGACCCAGGTACAGGGTGTAAAGACTCCCGGTCAACCAGCGTAATGGTATGTAGCGTGAGCAGAGTTATTCCTGGAATTACATGATGGCTGATAAGAATGATCTTTCTCTATCATATCATTCCAGAGAACACACCAGTTTATCAGGCAAAGTAAATTAGTTTTGGGCATATCCAGATGATGGCACCGCGACCAGTTTCCAACCTCTATGGTTGTCTTGGAGAGATACATGAAACCATCACCTTCATTTAATCAAGAGAATCTCATGGTTGCATCTGAGGCTTTCTCCCTCACCTCTTTGCTCGAACGTGGAATTGATTGCATCCGGCAAGGATCCTACGTTGAAGGAGCAGGCTTCTTTGTATTCGCTCGCCAACAACTTACTCCTGATCAGGCGCATTTTGCAGTTGTGATCGATACTTTCTTACAAAGTCAAGCAAGTTACTGGTTAGCGCAGCAATCGCTTCACCTGGCAAACAAGCATGTTGTTGAGGCTGATATCGAGCTGGGAACTCGGTTACTTGCACTCGAAAACCTGCTCCTTTCTTTAAGAGAAAAGACGAATACAGCATCGCAAATGCATGCGACAGTACCACCATCTGGATTGATTGAGGACCATCAGTCACAGCAGCTACCGCTGCCGCCGCAACTGATCCATGCTGACTCCAATCACTCACATAACTCAAACGGTAAGCCAACACCATCACCGCAGTCGCTCCTCAAGGGCAGTGATACTCTACCAAGGCTGAATATTACCTGCTTCGGGCATTTTGAGGTCAAGCGGCTTGATCAACCAATCGTTCTTTGTCATAGCCGGAGTGGACAAGCATTTTTACGATTCCTGGTAGCGCAGGCGGGATATCGCGTATCTGCAGATAGGCTCATGGATGCATTGTGGGCTAAAGATGCGCCAGAAAAAGCCCGCCGAAAGTTACAGATAGCGGTTAGCGCGGTGCGTTGTTCTCTCAACAGCGGTTACCGCTGCGATCCGGGTGAGGGGTACATTCTCTATAAAGACCAGTTCTACCAGTTCAATCCAGCCGTTACAATCCGAACGGATGTGGATGAGTTCATGTCCCTATGGCAAGCCGGACGGCGAGCCAGCGGAAGTGAGTCAGTGGCTCTTTATGAGGAAGCCTGTAGCTTGTGTAGTGGCCCATTTTTAATTGAGGATACGTATGCCGATTGGTCGTCCGCTCGCCGGGAGCAGCTGAAACAAATCTATGTCACCATGTGTCGCGCTCTCGCTGACTACTATCTGGAGGGTCGGCAGTATGAAGACGCTGCGAAGTGGACTAACGCCATTCTGGGAGAGGACCGATGTGACGAGATGGCGCATCAGCGACTCATCCGTATATATACCGCTCAAGGTCGGCGGTCTGAGGCGTTTCAACAGTATTATCGCTGCGAACGCATCTTGTCCGAAGAGTTAGGTATATCGCCCATGCCTGAAACAATGAATGCATTGTATATGATTCAAAATTCCACTGATCTCTCTCCTTGCGAGAAATTCTCCGATGAGTGAAACGAAAATAGAGCGAAAATAGAGCCTCTCATGATAAGCTCTATTGAGAAGGTGTCCGCTAAGCATGGAAAGGCACAGTGATGGTATCCTTTGTCATCTTGTCTACGAGCTCTATCACATTGACTTGGCGATCAGGCAATGGGTAGTGAGACGTTCTCTGTCATTGTCTGGGTCAGGCATGATCTACTGACGAACACCACTCAGTTGAAAGTGGCGCGAGTTGATACGAGCGAAGAAGTACACCTGAGCGAAGGCAGTTTTCTTTTGCGCATCTCGCGAGATGAGGATACATCGGTAGAGCGCTGCTTTATCCGACACATCGCTAGCGGTCGTGAAGCCTACGTGCAGAGTGGCCCAAACCTGCGTGCTTTTGTCAAAAGTTGCTTGTTAGACGCTGACTAAGGAACGTCCACACTGATCCGGAGATGTGCGTGCAGCAAGGAATATACGCCTTGTTTTCGTCTCCCAGCTTAAGGCCGATCAGGCCTGGTCGGGTACAGACTACTCCCGGGGATAGACCAGGATAGCCATTTGTAAAGAGGGAAGAAATCAACATGAGCCTGTTTGTTGACCAACTCCTGCTACAACTAAGTAACTCCGCACAATTAATCCAACTGTTGGACCCACCAGGAGACGCCAACCATACTCGTCTGCGCACGCTCCTCAACACAATGTATGATCTCGAATTCGCCACGATCCATGATGTGCGCAATGTCCAGGTGCGCCGGGCAGAGTCCGAGCGCCTGCTGCTTACTACCCACCTCACGCAGGGGACATGGACGCAGACTATTCCGAGCTACATGCGCACTGACGTGGTCTATGAAGGCTCGGATAAGCTGGAGCCACTATGGTTCGATATTGCTGCTGAGATAGGACTGACCCTCTTGCTAGAGATCGATGCTGGCGAAGTAGAGTCCATTGTCACCCACGCGATAGAGAATTTTAAGACGCTCGCCGAGTTTCAAGCACACTTTCTCTTCTTCGACCTGAACGCCTTTATGGCGGAGCACGGGATCACGACGGTTGACGAACTAAGAGAGTACGCCCAGTATCTCCTCGCAGAGATCCGACTGCGAAAGCCCCCCGTATTCGATCCAAACGACCCAGCAAATCTACATAGCTACACATTGAATCTGGCTGTGTTCATCCGAGAAATCATCGATGTTGCCGGGACGCTTCATGATGTGAAGCTTGCCCGCTTTGTCACGGAGCGCACTCAGTCCTATAGAAAGGAGTTTGAAGGAAACGAAATACTGGTCCCGTATGCTCCCATCGTCATTTTCCCGGAGGCGGCTCTCACCGGCTTGCCGTTCAATGCGAATGCGCTACAAACATTTTTTGCGGCAGAAGGAGTACTGGCGTTGTTCTTGACACCCGCGTAGGAGTGTTATCCCGGTATCATGCCTGCATACGGTAGATACGCGATACAGGAGGTCGATATGCCCGATAGTAAGAAAGCGAAAGACAAGGCCCAAACTGAGGAAACAGCTCAAGCCCAGGCAGAGGAGGCATCTCGAGTGGAGCAGGGAGAAAAAGGCGCAGCTACTGAAGTTCCTACTTCGCCGTCGCCTGGCCAAGCGACTCTCAGCAAGGCGCGCCTCGAGGGGCTGCGTCGTAGATTGAAGACGAAATATCACTAAGATGGAGCACGGCACATGGATACACGGAAGCAAACGCGCTTCCAATGCGTAAATTGATACCCTCTTGGGGAAATCGAGGAGAATTCTATGGCAGTTCGATACATTCAAGTTCAGCCTATCTCTGATCTGTTTGCGCCTGCGGTGCGCGCCTTCGGCAATATTGCTATTGTCGGGGACGCAACTAATGGACCGACCAATACCCCTACAATCTTCACCAACCCGGACGATGCGAAAAAGGCTTTCAGCAACGCGAATAACACTCCGGCGAGTGCGCTCTATAATGCAATCGCGATGGCCTTCCAGCAGACACCTGGGCCAACCGTGGTCTACGGAGTACGCACAGCGGCCGGTCCTGATTGGGCGACGGCGCTGACGGCAGTGAGTGCCCTAGATGTGCAGTTAGTTGTCCTGGCAAATACCCCCCTCACGACGGCTACAGCGGCTGCGGCTGCAGGCGGCAATCCGGCTGGCGCTATTGTGCAACTCGCTGATCATGTCACCGCTGTATCCAACACGGGCGAAGACGGTAAGGAGCGTATAGGGGTCGCAATGCTTGCCGCGGGGTCCACGGATACCACGATCGTCACAGGCGACCTTGCCAACGAGCGTATGGTCTACATCGCGCATAAGAGCACAGAGGACGCCGCGGCGGCTGTGGCTGGCGTCATTGCAGGCTACGAGCCGCACATTTCCCTGTTGCTCAAACCTGTCAACATCACAACCGATTTGTTTACCCCAGCTGAAATCGCAACAATCAATGGCGTAGAGAGTTTCGGTGACCCTCCAAAGGGACAGGGTGTGAACTGGTTAACCTCTCCAGTCCTACTCCCAGGGCGCGGCATCTACATGGGTGAGGGATACACAGGCAATCCTGGCGGCGGTAAGAAGTTCATCGATATTGTACGCACGATCGATGATGTCTCCTTCCGCTTGAAGGCACGCCTGATTAACTCGATCGGCACACTCCGCATCAGCCGCTCTGGTCTGAGATCATTGGTAGCACAAATGGAGGCCGTACTCGATCCACTGGTGCGCAACGAGGTGATTGAAAGCTATGAAGTGGTAATTCCTGTCCTGATCCTGCTAGACAAGGACCCGAGTACGCTGACCGATGCTCAAGTACAAGAGATTCACGATGCACAAGCTCAGCGGCTTGTGCAAGTGCTCGTAGCCGTAGTGTACGCTGGCGCAATACACCGTCTCGCGATCACATTGAAGTTCGAATAGGAGCAGACCCATGCCTGATTGGAATACGCGACTCGAAGTGAAGGTCGGTGGCAAGACGATAACGCCCATCGATAACTTCACACCCACCTTCAATACGCCGCATACCGTCATCCACAGTCTCGAGGGAGATAATGTAGGCTTTGTGCGCCAACCGTTCACTTTTACCTTCACCATGACTGTCAGGGCAATTGGCACCAGTGTCGCAGACCTGACCGAACTGGCTCTGAATGGGGCACCGTTCGATATAGCAGTAGCCGAAAAGAAAGGCACCGACTGGGCCTTCAATAGTATCAAGTTCTCGAACTGCATTATCACCTCGGCAAATCCTAGTAACGTCGTAATTGATGGCGCGCCGGCAGCCAGCTTCAATTGCGCTGCCCTGGTATCAGCTATAGAGAAGGGGACATGATACCTTTCGAAGCGGATGAGCCGGATATGCAAGACATACCGGACACGTCTGGCATGCTCCCAGGCAATGAACCTGAAATGATCGTCGTCCCTGGTTTTCAGGCGGGTGGTCATGTCGAGCAGACGGGCATTGCCCTGGTGCATGAAGGTGAATACATCTATCCTGCGCCAGGAAGTGAGGCGCGCATCTCGCCGGATATGCAGGGCACGGCCGGTGGTCAGGTCATTAACTACTACTTTCCGGTCGAGATTGTAGTGGTTGGTACGTTGAGTGATGCCGAAATGCAGCGTGTAGTCGACTTCGTGTCCGACGCTATGACGACTGCGCTAGAGAGCCGACAGATAATAGCATGATGTCAAAACTCCACCATCTCCTTGAACGGGTTAAGCGTGCTAAGGAGCAAACATATGGCTATTAGCGTGAACACACCGGTCCTAGTTGGACCAGTGCCCTTACTCTACGTACAGACCATGACTATGAACGAGGGCTATCAGATTTCGCGCATCATGGGGAGTAAGTTTTCACAGGCAATCGCGCCCACGACCAAGACGATTAACATCGAGGCTATGCTGATCGGTCCAGATCGCTTGCTGCAGAAAAAAGCGCTCGAGGCATTAGCGCTCACCTCGCGTGTCCTGGTAGCTGCCACTGCTTCACTGCTCAAGATCACGGGTATTCCGGTGGTATCTGGCCTGACGATTAGCACAGATAGCTGGTACAGCCGCCATTCCTTCTGGTTCCGGGCCTGGCTCTACTCCCAGGGCCCCAGGACCACCAATCTAAGAGAAAGAATGTTTGAGAAAGAGAAAGCAGAGTATATGACCCAACGTACCTACTTGCAATTACCTATCAATGCAGATGAAGGCTTTCCGCAGTCCTTTCGTCTAAGCTTCAACGGGACGGTATATCAGGTCTTGCTCTACGTCAACGTCTTGGAAGATGGGCCAGCAACACCGGATGCGGATGGCTTCTATAGCCTACCCACACCGGGAGCGTTTATGGTGATGCGTGTGCTGCGCGAGGACGCCGGAGGGACAGTAACTATCTTCCAGAGGAAACTGGTCCCTAACCTGGAGTATGAGGCGGCAGAAGTGGCTTTCGTCTTTCGGCAGATGCAGGTGGCGAAGAGTAACCTCAACGGCATCGGCTCTTTTGGCTCGCAGGTCATCGGAGGCATAGCAACGCGATGGGTTTCATAATCTGGTATAAGGTAGAGTTTAAAGAAACGCAAGTGAGCCTATTAGCACAGGCGGTGAGCGCATTGCCGCTAGGTGCATCGCTTCCTTTACGGGTCTCTAATGATGTCTTCAGCGGCAAATATATCCTGGATGCTGACATCACCTTGACCATGACCGCAGGTGACACAGCAGATACCTTCGCCATCAAGTTGACGAACCTGCCATTAGAGGCAACCACCCAACTGAAAACCAAGCATGCTGATGGATTGAGCAAAAACCCACCCCAGCCCCTTTGGTTATCAGCTGCGCATTACGTGTATGCCTATTGATAATAGCGGTGAGCTCACTGCTAACGACCTGGTGCAGAAGATAGCCGACGCGGCGAAAGTGCAGGTGGCTGACGGCTCCAAACTGGACCCTTCAATCAAAGTGAATGCGTTCACCCTAAAAACCGCCAATGGTCTGGATGCCTTGCGTCAGATTGCTAATATTGCTACTGCTCCGCTTGTCATAAGAGACGGCAAGATTTATGTCGGCCCATCTGTTGGGAAGGATGAAGCCCCGGTTCACTTTGACCCGGACATAAACATTGTTAAACAAGACCAGATGCATGACACTGAAGAGATTAATGACCCTTGTAAAAAACGTAAGAATGGGAAGGTACAGAGCAAATCTGTCACAAGTCTCAAGCTAACGGTCCTTGGGCATCCCATGCTCCGTGTAGGTCAAAAAGCAATTCTGAAGGACCCACCGACCGGAGCCGGAACCCTCCGCATCAATCAACTAGCCCATACCTTTTCTACCAGGAACGGCTACACTTGCGACATGACCATTGTGGCGGCTGAACCTGGGAAGATAGCGGGAAATCTGACAGGGGTCCACGGCCTTGTCAACCGCTTTCGGGACCTGGCAGAGAACATGCAGAATCAAAGGCCCGCTCTGGATGTGGGGCAAGTGACGGAATACGAGCCTGGCAATCAACAGAAACACCTCACTACGTTGAATTATGGTCAGTCACCATCTCCCAGTGACGTTGCGCCCAGCGTAGAGATCGCGGTGGATGACTCACTTCAGCTTCATCATAAGCCGATTGCCTCACCTTTTGCGTGGCACAAGTGTGGACTGATTGTGCCTGTGTATGCCGGCATGCGCGCTCTCCTGGCGCATAATCTTGGCCTGGTGAACGATGCAGTGGTGGCTGGTTTCCTGTGGTCAGAGCAACCAACGTATGATAGGCCAAAGAATAAGGAGGGTGATTACTGGCTATGCCTGCCTACTGACTTTGAGGAAGGCGGAGATAAACGGCCAAAGGGGAAGGGTGTCAATGATCTGACCGATAAGAGTGGACTGCGCGTTATCCAGGCCAAGGGACTACATATCTTTGTTGGAAACGACAAGCTACCAGATGTTGGAGAACGCCCTGATCCACCCGACGCGCAAACGATCGTGATCGAGCATGAGAGCGGAACAACAATTACGATTGCAAATGGTGGCGCAGTAAGCATTGAAACAAAAAGTAAAGATATCTCGCTGACCAACGGCAGCGTCACGCTGAAGTTGGGTAGTTCAGGCGTGGAGGTGTCCTAATGCCTAAGGTGATAACGGAGAGCTCGACTATCGTGTGTGCCCATCAGGGAACGGTCACGTTTACTGCCAGTCAACAGGTGCTAAAGGTGGATAACCAGGCAGTACTCGTAACCAATGATGTCAGTACCGGATTAATCAGTGGTTGCAAGACACCACTCGATCCACAAACAGGCACAAAGCCCTGTTTGAAAGTGATGAGCTTGTCAGCAGGCGCTGCGACGAAACTCAAAGGGGGCAATGCGCCTGTGTTACTGGAGACAGCTACTGGCATTACCGATGGTGTCGCGAAGACGCCAAATACCTGGAGCGTTCAGTCAGCGGAACAGACAAAGCTGGATGCAATTTAAAGAGGGAGCAAATGAATGAACAGAGATGATCCCTTTGGTTACAGTCTGGCACTGGTGGATGGCGATCTTGTCTTTGACAACGGCACTTTGAAGACGGTGAGCGGCAAACGTAACCTGCTCCAGGCGCTGGAACTGCGCGTTCTGACTCCCTTCAGCAGCGATATATTCAATACCAGCTATGGCTTAAATGTAGAGCAGGCCTTTACCCAACCAGGAGGTATTCGCATGGTCAAGGAGCTTATCAAGCTTAGCCTGGTGCAAACGCTTGGTACTGACCCACGAGTGCATGACATCCGCGAGGTGCTGTTTGAGGACGACCCGAGCTACCTGGCACGGCACCCAGAATTGGGCACGCAGGATATCAGTACGGATAGACGTACACGCTATTGGCGAGTAGATGTGGTGATAGAGACTGTTGATACTCAAGCTCAGACGCTATCGCTCAATATAGGAGTCTGACATGGCGGATTTTGGCGTTACTGAAGAGGGATTTACCATCAAAGGGCTCGATGTCATCCTCAGCGAGAACCTGAACCGGGCGCTTCAAATGTTTGGCTCTAGTGTTGACTTAAGCGCCACCAGCCCGCTCCGCAAAATCCTGGAGGTGGCGTCCGCAGAGGATGCTGAACTCTGGAAACGCATGGAGGATGTATACTATAGCAACTTTGTGTCTACAGCAGTTGGCGATAGCCTTGATCTGCTGGGAGAGGACCTGGGGCGGCCACGTCAGCAGCTATTCGCCCAGGGAGAGGTGACGTTCCAGCTCAATAATCCCTTGCCGGGACGTCAGTACACATTCCTGGAAGGAACAGTCGTTGTCACTGCTGTGCCAGTGATAGCGTTCTATACAACCGCACCGCTGACACTGAGCGCCAATGCCCCGCAGGCTACCGTGATGGTACAAGCATTCGAGCGTGGCCCGGCTGGCAATATCGCCGCCAAGCAGATCATGGGCATTGATCCTATCTACCAGCAAATTTACATCAACCTGGGTGGGAGCACCACGGTACAGGTCACGAATGCTCAACCCTTTGGTACCCCGCCGTTTACAAGTGGGACAGATACCGAGTCAGATCAGGAGTATCAAGCACGGCTGCTTGGTCTCCCACATAACATCTGGACTTTGGAGAGTGTACGCAGCGCTGCGCTCGATGTGACAGGGGTACTCGACGTACTGCTCTCCGACCCGCTGGGCGGTGCGGATGTGTCGCAAAGTTACTTCAACCTGTTCAAATTCAATGAGCGGCTCTTTAGCGGTGAGCGCCGCCTCGGAGAACCATACTTCTTTGATGTTGTCGTGGCCCACGAATTCGCCTGGCCTTGGCGGACACAGGGACCAGTACCAGGAATCTACGACCGGGTGTTGACCGCAGTCGATGGAGTGCGACCGATCGGCATTCACCCCAATATCGTCCAGGCGGATCATATTGAGGTTGGTGTACGGGCCACGGTGATTGTTGATCCCGGACGCGACCCGCAATCTCTCCTGGCTGCGATCAAGCTGCTGCTTGCGACAGATATCGGATTGCTTAAGCTAGGTGGCAACGTGCTTTTCTCGCAGGTGATGCGCGCCTTTGTCGAACAACCGGGGGTGATCGATGTTCAGAATATGCATTTGCGTCGCTGCCCGGCCGCATTTGGGCGCATCACCTTCGGCGCAGTGCCTTTTCAGGCGGATGTGCTGGAAGCTGCCGTCGGTGAGAACCTGTTGATGGGTCCAACAGAAATTGCTATTTTTCGCATTGATAGCGCATTGATAGATCTTAAGGTGGTACCGCGGTGACAAAGCTTGCTGTAGAGACGATGGCGCAGCGCCTTACCGTTCCTTTTGCACGAGGGGCAAGCACACTGGAGCTTACCCTGGTAGCAGGAGGCGATGCGGCGCAGGCTCAGATAGCTTCCTACGACTTCTCGGAATACCAGGCGCTTTTTAATCAGTCGCCCAATCCTCGTTACATACTGAGAGCGCTGCAGGATATCGTGGTTGCAACCCAGGTCACAGTGGATTATATGGGAAGTAGCCCTGCCACTACGGGGAGCGCCACCGTGACGGTGCCCGCGGGTACCCTTGCCGATACGTCCCTCGCATTGGACCTGAATGGCCATACGGAAGCAGAAATACGGCTACAACGGGTGCATATGTCACCAGCAGCTCCCGATGCTGAAGCTGCCAACTGGTGGAGTCTGAGCGCTCTGCTGGGCGAGCTGGCGAAGCTGCTATGGGTGCTTGGGTGGGAGAAAGATCATATCCGCCGCCACCTGGCGCGCGTTCAGACACAACGCCATCTGCCCAAAGCGGTCGACTACAGTCTGGACCTGCTGGGCTATGACCTTGGTGTACCTCGCTTCCCACCTCAGCCATATTCTTTTGATCCGGATACCATCGCCCTCTATCATCTGGATGACCAGCCCCCCAGCGGGCAGCCGGAGGTCGACCAGGTCGAGGATAGTATGAAACGCTACCCAGGGAAGATAGACCACTCCGGTACGAATACGGGCAGGTTAGCCCGGAGTAAGGCGGTGGGACGATTCGGCAGCGCATACTCCTTCAGCGACCCAGGCGCTGAGATTCTCATTCCGGCGCAGGCAGACTTTGATCTTAAAGCGACTGACAGTTTCACCGTCGAGTGTTTTGTGAAACCGGATGTCAATACCATCGATGGAGACGTCCTTGCTAAAAGCGCTAACCCGGCAGACGCTACGAAAGCTGGTTGGGCCTTGAGCGTTGGAACATTTGGACGCGGACTTCCACTCAATGTGCGCTTTCTGGTGAACAGTGGCACACATCTCATTTCGCTGTTCGCTGACCAGAGTCTTACCACCGATCGCTTCTATCATCTGGCAGGTTTCATCGATCGTAGCGCGGCTGAGGCCCGCCTCTACCTCGATGGTCAACTACAGGCAGTGCAGTCGATTACCGGGTTAGGTGCAATCATCAATACAGAACCTCTGCGCATTGGGCGTACACCTGGGGCGGCCTACCGGGGTGTAATAGACGAAGCACGCCTCTCGAGTCTGGCACGCCGTTCATTTCATCCTGTTCTGGGAGAGGATGATGAGGCCTATCGGCGCCGCCTAGAGCTGTTTGAACGCTGGACACTCCCCACCCTGCCCAATTTGTTGAATATCCTGAATGAAGCCGTGGGCAACATCGGTGGCGATACATCTCCTCTGATCCTCAACGATACGAATGCCGCGCTCGTTGGTGGGACGCTTGAGCTGACCGTCCAACCGGTTGCCTTAGCGGCAGGTGAGTGTATGGACGCACAGGGCGACAGGCGCGTCCGCGAGGCTGATGTGAACGGTACAGCGGCCGATGAGCCGACGTTCGATCCCATCTACCTTTTAACACACAACGATGCCCGCGTGGTCTATAGTTTACCTCCTGCGCGCACACGGAAACCTTATGAAGCGCAACCCGATACCCATAAAATGCAACTCGTGATGAAGCAGCGACCGAACCGGCTACTGGATCTGTTAGGCGCGGGTGGACAACTACAGATTATCAGCGCCTTTGACCCCCGGGCTGATGATCTGCGCGCTGTGGGGCGTGGGCTGCTGTTCACACATAGCGCAATTGCTTCTGATCAACTGGCGACTCAGGCACACCGAGCGGGCTTCTCCTTTGTGTGCTATAGGAGCGACGTGGGAGCGGTGTATGCCTCTACGGAGCAAGGGGACTATATCCAGATAGTTATCACCGGCGG
>WNFI01242360.1_pt1 | contig 12554 bp, 9 predicted proteins | sample 5400471 | NCBI WGS metagenome assembly WNFI01 (sample SAMN13153348, study PRJNA577476) | soil metagenome | isolation source: 100 cm saprolite on Douglas fir-dominated hillslope | place: USA:California | collected 2013-09-17 | reverse complement strand
CGTCGAGCAGCAGCGCGATCCTGTCCTGGCTCGCCGCGAAGATGCGGGCATAGGCCGTCCGTCCTGACTCGGTGAGCTCGTCGGCGTCGTCGGGGGTAGGAGGACGCTGGCCACCCCGAACACAGCACCGAAGAAGCCCTGATAGCGCCCTCGCTCGCGGGGTGGCACGATATCGCCAATGATCGTCTGCGCCCCGACCATCAGCCCGCCGCCGCCGATGCCCTGGATGGCGCGGAAGGTGATCAGCTCGGCAATCGTCTGGGAGAGCCCCGCCAGCACGGAACCGATCAGGAAGATCACGATTGCAGCCTGGAAGAAGGTCTTCCGTCCGTACAGGTCGCCCAGTTTCCCCCACAGCGGCGTCGACACGGTGGAGGCCAGCAGGTACGCGGTGACGATCCACGACAGCTTCGAGAGGCTGTGCAGGTCGCCGGCGATCGTCGGGAGCGCGGTGGCGACGATCGTCTGGTCCAGGGCGTACCGTACGTCCGCGATCGAGGGACAGCCGCTCGCAGCCTGCTGCAGCCAGTCACGGAGCGCGAGCGTGGCCTCAGTGTCGTTCCTGTTGTAGGCGAGCAGCCAGTCGCGGGCAGCCTGATCCGCGTGGGTCCCCGTGGCCAGGTCGTACCGGACCATGGACTCCTCGCCGCCCGGGTCGGGCACCTCCCAGCTGAAGCCGGCCAGCGGCGCGACAGCCTTCAGCGCGGCCGAATGGCCGGTGATCAGCTGGCTGTCGAATACCCGGTACAGATCCACCCACTGGTCCGATCCGACAAAGGCCGCGACCTCACCGGCTAGGCCGGTGGCTGCGGCGATCCTGCGCAGCTGAGTACTCTCTGCCGACGCGTTGTAGCAGTAGCCGCGGAAGGTCAGGCCCGCTCCGGCTACCGCCGCGCGCAGCCCGCCGAGCCAGCGCCAGAATTCTGCGAGCAGGCTGGCTTCCACATCGCCGGTAATCGGCTCCCACGTGCAGAAGGCACGGTACCCCGCTGGCTCCCCGGCCCACGCCGACCTGAGCGTGACCAGCGCTCCCCAGAGGTAGACGCCGTCCTCGGTGTTCTCCATGTCGATATCGACCTCGACGTCCGCGCGGGGGACCTCGACCTGTGCCACTCCCCTCCGCCGGTAGACTGCGCGGTCGCCAAGTGCCGCCCGGGCCTGGTCGATTTGCTGCGGAAGATCGCTCATGGGCGCGTCGCAATATGAGGCGGTGCGCCGGCAGAGAGCGCGCGCGTCAGCGGGCGTGCTGATACCGGCGGCCGTCAGCGCGGCCAGCTGAGCCGGCCTGTGCTCCCCGATCACGTCCCGCAGCGGCACGTCGCACCTGCCGCTATCGAGCGCGGCAAGCACGGGCCGGAGGTCAGCGCGCGAGGCGACCAGCGCCGCGGTGCGGTAGTCCAGGGCGGCGAGGCCCGCCCGGTCGGTGATCCCGTGATCGCGGTGGACACGCCATTCGCGCCAGCCGATCCGCGGGAGCAGGCTCACGTCGCCCGCGCCAGCCTCGAGCCGCGGCCCGCAGCACGACCACCACGGGCACAGCGCGCATTCGCCGATCCGGACCGGGACCAGGAGCGGCGTGACCGACGGGTCGGCCCTGGCGGCCGCAGCCACCGCGATGATGTCCAGCCGGAAGTCGAACTCGAAGTCGTAGATCTCCATCGTCGACCTGAGCCTGGACCGGCCGTGCGCTGACGGGGTGCGCCAGAGCGGGGCGTCCAGGTCGTACCAGACGATTACTTCTTCGACGCCGATGATGCCGCCGTACCTCCCGCCGGACGCGGCGAGCCCGGCGGTCTCCAGCATGCGCTGATAGTGGGCGAGCTGCAGCAAGTCGTCCCGGCGCTTGCGGGCCATGCGGGCATGGTCGGCAGCCGCCGCCTCAAGGACGAGGCCGCTGAAGTCCGAGCAGCAGGCCGCGGCCGCGCCAGAAGCGCGCTCAGGCCGGGGACTCAGGCTGCGATGGTGCTTGATATCTACGGCGCGGTAGCCCGACTCCGCGGCGCTGACGAGCAGGTCAGGCTCCCCCACGCGTCGGCCGGCCAGATCGATTGGCAGGCGGCCGCCGATGATTAGCTGCGCGCCCGACGTCATCGCGGCAAGCGTCGCCTGTTCGCGCTCAGGTCGCAGTCGTCTGTCCTCGCTGAGCAGGACGGCGGCGCTGGAATGACGCCGACGCAGCGCGGCAACGATGCGGGCCTCGAATTCCCTGCCGCGAGCGAGCCTGCGCTCGACGGCAGCCGACGGCGGCAGCGGATCGCACGGCCGGATGGTGTCCCACTGAGCGCGGACCGGGCACTGCTTGGCCACGTAGCCGCCCTGGGGCGGCACGGCGGAGACGTCGTAGCGAGTGGCCACGATCCGAATCGTACGCAGCCGGGGTGTCAGAGCGGGGCCGTTGACTCCTCGGCCGCCGCCAGGACCGGATCGGGCGGCGCCGGCAGCACGAGCCGTCCGGTCTCGATGGGCTCGATCGGCTTGATCGGCTCGGCTTGGGCTGTCAACTTGGCCAGACGGTAGATCCCCCACGTCGCGGTGAGCACGGCGGCGGCTTCAAGCGCAATTCTGCCTGCACCGCCGCCGAGGTGCTCATGGTAGAGGAACAGGCCGAGCAGCGAGCCCACGACAGGGCCCACGATGGAGAAGACGGGCAGGAACGCCGCCAGGCCCGCCGCCCGGTAGCCGTTCTGCTGCATGGTGTAGGTCAGCAGGCCGACGACGACCAGCAGGTACAGCCTGGGGTCGGCGAACACGCCGAGCTGATGGTCGCCGGCCTGGTCGGCCACGGTCTTGGTCAGAGCATCGGTCACGCCAGCGGCGATCCCGCCGCCGACGCCCAGCGTGAGAGCGCGGCGCAGCGGTGACATCCGCCCTGCCAGCAGGCCAGCTGCCACGGCGACGATCACGGCGGCGAGCGCGGCCAGGCCAAGCTGGCTGAGCTTCGCCGTCTGCTGGCCGCCGGTAGGATGTGCGACCGACAGGAACACGGCCAGCCCGGCGAACGTGGCCAGCGCGGCCAGCCACTCGGTCGGCCGCATCCGGCGCCGGTCGGCCCTGGCGGCCAGGGCGAGCGCGAAGAGAAGGCTGCTGGCCAGGACGGGCTCGATGATCACCAGCCGGCCTAGGCCGAGCGCCGTCGCCTGCAGCGAGAGGCTGACTATAACGGCAGCCAGGCCGGCCAGCCAGAGCGGGCGGCGGATCAGGCGCAGCAGGACGGCTGAATCGAAGGCCGCACCAGAGCGCAGCTTGGCCGCCACCCGCTGCTGCACCACATTGGCAACCGCGAAGGTGGCGGCTGCCGTTATCGCAAGGGCGATCGCGACCGGCTGCGCCGCTGTGCCGGTCATGCGGCTGAGCCGCTCATGCGCCGGCGGGGAATGTCAACTCCATGTCCGTATCATGACGTTCGAAGGCTCGCGCGGCTACTGTTACCAGGACAGTTGCCGCATAGTTATGCTCGGGCCGCTAGGTCGAGATGTCTGGGTACGGCAATGTCCAGTGGCCGAGCCGTGCGGCGAACTCGCGCTGGAATGCCAGCGGCTCGTCGTAGTCACGCTCGAACAGCGCGATGAACAGGGTCAGCAGCAGGAAGTTGTGGCTCCCGAGTGCGAACAGCGCCACGTAGTCATGCGTCGCGAGTGCCTCGCGCTCGTCGTCGGTGAATCTCAGCCAGGTACTGCGCTCGGATTCAGGAATGTTCAGCACGACATTGGCCCGCTCTACCTCCCACCATTCGACTGTGCCGCGCGGGTCGTGCCGGTAGCGCTCCACCAGGTCCGGATCGCGGTCGATGGTGTAGAGGAACTTGTTGAGCAGGTACTTGCTCACCGCTCCTCCTTGGGGTACCAGGTGAAGTAGGCCTCCATGGTGTGGAACAGGTCAAGGGAGTCCACATGATCGGCCTTGGCGTTCTCGCCGGCCGCGCCCATCATGAGCATGAAATCCATGAAGCCGTGGGTCGCGTTGCCTGGCAGCGACAGGCTGTCCAGGCTGACTTCAGCCAACACGGACTCTAGGTCGCCTGAGGCGATCCATTCCACTGCCCTGCGGTCGAAGGCCGGGTCAGGGCCGTGCGGCCCGAACTGGCGGGGACCGCCCAGCTCAAGCGACAGGTGACCGGTGCCGATGATCGCCACCCGCTCGTCGGATGGCCACGCCTCGACCAGCTGCCTGATCGTCTTGCCGAGCTCGACGAACCGCTTCGGCTGCGGGAGCGGCGGGGCGAAGATATTCGTGTAGATCGGCACGATCGGCAGGTCGGCCTGCGGCCGCAGCGTGATCAGTGGGCAGGTAATGCTGTGGTCGATCCGCAGCTCGTTGCTGAACGCCAGGTCAAAGCCGGCGTCCATTCCCTCGCGCAGCAGGTAAGCGGACAGGTCTTCGCGACCGTGCAGGAACATCCTGGGCAGTCCGAATTCGCGTTCCTCGTTGTAGAAGTTGGCGTCATAGAACGGCGCCTTGCCGATCAGGAACTGCGGCATGTTGTCCAGCCACAGCTGGTGGAAATGGTCGCTGCCGACCATCACGAGCACGTCAGGCCGCGCGCTGGTCAACGTCTCGCGGAAAGCCTCGATCTTGGCCACCCATTCGTCAGCGAACGGAGGGCGGTCCTCGCCGGTGGCGGTGCTCGCGCGGTAATAGAACGGGTGATGGGTGGATGCGATGACGGCGGCGACGGTCGCCATGGCGGCTCCCTCAGGTGCTAGCCGGTTCCGGGGACTCCGGGCGCTCGTCCGGGGGCCGGTACTCGCTGTTGTGCTCGACGGTCAGGTAAATGTCCATGCCAACGGGGCGCCGCTGCTCCTCGGCCAGGTGGCCGAGCAGGCCGGCGGTGCGGGCGAGGAGGGCGAAGCCGCGCAGCAGGTCCGCGGGCAGGCCAAGGTCGGCGAGGGCTGCGCCGCAGGTTCCGGCGCCGTTGAGCGGCAGCCTGCGGCCGAGCACCTGGGGGTGCACCCGGCCGATCGCCTCGAATAGGCGCAGGTGCGGGCCGCGCAAGCCTTCGGCCCCGGCGATCGCCAGCAAGGCAGGCGTACGTGGGTCGGTGATCTTGTGGACCGGATGCCCGAGCCCTGGGACGAACTTGCCCGCATCGCGCGCGCGCCGAACGGCCGCCAGGGCGAGCTGATCGAACCCCGCGTCGCCGGCTGGCACGGGCTGGCCGGAGAGCGTCTCGGCCAGGAACCTGGCGGCATCCTCGGTCACGCCGAGGAAACGCGAACCGCCGCCCAGCAGCCCGGCCGCTATCGCTCCCTGCACCGAGTCGGGCGCGCTCAGGTAGGTGAGCCTCGCGGCGATCGCCGTGGGCGTGAATCCGTGATCAGCCAGCGCGACGAGCACCGCCTCGAAGACCCTGATCTGGGACGGAGTCGGCCGCTGCTGGGTCACCAGCCACAGGGCAAGCTCGCCGAAGCCGACCTTCCCCATCAGGTCCGCGGCGAGATCGTGACCGAGGAGCGTGATCGTCTCGGCGCTTGAGGTGCCGATCGACGTCGGGAAGGTCTGGAAGGCGCGCTCCCCCGCCTGACCTGGCTGCGTCATGTCCGTGGTCCTGTCCCCCGGCTGGTGGCCTGGTCGTCGCTGGCCTGAGCTGGCGCCGGCGTGCTCAGCCAGGCCCTGATGTCCTCGCCGTGCTCGTCGAGCGCCGGCGGCGGCAGATCGTACCGTGGCGCGGTGGCCGAGAAGGTGAGCGGATGCCTGATGGTCGGGATCGCCGCCAGGCCCGAGCCGGCGCTGACCACGGGCTCCAGGCCGATCTCCGCGGCGAAGGCGATGCCCTGTTCGACGGTGTTGATCGGTCCGCATGGAACGCCGACCGCGATCAGCTCGCCGAACCACTCGGCAGCGGGGCGGCTAGCGAGTCGCTCAATGAGCAGCGGCCTGAGCAGGTCACGATTGGCCGTGCGGTCCTCGTTGCGAGCGAATCTCGGGTCCGCTGCCAGCTCCGGTGCCCCGAGCGCCTCGCAGAGCTTGCGGAATTGAACATCGTTGCCCGCGGTCACGATCAGGTCGCCGTCCGCGGTGGGCAGCGGCTCATACGGGTAAAGGCTCGGGTGCGCGTTGCCCATGCGGGCCGGGACGACCCCGCCCGCCGCGTAGGCGCTGGTCTGATTGACCATGCCGGACAGCGCGGACGCCATCAGGCTGGCCTCAACGTGCTGACCTGCACCGGTGCGGGCGCGGTGGTTGAGCGCGGCCAGGATGCCGATCGTGGTATGCAGGCCGGCGATCACGTCGAACACCGAGATGCCGGACCGGTAGGGCGGGCCGTCCGGGTCGCCGGTCAGGCTCATCAGGCCCGACATCGCCTGGACCATCAGGTCATAGCCGGGCAAGTGCCTGCCGCCGCCCGAGCCGAAGCCGCTGACTGAGGCATAGATGATCCCGGAGTTGGTCGCGCGGACCGACTCGTAGTCCAGGCCGAACCTGTCCAGGCCGCCTGGCTTGAAGTTCTCCACCAGGATGTCGGCCCGGCGGGCGAGCTCGCGCCCGGCGGCCAGGTCCGTCGCGTCATCAAGGTTCAGGGCGACGGATCGCTTGTTCCTGTTGATCGCCAGGTAATAGGTCGACACCCCGGCGCTCGTGGCTGGCGGGATCCATCGCCTGGTGTCGTCTCCGGCCGGGCTCTCCACCTTGATCACGTCTGCGCCGAGATCGGCGAGGAGCATCGTGCAGTACGGGCCTGCCAGCACGCGCGAGAAGTCGGCGACGAGGAGCCCGGACAGCGGACCTGACTCAGGGTGGCTCATGTTCAGCGGTACGCCCTCTCTGTCCGTCTAACGGACACTAGCTTGATACTTGCATGTCCCCGTAACGGAGGTTTGACATGGCAGCGTCATCGAGTTCTGACCGGCGCGGCCTCGCCCTGTCCCCCGCCGACCTCGCCGGCCGGCCACTGGTATTCCGCGACGCCACCGTTCTGACCATGGACGACTCCCATCGCGTCATCCGCGGCGCCGACGTCCTGATCGCTGGCGAGCGGATCAGCGCGGTCGGTCCCGGCCTTGACGTGCCCGAGGGTACGGCGGAGATCGACGCGACCGGCGGGATCATCATGCCGGGGATGATCGACACCCACCGGCACATGTGGCAGACGGCGCTGCGCGGCTACGGGGCTGACTGGACGCTCACCCAGTACTTCGTCTGGAACTACCTCCAGTGGGGTAAGTCTTTCCGGCCGCAGGACATCTACGCGGGTAACCTGCTCAGCGCCATCGAGGCCATCGACGCGGGGGTGACGACCACCGTCGACTGGTCGCACAACCTGCAGACGATCGAGCACGCGGAGGCCGCGGCTGATGCCCTCGAAGAAGTTCCCGGCCGGTTCGTGCTCGCTTACGGCAACATCCAGCAGGCGCCGTGGGAATGGTCAGCCGCTCCGGAGTTCCGCGATTTCGTCAGCCGGCGTTTCCCTGGCGGGAATGACATGCTCGGATTCCAGATCGCCTTCGACGTTCCCGGCAATCCCGAGTTCCCGGAGAAGGCGGCCTTCGAGGTGGCCCGCGAGCTGAATGTCCCGGTGACCACGCACGCGGGGGTGTGGAAGGTGACCACGGACGACGGGATCCGGCTCATGCACGAGCACGGGTTCATGCAGCCGTCGACGATCTACGTGCACGCGGCGAGCCTGTCCACCGACTCGTATCACCGGATCGCCGCCACCGGCGGGTCAGCATCGCTGTCGACCGAGAGCGAGCAGAGCGCAGGCCAGGGTTACCCGCCGACCTGGAAGCTCCGCGAGCACGGCATCGGAGTCTCGCTCTCCATGGACACCAGCGTCTGGTGGAGCGCTGACTTGTTCGCTGCCATGCGGGCCACTCTGAGCGCCGACCGTGCCATGGAGCATCTGGAGGCGCACGGCAGGGACGAGACCGTGACGCACCACAAGCTGCGGGCCGAGCAGGTCGTGGACTGGGCGACCAGGGGCGGCGCCAGGGCGCTCGGCCTGGACTCGGTGCTGGGCAGCTTGGAGCCTGGCAAGAACGCCGATGTCGTGCTGATCAAGAACGACGCGTCGCCGGTGATGTTCCCGCTGCTCAACCCCTACGGCCACGTCGTGTTCCAGGCCCAGCGGGGCGACGTGCATACGGTCGTGGTCAACGGCCGGGTCGTCAAGTATGACCACGCTCTGGTCGGGGCCGACCTTTCCAAGGCCAGGCGGGTGGTCGAGGAGACTGTGGCGTACCTGAAGGGCGAACTCGGGCCTGACGCCTGGATCGACGGCATGCACCCGGAGATCCCCGAGACCAGGGTCCTCGACAACCCCTACACCTATACCTACACGCAGGACTGAGGCACGCGGCCATGGCGGCGATGGCCGCAGCCGGTGGCGGCCAGTGCGGCGGGCATCCTAGCGGCGGATCACAGACGATGCGGGCGGCTGTCCTGCACGGCCACGGCCAGCCGCCGGAGTACGGGCGGCACCGCGTGCCGCGGCGCGGCGCCGGCCAGGCCCTGATCCGGGTATCCGCCGCTCCGGTCAACCCGCTGGACCTGCTCTGCGCCTCGGGGACCTCGTACTTCGGCGCGCCCACGCTGCCCTACGTGCCTGGCACCCAGGGCGTTGGCGTCATCGAGCAGGCCGACACCCTGACGACCGGCCAGCGGGTCTGGTTCAGTGGCAGCGCCGGCCTGGCGCCGGGCGACGGCAGCCTGGCTGAGCTGTGCGTCGTCGATGAGGCTGGCGTCCTGCCGGTGCCGGAGACGGTCAGCGATGACCTCGCCGCCGCACTGGGCCTGTCGGCGATCGCCGCCTGGATGGCACTGACCTGGCGAGGTGGCATGCGGCCGGGCGAGCACGTGCTGGTGCTCGGGGCCAGCGGGACGGTCGGGCAGGCGGGCATTCAGGTGGCGCGCCTGCACGGGGCAGGCCGGGTTGTCGGCGCGTGCCGGGACGTGCTGGGCAGGCAGCGCGCCGCTGAGCTCGGCGCGGACGCCGTCGCCGACCTGACCGGCGACGATCCGGCCGTGATCGCTGGCCGTCTGGCCGCGGCGTGCGAAGGCCGGATCGACCTAGTCCTCGACCCGGTCTGGGGCGTGCCCGCGCAGGCCGCCATCCGCGTCCTGTCACCAGGGGGACGCCTGGTCAATCTGGGGTCATCAGCGGGCCAGCAGGCCAGCCTCTCATCGGCCACGGTGCGCAGCGGGATGCTGTCCGTGCTCGGCTACACCAACAACGTGCTGCGCCCCGAGCAGCGGGCGGCCGCGCTCGCCGAGATCCTCGGCCATGCCGCCGTCGGCCGGCTTGAGGTTGACCGGGAGCGGCTGCCCCTGGCCGAGATCGCCGCCGGCTGGGCGCGGTGTGGCAAGGCTCCGCACCGGCGCGCGGTGATGATCCCGCCCTGACCTCCCGCCGCATTTGCATTCGCACACCTGACGGCTGCTGCCACGTGGTAGAACACGTTACAGTTCGAGCAGGCCCGCTGACCGGCCTCGGCAGCTCGGGACGGAGGCATCAGTGCCGCAGACATGGGATCTGGAGGCCGACGTCGTCGTGGTCGGTTTCGGTGCGGCCGGGGCCTGCGCCGCGATTGAGGCGGCCGGGGCCGGTGCCGAGGTCATCGTGCTCGACCGGTTCTGCGGCGGCGGTGCGACCGCCCTGTCGGGCGGGATCGTCTATGCGGGCGGTGGGACGATCCAGCAGGTGCAGGCCGGCGTGCAGGACACGCCCGAGGCCATGTTCGCCTATCTGGCGATGGAGGTCGACGACGCGGTCACGCCGGATACGCTGCGTGACTTCTGCGCCGGCAGCGCCGCGATGATGGCCTGGCTGTCCTCCAAGGGCGCGCCGTTCCACGGCAGCTTGTGCCCGGACAAGACTTCCTACCCTGGCAACCGGCACTACCTGTACTACTCGGGCAGCGAGCGGTCGTTCGGGCACATCGCGGCCCCAGCGCCGCGCGGGCACCGGGCGGTAGGCCGCGGTACGTCGGGGCGCGTGTTCTTCGCCCGGCTCGCCGCGGCGGTCGGGTCGGCAGGCGTCACGGTAGTCACGCAGACGCGGGCCGAGCGCCTCGTCACCGGCGAGGCGATAGCGGACGTGACCGGCGAGGCCGGCCGGGTGCTGGGCGTGGAATGCCTGAGCATGCGCGGCGCCCCGGCCTGGTCCCGGGTCGCCCACCGCGTGCTGCACAAGCTCGGCAAGAAGCCATTCCTGTACGCGGGCGCCATGGGCAGGCGGATGCACAAGCCGGTCGCCTTCCTCGAGCGCCGGTACGCGAGGCCGCTGCGGGTCCGCGCCAGGAACGGCGTTATCATCGCGGCGGGCGGATTCGTGGCGAACCGCGCGCTCCTGCGCGAGCATGCTCCCGCTTACCGCGGCGGGCTGGCCCTGGGCACCGTCGCCGACGACGGTAACGGCATGCGGCTCGGCGTCGCGGCCGGCGGAGTCACCAAGTTTCTTGACCGGGTGTCCTGCTGGCGGTTCATCACGCCGCCCCCGGCCCTTCTCGGCGGCCTCCTGGTCGATCGCTCCGGGCAGCGCGTCTGCGATGAGTCGCTGTACGGAGCCGCGATCGGCGAGGCGATGGTGCGCAGCTGTGACCGCCGGGCGTGGCTGCTTGTCGACCAGAACACGGTGTCCAGGGCGTGGCGGCAGCTCCGGGGCGGCTTGCAGTGGTTCCAGCTTCTTCAGGCCGTCTACCTGCTGACCAGCGCGCGGGTCCGCGGGACGACGGTAGCCGAGGTCGCGGCCAAAGCGGGTCTCGACCCCGCCGGGCTGGCGGCGACGCTCGCCGCGCACAACGCAGCCGCGGCGGCCGGAGAACCGGATCCGGCCGGGAAGCCCGCCGACGTCGTGACGGTGCTCGACGGCCCGCCGTTCTCCCTGATCGACCTGTCCGTGCGGCCACGGCCCGCTTATCCCGCCCCGATGCTGACCCTCGGGGGGCTGGTCGTGGCCGAGGATACCGGCCAGGTCCGGCGCGCCGACGGCACCAGCATCGCTGGCCTGTACGCCGCGGGCCGCAGCGCGGTCGGGCTCTGCTCGCGGTCATACGTCAGCGGGCTGTCGCTGGCCGACTGCGTCTACTCAGGGCGTCGCGCAGGCCGGCACGCAGCGTCCCTACCAGAACTGGGTCGTCGCGCCGGAGTTCCTGACGATGCTCCCGGTCAGTTCCGGCCGCTCGAACACTGACTTGATCGCGATCCGGCCAGGTCCCTGCAGCGTCAGCCAGATCGACTTCGCCTGCCATCTGGCCGAGCTGAACCAGTAGTTGCCCCGCGGGTACTCGAAGTGCAGGAACATCTGCACCGACGGGTCCTTCCAGATCAGCCCGCCGGGCTGGATGAGGATCCGCTCGCCGGGGCCGAGGTCGCGCACGAAAGAGTTGCCCGGCGCGTGCAGCAGCAGCAGTCCAGGGCTGCCCTGGGCGATGAACCGGTCGATAAACCTGCCGACCGGGTAGTGCCATTCCGTGTCATCCCCGTTGCGGGTAGTGAACCAGACGTTCGATTTGTCCCACTGGTAGCCGACGTTCCCTGTCGCCACGAGGAACTGATGTTCTACCACGTCGACTGCCTGGTTCGGCTGGAGCGGGATCGCCAGGATCTCCCCCGGCTGGTCGGCGCTGAAGGCCACGAAGCCCGGACCCTGGCCCCGCATCATGATCAGCGGCAGGCCGGCCATGACCCGGTTCCAGCCGCCTTTCATCCGCATTGCCTCGAGCCTGACGCGCGGCTCGGCGTGCAGCAGGACGTGGTGGGAGAAATAGACCCAGTCGTCGTCGTGCAGCTCCATCTCGGCGACCGGGACGTAGGTGCCGCTGATCTGGCAGGTGGAGCGGCCGAACCTGATCCTGGCCATATCGCGGATCGGCGGCTGCTTGCACCATCCTGAGTTGGACACCCGGAGCCTGATGTCGACGGGTGCGCCGCACCGCGGGCAGGTCGGATTCCCGTCATCGCTGTTGGTCATCCGGCAGTACGGGCAGGTGTAGGTGCTCGCGCCTGGCATGGACATGGCGACCTACTCAGAACCGTGGTGGACATACATGGACTGGATGCCGACGCGGCCCGGGCCGGTCATCTCGGCCAGGTACATGCCGCGCCGCATCATGCCGGTCTTGATGTCCATCTGCACCGTGTTCATCGCGACCGACGAGTCTTTGTACAGGAAGCCACCCGGCTCGATCAGGATCTTCTCGCCCCCCTGGAGCGTCTTCTGGAACACGTTGCCGTACCCGTGCAGCAGCAGCAGGCCGGGGTAGTTCTGGGTGATGAACCTGTCCATGTACATACCGCTGCCGCCGTGGAGCAGGTTGGCGAGGCCCTTGATGCGGACGAAAGAGTAGTTCAGCGAGTGCGTCCCGATCAGGAACGCGTGCTCCCTGACGTCCAGCTCCATGCCCGGGTGCAGCGGCAGCACGACGTTCTCGCCCGCCGCGTCGCGCGAGAACGCGATCCGGCCAGGTCCCTGGGCGATGCTCAGGATGTGCGGCATGCCGCCAAGCGTGCGCTTCATACCGCCGCCGGTGTTCATCGCCGCCATCGGCACCGCAGGCTCTTTCCACAGCATCACGTGGTGCTCGAAGAACACCGCGTCGCCGGGAGCCAGGGCCAGC
>WNFI01210279.1_pt1 | contig 12555 bp, 25 predicted proteins | sample 5400471 | NCBI WGS metagenome assembly WNFI01 (sample SAMN13153348, study PRJNA577476) | soil metagenome | isolation source: 100 cm saprolite on Douglas fir-dominated hillslope | place: USA:California | collected 2013-09-17 | reverse complement strand
CACGCCCAGCTCGGTCATCAATTCGCCGGTCGCCTCGGTGCTCGCCGGCAACACGGCAGACGGCACGGGTGTGCCGGCCAACGTCGTCCGCAAGCGCGTGACGGTCTACAACCTCTCAGCCTCGCTCGGTCCGGTCCGCGTCAGCGACACCGGCGTGACGGGCCGAGGCCTCGAGATTGCCGCCGGCACCTTCGCCGCGTTCGATACCACGGCCGCCCTCGGCATCCGATGCGATACCGCAAACGGCGCCACCTGGGGCTACTTCGAGGAGTCATGATGTTCAAGTTGATTCGTAATCGCGCCGGCCTGGTGCTCGCCGCCCTGGTCGCAGCCCTGTGTCCAATGCTGATGGCGCCTACGGGTGGTCTGCCCGCGCGTCCGCAATTCAGCTCAGTCACTGTTCAAAACAGCGACACTACGGGCAGTATTGTCAGGATCAACCAAAACAACAGCCTCAATGATCCGCTAGTCGAATTCGACAGCGTTGGTGTTAATAAGGCTTACATCGGCGTCGCTGGGACAACCGGCAATCTCGCTGCTGGCAGTATCGCCGGCGACGTCGTCATTCGCACTCAGGGCGGCAACGTGCGGTTGAGCACTAACAGCGGTGCATCTTCGGCGCCGATTGCACCGGTGACCGGGACTTACACTGGCACGTTCACTGGGTGCACTGCAGGCGTGACAGAAACGATCTCCTACACTGTACTCGGGGGGCCACCCGGCGGGATTGTCATCGTCGGCGCGAATGGCAACGTCTGCACCAGCAACGCAACAAGCTTCTCTATAACAGGGGCTCCGGCATCAATCCGGCCGTCCACCGGGACCACGTGCAACGCTCAATACATTTCCTCTGCACAGGACAACGGCGCGATCGGTAATGGCACTATCTCAGTGTCGCTCAACACGGCCGGCACCCTGCAGTTCCAAAAAAATGCGTCGCTGACTGGCTGGACGGCGGCGGGCACGAAAGGCGATGGCCCCTGGACTATCACCTGTGGGCTGACCTGATGTGCGCACACAGACCTACATCCTTCTGGGCGCGCTCGCGGCGGCCGCTGGGCTGTACCTGTTTTCTCGTACTGCCAGCGGGCAGTCTGCCGTTGGTGCTGTCACTGATTACGTGGGGAATCTCTTGACGCCTCGCGGTATCAGAAACAACAATCCGGGCAACATCGAGCGCAGCGCCATTCAGTGGCAAGGCTCAATCCCGGCCGACCAGGTCCAATCGGTGCTGGGCATCGCCTACGATCCGACCTTCGAGCAAATGGTGACGCCGGCGGCCGGCGTGCGCATGATCGGTCACGTACTGACAGCCAAGGCAACTCGAGGCCTCACGACGGTCGATTCGATCATCCGCGACTACTCGGCAACAGACCAGGATGCCTACGTCGCCAAAGTGGCCGGCGATCTCAATGTCGATTCGCAGGCGGATATCAACGTGTCTGCAGTGCTTCCCGCGTTCGCGGCGTCGATCATCGACCAGGAGAACGGGCAACAGCCTTACGCGCTGTCGGATATCGCAAACTGGGTGTACTCATGACTTTCCCGAAGATCAACACAGGTACAGGGTGGGCTCTCGCGATCGGCGTTGGCGGCCTGGTCGTCTATCTGCTCTGGAACAAAGTCGCCGCCGCCGGCAAGGCCGCGCTGAACATCAACCAGGGCACACCGTACGCCGGCGCCGGCGCCATCGGGACCCTCGGCAATATCACCAACCAGGCGAGCGGCGGCGTGCTCGCGAGTCTCGGCTCGTGGATCGGCGGCACGGCCTACAATTGGACGCACTCTGCGTATGATCCGAACGCGTCGACGCCGGATCGCGCCACAATCAACACAGGCGCGAGCGTCATCGGCGCCCCGGTGCAGGCCTCTCCCGTCGTCCTTCCCTACAGCTACAAACAGGCGACGATCGACACGCCGTCGCTGTTGGGTACGACAACGCTGTTCACTCCGAGTGACGGTTCCTCGGGCGCGTACGCCGAAAGCGGGACCCCTGGCACGTCTGCCGGCCCGACGACTGGCTACTATGACTCGGGCACCACAACTGATTTTGGATCAACCGACCCCAACGCCGGCTGGTAACTTCTGGAGTTCCAACATGTCACTGCTACACCGCAACCTGGTCGCCGCCGCATTCCAGGAAATGATCAAGAAATTCGAGCCGATCGCAGCCGAGACGGCCGAGGCCGTCGTCGGTATCGTCGCGCCGGCCGCCGCTCCGCTGATCAATGCCGGCGTCGAGGTCGCTGAAGCGGTCCTCGGTCTCAACGCGGGCGCGACCAGCTCCGCTACGATTGCCGCCGGCGTTGCCGCCGCGAGTGCGCCGACAGCGTCGGCTACTCCCAACACTGCCACCGTCGCACCTGCTCCAGTGGCGCCGGCGGCACCCGCGGCCCTGGTCAATCTCGCCGCGGGGCCGAACCAGGCCGCTCTGGCCGCGGTGGATGCGCTGGCGATGCAGCTCTCGACGCTCGCGACCCAGCTCGCCGCGATCCGCTCCAACCTGGTGCCGCAGCAGTGAGTCGAATTCAGCGCGATCCGACGCCGGACGCGCGGTTGACTCCGCGCAGCGGTATCACCGGTCAACACTGGTGGATCCTCGAAGTCGAGGAGGTTGGGCGCACGGCAATTCCAGGCCTCAAGCTCGCGCACCAAGCGAAGGAAGTCTGTCGCGGCGTAGGGCTGCGAGTGCTGCGCATGCGGCCGGCGGTCGTCACCGATCCGGGCGACCTGGTCGCCATCGAGCAATCCCGCGCCGAGCTGAAGGACGCCCAGCTCGCTATCGCAGTGGCGGCCGGCGTCATCCCGGGAGCACGCACGCATGCGACGCAAAAAACGATTGCCGCCGCGCCGTAAAAACGGCCGCTTTCGCAAGCGCAAGTGAGCGGTGAGGCCGACGCCGAGGGCTCGGTCACCGCGATCCTGAAACGAGCCGATCCGCTCTGGTGGTGGCTGCGCGAGAATTTCAAGCTGCCATCCCTGGCCGCGATCGCGAGCGTGCTCGCCGGCTCGGGCCTGTGGCTGTATCACCAGCGCGCGGACCTGCGGGACCTGCAGGCGCAAATAAAAACCCTGGCCACGTCAGACCAACAGAACGGCATTGCAGAATCTCTGAAGGCGCTTTCTGTGCAGCTCGACGACCAGGCGGCCCGGCTCGATCGCCTCGAGCGCAACTGGGACGATGCCGGGCGCGTGGCGGCCGAAACCGCGCCGCGCCGTCCGCGCCGCTGAAACCAACAATCGCGATCGCGAGTTATACAGTGCAGTACTGTATAAACTTCATTTTTTAAAGTGGGGCGCGATCGGCGCCTCGGCCGGCGGCGGCGGGGGGCTGACGTAGCGCTGCTCGACCCAATCGGCCTGGGCAAACCAGCGCGACTTCTCCTGATGGTGGCGCACCTGGGCCTGCATCAACGGAATCGAGCGCACGGCCCCGGGGGTGAACTGCCAGCCCTCGGGGCTGATCAGCTGGCCGCGCTCCAAGCGCCAGCCGCGCCACGCGCGGTGTATGTCATCCAGCTCGCCGCGATGACACACACGGACCAGGCGCTCGAGCCAGCGCGGGCATTTCCCGGTGCGCTTCCAGCGCCGCGCGGTGCTGATGTGCACGCACCCGAGCGCCGCCAGCTCCTCGGCGCGGATGCCGTAGAGCGTCTCCTTACACATGGGGGATTTAGCGGCGCTGCGACCAAAGCCTTGAGCCATGGGAACAGCTTAGCCAGCCGCCGGCATCGGCGAGCCCAATTGCGCATAATGTATAGAGTGGTGGTTTGACAATTCCCAACCAACCCAACATCTAACATCGTTGCCGAAGCCTTCCCGTGCACTGTCAATAACGCCAGCCCCACGAGCAAAATACTCGCGACGCGTCCCTTGAGTCCGTGCATGAACGTATATAGGTAGCCGTCCTTTGGTGGAGAGCGGCCGGCATCCAATTCGCGAAACTCATCACGGACACGGCGAGCGAAATCCCCATCGGCGCCTTGCTCTCTCTCTGCCTCGACCAGCATTTCCCAGCGGAACACGTCCTTGATGCCGGCAGCCTTGCACGCGGCCTCCACGTTGGCTGTGCTCATATGGCCGGTCCCGGTGCGCCACCTGGATACGGCTGATGTGCTCACCCCCAGGAGCTTGCCGACTCGATAGTCGGTGCAGTTCCCATTGGAGGCTCGGACGCGGTCTACAAGCCGCTGGGTGGCATTCGACATAGCTGGAGTCCATCTGTGACCTGATCGCCGCTTCCAGCCTGCGTGGAGTGCCTGGCAGCGTCAATTAGCAACGCAGCCTTGACTATGCCACTCCGCGTTGACTAGTCTGGCCCTGGGCGGTTCCCCGAACCTGCTTCGTCATTGGCCAACCTCCAGTTGCGGCGTAGTCGGGGAATTGCACATTTAGGGGAGCCGCCCCCTTTGCGGCCACGCGAGTGCAATCGCGTCAACTGGAGACCCTCACATGCAAGCGACAGCCGTCGCATCCGTTGCCGAACCCGGCAACATCACCGTTGAAGTCCAGGCCCTGGACGATCACTTCGTGAAGCTCCTGCGCTTTCGAGCTCTGAAGCGCGAGCTCGCCGAGCTGCGCGCCGAACACGACCGGCTCCAGCAGGAGCTGTTCGCTCAGGAGGGCGCGTCATGAGCCGCGCCGTCCGGTTGACAGTCGAGTTGACACCCGCGCAGGCCGCCGGTCTTGCTCGCTTCGTCAACAAAACCGGCTTCTCGGAGGCGATGGCGGTGCTCTACCCGCACGTGGACAAGGAGATTCGGGCGAATCAGGTGACCGACATCCTGGGCGCGCTCGGCCGACTCGAGAAGGCACTCGAGGATGTGCCGGCCTGGCCCTGGATCGACACAGGGCGGCCGTGAGCGGCCCGCGCGCCGTCCAGGACCTGCTCGCCGTCTGGCTGCGCGGTCTGCCGCTGCACGAATCCCGCGCCCTCAACGACCTGGCACTCGCGCTGGCCTTCGCGAAGGAGAAGGCCGAATCCCTCCCACCGTCGATCGACCGCCGCTGCGCCGCGCTGATCAACACCAAGCTCGATGAGGCCGAGCATTGGGCACTGGCTGCCATGCGCGCGGCGGTCGATCGGGCCGATCGGGAGCGCTCACCGGTCACCCACGCCTGCGGGAGCACCGATCCGAGGCACGAGTGCTGTGGGTACGAACCGGAGACTCCGCCGATCCACTGCATCTGCACGACCTCTGTGGAGATGAGTGCGTGCGCAAAGCCGTGCGACCGTCGATTCCGATGAACACCGCGGCGCGCAGCGTCGATTTCGTCGCGCGCCTGGCCGAGGCCTGGGACCTGGGCGGCCGCCACTGCTTCGCCGCCGGCGGCCGCGAGCACCGCGCGTTGCTGGCCCTGGCCTACCTGCCTCCGGAGTTGGAACAGCGGCAATGGAGCAATCTGACAGCGGAGCAAAAGCGCCGGCTCACCATCGCTGCGCGGCAGGCTATCGAATTCGGCCGCGCGTGCGCCTGGTGCTTCGGCGAAGGGGAGGGCGCGCGATCGTGAGTAACCGCGTCACTATTACCTTCGAATTTTCGGGGATGGGTGACGGAGACGACAGCGATCTGGTCGAGGATGCAATCAGCTGCCTCGAGCAGATCGTCGAAAATCTGGGTGGCTATACCGTGGCGGATCTTCAGGTCGAAACGAACGGTGTTGGTGGCCCAGACCGACCGCTGAGTGTTGGTCTGCAGGCTGACGTGACCGTCGTTATTTCCCGAGGGCCAAGTTGACCGGAGCCGCCCTCCGGAGTGTTAGAGAACCGCGCGACGTTCAGCGAGATCGCCTCGACTACTACCGGTGGCTGCAGACCGAAGAGAGCAAAGAATTCGGCTCGACCTTCGTCGACCGGGCCACGGGCGAGGTGCACTCATACGCGCACTGGGCGCCGACGGCGCTCCAAGCGCAGCAACAGTTGGAGTTGGCTCTACCGGGCTACTCGCAGAATCATCACGTCCGCAAAGAGTTGGCGCGAGCACTCGAAGAGCGCGCGCTGGTCGAGGCGCGCAGCCGCGGCTACGGTGTCAAGTACGTCATGCGCTGCGCAGAACAACTCAAACAAGCACGATGGAGTGGGGCAGTTGGATACAGTCTCTCGAAGGCCAAAAACGTTGTGTTCTGGGACTCGAAGGCGGGTCTTTCTCGCCTATGTCCGGATGATGCTCGCGAGGAGGCCATGCGTCTCCAGCGCAAAGTGTTGGGTCCGCTCGAAGAGCATCAGGAGGGTGGCCTGGCTCTGCACTACGCTGTTTTCACTTCCCCCAATGCGGCGCCCGGTGGACTGCGGACTGAGATGGTCCGGATCAACAAGGCTTTCCGCAATCGAATCCTGAAGGCGAAGTATCCCGACGGCAGCCTCGTGTTCCCCGAGATCAAGGGCGCGCTGGTTGTGTTGGAAGCGCCGCTCGGCAGCGCACGCGACTGGAATGTGCACCTCAACGTGATCCTGGTCGTGAAGGGCTACCTCGACTACGCCAAGCTGCGCGAGCGGTGGCATTGGAACGTCGAGGTGGACCGGCTCGCGCAAGGCCCTGGCGTCGTCAAGGGCGCGCTGTGTGAGCTGATCAAGTACGCCTGCGCGGCCACCGTGGCGAAGTCGGCCGAGAAGGCCGCCCAGGCCGCCACACTGCGCGACGGCACCCCGCGCGAGCCGCCGCCGCCCATGTTGCAGTGGACCGGCGCGGAGTTGCTCGAGTGGCTGCTGGCGATGCGCGGGTTCCGTCGCACGCGCACCTACGGGTGTTTGTTCCGGCTGAAAAAGCCGAAGGCCGAGGACCTGGGCCAGATCATCTGGCTCGGCCGATTGGACTTCGAAGGCGACCGCTACCGCGTGCGCTCCGCTCTTCTTGAGTCCATACCGGAGGATAAGTCGTCAGGGCAATCTGCGATCCAACGCTACATTTCGATGATTCGAGGCCTCGCTCTCGACTCTTTGCGCGGTGCGGGCACGCTGGGAGACCAGATCGAGCGTGACGCACTCCACAGTTCCTTGGAACAGCTCCAGAAAATGTGAAATCGGGCACTCCTCGAGGCCCTGGCATGCGCTGAAGCTCCGGGCCGTGAGCACCCCCGACCCCCGACCCCGCGAGAGCAACGGCGATGCACTGGTTAACACCTGTCGGCAGATCCGCAAGCTGTTGGGCTCCGCGAAGCCGTCCCCCGCGCTTCGCATCGCGGCTCCGAACGTCGCCGACGCCCTCCCGTTGGTCCAGGCTCTGGTCCTGGGTATCGAGGATCTCGCGGACCGTCAGACTCTGATCGAAGCTCAATTCCGCCGCGCGCTCGCCAACCTGCAGCAGCGCTCCTCCGCATGATGCTCATTGACTCGATTTCCTTTGTTGGCACCAACCCCGACTCGCAAGTAAGGGTTCGGGTTACCGGGGACGGCCGCGCCGAGGTCACCATCGACGCGCACCAACAGATCATTCTGACAATCAAACAACTCCGAGCTGTGCAGTCAGCCTTCACTCGCATCATTGAGGGGCGCTAACAACGTGCGTGAAATCTACTTCGTCGCCTGCGGCATCATCCTGGGCGTGACGCTCCGCGATTGGCTCAAAGCCTGCGAGGAACGCATCGCCTGGCGCGCGTCCGACATGGCCGCCGAGAACCTGGAGCACCGCGTGCGCTGCCAGCGACGTGAAGCGGAACTGCAGCCAGCTCCGGAGCCGGTCCCGGCCGCGACGCCGGCGTGATGCTGGACGTTGTCGCGGTCCGATTTCTGATGGCTCGCCTCGCGCACCTCAACGCGCTGCTGAAGCAATTGCGCCGCGATATCGACAGCGGCGAGCAGGAAGCCGACGCGCTCCGGATCGCGATCCGTAAACTCGATCCGGAGCAACCGACGCCGTGAAAGTCAAAAACCAACCTGTTGGAACGGTCGAGTGCTCGCAGAAGGCGTGCACCGAAACCTGCAGGGTCTTCAAGTTCCGGCCTCGAGCCGAGGGGCGGCGCACCGTCTTCACTGACAAGTACTACTTCGAGTGTCCGAAGCACGGCCGGATCGGCGCGGACGCCAACCCAACAGTGACCGAGTACATCCTGTGCAACGCAAAAATGGACGGCGCCTCAACGGCCGATTCGCAAAAAAATCGGGCGCCGGCGAAGACGCCGGCGCCGACGAGCTCGTCGGCGAGCTCGGGCGCCGGAGCTCGGCCGGCGAAGGCCTCGGAATCGGCGACCAGGTCGGACTGGCGCCCCCTGATCGACCTGGAGTAGCGCACGTGGAAAACACAGCTCAGGACCTCGAGCGCGAGGCGCTGTCGGCGATGGCCTCGGCGCCGATCGCCGAGACGGCCGTCACAGACCAGGCCGGCGACCTGGTCGAGCCGGCGGGCCTCGCCAGTCCGTCCGAGGCCGAGGTCCTGGCCGGCTACGAAATGGTGTGCACGCAGCTCCTCGACTCAGGGTGCACCGCGATCGTCCCGGCCTGGCATGTCAGCCCCGTCGAGGTCTCGAAGCTCTCAACCGCGTGCTCGAAGGCGCTCATGCTCTGGTTTCCGGACATGATCATCCCGCCGAAGTACATGGCGTTGCTCGTGATCATCGGAGTTGGTTTTGAAATCGCACAAGCGCGTAAGGACCCCGCCACCGGCCGGTACCGTCCGGGACAGCTCCCGCAACGCGCCCCGGAAACCATCGACGGGACTGCGGCCACAACCAACAGCGCAGCCGCGCCGGCGCACTAGAGACGGCTCGGCCGTCCTGGTCGTCGGCGCGAGCGGCTCCGGGAAAACCTCCTGGACGCTGCAACAGGTTCCGGCCGACGCGCCGCTGCTGGTCTGGGATTCGACCGGCGCCTGGTCCCGGACGCTCCGGCTCGTCCGGGTCCATTCCCTCCAGGACCTCGGGCGCCTGGTGCTCGCCGACATCCGAGGCGAGCACGTCGGCGTGATGCGCGTCGCTTACGTGGGTCCGGTGGACGCCGAGCACTTCGAGACGTTCTGCCGGCTGGCCTGGGTGTGGATCCGGGTCCGGCGCGGCAATCACCTGGTCGTCGAGGAACTGTCCGACGTGACCAGTCCCGGCAAGGCGCCCCGGAGCTGGGGAGAGATATGCCGAAAAAACCGATACGAGGGCGGCCGCGTCTTCGCGATCACTCAACGGCCGGCGGAGTCTGACAAAACCATCCTGGGCAACGTCGCGCTGATTCACTGCGGCCGGATGAACACAGGGCGGGACCGGCGCTACATGGCCGAGATTCTCGACGTGGACCTGCAGGACCTCGAGCAGCTCCAGGACCTCGACTACATCCACCGCGATATGCGCACGCACGAAGTGAAGCGTGGGCGCGTTCTCAATCCGTCTGTGAAGTAGTCCGCAGAAGTAACACAACAGTTCCGGAGCCACCGGGGCCGCCCTTCCGGTCGTCCGGGCCGCCCCTCTAGCGTGAGTGCTGTTTCACCAACACTCTGAGGGCTCACATGAAAGGCTATCTCGTCACAGGTCTGGTCGCCATCGCCGTAATTGCGATCGTCTTCCGCGTCACCGCGCTCCGCTCGGCCATCGTCGGCGCCTGATCTCATCACAACCTTCCCCGAGGTCCACTCACATGCAATTCATCCGTCACGGCGAGCCATTCCAGAACGTGGTCGCCAGCTCTCGCGCTGTCGCATCCTCGAAGCTCGTCCTGGGCAACGTCATCGAGCGATTTTTTCTGGTGCTCGGCGGCGGCAACTCTATTGCCAACATCAACGCCATCCGCGTGCGGCTGAACGGCAAAGTGGTCTTCGGGGATATCAGCGGCACAAACCTCAACCTGCTGCAGCGGTACATCACGCTGAACAACACTGCAGGCTTCCTCACGGTGGACTTCACCGAACCGACCTCTCGCAGCATTCACGGGCAGCTCCTCGGCGCGATCGTCACCAACGCGGCCGGCGTGACAGACTTCACTATCGAGACGGATCTCGGCGCCGGTGCTTCTCCTACGCAGGACTGGTGGACTCAGCTCCGTTCGCCCCTGGCGCTCTCGCCGGCGGCCGGATTCGATCCCGCAACGCTGCCACTCATCCGAGCGCTGATCCCGACGACGATCATTGCCACGGCCGCCGCCGAGTTCCAGGCCGACGTGAACTATGGGAGCTCGGGCAACTCGCTGATCAAGCGGTTGATCGTGTTCAGCACAGTACTGACCTCGCTGCGCATCAAGCGCGACGCGCTCGACGTGTACGAGGCAATCAACGTCGCGCTCGCGTCCTACGTCGAGCTGGACTACGGCCGCGTTGCGCAGGCCAACATGTATGTCTGGGACCCTCTCATGGATGGTGACCAGTCGGACGCCTACCCCACGCGCCGGCCGGACGGCACGCCCAGCAACTATCAGTTCCTGTTCACGCAATCGGGGGCGGGGACGCATACCTGCTTCACGGACGTGTACTCGACCCTGGGCAGCCTGTAACCCCTGATCGAAACCCGGGCGCCCGGGTTTCGGGAGTGACTCGATGGACGGCTACGGCAACGACACGACGGCGACCAGTGACAACAGCAGCGGGCAAATCGCCGGCGCTATCGCTCAGATTTTCTCGACGGGAGTCACGGCCTACACTGACTCGCAGGCAATCCAACGCGGGTATCAAATCAACGACCCGCGTTACTACCAGTCCGGCTATCCCGCCGGCGTCGGCACTTTGTACACCCCAACGCCGGCCGGCGCCGGCGTCGCGGTCTCGGCCAGCTCGAACAAAACCCTCCTCCTGGTCGGCGTGGGCATCCTGGCGCTGTTCCTGTTGATGCGGAGATAACCCGCCATGGGATATGCGGCGGGGGCTTACGGTGCGTTGTCGAGCTACTTCGGGCAGTCCGGCGGCACCGGCTCGCCCGGAAAGGCCGGCGGCGCCGGCTATAACAGTGACAAGGTGTCAGGTACTCAGGGCGACAACACGCAACTGTCGGCCTCGAGCGGCTCCGGGTGGATCTCGGCGGCCGCCAGCATGTCGAGCACGGACAAGTCGGCGTTCTCGACGCCGTTTACGCAAGGCTTCGGTGGCATCACCAACAATCAGATTATCGATTCTCCCGGCGCGACCAACAACGCGGCGACCTCTCCAATCAACGGCCCTCCGACCGGCTACGGCTACGCGGCACCGGGCGGGCTCTTTGGCTCAGTGGACCCGACCACGCTGTTGATTCTCGGCGTGCTGCTCGTCGTCGTTCTCATGCGAAGGTAACTCAACATGGCAATCTTTCCGCGCCGGCCTGCCGGCATCCAAGGCAACCGATTCCCGACGGCCGCCAATACCTCGGGCGCGTCCAGGAAGGCGGCGGCGGCCTACAATCCCAACAGTGCGCACACGCACTCCATGCTCGCGCAGGCCTCGCGCGTGCCGCGTCTCGCCAACATCGGCAGCGTCTCAGCGCTGTTGAAGGCACACGCCGGCGCGTCAACGGGCAAGGCCGGTAAGAAGTAACGTATGGGACTGTTCGGGGACCTGTTCGGCAGCTCATCGCATTCGCAGACGACCTCGAGCACGTCCAACGTCACCAACACGCAGCTCGCCGGCGGGAACATCGCCGGCCCTGCTATCTATGGCAGCTCCGGCGTAACGATCAACTCGACGACGACCGACGCCGGCGCGATCCAATCCGCAACCGACATTGGCGCGGCCGCCCTGGCGCTGGGAGGTGCGGCCTCTGCGGCCGGCGACGAAGTTGCTATCGCAGGGCTGTCTCATGCCCAAGACGCTTACACCAGCTCGCTTGCGCTGGTCGGGAACGTGACGAAAAACTCGCTCAATAACGATTACGCCATCGCCTCGGGCGCGGTGGATAGCGTCTCGACGTTCGCGGGCGCCGCGCTCGATCGTACCGCGCGCTTTGCTAGCTCCGCGCTCGACTCAAACACGTACATCGCCGGCAAAGCGTTGGATGCAACCGCGCAGGCCTACAGCGATTCGCTCGCCTCGAGCACCAACGCCAACGCAAAGGCACTCGTCGGCGTCGAGGATCTCGCCGCCCAAGTTTCTCAGTCGAGCCAACAGACGACCGACACCACAGTGCAGAAGATTGTCTGGGCGCTCGTCATCGGCGTGATTGCTATCGTCGTCATCCCAAAGCTGAAATGACATGACCAGCGAAGTTCTAACGCAAGCTGTCGGCGCCGGCGCAACAATCACGTTCAGCCGTGGCCGTATATTCAATCTGCTGCAGGCGGCGACGCCGGTCACAATCACGCTCGAGGGCAAGAGCGTCGGCGGCGGGCAGACTGCCATCCGCAAGTTTGTCAACATTCCGGCCGGCTCGAAGTTCACCGCGAAGGTAGGTGAGGAGTGGACCTTCCTGCGGCTGTTCAGCGCCGGCGCACAGAACATAACTCTGTTCGTCGGCGACGACGATATGTCGTTCAACAATGCCGTGACCGTGACCGGCGTCGCCGTCGTCGCGATCACGCCCAGCTCGGTCATCAATTCGCCGGTCGCCTCGGTGCTCGCCGGCAACACGGCAGACGGCACGGGTGTGCCGGCCAACGTCGGCCGCAAGCGCGTGACGGTCTACAACCTCTCAGCCTCGCTCGGTCCGGTCCGCGTCAGCGACACCGGCGTGACGGGCCGA
>WNFI01028668.1_pt1 | contig 12555 bp, 8 predicted proteins | sample 5400471 | NCBI WGS metagenome assembly WNFI01 (sample SAMN13153348, study PRJNA577476) | soil metagenome | isolation source: 100 cm saprolite on Douglas fir-dominated hillslope | place: USA:California | collected 2013-09-17 | reverse complement strand
TGCGATGTGAAATAGGGCAGCGGCTCCTGGCCGGCTTCACCGTACGCCACCCGGGCCTTGCCGTACGACAGCCACGACGTGGCGCCGGTGGCCTTCGTGAATTCCCACGCCAAGCTCCCTTTCGGGAACCAGCTGCGCAGATTCGAGCGCCCGAAGGTCGACGAGCCGTCGTTGCGCAACGCCGCCGTCAGGTAGAGCTGGCTCTTGATGTCGAGCGTGCCCTGGCCGAACCACGAGACGTCGTGGATGACCTGCTCCGCGTCGCTCACCGGATCCCGGCTGACCGTATTCGACGCTTTGAACGGCTGGGGCGCGACCAGCGTGCGACCTACGTTGCCGAGCTGGCGCTGGTTGCGCGTGTTGAGGTTCTGTCCGACCGTGAGGCTGCCGCCGAGGTTGGCGTTGAGGGCGTACGTCGCGGTGGCGGTCAAGTTATGATCGATGGTGTAGTTGATGATCTTGCCCTCGATAACCCGCCCCTCAATGCACGGCGCCGACGAGGTGATGGCGCATCCTTCGAGCCGCTCGTCGGCGGCGTAGTCCGCGCCCAGCGTGTAATTGAACTTGAGCCACGACGTCGCCAGATACTCCGCGTTCACGTTGCCGTACACTCGGCCGACGTTGGACGAGTTTTGGGCCTGGTAGATCGTCCACAGCGGGTTGTCGAACGTGCGATCGTCGAGCAGCGAGCCGTCGGTCGGATGCTGCAGCCGGTACGAGCGCTGCTGCACGCTGCCGTTGGGCGTCACGACCGCGTAGGGGTAGTTGTTGAAATCGGGTGGCGTCCGCAGGTCTCCCAGCTGGATGCCGTTGGTGTTGTTGCCGCGCTGGAGGTACTTGGCGCGCGTGTCGGCGAAGGCCAGGTCGCCTCCGAGCTTGAGGTTGTCGGAGACGCGATGCGTTCCCTTGAACCGTACCGCCGTACGGGAGAAATAGTTGTTCGGCCCGATGACCACGCCCTGATCGTAGGTATTGGCCCCCGATAGATAGAACGTGGTGCGGTCGTTGCCGCCCGAGACGGTGAACCCGTTGTCGAGCGTGTGGCCGACTCGGTACAGCTCGTTGGCGTGGTCGAACGCCGCCCCGCCAGCCGGGATCGCCGGACCCCACGAACGTCCGCAGATGCCGGACCCGGCCTGATCACAGGTTCCGCCGAGCGACGTGTCGGCGTGGATGCCGCGCGTGCCCAGGCCGTAGCTCGTCTGCAGCGGATAGGAGTGATTGATGTCGTTGAACGAGGTGGACGACCGGAACGTGAAGTGCGTCGGGCCCGAGCGTCCCGACTTGGTGGTGATCAGCACCACGCCCGCCGCCGCGCGCGCGCCGTAAATCGCGCTCGCCGCCGGGCCTTTCAGGATCTCCACCGATTCGATGTCGCTCGGATTGATGTCGGCCGCACGGTTCGTCGCGACGGTGCCCTCGGTCTGTCCGACCTGGGCGAGGGTTCCCCCCGCGTCGTCCGGGCCGTTGAAGTTCGAGGTCGAGAAGGTCGAGTTGTCCATCGGCACGCCGTCCACGACGAACAGCGGCTGGTTCGAGCCGAGGATCGAGCTCGTGCCACGGATGTTGATGTAAGAGCCCGCGCCGGGGTCTCCTGACTGCTGGACCACGGTGACGTTGGGCGCCTTGCCGGCAAGCGCCTGGACCATGTTGGCCTCGCCCGCCTTGGCGATCAGGTCGGCACCGACGCTGTTGCGGACGTTGCCGAGCTTCTCAGTGGAGCTCGTGGTGCCTGCTCCCGTCACCACCACTTCGCCGAGTTGCAACGGATTGGCAGCCAGCACGAAGTCGTGCGTGACGCCGCCGGGGGCGAGCGTGACCTGGGCGCTCTGTGCTTTGTAGCCCAGCCGCCGCGACACGAGCGTGACGGTCTGGCCCGACACGCGCGCACCGGGCACGACGATGGTGTACGTCCCGTCGTCCTTGCTGAGCGCGCCCAGCCCCATGACCGGGATCGCGACTTCGACCTGCCCCAGGGGCAAGCCGCCGTCGCTCGTCACCTTTCCAGTGATGGTCACCGGCTCCTGGGCCGGAGCCCTCGCCACGACCAGCAGGGCGAGTGCGACTGCCGCGAACACACTTCGAACAATGAGGCGCATGATGGGTCCTCCGGGAACGGCGGGGAACGGCCGGACTGCAAGTTTGCCGCCACGCTACGAAGCGGTTCCAGGAGGCGCTACCGAAATGCGACGAGCCGCGGGCTGCGCGCGACGACCGCCGTCCGGGGCGCGACGACCAGCGCCCACAAAACCAAAACCCGGTGCGGGTGCACCGGGTTTGGCAGATCGGCACGAGTGGCCGTCAGCACTCGACGCACGATCTTGACTTCACACTCCCGTCGGAGAGCGCGCTCCCACGCTAGCCGGGAGCGGTGATTGGACCAAGCCCAACACGACGAGCGGAGGATGGGGCGCGCCAAGCCGCGGGCGCGGCGCGACAAGCCACTGATCTCAGAACGCGCGACCGAGCCGGGCTTCGAGGTTGTCGCGGTAGCCGCGCGACAGCTTGAGCGTGGTGCCGTTGTGCAGGACCACCACGTACTCTCCCCGGAAGAAGGGCTGGAGCTCCTTGACCTTCTCGAGGTTCACGATGGTCGAGCGGTGGATCCGGACGAAGCGGGTCGCGTCGAGCTGACCCTCGAGGTTCTTCATGGTCTCGCGCAGCAGATGCCACGTCTTGCCGACGTGGATGCGCACGTAGTCCCCTTCGGCGTCGATCCATTCGATCTCGCCCACCGGCAACAGGGTCACCTTGCCGCCCGACTTGACGAGCAGGCGGTCGAGGTACGGCGACCGGACGGCCCGCGACGGCTCTCCGTGACCCAGGAGGGCCGCCAGCTTCTGAGACAGTTCCCCCAGACGGCCCTGACGGACTTGCAGCTTGGCGCGCTCCAATGACTGCCTGAAACGCTCGTCCGTGAACGGCTTGAGGAGGTAGTCGATGGCGTGCACATCGAAGGCGCGAATCGCGTATTGGTCGAACGCGGTCACGAATACGATGGCCGGCGCTCGCTGGACGCCCACCTCGCGCAGCACCTCGAAACCGTCCAGCTCGGGCATCTGCACGTCGAGAAACACCAGGTCGGGCGTGACGTCCCGGATGGCCGCGGTGGCTTCCCGGCCGTTCGCGCACTCGCCGGCGACCACGATCTCCGGGTCGGCCGCGAGGAGGTGCCGTATTCCCTCGCGCCCGGCGAGCTCGTCGTCCACGATCAGCGTGCGGATCGCTCGCATCTCGTCGACGCTCATGAACCCCCTTTCCAGTCGGCAGCCGCCAGGCGGAACGGCAGGACGACGTGCGCGATTGCTCCGCCATCTCCCGCGTTGACCACTTCGAAGGACGCCTCGTCACCGTACAACTGCCGCAGACGCGCGCTGGTGTTGGTGAGGCCGACGCCGCGGCTTTCCGGGCTCTCGAGCACGGACGCGAGCCCCGCCCCATCGTCCCGGACCGTGAGGTGCAGGCTGCCGTTGATACGCCGGGCGCTGATCAGCAGCCGACCCACCGTGCTGCGCGGCGCGATCCCGTGACGGATCGCGTTCTCAACGAGCGGCTGGAGGATCAGATAGGGTACCTGGGCGTCGAGCGTCTCGGCCTCCGCGTCCACCACCGCCTTGAGACGCTCGCCAAACCGGATCTGCTCGATGTCGAGATAGCTCCGCAGGAACTCCAGCTCCTGTTTCAGCGGCACCTCCTGCGTACTCGCACCATCGAGCACCCGCCGCAGCAGGTCGCCGAGCCCCGCCACCACCCGGACGGCGAGGGCATCCTGACCGGTGCGTATCAGCTGGCCGATGGTGTGGAGCGCGTTGAACAGGAAATGCGGCTGGAGCTGCATCTTGAGCGCCTGCAGCCGGGCCTCCGAGAGCTGGGCTTCGAGCTGGGAGGCGCGCACCTCCCGTTCCTGCAACCGGCGGTAATGCGCGACGCCATAGTCGCCCGCGACGATGGCCCAGTAGAGCCAGCCATCGAGCGGAAACCACCATACGAAGTTGCGCAGCTCGGCGACGAACAGTGGATCGTCGCTCGGCATCGGGCCCCGAATCCACCGCTGGTTGACGATCACCAGGAGTACTTCCAGGAATACCGCGACGGCGCTGGCCAGCAGGTTCACCGCGACGCCACGCGGCCAATGGGCGCCCTCGAACGGAGGATAGCGTCGAGCAAGCCAGATCGCCGCCGGAGTGAAGATGGCCCACACGAGCGCGCCCGGCATGTTGAGACGCAGCGCCGTCAGGAACGGCATCGGCTTGCCGCCCAGGCGCACGTACACCGCTACCTGGGTGGAGAGCAATAACCCCCAGGCAGTCCAGATCGCGAGGATCACCCACCAGCGGGGATACGCCGAGTGAGCCCGACGGCCCGACATGAAGCGACTACGCTCCCTCTTTTCCGGAACCCCAAACATACCCGGTCGAACGGTCAAGACTGGAACGCCGCTGCGACGAATCGCCGTCGGGGCGCGCTGAATGGTGCCGGCCAGACGACCAATGGGGGGCGCGATCGAAACCCGTTTGGGCCTCCGCTTGACGGTCATCCCCCGCGGACGTATCAGAAGAACCATGACGACGGTCGCGGTGGCGATTCAGGGCGAGGCCGTTCCCATCGAAAACTCGCTCGCCGGGTCGGTGCACGAGAACTACGATCTGCTGGGTGCGCGCGCGCTGCACGTCGTGGCGGAAACACAGGTCCGCGTGCGCCACTGTCTCATCGCCCACCCCGGCACCGAGCGGGCCGTCATCCGCCGCGTGGCCTCACACCCGGTCGCCCTGGCGCAGTGCCGCAAGTTCTTCGCCAGTCATCCCGACGTGGTGCCGGTCCCGGCGTACGACACGGCCGGTAGCGTGCGCGATCTCATGGCAGGCCGGATCGCGGCCGACGCCGCCATCGCGTCCTCGCTCGCCGCCCAGCTGTACGGGGCCACGGTCCTCGAGGAAGGCCTCGAGGACCACGCCGAGAACTACACGCGCTTTCTCATAGTGGCGCGCGAGCCCGCGCCGCCCGACCTGGCCCGGAAGACCTCGCTCGTGTTCACGCTTCCCAACGCCCCCGGCTCGCTCCACCGGGCGCTCGGCGTGTTCGCGGCGCGCGGGCTGGACCTGACGAAGATCGAATCGCGACCGCTGGCAGGGCGGCCCTGGGAGTATGCGTTCTATCTGGACGTGGTGGGCGATCCGCGAGCGGGCGTGGCCGAAGCGCTGGCCGAGCTGCGAGGACTCGCGCGCGAGCTGCGGATTCTCGGTTCCTATCCCGGGAGCGACATCCCCGTCGCCCAGGGTTAGTTTCCGCCATGGCCCGCGAGCTTCGCAGCCGGACGATCACCGAGGGAGTCGAGCGCTCCCCCAACCGCGCCATGCTCCGGGCGGTCGGCTTCGGCGACCGGGACTTCGGCAAACCCATCGTCGGCGTCGCCAACGCCTACTCGACCATCACGCCCTGCAACCTGGGGCTCGACGTGCTCGCCAAACGCGCCGAGGCCGCCTTGCGCACGGCGGGCGTGATGCCGCAGACGTTTGGCACGATCACGGTCAGCGACGGCATCTCGATGGGAACCGAGGGAATGAAGTACTCCCTCGTCTCCCGCGAGGTGATCGCCGACTCGATCGAGACCGCCTGCAATGCGCAGAGCATGGACGGCGTGCTGGTGGTAGGCGGGTGCGACAAGAACATGCCGGGCGCCATGATCGCGATCGCCCGCATGGACATCCCGGCCGTGTTCGTGTACGGCGGCACGATCAAGCCGGGGCACTACGCGGGACGCGACCTCACGGTGGTGAGCGTATTCGAGGCCGTGGGCGAATACTCCGCCGGCCGCATCGATGCCGCGGAGCTGCTGGAGGTGGAACGGCGCGCGTGCCCGGGCGCGGGCTCGTGCGGCGGCATGTTCACGGCGAACACCATGTCTTCGATCTTCGAGGCCATGGGGATGAGCCTCCCGTACTCATCCACCATGGCCGCCGAGGACGCCGAGAAGGCCGAGAGCGCCGCGCGCTCGGCCACGGTGCTCGTGGACGCGATCGCGCAGGGGCTTCGCCCGCGACAGATCCTCACGCGCCAGGCGTTCGAGAACGCCATCGCCGTCACCATGGCTCTCGGCGGCTCGACCAACGCCGTGCTTCATCTCCTGGCCATCGCCCACACGGCCGGCGTGCCGCTCGCCTTGGACGATTTCGAGACGATCCGGGCACGCGTCCCGGTGCTGTGCGATCTGAAGCCATCTGGGCGGTTCGTGGCGGTCGACCTCCACCGGGCCGGCGGCGTGCCCCAGGTCATGAAAATCCTGCTCGCGCACGGCGTGCTGCACGGGGATGCTCTGACGATCACCGGGCAGACGACCGCCGAGGTCCTGCGCGACGTCGCCGACGCGCCGCGCAAGGATCAAGAAGTCATCCGCCCGTGGAACAGGCCGCTGTATCCTCAGGGGCATCTCGCCATCCTGCGGGGCAACCTCGCGAGCGAGGGCGGCGTGGCGAAGATCACCGGCGTGAAGACGCCGCGGATGACCGGGCCGGCCCGCGTCTTCGATTGCGAGGAGGATTGCCTCGAGGCCATCCTCGCCGGCAAGGTCGGGCGTGGCGACGTGCTCGTCATTCGCTACGAGGGGCCGAAAGGCGGTCCCGGGATGCGGGAGATGCTCTCACCCACCTCGGCCCTGATCGGCGCGGGGCTGGGCGATGCGGTCGGTCTGATCACGGATGGGCGCTTCTCGGGCGGGACCTACGGACTGGTGGTGGGCCACGTCGCGCCCGAAGCAGCGGTTGGAGGAACCATCGCGCTCGTGGAAAATGGGGACGCGATCACGATCGACGCGGAACGGCGGCTGCTCCAGCTGAACGTCGGCGACGGCGAGTTGGCCAAGCGGCGCGCCCGCTGGAACCCACCTGTGCCGCGCTACACCTCCGGGGTGCTCGCCAAGTACGCGAAACTGGTGTCCAGCGCGAGTGTGGGGGCTGTAACGGACGCCGGGATCTAAATCAACGGTAGGGGCGCAGCATGCTGCGCCCCTACATCGTTACGGGCGCGCCGGACCGCTGTGCCTCGGCGATCAACCCGGCGACGCGCGATCCCATTGCCTGAGTTCCGAGCACCGGCCCGGATGGCTCCGCGATATCCCGCGTCCGCGCCCCCTGCTCCAACGCCAGCCAGATCGCACGCTCCACGGCGGCGGCGGGCTCCGCCAAGCTGAGCCCCTGGCGCAGCAGCATGGCGACCGTGGCAATCGCGCCGATCGGGTTCGCGACATCGCCCCCGGCGATGTCCGGGGCGGATCCGTGAATCGGCTCGAACAACCCCGCGCCCTCGCCCAGTGAGGCCGAGGGCAACAGGCCGAGCGAGCCGACGAGCACCGCGGCCTCGTCGCTCAGGATGTCCCCGAACATGTTCTCGGTGAGGAGCACGTCGAACGCCCTGGGGTCGGCCACCAGACGCATGGCGGCGGTGTCGACGTAGAGATGGTCGAGCTGCACATCGGGGTAGTCCTGGCCGACGCGCGTCACCGTTTCCCGCCACAACTGGGACACTTCCAGCACGTTAGCCTTGTCGACCGAGGTGACGTGTCCCCGCCGTTGCCGCGCCGACTCGAAGGCGACGCGCGCCACGCGCTTGATCTCGGCCGCGGAGTAGCGCAGGGTGTTTACGGCCGAGCCAGCTTCGCGTCCGCGCGGCTCGCCGTAGTAGAGCCCGCCCGTGAGCTCCCGCACAATCAGCACGTCGACATCCTGGAGCCGGTCCGCCTTGAGCGGTGACCGGTCCACCAGCGCGGGGAACACTTGCACGGGGCGCAGGTTCGCATACACCCCGAGCTGCGCGCGCAGGGCCAGCAGGCCGGATTCGGGCTTCAAGTGGCGGGGTGCCTGATCGAGCGACGGGTCGCCGACCGCGCCGAGCAATACAGCGTCGGCCCGTCTCACCGCGGCACGCGTCTCTTCGGGAAACGGATCCCCGGCGGCGGCCACACCGGCCGCTCCAATGGGGAAGCGCCGCAGCGTGAAGTCGATGCCGAAGCGGTCGCCGACGGCCGTCAGCATCCGCTCGGCCTCCGCGATCACCTCGGGCCCGATCCCGTCGCCGGGAAGCACCGCAATCGAGTACTGCTTCACGCCCGGCCCTTCTCGTAGGCTCCGATCCGGTCCTCGAAGCGCAGGGTCCGCCCGATCTCGTCGAGCCCGTGGAGCAGCATCTCCCGCCGGTAGAGCTCCATGGAAAACGTGGTGCGGAACCCCAGGCCGTCGTGCACGCGCTGCTCTTCGAGGTCGACGGTGAGCTGATACTCGCCGCCGGCCGCCTGATGGCGGCGGAACAGCTCGGCGATCTCTTGGGGCAGGAGTCGTACCGGGAGCAGCCCGTTCTGACAGCAGTTCGCGAAAAAAATGTCCGCGAAGGAATGCGCGAGGATCGCGCGGAAGCCGTACTCACGGAGCGCCCAGACCGCGTGCTCGCGCGACGAGCCGCAGCCGAAGTTCTCGCCGGCGACGAGGAGCGTGGCTCCGCGCGCGGCGGGGTGATTGAGCTCGAATTCCGGATTCGGGCTGCCGTCCGTCCGGAACCGCCAGTCGTGGAACAGGGCCGGCCCGAACCCGGTGCGCTCCACCCGCTTCAGGAATTGCTTCGGAATGATCTGGTCGGTGTCCACGTTGGCACGCGCCAGCGCGGCCAGCCGGCCGGTGTGGCGCACGAAGGGCTCCATCATCGGGCCACGAGCTCCCCCGCCCACTTACGGACGTCCACGATGTGTCCCGCCACCGCGGCGGCCGCCGCCATGGGCGGGCTCATCAGATGGGTGCGCCCACCCCGTCCCTGGCGCCCTTCGAAGTTGCGGTTCGACGTCGAGGCACAGCGCTCCCCGCTCTGCAGCACGTCGGGATTCATGCCGAGGCACATCGAGCATCCGGCGTTGCGCCACTCGAACCCCGCCTCGCTGAACACGCGGTCCAGCCCTTCCCGCTCCGCCTGCGCCTTCACCTGCTGCGATCCCGGGACTACCATGGCACGGACGCCCGTCGCAACGTGCCGGCCCCGCACGGTCCGGGCGGCGGCACGCAGGTCCTCGATCCGCGCGTTCGTGCAAGAGCCGAGAAACACCCGGTCGATCGGGAGCCCCTCGAGCGGCGTACCGGGGGCGAGCCCCATGTACTCGAGCGCCCGCGTGACCGCGCGCTGCTCGGCGTCGGTGGTGAAGTCGGCGGGGCTGGGCACGCGGCCGGTCACGGGCGTGACCATGCCGGGGCTCGTTCCCCACGTCACCTGAGGTGCCACCTCCGAGGCATCGAGCTCGATCTGCTTGTCGTACGTCGCGCCGGGATCGGTGTGGAGCTCCCGCCACTTGGCAACGGCGCGATCCCAGGCCGCCCCGCGCGGCGCCCGTGGCCGGCCGGCGAGATACGCGACGGTCGTCTCGTCGGGAGCGATCATCCCGGCCCGCGCACCCGCCTCGATCGACATGTTGCACACCGTCATGCGCTCTTCCATGGAGAGGGCGCGCATCGCCTCCCCCGTGTATTCGATCACGTGACCCGTGGCGCCGGCCGTCCCGATCCGCCCGATCAACGCGAGGATCAGATCCTTGGCCGTGACGCCGGGCGGGAGCGCCCCCGAGACACGGGCCTCCATGGTGCCGGGCTTGGACCACACGAGGCATTGCGTCGCGAGCACGTGCTCGACCTCGCTGGTCCCGATTCCCAGGGCCAGCGCCCCGAAGGCGCCATGGGTGGCGGTGTGGGAGTCGCCGCACACGATCACCATGCCCGGCTGGGTGAGGCCCAGCTCGGGCCCGATTACGTGCACGATGCCCTGCTGCGGTGACCGGAGGTCGAACAGCTCCAGCCCGAAGTCCCGCGCGTTCGCCGCGAGCGCCTCGAGCTGCCGCGCGGCAATGGGATCGGCGATCGGCGCCGCGCGGTCCCCCGTGGGGACGTTATGGTCCACCGTCGCCACCGTCAGCGCCGGCTGACGCACCCGGCGCCCCGCTTGCCGCAATCCCTCGAACGCCTGTGGCGACGTCACCTCGTGGACCAGATGCAGGTCCACGTACAGGAGCGCCGGGCCCTCGGGGAGCTGATGGACGACGTGCGCGTCCCAGACCTTGTCGAACAGCGTCCGCGCGGTCATGCCCTCAGGGGTTCGGGACTCGGGCTTCGGGGATCGGGGGTCTTGTCCGGGCTCCGGGTCCCGAGCCCGGGACCCCGAGCCGCCTTCCCCTCTTCCGTCCAGGGCATCATGGCGCGCAGTTTGGCGCCGACCTGCTCGATGGGATGCTCCGCACCCGCCTTGCGCAATGCATCGAACCGCCGGCCCCCGCTGCGGGACTCGGCGATCCACTCGCGCGCGAAGCTGCCGGACTGGATGTCGGCCAGGATACGCTGCATCGCGCCCCGCACTTCCTGCGTCACGATCTTCGGGCCCCGGGTGTAGTCGCCGTATTCGGCGGTGTCGCTGATCGAGTACCGCATGAACTTCATCCCGCCGCGATACATCAGGTCCACGATCAACTTGAGCTCGTGCATGCACTCGAAGTAGGCGATTTCGGGCGCGTACCCCGCGGCCGTGAGCGTCTCGAAGCCGGCCAGGATCAGCGCGGTGACGCCGCCGCACAGCACGGACTGCTCGCCGAACAGGTCGGTCTCGGTCTCCTCGCGGAACGTCGTCTCGAACACGCCTGCGCGCGCGCAGCCGATCCCTGCGGCATAAGCGAGCGCGTCGGCCAACGCATTGCCGCTCGCGTCCTGATGCACCGCCACGAGTGCCGGCACGCCCCGGCCCGCCTGGAACTCGCTGCGCACCAGGTGCCCGGGGGACTTGGGGGCGATCATGGCGACGTCCACACCGGCCGGGGGCACGATCTCGCGGAAATGGATGTTGAACCCGTGGGCAAAGAGGAGCGTCTTGCCGCGCTGCAGCGCCGGAGCGATGCCGCTCTCGTACACCGCGCGCGCCTCTTGGTCGGGGACGAGCATCATGATGACGTCGGCCGCGCGCGCCGCTTCAGCCACCGGGCGGACGTCCAGCTGCTCCGCGCGGGCCCGCTCCCACGACTGTCCACCCGGGCGCAGCCCCACGAGCACGCGCGCCCCGACCCCCGAATCCCGCAGGTTGAGCGCATGCGCGTGACCCTGGCTGCCGTATCCGATGACGGCGACAACGCGGTTTTGCAGCCGGGCAGGATCGGCGTCGGTATCGTAGAAAATGCGCGTTTCCGTCGAGCTCATCGTTTCGCCTCCGTAGGGGAATCCTCATTCGCGAGCACCATCACCCTGCGCACGCCTATCATTTTTTGAAACTGCTGCGCCACCCGATCGGTGGTCACCGCGTCGGCCTTCAGCACGAACGTCCCGTGTGGGCCGACGCGGGGGGCACGCCGGTCAAGCGCCGCCCGCCGCCGCCGGCTCCGCCTCGATCGGCTCCGAGAGCGAGCCGCCGGGTGGGATCATCGGGAACACATTGGCTTCTTGCTCGATCATGAACTCCACCAGCGCCGGCCCGGGTTCGACGTTCGCCCGACCGACAGCCTCGGCGAGCTCGCCCGCCTCCTTCACCCGATAGCCGGGAATGCCGTACGCCTCGGCCAGCTTGAGGTAGTCGGGGCTCCAGATCGGCGTGCAGGAGTACCGCTTCTCATGGAAGAACTGCTGCCACTGCCGCACCATCCCGAGGTAGCCGTTGTTGAACACCGCCATCTTCACCGGCAGGCCTTCCTGCACCATGGTCGCCATCTCGGCCATGTTCATCTGGAAGCCGCCGTCGCCCGAAATGGCCCACACCGTGCCGTTCGGCCGGGCCAGGTGGACGCCCAGGGCGGCCGGCACCGCGAACCCCATGGCGCCGAGGCCCCCTGACGTGATGTGCGTGTTGGGACGCTGGTAGGGATAGAGCTTCGCGACCCACATCTGGTGCTGGCCCACGTCGGTCACGATGGTGCAGTCGCCGTGGCTCGCCCAGGCGGCGCGTGATGTCGCGCGCGTCGCCCACGATACCCACGGCGACGGGGACGTTCTTTCCGATCTCCGCCCGGTCCAGGTCGATGTGGATGATACGGGCCTGCGGCGCGAAGCTGGCCGTATTGCCCGTGACCCGGTCGTCGAACCGCAAACCGATGCCGATGATGACGTCGGCGTGCTGGATGGCCCGGTTCACGTGCACTTCGCCGTGCATGCCGGGCATGCCCAGGTGGAGGGGGTGACCGTCCGGGAAGGCGCTGATGCCCAGGAGCGTCGTGATCACGGGAATTCCAGTCTTCTCGGCCAGCGCGCGCACGTCGTTGTAGGCCTGCGCGAGGATCACGCCGTGTCCGACCATGATGAGCGGTCGCTCCGCTCCGGCGATGAGTCGCGCCGCTTTGCGAACGCCGTCCTCGTGCCCCGGGCTTCCGCCCGGGGTCAGGGGACGCGACTGACCCCGGGCGCGAGCCCGGGGAGCACCGTACGCGATCTTCTGGTTCTGCACGTCCTTGGGAACGTCGACCAACACCGGCCCCGGCCGCCCGTCCAGCGCCACGGCCATCGCTTCGGCCACCACCTCCGCCAGCTCACTCACATCCTGGACCTGATAGTTCTGCTTCGT
>WNFI01001189.1_pt1 | contig 12555 bp, 19 predicted proteins | sample 5400471 | NCBI WGS metagenome assembly WNFI01 (sample SAMN13153348, study PRJNA577476) | soil metagenome | isolation source: 100 cm saprolite on Douglas fir-dominated hillslope | place: USA:California | collected 2013-09-17 | reverse complement strand
CGCAGCAGCAGGGATTGATGGACCAGGTCGACCGCATCCGGCTGGGCACCCTTTTGACCAAAGCCGGTTTACCGATCCGCGCCCGGGGTCCGATCCCGCGCCAACGCCTGATGGAATTTCTCGCGCGGGACAAGAAAGTCGCCGATGGCGCGCTTCGTTTTGTTCTCTTGGAAGGGATTGGCCGGGCCAAACCGGGGCAGACCGTGCTGCCGGAGGTATTGGAAGTCGCTTTATCCACGGTGGGGTTATAACTGTAATTCCCTCTGAAATGAGGAACATCCTCTTATTATGAAGAACCAGCTGCTGGTCATGCTGAAGCAATCGTCTCCGCTTTTGGTGGCTTCTCTCGACGGAGATGACCTGGCATATTTGTTGGAGCAGGCCCGCTCGGACCGTGCGGATGTCGTCGAGATCCGCTTGGACGTCTGGGGCAATTTTTTCCGCGAGGACATGCTGGAAAAGATGACCCGATTCAAGAACAAGATCGGCCTGCCCATGCTGGTCTCCTTCCGCGGCGGCCGTCCGTTCCCTCCCTGGTGGCAGCCGGTCCACTGGCGGGCGCTCAGCCAGGCGGCGATGATCGATGTGGAATGGAACCCGAAATATCCTTGGCGGGAGATCCTTCGCAACGTGAAAAAGTACAACCTGGCCTTGATGATTTCGCACCACGATTACAAGGAGACCCCGAAGGAGAAGGCGTTGATCAAGCTGGCCAAGGCAGACTATTCCAAAAAAGCGGACGTCGTGAAGATCGCCACGCGGATCAAAGATGAAGACGACATCCGGACACTGCTCCAGCTCAACGGCCGGTTCGCGCCGAAGCGGCTGATGACTGTGATGGGGATGGGGCCGTTCGGGACCTTGTCCCGGCTCGCCGCGCCGTTGTTTCATGCCTGTTTCCTTTACGGATACATCGGTACGCCAACGGCCAGCGGCCAACTGCCGTTCCGCGAACTGCAAGAGCGTATCCGCTCGCTGTATCCGCGCTACGATGAAGCGTTTCAAGTGCGTATGTCGAAGGTTGTTACGATATAGAATAGATAAAAGAGGTAACCATGACCCATTTTGCCAGGCATTGTAAGGCGTTCCAAAAGCATCTTAAGAAACTGAAAGTCGACGCGTATTGGGTGAATTTTGTCCCCGATCTTTTCTACATCGCCGGGTATGCCAGCGAAGGCTGCTGGGGGCTGGTGGGACCGAATTACGCCGTGATGCTCGTTCCTGGGTTGGCGCTGGACCAGGCGAATGCGATCGCCAAACATATTGACGTGCGGTCGGTGAAGAAAGCCTCGGATGCCTACGCCGCGCTGGTGGACATCGTGCTTAAGCATAAGGCGAAGTCGATCGGCTACGACCCCTACCGGACGTCCGAAGCCTACATCAACGGCCTGCGGAAGCACTCCGGAAACCGGCTAAAGTGGGTTCCAATCACGGCCGCCACGACGCCGTTGCGGATCAAGAAGGACCCGGAAGAGGTTAAAGCAAGCACGGAGCCATCAAAACCTCCTTCGATTCGATCGTTGCCGCGGGAAAAAACGCGGCCTATCCGCATTACATCACTGGAAACCGGATTTTGCGTAAAAATGACATCGTTTTATGCGATATCGGGGCCTTGTCGGATGGCTACTGCTCCGACTTGACCCGGACCTTCTTTTTAGGTAAAATTTCTCCGCTTGGGAAGAAGATTTACGACATTGTCGCCCGAGCACAAAAATTAGCCATCCAGGCTGTAAAACCTGGCGTAAAAACCGCCCAAATCGACCGCATCGCGAGAGACGAAATTGAGCGCGCGGGATATGGGCGGCGTTTCATTCATAGCACCGGTCATGGCGTGGGCGTTGAGATCCATGAAGCGCCTTGGGTATCGCCTGCCGCGCAAGAGGTTTTGGAGCCCGGCATGGTCATTACCGTAGAGCCCGGGATTTATCTGGAAGGGTGGGGGGGCGTCCGGATCGAAGACACCCTGCTCGTGACGAAGACCGGATACGAAATTTTAACGAAATAGAGTCAAACATCATGATTGAACCCGTCGATTTTCGCAACGGACTTATTATTGAATTCGAAGGCGCGCCCTACCAGATCCTGTGGTTTCAAAACCACAAGACGGCCATGTCGCACGCCATTATGCGCGTCAAATTTCGAAATCTGTATACCGGGTCTATTCTGGAACGCACCTTTAAGCAGGCAGATCGGTTTAAAGAGATCACCCCGACCAAGCGCAAAAAGCAGTTTCTCTATGCCGAGGGCGATACGTTCCACTTCATGGACATGGAAAATTACGAGCAGATCGGGTACCCCAAGGAAAAATTGGGAGAGATGGCCCAATACCTGAGCGAGAACATGGAAGTCGAGGCCTTGTATCTCGACGACAAATTTCTATCGATTTCACTGCCAGCCTCTGTCGAATTGAAGGTCAGCTCGACGGTTCCCGGCGTCAAGGGGGATTCGGTCTCCAACATGATGAAGCCAGCGACCCTGGAGACCGGTGTGGACGTTCAAGTCCCGCTGTTTGTCAAAGAAGGCGATACGATTCGTGTCGATACGCGGACCGGCGAGTACCTCGCCCGGGTCTAAGTCTGAGGGAGTATGCTGGATCAAAAATTACGAGAATTATTGGATTTCGCCAAAAACACCGACATCCAGGAGTTGGTGTGGGAGAAAAACGGCGCCAAGGTCAGTTTTCGGCGTTCGGATGTAAAACCCCACGCTTCCAAAGCGCCGGCGCCAGGAACGGAAATGGTCCCCGAAGAGACGTTCGAGCCTGAAATGCTTTATATCCGCTCCACGATGGTGGGGACCTTTTTCCGAGGGGACGCGCATGAACGGCCTCCGTTGGTCGTGGAAGGAACCCAGGTCAATTCCGGTGAACCGGTCGCATCCATCGAAGCGATGAAGATCCGGAAAGACGTTGTCGCTCCCATGTCCTGCCGGATCCTGAAGTCGCTGGTGGCCGACGGGCATTCGGTGGAGTACGGGCAGCCGCTTTTTGAAGTGGAAGCGACGAACGGATCGAACGGGCATGTTTAAGAAAGTCCTGATCGCCAATCGCGGCGAAATCGCCGTCCGGGTCATCCGGGCCTGCAAGGAAATGGGGATCAAGACCGTCGCGGTGCACTCCGAGCCGGACAAGACCAGCCGTCACGTGCAGCTCGCGGACGAATCGGTTTGCATCGGCCCGGGGCCGGCCTCCGAAAGCTATCTGAATATTCCCAATATCATTTCCGCCGCTGAGATTTCGGGCGCGGACGCAATCCACCCCGGCTACGGGTTCTTGTCCGAAAACACCTATTTCGCCGACGTGTGCGAGTCCTGTCATATCCGCACCTGACCAAAATCGCCCGACAAGTCGGTTATCCGATGATCGTTAAAGCCTGCGCCGGCGGCGGTGGCAAAGGCATGCGCGTCATCGAGAACGAGGAAGCGCTTCATTCCACGATCCAGCTCGTTCAAACCGAGGCGAAGGCGGCATTCGGAAACGGCGAGGTCTATCTCGAGCGCTATCTGACGAGACCGCGGCATATCGAGATCCAGATCATGGCGGACTCCAAGGGCAAAGTCGTTTATCTGCCGGAGCGTGAGTGCTCGATCCAACGGCGCCATCAGAAGCTGGTTGAGGAAAGCCCCTCGCCGATCGTGGACTCCTCGCTGCGCAAAAAGATGGGCAAAGCGGCGCGGCACGCCGCCGAGGCCGTCGATTATGTGACCGTCGGGACGGTGGAGTTTCTGTACGACGCCAAAGAAAAAGATTTTTATTTTCTGGAGATGAACACCCGCATTCAAGTGGAGCATACGGTGACGGAGATGGTGACGGGCATCGACCTGGTCAAAGAGCAGATCAAGCTGGCGGCCGGCGAGCGCCTGACGATCGATCGGGACGACGTCGAGATTCTCGGCCATGCGATCGAGTGTCGCGTCAACGCCGAGGACCCGGACCACGATTTCCGGCCATCGCCGGGAGAAATCACGCAGTTGATCCTGCCCGGACCGCCCGGCGTCCGCGTCGACACGCACATTTATACCGGCTACACGATCCCGACGTATTACGATTCGTTACTGGCGAAACTCATCGTGCTGGGCACCAACCGCGGTGACGCCATCATCCGAATGCAGCGCGCGCTGAGCGAATTTACGATCGAAGGCGTCAAAACCACGATCCCGCTGCACCAGAAGATCATGGCGCACGAACTTTTCCGTAAGGGTGAAACGTACACGGATTTTATCGCGAAGAACATTTACGGCACCTCCAACGGAAATGGAGCGAAACGTTAATCATGCCTACGCTTGTTGAGCATCTTCGCGAAACGGCCGCCGTCCAGATGCGCATGGCCCAGCAGATCGGGCCGGCCCAGGAATTTGCAGACAAGCTCTGCAGCGCGCTGCGGGCCGGCAAAAAACTGGTGACGATGGGCAACGGGGGCAGCGCCGCCGACGCCCAGCATTTCGCCGGCGAACTGATGTGCCGTTTTGAAACGGAGCGCCCTTCGCTTCCAGCGGTCGCCCTGTCCACCGACACCTCGGTGCTGACAGCGATCGGCAACGATTACGCTTATGACCAGGTGTTTGCGCGCCAAGTTCAAGCCATCGTCCAGTCCGGCGACGTGGTCGTGGGGATTTCCACTAGCGGGAACTCCCAGAACGTCCTGGAAGCCATGAAGGAAGCCCGGCGGAAAAACGCTTTTACGGTAGGACTCACGGGAGGTACGGGGGGAAAACTGAAAGACGCAGTCGATTTATGCATCTGTGTCCCATCTCCCCGGACCGCTCATATTCAGGAATGTCACATTGCCTTGATCCACGCTGTTTGCGCGCTTGTGGACGTGGCCTACCAAGCGGCCATCGCCTAACACCGAGAGGCCGTTTCCCGAACCCAACCCCTTAACTTATTTATCGGACATGACCATGGTAGCGAAGAAGATCGTGCCCGCCCGACGTTTGGCGGCGGCGTTAGCCCGACGGAAAGCCCGAGGAGAGCGGGTGGTCTTCACCAACGGGGTATTCGACCTCTTACACGTGGGGCATGTGGTCCTGCTGGAGAAAGCGCGGGCGTTGGGCGATTGCTTGGTGGTCGGGGTTAACACGGACGCTTCGGTGCGCCGGTTAAAGGGCCGGCAGCGGCCTCTGGCCTCTCTGACGGACCGGCGCCGAGTGCTCGCTTCCCTGGAAAGTGTGGATTACGTGACGGAATTCGGCGAAGACACGCCCCAGAAGCTGATCCAGACGCTGAAGCCGACGATCCTCGTGAAGGGCGGCGACTACAGCCTCGATCAGATCGTAGGCCGGGACTTGGTGGCCCGCGTGGTTCGGGTCCCTCTGGTCAAAGGGCGGTCGACCTCAGCGCTGATTAAAAAGATTTTGAAAGCCTATGGCTGTTAAGACAGAAGATAAAGTCTGGCGTCTTTTGGATGCCAACGCTAACCGAGCGCGCGAAGGGCTGCGGGTCGTGGAAGACACCGCGCGGTTCGTCCTCGAGCGTCCGGATGCGTCGGATGCCCTGCGAAAGCTGCGGCACCGGGACGTCGAAACGGATCCAGGCCGCGAGAATGCAGCCGCTCCGCACAAAGAAGGCGTGCCCGCGCTTTTAGCTTCGAATTTCAAGCGGTGTGAAGAAGCGTTGCGGGTCTTGGAGGAATACGGCCGCGTCGTTGCACCGAAGGCCGTATCACGCGTGCAGTCGTTGCGATTTCAGGTATACCAGTGGGAAAAGAATCTACTTCAGTCTTAGAGCGCTTTAAGGCCGCCCGGCTTTACGTCATCACCTGCCCGCCTGTTCCCGGCGAATCATACGAGCAGATGGTGCGCGATGCCTGTGCCGGCGGGGCCGACGTCGTGCAGTTCCGCGACAAGGTGTTGGCGCATCATGACCGCTACGACCTGGCGGCCCGATTGCGCACGATTTGTGCGACGGAGGGTGTCCTGTTTATCGTTAACGATTTTCTGGAAGTCGCTCTGGCATCGGGGGCGGATGGGGTGCATCTTGGGCAGGATGACCTGCAGACCTCGGCAGCGCGAGAGATTACCCGGCAGATGGGCGTCCAAAATTTTCTAATCGGTCGTTCCACGCATAGTTTGGAGCAGGCGCTGGCGGCGGAGCAAGAAGGAGCGGATTACATCGGCATAGGTCCGGTGTTCGCCACGCCCACCAAGCCGACGTATGATCCTGTAGGCTTGGAGTTGGTGCACCAAGTGACGTCCCGCGTCCGTACGCCGCATGTGGCGATCGGCGGGATCGATGAAAGCAACGTAGGTTTTGTGCGGCAGGCGGGTGCGGAACGAGTCGCGGTCGTGCGCGCGGTGTGCGGTGCGCCGGATATCCGGTCCGCGGCGCGCGCGATGAAGGCGGCCATCCTTCATTCCCCTCTCCCCTTGCGGGAGAGGGTGCAGGGTGAGGGGGGTCATCAGGAGACCCTCCCCCCTTCCCTCTCCCGCCTGCGGGCAGTAGCGCCCTTCGGCGCGCAGGCCCGAGAAGGGAGAGGGTGAAATGAGGAACATCCTCTTATGAAGCGAATCCATGTCCGCGTGCCAGCCACCAGCGCCAATCTGGGCCCCGGGTTCGACGTCTTGGGAGTGGCCTTACCGATTTATAACGAAGTCGAGATGGGCATCAACGGAGGCGCCTGGACGGCCACGCGCCGCGCGCTGTCTCTCACCGTCGATATAGAAGGCGAAGGCTTTGACGTTCTGCCGCGCGATGAGTCCAATCTGTTGGTCCGGGCGGCGTTCCAGGTCTTTGAAACAGCCCGGCGTTGGCCGGGGACGTTAAAGATCAAGGCGATCAATCGGATCCCGCTGGCCAGAGGATTAGGCTCCAGCGCCGCGGCGACCTTAGGCGCGATCTGTGCGGCCAACCGGCTCTGTGGCACCCCGCTTTCCGAGGACGCCGTATTGAACTTGGCGACGGGAATTGAAGGACATCCCGACAATGTGGTCCCCGCGCTGGTGGGGGGTTTTTGTATATCCGGAATCATGGAGCAAACGATCCGGTACTTGAAATTTCCCGCTCCGCATCGTTTGCATGCGGTGCTTTGTATCCCGCAAAAGCCGCTTTCGACCAAGGACGCCCGGCGCGTTCTCCCGAGCCGGGTGCCGCTGAGCGCCGCGGTGTTTACCTCCTCGCATGTCGCTTTTTTGCTCGGGGCGATCTGGCAGCGTAAATACGAATGGCTCTCCTTCGCGATGGATGATGTGTTGCATCAACCCGCGCGGGCGGCGCTCCTGCCCGGTTTGAAGGACGTTATCGCTGAAGCCAAGAAGGCGGGCGCCTACGGAGCGGCGCTCTCCGGCGCGGGGTCATCGGTGATCGCATTTTGCAAGCCGGGCCGCATCGCGAAGCACGTGGGCCAAAGCATGCAGCACCGGTTCGCAACCCGAGGCGTTCCCAGCCGCTGGATCGACGTCAGGCTCGAAAACAAAGGCATTCGATTTCTATGAAACTCGTCGTCATGAAGTTCGGCGGGAGTTCCGTTGCCAATGCGGAGAAGATCAAACATGTCGGCGGCCGCGTGATCAACCGCAAGAAGGACGGTTTCCAGGTCGTAGTTGTCGTCTCCGCACCGGGCGATATGACCGATGATCTGATCGAACTGGCCAACGGCGTGGCGGAGAGCCCGGATGATCGAGAGATGGACATGCTGCTGGCGACCGGCGAACAGGCGTCAATCGCTTTATTGTGCATGGCCCTAAAATCTCGAGGGGAAGACGCGATTTCGTTGACCGGACCCCAGGCCGGCATCTTTGCCGACCATGACCATACGCGCGCCCGGATCACCGATATCAAGCCAAAAAAGATCCACGCTGAACTCGCGAAAGGTAAGATCGTGGTCGTAGCCGGTTTTCAGGGGCTGAACCCGAACGAAGATATCACGACGCTCGGCCGCGGGGGGAGCGACCTAACGGCAATCGCCCTGGCGGCGGCGCTCAAGGCCGACCTGTGCGAGATTTATACGGATGTCGAAGGGGTTTTCACGACCGACCCGCGTGTGGTAGCGGATGCGCGCAAGCTCTCGGACATCTCCTATGACGAGATGCTAGAGCTGGCGGGGTCCGGCGCCCAGGTCATGCAGGGCCGCTCCGTCGAAGTGGCCAAAAAATACAATGTGGTTTTCGAAGTGCGTTCCACCTTTTCCGAGGCCCCGGGAACGCGCATTCACCAGGAGGTGGCCCGTATGGAAGACGTCGTCGTTTCAGGCATCGCCTTTGACCGTAACCAAGCCAAGCTGTCAATGATCGAAGTACCTGACCGCCCCGGTATTGCGGCGGAAATCTTTGGCGCGCTGGCGAAGGTCGGTGTGAACGTGGATATGATCATCCAAGCGACGGCGCAGAACGGGACCAACGATATCTCGTTCACCGTGCCGCAAGGAGAACTCAAGAAGGCGCTGGCCACTCTCGAACCGGTCAAAGTGGATTTGAAAGCCCGGGCCGTCCTGCATGAAGCGGGCGTGGGCAAGGTGGCGGTCGTGGGTGTCGGCATGCGCAGTCATCCAGGTGTCGCGGCGCGGATGTTCAAGGCGCTCGCGGACAAGAAGATCAACATTCAGATGATCTCCACCTCCGAGATCAAGATCTCCTGCATCGTTGCCAAGGACCAAGTCGACGCCGCCGTGAAGGTATTACATGACGCGTTTGAGCTGGGCAAAAAAGAATCCGTGAAAAAATAGGAGGGAATCGATGAGTCCTTTTAACAAGATTCTCCATGAAGCATTGCGGATCCCGCTAAAGAGCGGGCTCGACTCATCGAGCGGGTGATGGCGAGCCTAGAGAAGTCGCCGGATCGCAAGGTCGAGCAAGCTTGGCAGAAGGAGATACAACGACGAATTCGAGTGGAAGATTCGGGACGCGTGAAATTTATTCCCTGGGAGTTTGTGCAGGCCAAGCTTAAACGACGTCTGCATGAAGCGCATTGAATTTAATCCGGAGGCGGATGCATTTAAAACGAAGACCCTATTATTGGAGAAAGCGTCGATGATCAAGCTATTCGATACCACTTTACGCGACGGGGCTCAGGCCGAGGGGATTTCCTTTTCGACCCATGATAAGCTCCAGATCGCCCAAGCGCTGGACCGTCTCGGTATCCATTACATCGAGGGCGGCTGGCCCGGGTCTAACCCGAAGGATAACCAATTCTTCAAAGAAGCGCGGACGCTGAATCTGAAAAACGCGCGGTTGGTCGCTTTTGGATCCACCCGGCGTAAAGGTGTAAAGGCTTCCGCAGACCCGAACCTTCAAGCCATCGTGGACAGCAAGGTGCCGGTCGCGTGCATCTTTGGGAAATCGTGGGACATGCAAGTCACTCACGCTCTACGAACGACGCTGGAAGAAAACCTGGCGATGATCCGCGAATCGGTGGCGTACCTCAAGTCCAAGCGCATGGAAGTGATCTATGATGCGGAGCACTTTTTCGACGGTTTTCGCGCTAACCGGCCGTATGCGCTGAAGACCCTGCAGGCAGCGCTGGAAGCGGGCGCGGATTGCCTGACGCTCTGCGATACCAACGGGGGGTCGATACCCTCCCAGATCATGGAAGCGATGAAGGTCGTGAAGCGAGTTCTCCCAAAGGCTGTATGGGGAATCCATACCCATAATGACTCCGGCTGCGCCGTCGGCAACGCGTTAGCGGCTGTTGAAGGGGGGGTTACTCTGGTTCAGGGGACGTTTAACGGTCTTGGCGAACGCTGCGGGAATGCGGATTTATCGGTCATCATCCCGGATTTGCAGCTGAAAATGGGTCACAAGGTATTATCGGAGGCTCAGTTACGATCTTTAACGGAGATCGCGCATTCTATTTCCGAGATCGCCAATCAAGTCCCTAATGACCGGCAACCTTATGTCGGCAACTCGGCCTTCGCGCACAAAGGTGGCATCCACGTCTCGGCCGTCTCGCGCCATGCCGCGACCTATGAACATATCGATCCTTCCATCGTGGGGAATCAGCGGCGGGTCTTGGTCGGAGAGTTGTCCGGGAAGAGCAACGTTCTCTTAAAGGCCAAGGAACTTAAGATCGACTTCGCTAAAGATACCAAGGCGACGCATCAGATCTTGGAAGCGCTGAAGAAGCGTGAAGCCGAAGGCTATCATTATGAAGGCGCCGAAGCTTCCTTTGAACTCTTGGTTGAGAAGGAATTGAGCCGGTACAAGCCCTCCTTTGAACTCAAGGGCTTCCGCGTCGTTGTGGAGCGTAAGCAGAATGGTAAGGATGAGATCGTAACGGAAGCGACTTTAAAAATCGTCGTAAACAGCAAGGAAGAGCACACCGTTGGCGAAGGAGAGGGTCCGGTCAACGCGCTGGATAACGCCCTTCGAAAGGCGCTCGAGCGGTTTTATCCATCGCTTTCTGAGACCTCCCTCGTGGACTTTAAAGTCCGTGTGATCAATGCCGCGGCAGGGACGGCTGCCCGAGTCCGAGTCTTGATTGAATCGCGAGACCACAAAGACGCCTGGACGACGACCGGCGTCTCGACGAATTTGATCCAGGCGTCCTGGCTGGCCTTGGTCGATGCGATCGAATACAAGCTCTTTAAGGATTCTCTAAAACGCTCCAGGAATAAGTCAGACGATGGTCCAGGTCCGGCTGGAATGGATCTGGATCGCGGTCTTGCTCGTTTCGATCGGTACGTTCATATCGATTTTAGTGTCCCGCAAGATCGCGGGGCCGTTATACCGCATTGAAAAGGACATCGAAACCTTGCTTCAGGGAGCGTCCAACGGGGTTCGCGTGCATCTCCGGCAGGGAGACCATTTACAGCACTTGGCGGATTTAGTGAATCAATTGATGGAGAGGTCGCAGAAGTAAAATGGATACAGTGACAACCAACGGCACGATGCGGCGCACCATCTCGGTGATGGTGGAGAACAAATTTGGCGTCCTGGCGCGCATTTCCACGCTGTTCGCGGCGCGTGGGTTCAACATCGACAGCTTGGCAGTGGGAGAGACCGAGGACCCCTCGGTGTCCCGGATGACCATTGTCGCCAGCGGCAATGAGAACGTCCTGGAGCAGGTGGAAAAGCAGCTCAACAAGTTGATCGACGTCATCAAGGTCATCAGTTTTATAACGGAAGACCATATCGAGCGCGACCTCGCCCTGATCAAAGTGAAAGCAGACAAGGCGTCGCGCAGCGAGATCTTCCAAATCGTCGATATTTTCCGGGCGAAGATCGTCGATGTGGGGACGGATTCCCTGATCGTGGAAGTCACCGGCGACGAGGCGAAGATCACGGCGCTGGAGCAGCTTTTGAAGCCCTTCGGCATCAAAGAGATGGTCCGTACCGGCATCATCGCGATGGGCCGCGGTTCACAGAAGAAGTAAGTCGACGGCCCTCTCCCCTTGTGGGAGAGGGTACGGGTGAGGGGTAGAACTCAATTGAATCCCACCCCCCATCCCAGCCTTCCCCCACAAGGGGGGAAGGGGAAGTGAATAGGAGACTCTATTTATGGCAAAAATTTATTACGACAAAGATGCTGATTTGAATCTGCTCAAGGGTAAGACGGTCGCCATCATCGGCTACGGTTCGCAGGGCCATGCTCATGCGCTCAACCTGCGAGACTCCGGTGTGAATGTCGTCATCGGCGTCCGCCCGGGCGGAAAAACCTGGGATCTGGCGAAGAGCCATGGCTGGGACCCCAAACCCGTGAAAGAGGCGGTTAAAGGCGCGGATTACGTGCAGGTTCTCCTGCCGGACACCGCCCAGGCGCAAGTCTGGGAAGAAGAGATCAAACCGAACATCAAGAAAGGCGCCGCGCTCGGTTTTTCGCACGGCTTCAACATCCATTTTAAGACGATCCTGCCCCCGCCGAACATCGACGTGGTGATGGTGGCGCCCAAGGGTCCCGGTCATCTGGTCCGCCGCACCTTTGAAGAAGGCGGCGGGGTCCCGGCGCTCGTGGCGGTGTCGCAGGACTCGTCTGGTAAGGCCAAGCAACTCGCCCTGGCCTACGCAAAGGGCATCGGCGGGACCCGCGGCGGCGTCCTCGAGACAACGTTTAAGGAAGAAACCGAGACCGATCTTTTTGGCGAGCAGGCCGTGCTCTGCGGCGGCGCCGTCGAGCTGATCAAGAATGGTTTCGAAACGCTGGTGGAAGCCGGTTATCAGCCGGAGTCGGCTTATTTTGAGTGCCTCCACGAGCTGAAGCTGATCGTCGACCTGATTTACGAAGGCGGGATCGACTGGATGAACCACTCGATCTCCGACACCGCCAAGTACGGCGAGTTTACGCGGGGTCCGCGTGTCGTCAATTCCGCCACCAAACAGGAAATGAAGAAGATCCTGAGTGAGATTCAGTCCGGCGCATTTGCCAAGGAATGGATCGCGGAAGACAAAGCCGGCCGGCCGAAGTTTAAGGCTTTGAAGCAGGGCTACGCCGAGCATCAGATTGAAAAAGTGGGCGCGACGCTTCGCGCCATGATGCCGTGGCTGAAGAAGCGCGGCATGGACCGTTCCGCGGTCAAAGCAGCCCCTGCAAAGAGCGGCAAATCCGGCGCGCGCGCCAAGGCAGGTTCGCGGGCGTAATGCGTATCTGCAAGCAAGGGTGGCCGTTTGTCATCGGCTGCTTTATCGTCG